>Ga0065711_1027207_pt1 | contig 52579 bp, 30 predicted proteins | sample Hoacrofraction12_FD_59098 | JGI IMG/M metagenome (GOLD analysis project Ga0065711, IMG submission 59098) | Hoatzin crop microbial communities from Cojedes, Venezuela - Epithelial fraction 12 v2 (version 2) | ecosystem: Host-associated > Birds > Digestive system > Esophagus > Crop | place... | reverse complement strand
AGTGTGGCCAGCAGGTCGAGGGAGGTTCTCCTTCCCCTCTACACTGCCCTGGTGAGGCCTCATCTGGAGTACTCTGTCCAGTTCTGGGCTCCCCAATTCAAGAAAGATGAAGAGCTACTGGAGAGAATCCAGCGGAGGGCTACAAGGATGGTGAGGGGACTGGAACATCTCCCCTACGAGGAGAGGCTGAGGGAGTTGGGCTTGTTCAGCCTGAAGAAGAGAAGGCTGAGAGGGGACCTAATATATACTTACAAATATCTGCAGGGTGGGTGTCAGGAGGATGGGGCCAAGCTCTTTTCAGTAGTGCCCAGTGACAGGACAAGGGGTAATGGGCACAAACTGAGGCACAGGAAGTTCCGTCTGAACATGAGGAAGAATTTCTTCCCTCTGAGGGTGATGGAGCACTGGAACAGGCTACCCAGGGAAGTGGTGGAGTCTCCTTCTCTGGAGGTATTCAAGACCTGCCTGGACAAGGTCTTCTACAACCTACTGTAGGTGACCCTGCTTCGGCAGGAGGGTTGGACTAGATGACCCACAGAGGTCCCTTCCAACCCCTACCGTTCTGTGATTCTGTGATTCCTCCCGAGCAACGCCTGCTGGTCTGCACTGTGACGTTAGTTCCCTGTTTGAAGGCTGAACCTCCAAGTGCCCTGGTGACGCACACTGCCTTTGTGGGGAGCTGGCCCCTGGTTTGAGGGTGGAAGGAGCCAGCCCAGCCAGGTCTTCAGTCTGGGAGACTCAGGCACAGTGGGGCTCTGGTGACACTCCAGTCCTGTGTGCCCAGCCAGTTTCAACAGGACCAGCCTGACCCACCTGGCTTTGCAACCATCAGGCCCAACTCAAGGGCAGATGCTAAATGTGAGAGAGGTAGCCAGGGTGACTACTGGTGCAACAGGAAAACTGAGTTCAGATAAAGATCTCTTCAAATGCACAGAAGGAACAAGCATGGTATATTATTAGTATTTTCCTTTCTGACCTCCTTCAACGAAAGAAGAACCCAACATGGCTCAGCCAGCCTCTGTGCCCACAGGGAGTCTTTTGTGCAGACATCCATGTGGTGTCTATATGTTTGCAGTTGAGTCCATTTCCTATAAGCGTAGCAGCTGGTTACTAGCTGTTGTGAGATACCCTCTTCAGCCTCTCCATCTGGACAGAGACTTATTTTTATAATCATATCGTTTGGTGCAATTAACTCTTCTCAAGAGCTTAGAGTGCTTTAAAAATGCATAGGCTTATAACTTTTCAACTATAGGGGACCATTATGATCATGCAACCTGACCTTTTGCATAATACAAGACAGAGTAATTGCTGAATGGTGCCCATAAATTTTATTCTGGAGCTAAGGCATATCTTTTAAAAAGACATCCAGTCTTAATTTTAAAGCTTCATGTGACAGAGACAATCCATTAAATGTCTTTTCCACTGTTTCCCATTGTTAATCATCCCCTCTGATAAAAATCATCAGCTTGTGTCTTCTAGGAATATGTTTAACTTCACTGTCAACTGCATGGGCTTTTATCATGACTTTGTTTACTAGAAAGCCCTGTATTATCAGAAAGGGTTTAATTTATGAACAAGACATGAATAAGTCAGCTTAGCTTCATCTTTGATAAACTCAGTAAAATGAGGTTCTTTAGCCCCTCATTTTAAGGCAGGTTTTTATCATCCTTTCATCTGTACTGTTCAAGCCATTGCTGCATTTCAGTTTTTCAGTGAATGGATGCAAAGATGACATACATTATCGCAGTAGTGTCACCAGACACAGTTATACCACATCTCTAATCTTGCTTATACATCCAGCCATTGCATTTACTCTCTCCTCAGTTCCAGGGTTTCCTACTGTCAGGCTCTGGTGGTTACCCACACTGCCTTTGCCCACTTGCTGAAACACAGTCACCCATCCCTCCTACATGACTGGGCTCTTGTTTTTTGTATTTAGTTGGCAATATTGAAAAAAAACAATACTAGCCGAGTGAAGTCAGTTGCCCCACAATCCGGTTGCTTTGTAGGTGTGACTCACCCATATTTTCCAAAGTTCGTGTCCTCTGCTGGGGTTTTCAGCCATGACCGACAGACTGTGGTGAACCCTGCTAAGTACCCACCGCAGCAGCTGCCAGATATTTTGTGCTGTACAGACATATTCTCCATATCCTCACACTTCTTGTTGGAGATTATATTGCCATTTGAAAGGATGTGGTGCTGAAGACAGGTTTCGCATCAGGCTGTTCCTGTTTCTGGCTTGGCACCTTTTTGAAGTGTCCTCTTTCAACAGCCAGGTGGGGTTGAGGTCCATTAAAAAGCCCTTCTGGCAACTGCAGCCTTTAGATAACAAGTTTATCAGTGCGGTGGTAACAGTCTTTTGATATACTGTCAACATCTGTTTCTGTCACAGCCTCCTTACATGACATGATGTGAGCTGGGGAAAGCAGATATTCTGAGCCTTTGTTGAAGTGGTATTGCCATGGAAACAGCTGGATTTCTTTGTCTCCTGCTCTTTTGGGACTGGGAGGGATGTTAGGGGGCTCGGGGGGGGGGGTTTAATGAATTTTGTTCTGTGGTCTTTCAAAAGCCCTTACTGTCAAGACTCCAGGCAGAGTAGCTATAATACGATATTCATCAAGTCATTTATAATACACTTTAGGTTGCACCGTTCAAACTGTAACATGTTCAGTAGAGTCCCTGCCCAGAATTGCTTCCAGGTTAAGGACAGGGATGTACGCCACATGAGCAAATCCAGAAGGCGGCCATGCAGCAGACACCTGTGCAATGCAACCATTGGGTCTCGAGGGCACCAGGGACTTCTGCAGAGGAGTAGGGGGGTGGAGAACGTGATGGAGCAGGGCTGGGGCTCTGTGCACAAGGACTGGGTACTGCTTCGCTCACGCCAGGTGGAGAGGAGAACCAACATCATCCTGCTGCATGTCAGAAGTTTCACAAGTGAAAGGAGGGGGGGAAAGGCCAGGGTGTGAGAAGAGAGACATTAGGAGTGGAAGGATGGCAAGGAATGGACCTCTGGAGTGACCCGCAGGCCCGTGTGTGTGATGGGGAGGGGGGATGTAGCAGAGGGATGCAGCAAAAATGATGACGTTGGATGGGGGAAAGGGAGGTAGTAGCCACCTCAGAGCCCTTCTGGAGGAGGTCGGAAAAAAATGCAAGGAATCCAGTGGCAAGGGGATTTTAATCACTGAGTCAAGAGGTGGCCAACCTAGGGTCTGAAATTCTAGCAGAAAGAATGTGGGGAAAGCTTGTTGTAGAAACTTTAAAAGAAAGAATCTGTAAGGTTTAATGACAGCTTCAGCCTGAGTTAAAAATCTGAGATTTATTCATAAACCAGCAAGTAATGAACCACTGACATGCTGTCTTTTGAAAGAACATGGAAAATTAACATGTTGTTGTAAACACCTGTAGGAAGGATTTCTGGAGGTTTTAATCTCATGTTGCACAAGGCTTTAGCTATCACAAGGAGAGCTGGAATTGCTGAGCAGATGAGAAATGTCCTGCACAGGCAGGCAGGGTACCAGCAGAAGCGGTGTGTAATATCTAGCTGTATATATGTTCTTACTGGGGAAATTAGCTGTGTGATAGGTACTGCCAGTAAAGTGTCAAAGACCTGCAGAGCTCTCGGGATGTTTATGAGGGGGAAGATAAAGACGTGTGAAGAGAGTAGTGAGTTACTGCACCACATGCGAGTCACTCAATTTTTACCTCATCTGGCTAAAATTCAAAGTCTGGCTTCAGAGGGCTAATTTATCCCAGCCTGGTTTCTATGTCTCTGGTATCTACTGAACTGACTAGCTAAATTAGAAGAGAGGCCTGGGACTGGAGCAGCAGGGAAGCTGGGTCAGGATGGAGGCATGTGAGCTGGGATTACAATGTTCTTCAGCTTCTCACTTTCATAAGTACTCACGTGGCTAAATGATGTGCTGTTAATTACAAGTTCCTAATGCAGATAATTTGCTAAAACTGTTAAGTAAGCCTTTAGATTTTTCTCACATGCAACGTGCATAAAGGAGAAAGACAGTTTAGGTACAGGAGGTGTTACAACCATGTATGGTGATCTTGCAGAGAGACTTCCTCCTAATGATACTATGCCCTACAGCCCAGACTTTATATTGCATGTTTTCAGAGTCCTGAAGGGTGTTCCTGGAAGCACTGCCTTGACAGGGAACCAGGAAGGATAACATAAAGATTCGGTTCTGGGAAGATATAAGCCGATTTTGAACACAATTTTTGTTCTGAATTGATGACCCCTCTTTGGAAGTCCTTTTGGATATCCCACAAAATAACCTAAAACAACAAAATATCCTAAAACAACAAAGCCAGAGCTTTTGGACATGGCATCTACAGTTTATTTCAATGAACAATATCTTAAATACTTCAGGTGCTGTTCTGTTTTCACTTGTACCAGTTTAGATCTAGAGTTACTACCCTGGAGTTATCCTGGATTTGCATTGATGTAAGAGTGGAGAATTTGGTTCAGAAGAAAAAATTTGCTCAGGAAAGCAGCAAATTCCATGCAAAATCTGCTATTATGACTTTGCTCGGTGTATCTCAGCAGTAGAGGGACCAGATATTTCAGACTGCTACCTGCTGGGAGTCAGTTTTTGTTCCTGTGCTATATAAGGTGGACAGCATGACTGACAGTCTGTATTTAAAGGACAAAGGTGTAAATACAGAAAAGTATAGTCAAAATTTCTCCAACAAATGTAGCAGAACACTATAGATCTGATGCATGTGGCATATTTAGGGTTGAAAATTGGGTCATACTAAAAATCTGAATTTGAGGCAAAATTTTTGTGACTAAAGAATTTTCTGTTGGAAAAATGTCAAAGTTATAGAGAAAAAATTCTTCTGTTTTCTGTTCTGTGGTTTGTGAATCATAGATTTATTTTTTTCTCATGATTTCAGTGTTTGCCCCAAACGTCTACGTTTCTTTTTCTAGAACTTTTGTTTCACTCTGTATACTTGGCCCAAATCAGGAACTCCAGTCACATTCTGATTCACAAAATTAAGTAAGGAAGTGGGATTAGTCCAGAGTCTTCAAAACAGGGACCTTGGCTATGAAGGCACTTGCTAAACAGTAATATTAGACTAAATTTCAAAAGAGATGAATGACCAGCAACTTCAGTTAACCTCATGCTCGTCTATTTAATGTTAAACTGTTTCTTTGATGAATGGTCCCAATTTCAATAGGAGTTGCCAGGTAATTTTGAAATGTAGGCTGTTTATTTAGTAGCTACCCTGGACCCGGAAGTGCTTTACGTTCTTGTGACACGAAAGCATCTCTGTTTCGTATTCGACATAGAGCCAAACGGTGTGTCAATACTGAAGAAATGCCTGCTCTGCTGACCAGCGTGTCAGAGGCAGAGGAATGTGTGTTTGAAAAACTGCATTGAAGGCAGAACTAGAAAACCCCACGGATTTCCACTTTCTCCTCATTTTTACCAGCAGCGGTGTTTTGTGCTAGATATCCTGAAACTCTGTCTTGTAAAACATGTTTAAATGGTCTGTTCACTTGAAAGTGATAATACATTAATTGTGTCATCAAACAATTGCAGATTTAGGGACAAATTCTGCCAATTTCCGAGTGCCTGCAGCTGCAAGTGAGATGGTGCATCTGCACAGCTGTATGAATACCAGACTTGATTTATGAGGTGAATTTACACTACAGAAAATTATCATAATTCGTGGTAATAATCCTTTAGAGCTGAGTTTCAGTCTGTAATAGCTGCTAGGCAAATTTGATCTGTTTAAATGGATGTACATTCACCAAAGAGAGTCTTGATCAAGCAAATTAAAAATATGAATTTTAGAACCAGTGTCTTTGGTAGTTGTTCCGCACAACTGAAAGATGGGCTGTCCTCTTTTTTTTTGAAAGTGAACTGAAAAGCAGGGAATGGGCAGTAATCAGCACACCAAATTTTGCTCCAAGTTTTAGCTGTGTGATGACATTAACTTTGTGAGGCTCCACTGGAGCAGATACAAAGATAATTTGGCCTCGCTACTGCAAGAAAGTATAATAGATTAATCTGCGACTTATCTTGAAGATGGAGTGAGCCAGTGGGAACTGGCACTGAATCCGAGCACTGAGCCTTAATAAAAATTCAAGGCAATGTTTTTCACTTTGTAAGATTGCCAGGTACTATTTAGATGAGCTAAGAAGACACAGGCCCTCAGTCTTTCTTTTTGCAACACATTAAGCATCCTTCTTGAAATGCAACACTGTTACTTTAAGAGGCACCCTCGGTACTACAATGGCATTTTTTCTGTTAATAGGTGTCAGACTGGATAATATAGTAGGTCTGGGCTCTCAGCCTTCCACATTTTGCTGCCTACTAGATGAAAAAGGTGAAAAAAACAGTAATAGACCTCACTCAGCAGGAGCGTGAATGTCCCTTGAGCGTGTCGCCCCGAAGCGGGGGTGGCCACGCACTCTCTGCAGTGACTGTCCCCCTTTGACGATGGGGTCCCTGCTGGGCTGCAGATTCCCAACAGCACCCTTACCCCTTCTCCCGGCGCGGCAGAGTTGTAGCTGGAAGCAGTCGTGACTAACGTGGTGAATGATTCAAGTTACAGCTCACAGGGAGCCAGGTTTCTTGGCTGTAAAAGACTGATGTGATGATTACCCCTTATGCCGTGAAAAGCAGACAAAAACCCCATTTTCGTCTCTGTTCTCTTGCAAGTTGCAGGAACCATCCCAACAGATTGAGATAAGGGAAAGTTTGCAAGAAAACGGGTTTTAATGCTTAAGCCTTCATGCACAGTTGTCCAGTACTTCTAGCAATCTACCATTATTTGATTTATTATATCATTCACTATACTTTTTTGGTTGTAATCAAATAATCCTGCAATGCAGCATTTAATTTTATTGCCGTAAGTAAGGGGTTCAAATACAACAGAAAGTATGCTCAGAATAGGGACTGTAGGGACCGGCTTGATCTCAGTAGTTTTCTGTGAATATCAAGTGAGCTCCATCTTAAAAAGTATTTCAGTAAATAGCTTCTACAAGCCTGTCAAAGTTAACACTTTCCAGTGTCCTACAGAATGATTCTATTTCACATCCTGGTCCTCAGTCTTTACTTTCAATATTCTGCCTTTTAGTAGTCACTAACATTGTCATTAAATGTTCATTAATTTGTCTAGTCATGATATGTGAGGTTTAGCACTATTATCTTTTCCCAATCTGATTTAATTGACTGAAACATTGTTCTTCCATCACACTTTTCCATACTTTTCTGTACCTTGTCTACTCTTCAACAAAAAAGTTGCACTTTGACAAAAAGAGCTTACCTCCAGGGTTTGGTGAGCAGCTCTGAAGAAGGTCCTACAGACCTTCTTTAGGACTTTGATTCAGTACATTTATGTAAGGGAAAAAAAAAAAAAAAAAAAGAAGGGCCAAGATGAGAAATGTGTCCTTTCACCCTTAGGCAAGAGACACATGCTTGCCTTGGTTGTTGTCTCTCCAGATGGATACTCAAATGGCAGGAGACCCTGGCTAAGGATAGCCAGGTCGCACACTGGAGGTGATGCGTGCTCTCAGGGACAGCAATAGAGCGATTTCTCAGCAGTAGTGTTTAACAAACAGGACTGAAGATAAGTCACCAAAGATCTTAGCATTTTCTGGCAGTATTACAGGGCCGTGATTCAACATAATAGACTGTCCCTGAGCAGTTTCTCCCATTGTATTAATAGAAACAAGCTTTTAATTATCCTCCGGCCTTTATTCCTTTCGATTCACTCTGTTTTGTTTCTTGAACAAACATGCTTTACAAGAAAAAAAAAGTTTCTGGTGTTCCAGCGTGCAGAGCTATGCTGACCCTTATCATCTGCTGTCCCCATTCAGTGCCATAAAACATCTGGGAGGGTTATCTTCTCACTCCCCATCTAAATTCTGAGCTTAGCTGGATCCAAAAGGCACATCACCCTCAGGGCAGTAAGACGCCTTGTCATCACCATTAATTTCCCCTAAAGACATATATTTTCTGTGCAGCAGGCCAGAGCAGAGACACACCTATTTCCATTTGTAGGGATTAGAGCCAAAACACTTAACTGCTCTGACCTCTCGTGTATGATAGGCCGTACAACCATATCCAGTTACTCCTGCAGGAAGTCCAATGACTTTGGTTTTTGGCTAAAGCATATCTTTTAAATGAGGAGTCAGGCTTGATCTAAAGACATTAAAATACAGGGAATCCCCTGTGATGGTCATTTGTTCCAGCTGTAATCACCCCCCACTGCTTGAACTTTTGCTTCATTTTCAAGAGACATCTTTCTACCTCCAGCTTGTAGCCAGGGGCGTGTGTTAGTCCTTCTGCCTCTTGACAGAAGTGCCCTTTAGTGCCAGTGCTCTGTTAAAGCACCTAGGGTCTGCAGCCAAGTCTTCTGTTTTTCTTTTTTTTTCTTTGTGCTTTCTTCCAAGTAAAAAAAGCATCTGGTTCAATGTAAGCCTCTCACTGTAAACCCCTGTCCCATGGTAAGACTCATAGTGGGGGAAATGCCTGGTAAGACTTGCACCATCCCCACTACGGATGTGAGGATCTCAATAGCAGCTCCCTCCCCTATGTACTACCTTGCAGCCAGTGGCCCTCGAAGATTCCGACCCCACCAGGAGCTGCCCTTGGTCACCACCCCTAAGGAGACCTTGTCTCTTGGCCTTTGCATGACCAGCCTGGCCCTGAGCTGCTGAGCTTGTCCAAGGTTGTCCAGGTTCCAGGTGCTGTCTCCAGCATGAGGAGGCTGGAGAGCCACAGCAGTGGGTTGGGCTTTTGGGGTCCCTGAGTTCAGCTGGGTGCCCATCAACGCTGCAATGCCCAAGACCTGTCCAACTGCCAGCTCATTGCAGCAAGACGGGAAGCTGGATCTGCCCTTTTTGCCCTAACATCTACTCTTTGATAGATTTCTTGTCATCTCACCCGTTATCCTTTTTGGAGCCACTGCTTTTCAGGCACAGCACACGGGATTTATTCTTTTTATTCCCACCATACTCTTAGCTACATTGATGTTGACTTTCTGTAAGTGGTCCCAGCTTATCCTGTGATTCAACTTGCTTGAATGGCTGCCCTATACTCATCATCAGTTATGCATTGTTTTGTGTTCCTTTGGAAACCTTACAAAGTTTGTGTCCATGGCTGAGAGAGGCCAAGGAAGGATCTCCCGCAAAGCTGGATGCCATTTTCAGACAGTACAAAATATTATGGAGCAGCTAAGCAGTTTAGTGACTAATGAAATAATGATTAAAAATGAAGTGCTCTTCTGTCCTTTGGCTTCTGTCCATGTACAGCAAAATTTTGACCTGAGTTTGCTCATGCACCTTGGCAGAACACTTAGAGGAAGTTTCCGTAACTGCTTTTAACTTTTCTTTAAGAAAGGTCTGGACAAAACGTGGAGTGGAAGAGAGGAGAACCTGCATAACAAATTATGCTACCCTTACAATTTCTACAGGAGTCTAACACTTTCACTGGGCATATCCTCTCTCATCTTTTGAGAAAGAGCTACCAGGACATTTATCAAACATTTTAATCTGTCTTAGAGTTCCATTAGTATCATGTGCACAACTGTGCAACAACATATTCTAAAATTATGTAGACATTGATCTTGCCAGTAAAAAATAGTATTGATGTAAGACGATATGAAGGAACTAAATCCATTCTTTCATGTAAAAGACATTTTTGAATGTTTTGGGGTTTGCAGCATTAAAGAAAGTCTTATCTAAGCTATTTAAGTAGAGTAAAGCATAATTCAAACAAACAAACAGGACACCACTTTTCTTGCGGATCAGGACAGAAATGCAGAACAAAAAGAGCATGCAAAGTAGTAAAAACCATTAGTCTCTTATGTGAAAAGGCTACATCTTATGAGTCCAAACATTTCTTCCTCGTGGAGGCTGTGGTAAGATTCAGTCAGAGTACCAAGAGGTGATGTGTGAAGTATGCTTAGCAAACAAAATACATGTTTCATTAAAGATGTTCTGCTCACACTGAAAGCTCTGCTTTTCATGGTCCTGTTTGTGATGTATGCCTTTAGCTATAGTTTATGATTTTCAACATTTCCAACTCTGCTTTCTAGGAGTATATAGTTCAGCCATGGAAAAATTCATACTGGGCTGAAATCTGGCATACAAGGAGCCAGCCAAGAAATAAATGTTCCGAGTCAAATAAAACTGCTGAGAAACAGACATTTTTAGAAAATATTTTTAGTCTTAATGCATGAAAGTTATTTGTCAGCCTATTATTTAAAAGTCTTAGAGCAGTACAGGCACTCAGAGCCTGTGGACTCTGAAGACACAAGGAAGAGTTATTTTGAAGTTTATTGGAGTTCCCTTAAATAGGTTGTAGTGCTATGTGTTAATTTTGTTAATCCAGAGTCTCCCCTGAGCTGCCAGTTTGGCTGCTTCACTTGCTCTTCTGTTCTATGCTTTTAGCTTGACATGGAAGAAAAGACATTTTCCAGCTCCCTGGCTGAGTGATACACCTGCACTGATATAAATTGCATGTAAGTCCGTGGAGGCCAGAGGGGTTACACTTGTGTAACTGAATTGTGATAAGGAACAGGAGTGTTTAGTGCAGTTTAGTGCTGAAAACATTTGACACTTGCATCGAGCAAATAAATTATAGTGTCTCCACACTTCGGTTGAAAGACTGTGGGTCAAGAGTGTGATGTATTTCTCTGCTGGAGTTCAAAAGAGCAGCTGCAGAGTATGCCATAAATAACAGCCAATATTGACTTCTTTGGGAATGAAAAAGCAAGATGTGTTGACCCTGAAGTTAAATATTGACCCCACATTTGCTTCAGTCCTTTTTTTTTTGCTTGAAGGACCAATAAATCTTGGTATTTGGCGAAAAATAAGAGTTGAAAAACAAATTCAGGCTTGACACAAATGTGTGCAATTCTATTAACTTTCTAAGTGCTTGCCACCTTTTACAATAAGTACAGAAAAGGACCATTTGCCTCGTGTTTTTAAGGGCATATCATATCAAAATAGGGAAACCTGATTGTTACAGCCATTACTTGAGGACTTCAACATTCTTCAGATACTTAAAGATATGATAAAGTTACAAGTCTAGAAGAACATTGGAAACCAATGAAAAAGTTCTAAAGCAGCTATTTAGGTTTGCAGTCTGAAAGTCTTTGGCATTAGCTTCAGGAAGAATAATTTTTCAAAAATAAAAAAAATTTACACATTTTGCTTGTCTGAGTTCACTCAGTTCACTTCTTCCTTCTTTGCTGAACTGTTGCACTCCGAACAAGTAAACATTCTTTTCAGTTACCTTGGGATGGCTTTCACTGAAACACAAGCTACGATTTGTTTGGGGATTTTTGATTATATAGGATTGTACCTCTCTCAGGAACTCTTAATAATATATTTATACACCAATTAAGGAAGAAAACAAAACAAAACAAAACAGAGGTCTCCCTTACATCTTCTAGTCTAAAATAGAATTTTCAAAATTGCCACTTGTAGCTACAGATTTATGTTATGCCTTCTGCCTCTTAATTAAAATGTCCTTTAATACCTGGGATTTTCTCTTTATTAAAGCACATAAAGTTTATAGTGGAAACTTCTAATTTTTTTATTTAGTCTTCTGGATAAGAAAAGCATTTGGTTCCCCTGAGAAGACTTGTAGCAATGAGCCCAAAACACCAGGTAAGTCTTGAGCCCTCCATCTGCAGATGTGGAATCAGAGGAACCCCTGGCCTCATGGCAGCCCCCTCCCCTACATACTTTGCTGCAGCCGGAGACCCGTTAAAAAATATTTTGCAAATACTTTAGTTTTCCATTATTTCATAAGCTATCAAGCAAAGAATTATAGATATTCTTTTTAGCAAAATCAGCAAGGGGTATATGTTTCAGGAAGGTTATTATTATTGCAGGTATTACTATTACTATTATTGTTACTGTAGCAACATGTTTAATGCTTTGTTATAGGGTAGTCTGATAAATTTCCCAAGATACAAAAAAATGGCAAGTTGTTACAAGGCATGTGTACACCCTAAAGATTTAGTAGGATAATGCTTTTAATGGGTTTGTCAACTTCTGTATTTCTGTGATTGTAGTAGAGTTTTCACCTACTTAACATGGTGACTGCATTGACATTAGGGAGGCAGCGGGTAGGTGCTGTGTAGGTAGGTAATATGTTTGTTGTACTCCTGGCTAGTCGCTTGTCTTGTCTGTGACTACAGTGCTCTGGATGCCTTTCTGCATAGCTTTTCCTCACTTGGAATAAGCAGATTTAATTCAGCAGTTTCCAGTGTTTGTCAAGACAGTGTAAATTTGCATATTGCTTTATTACGAGGGAAAACATGAATTTCATCCATCAGCCACACTTCCACCTCTGTACAGAAAACTTCTTGTAGTAATTTATGGAATAAAAATTTCCTCCCTAGATACAAGTGAATATTAAGTAGGGAAAAATCACAGAAATTGTGATGGTATTAGGTGGAAATAGTCCATTTATCAGGGCTGTTTGCTCCGTACATTGTACAGCCATTGCACATTGGCACAACTGTGTGAAAAATGTTCTGGTTGCCTGAGGAATTCATTCTAAGTCTGCTTTTTATCCAGGAAGTTGGATTCTAGTAAGGTGTGTATTAGCCAGGATGCGGGGAGAGCTCTGGAGACAGAGATACTGCAGGACACAGAGAAGAGAAGAGAGAGGGAAAAGGGGAGAACAGAAAGAGAAAACTAAAAGATGGTAGCTGCATGGGGTTACAGTCCTGTCTCTCATGCTAGAGATCCAACTTCACGGAGGAAAGCATGTATTTTGAAAAGAGAAGATTCAGGAAAAGGAGGCAGAGGCTGAGGTGGGTTGGGGGAGGTTGGCTGGGTTGGAGGATGTAAACAGGATTTATTGTCTCTGCCATCAAACCTGCAATATTTCTGAAGAAAAAGCCCTACCTTTAGAAAGTGGTTTTAGAAGGGCAGTGAGGTGAAAAATAAATCCTAACCCTGCCAGGCCCTCTCCTTTGGAGGTGATTTAACACCATGTCTCAGTGCAGCTGAGGGGAATAAGGCAGCACACTTCCAGAGGAGTGGTGTTTATACCTGGACATAATTTCTCTCCTGTAGTTGAACATGTAGCCTCAGGAGACTAGGAGTGAATTTACAGCCAGTGGATTTGTGACCGTGAGCTACATTACATGCAGTGCCTGCCCGATCCTTTGTTCGGTGGTAGTATCTCAGCCAGGCGGTCTTGGTATCATCATGGAAAAGGCTAGTCAGAAGTGGCAATTTGCACTCACAGCTGTAAATAAATAAATAAATAAATGAGTAGAGCAGGCTTCTGTAGACATACTGTGTTTTCTGCACTCACTTTCTTCTGTGAGGTCCTACTGTGTTCTTCCTCATGGCCCCCTTCATTTTTGGGGTGTAAGTCCAGTTGCATGGTCACATTCCAAATAAGGTGTCTGTTGTTGAGTATCCAGCACTAGTAGAAACACCTTCACCTCTTCTTTTATGTGCACATAAGTCTTTAAATTCCAAATAATGTCCTCAGATAGACTTTTCAGCTGGAAAAGAAGCAATTTTTATATTAGAATGCTTCTTAATGAACGCAACAGAAGCCTTACCAGCAAGTCCAGCGAGGGGTAGATAAAGGTCTATATTAATCTGAGGCATCAAATCTTGATTAACTTCTTTCAGTTCTGTTAACATCAGCTTTTTGTGGCAGCATTCCAGCTGGAACATGTAACAAAGCCTGTAGATATGGATACATCTGCATTTCACTGCTAACGAATCACAGCCTTTATAACTTTCTCAAACTTTTGCTTTTCGGCAGTTGGAGTTCATGCATACTTGTTCATAGCCTGCAGACAATTATTTTTTCCTGCTGAAAGCATCATCAAAAACAGGTTTGTATTTTTCCCTAATGGAAAAAATGCCATCAAATATGGTTGAAACTTGATTTTGTTCCGCTGCAGCAGATAGGAAAGAAAAAAAAATCACGAATGAGAAGGGCACCCAGTGTGTTCCCAAATACCTAGTGAAAATTGGTTTAGATTCACATAAGTTACAAGAGTTTAAAAGCACACTGTTCAGAGACACATGGGACTTTATAATGCCCTTAAACGAATGACCTGCCTTGACCACATTAGAGGTGCACATGTGCACGTACATACCCGCACAGAAACACCCATGGAACAGACAGACTCTGAGTATTCCTGTTTGACTTGTGCAGGCACATAAAAAAGTTTAATTTCTGTAGATAGCTGGAATAGCACTTGTGGCAGCATCGGTGAATACAGAACTGTTGCCTCGTTGTGCGTGGCTGGCGTCATTTGACAAGGGTGAGCTTTTCTTTGGTCCATAAAACAGTGATCCAATGTCTTTAGCATTGTCCTTAGCATAACGTTAAAAGCTGCAGAAGAATTTAGTAAAACTAAGGGTGAAAGCTTCCTGTGAAGAGAATGGCTTTTCCACCTGTGCTCTGTACAACCGCACAATGTCCCCGGTGAGTCGCTCCGCAGTGCCGGTGTCACTGCCAGCAGTATCAGCACCTACCACACTCACAGTCCCGGACGAGAGCCTGTTGCCCTCATAAAGAAATGTCTCTCAAAAGCCACAAAGCACAGAGTTATTATTTTTTCTACCTACCAGTTAATGCAACACCTTTACTAGGGTCATTAACACCTAAATCTGTGTTGTAAAAATAGAGAATGCTAGGGGAAATACACGCTTTGAGTGTGTTACATTTTTCCTCCTTTCAGTCAAATCTAGTTTGAATTAAGACTAAATTAAGACTAAAAATTGTGTACATTGATCATCATACCATCTTAATTAGGAGCTATGTTTCATTAGAAAGCTTGTTTATTTAAAAAGGAGGGCCTGGACTTAGGCAGAAATGGCATTGCTTTGCCATCTGGCTAAATGCCGTAACTCTGAAGGACAGATCCCTTCTGTGACTTTGCTAATGCTTTGTTGACTCAAGTTTTAATTAACTTGATTGGATGGAATATCCTCAGGTTGTCTTAAGAGGCTGTTGCACAGACCCGAGATCTGGCTTTGAACTCCCTGTAGATCCAGCTATATTATGTTCTTGTGAGTCAGTCTGAATTCTTCTCCATTGGGATACAGTCTGAAAGAGGGTCTTTGCTATGATGTATCATGGGTGTCTTGCCTGTCATTGAACAGGTCTTTAATTCATACATGATTTTTATCTTCTTTCAACTGTTCTAGTTTTTCTCTCATCTTCTGAACAGCCTAATTAGATTTTTGGGTTTAGTTCCAGAGACGTGCACCAAGTGATCCCTTGCTTGATTTTCAGTAACTGAGGACAGACACATCTCTCTTGTTCCAGACAGTTATTTAAAAGCACCAGTATTTACTGTTTTTTGTTCTGGTTTGAGTTAAGCTCTAGACGTGCCTTTAAATCCAAAAGTCTACGGGATGTTGGACCCTCTCGTGGTGTGATATTCTTACCGCATTGCAATGGCTGGACCTTAAAATATTGCAAATCCATAATTTTTCTTAAAATTTACCACTCTAGTCCTTCAGTTCTGCTCATAATATTTGCCTAACATACAGTTCAGATACTCAACAGTCTTTCCTTAGCCTGTGTTGTGGTTGGGCTTTTTGTATCCTTTCAATTAAGATATTTAGTTTTTAATCACAGTGGGACATTGTTTGGTAATACTGTATAATTAAATGGTGATGGCTGGTGAAGTGTATAATTAGGATTTCTGACAATTCATTGTGAATCTCTGGTCTACTGTGAAGAAGAACAAAGCCAGAGAGAAAATGCTGGCTGGGTTATATAAATAAGTGAGAGATGATGGTCAGGCCAAAAATGAGGGTTCTCCCCTCCTTTAATGAAAGGGTTTGTGTACATTACATAGAGTAAAGTATTTCTTAGTCTGAAAGCTTTCCAGAGATAATAGTGTTGGCCCTCTGAGGCTCTTTATTATGTCAGATGTGGGATTTGGATTTACGGGAAGAAGCCACTGCCTCCAACAGACTCAGTCTCATGGAGGAAAATTTGCCTGGCCTCTCCTTCCATGCAGAGCTTCAGGCTGCGACCTGCAGATCATCCAAGGTGGGGTTTGTCCAAGGCCCCCCAGAGAAGGAAACCTCCCCATTTGCACAGCAATATCCTGAGCTTTTAGGACAAAGCGCCCACCTTGCATCTGCCTCCAACTTCAGGGCACAAGGGACACAGAGAGCCCTGCTGGCCCCGGCCCCAGCCCCAGCATTGCCTGCCCGGCAGTGAGGGTGTCCCTTTAGGGACACGGTTGTGAAAAACCCTGCAAGTGGTAGATTCCTCTATTGTCTTCTGACCTTCAACCTTAAGGAACATCTCCTCCCCACTTGTTTTTCGAACAGTCTAGCAATATGCTGTTCTCCTAAAGTGCAACCTGAAAGTCTTTCGTAATGATACAGCTGCAAGAAAGGGGCACCAGGGTGTAAAACCAATCTCATGGCGTGAAGCTCGGGCTAAAATCACAGGCACTGGCACCACTGGCCCCGGCAGGAGTTGCACAGGTCTTCTGAGGCATAAATTCTCAGAACAGGCTTTTGAGGTGTGTTTTTTTCCTCTCCAGAGATTATTCGTACAAGCCATCAGCTGTGTAACAGGGTAGTCAGGTTATGCAGGACACTGTAGAAACCTGTGAGGATGGAGTGGTTTGGGGTTGGTCCATTTATTTATTAATTTATGAAGAAAGAGGCACTGTGTCTTGCAGCGTTTACTTGAAATACACAGTGGCTTTTTCAGCCAGTGTCTTGCTGCTGTGTTTCATGATTTTCCACCTGGCATAGGAAAACTGGCACAAGTTAGGTGAGTACAAACCCACCGCTCAGATTTCAAGTTTTGCTGCTTTAATTGCTTCCTAGTAAATAATCTGAAACCTTTTCAAAATAAGCATAGCTTGCATTTATCCCTATTTGATTACAAAACCAGAAGCAAAACTCGTAAATTCAGAACAAATGACAGAGGTTTTGTGCTAAATATGTTTTTCCAATGGCATTGTAAAAATCTGACAAAGAAGTTAAGCAGGCTGTTGCAATCCACCTGCCCACAAGCCAGCACTACTCCACCTGGGTGAGCAGGACCTTTGCCATTGCGGAGACAGGGCTTGCGAAGAATGTGGATGTGGGAGGAAGGCTGGCACTCACGTGTCCCCCAGAGCCGAGCAGAAAGGAAATCATGGCAAGAGACTGAGCGATGAGTGAAGAAGGGGGTGGCAGCAGACACAATTTGGTAGTATCATCACCCCTGTTTTATAATGTACGATAAAGGGCCTTGGTCTGCCTGGTCAGGAACTCTTCTCCACGAAGCCCTGGGGTTGGCTGTGCACACGTGAAGGAGCCGTGGCAGGAGGAACGGCTCAGTTTGAATGCAGGCGGCAGCACAGCTCCCCAAACCAGGCGCTTTGCAACTGCAACCTCAGGGCTCGGCACTCCCCTGCACACCACTCGTGCAATAACCATCATGTTTGCTCATTTAACCACACTTACCCCCAGGAGGGGTTGTCCAGCAACATTTAGGTTGCAGAGCTGGAGAGGGACCAGGGCACTGCGCCGCAGCTAGAGGGGCGGCTGTTCAGAGATGCCCCAGTATGTGCTATGCTTCCCGTGGTGGCAGCCGCTTGCTAAATGCCTGTTGTGGTTTAACCCGGTAGCCAGCAACTAGGACCAGACAGCCACTCGCTCACTCCTCCCCCCTACAGTGGGATGGGGACGAGAATGGACAAAAAGTAAAATTCATGGGTTGAGATAAAAATAGTTTAAGGAATAATAATAATAATAATAATAATAATAATAATAATAATAAAGAATATGAAAAACAAATTATACACAGTATAATTTTTCTCACTGCCTGATGACCGATTGTGCAGCCAGTCCCTGAGCAGCAATCACGGTACTCATGGAATTGCGGATTTTGCGGAACTTGCGGATTTCACCAAACTTGCTGAACTCACAGAACTCACCAAATTCATGGAAAAGTTCCTGCTCCCTGGCCAATCCTCCTTTATATAGTGAGCAAGACCTTTATGGTGTGGAATATTTCTGTTGGCCAGCTTGGGCTAGCTGCCTGGCTATGCTCCATCCCAACTCCTGCACACCTGCTCATTAGCTGAACATGGGAGGATGAAAAAAAGGCCTTGATTTTGTAGCAACAACTAAAAACTTCAGTGTATTATCAACATTATTCTCATCCTAAATCCAAAACACAGCAGCTACTGGAAGAAAATCAACTGTATCCCAGCCAAAACCAAGAGAATGTCCATCCAGTAACTTGGGGATAGGCATGGACCTTTACACAATAGCTAGGAAAAATTTCGTGCATCTATTTACACCTAGCTCAAGTTATAGCCTTTATAGTGTAAGAACATACTCTAAACTGAGGAAAGGAGATTTATCTCAAAATAATAGTAATAAAAAAAGCATAAATCAGTCTCAGTTTTTGCCATTTATAACCACTAAAAAGAACGATTGCTTTCTGAGGTAGGTTAGTCGAGCTGTCAAACCATCAGTTTTGCTGACTGCAACAAAACCATTCATGGAGGATCACAGGAATTGTTTTTGTGAAGGGTAGGTTCGTAATCTGTAACACCACAAAGAAGAGAAGACAAAAATCTCACTTTGAATTTTGTGGCTGAATGGATCCAGTAATCTCAAAGTTATACAAAGTTTATTGTTGGCAAAGATGCATCTGCTTTTGATTGGAATGTGCTAATGTAATATGCTGGGTTTGTGTTAGTATGAAAGCGTCTCTGTAAAAAACGTATACACACATATCTTTTTCTATAGATTCGAGCATAAATATGTTTGTGTGTGTGTGTGTGTATGTATGTATGTGTATATGTGTACGCTTATATGCCTGAATTTTAAAATCCTCTCTGTCCTAAGAGACAGACTTACTTTCCTAATGACTAGTCATGCATATTACTAAAAGATTACCATTTCACACTTGGGTACCTGAATTTAAGCACTTACAGCCAGGTTTTTCAAGGCATTTAGTTATTTAAACCTAGACGTGGGTTCCTCATGGGATCATCTACTTTTGCTGGCGAGATAGGCACCCACTGAGCACTTCTTGCAACTCTGCATGGTTAAGGACCTCTCAGTATTTGATTCCTACCTACATGTTCAGTCATAGAATCATAAAATGGTTTGGGTTAGAAAGGACCTGAAAGATCATCCAGTTCCAAGCCCTCTGCCATGGGCAGGGACACCTTCCGATGGCAGGGGGAGTGGAACTACATGTATGTAGTTTGCTCAGGCCCCTTTAAACAAAACTATTAGATCTACTGCTCATCAGTTTCGAAAACATTAGCTTTAAGAAATTTATTATTTGAAGTCTGCAAACTAGGCTTGCAATGTTCCTTCCGAAATTCAAGGGATGTTATCTCTTTTCATTGAATCACACTGGGAAAAACCCCTCCTAACTAATGTACTTATTTTCATTTCCTGCGCTACATTTCTGCAATCATCTTATCAGTACATTTTTTGTCAGGGTTATGAAGAGAACCTTGCAACTTTGTCAAAACTGAGCTGCTAGCAGAAATATTATAAGGCCACCTGAGTTGCCGCAGCAAGAGCCAAGAAAAGGACAGAGAGGCAAATACTTCTAAAATAATTATTCAGCAAAAAAACATGTGTGCATATCATATTTGAGTGTTCAAAGATGTGCTCCTGACGTGTAATATAGCTGAGGAGTCAGGCATTTTGTAAGGTGGTCACTCCATATCAAAGAGCAAAGATATTTAGTTTCCCATTAAAAAACACGGAACAACAACAACAAAAATAACCAGCCAAAAAACCAGCTCCTCCCCCAGCAAAATCTCTGCTTATCTGGAGCCCAAAAGGAATCTGCAGATGTATACCCCCTGCGTGAGAACAAAGTCTTCAGTCACTGGAATGCAATGCTATAAAAACAAATACTACAAAGCCTGGTAACAGGGGGATGTCTCACTTGCATATTTTTTGTGACCATCTTGGTTTGCAGAGAAGGGGGTCCCCAAAGCATGTGAGCCAGCAGGATCCCTTTGTACTAGGTTGCCGTCTGTTTGGCCAGATGTCTTCCCAACAGTGAGACAGAAAAACCAGAGCCCTTATTAAAATAAGTTGGGGAAAGGAATGGAAAAAAGCATGTGTCCAGTGAAACGAGGCACATTGTGTCCCATCTGATATTTATTAAATGTTGATCAAATCAGCAGTGAGAAATGCACATCATGAGGAAGTGACCCTGGCTCCCTGGGTTTGGAAGTCAGCGACAAATGTCTGGGAGCAAACCAACACTGAAAACATGTGTACAGGACGCAGAGAGGAGTGTGCTGCTCTAGGAGCAACAATAACAAGCAGGGAAGAGCTGACTTCAGCCTAGAACCCCCTTTTGCAGGTTTGACATATGTTCTATCAATAAAATGGGGGTGCAGGGTCTTTCCCCGTACATTTACTCTGCAGCTTTCTAGATAAGAGGTTACACATCTCCTGGAAGAACACTGCATGGGCTCCTTCGAGCCTTGACTCAGCTTTTGTGATAAACCTGTATAATTTTATGCCAACCTGCTGGGTTTTGTGTAATCACAATGAGCGTTTGAAATTGTCTCCCGTCTGTTGTTGCTTAATGTTTTGGCTATCATGTTTTTTCAGAGCATCCCTTCAGTTAGTGTCCTCACAGCACAAACTAAATGCATCTCCTGTATAAGAACAAGCTTATTTGGGCTTGGTCCTTAAATAGGGTAGTGGGGAAGACCAACAGGGCAAGCTGAAGCCAGGCTCCATGCTGGGGGAGGTTGTGGAGTCCTGATTACACTGTAATTCATCCCTATATGAGAGAGGGTTGCACTCCTGCCTTTTACCTTTGGTCATAGCCGGGATTATTTAACTGCACAGAAAGACATCAGAATGAGTCTTCCAAAACTTTTCTTCAAGGTATCTCCATCTTTAGTAATTTTTATATGTTCAGTAAACTAGAAAGTCAGCTGTTGCTAAAAGCAGAGTAATGAACTATGTATTTGCACTAAAGAGTAAATTTAACAGCTCTGGAAGACTTTACTGTGTCTATCTCTAGGCAAATGAAAATAAAGGAGCCTGTTAAAGCTCCCTGGCTTTTTACTCCAGCCGTGGACCTGGGGCACATTAGGTGAGAGCATTGGGGGTTCAGTGGCAGTCAGATAAAGTTTTAAGCTGACAGGCAGAAAGCGCCAGCAGACAATACAATACGCAGTTCCAGCCCAGCTTAGTTAATGGAATCACTCTAGCCTGTATGATCACTTTAGTACACTGTGTTTATGTTATTGATACCAACAGCACCGGACTGTTAAAGGATGGAAAGGTCTGGCTTTTGTTGGGGTGCCGTTCTGATGTCAGTTTGAAATACGCTGAAAGTAAAAGTTCCGAAAAGCCAAAGTGCTGTTTTATTGAACCAGTGATAGAGAGGACTGAGACAAGTGAAACAAGATCCTTATGAAGCAGTGGAACATGCATGATGCTAGATGCTGAACTGCAATACATCCAGTGACATCAACAAAGTTTCAGCTCGTTACACTACAGAGGAAGCTGGAGTACGGTGACAGAAAGCAGGTCACGTCATAAAATGAGTAATCTTAATAAGAGACTGTAATCAAGTGAAACTTTTCTATGTGCAGCTGCTGTCAAAGGTTTTGTTTTTATTTCTGCCTTTCTCTGTGCTTTATACTTCTGCAGTCTATCAATCTTCCCAGTTATGGATCTGGTCCTGCTTCCATTAACATTAAAATAAGGAGGATCAAGCTTTCTGTTATCTGTGTATTTAGAAGGTGAATGTGATGTGCTTTTTACCCCAAGCTTCTTGTGTTTTTTGTTATGTGGTATGTTCAGGGACTTACAGGATTGGAATCGGAATTTTAAACCCTTTGGAGGAGGAACCTTGCATTCAGCGCACAGGGACTCAGTGAGCCCATTAGTACCAGCTAACAGCAGCAAAATGGTGCTCCAGACACCATGAGTTCCCATTGTGAAAGAATTTCAGTCTCTGAATACGTACTGCAAACCTTTAGAAAACTGCACTTTCCCTTTCCAGCTTTTTCAGCAAGCAGAGCTTCTCCACTAGCAAACTCCTCGAGACTGTGAAGCAAACAAAGAAAACCAGCCCACACATCAGGATCCATAAGCAAACTTGGCTATTGACTTATGGACCCTTCACCTTTTCTTTTGTGGTGCTGGAGTTATCAGCCTTCCAAATCCAAGTCACCAATAAATGGGCTATGCAACTGCCCGTCCCTGTGCCAGGTCCCTTCCTTCCCACCTGCACAGTCAGGAAAGAAGCCTTTCCCTCTGGAGTTTCTGCTCTTGGGTTTATGCTTACAAGTCTTGGTCTTATTTCCCATAATGTTCCTGTTCCTGAAAAAAAAGAACCAGATTTTCGCAACTGATTTTATGCCTAAACCCCAAGCAACCCAAATCTATGCCATCGCTTTCATCACATAGCAACAGAACATGACATCACAGCTGAAAAGTTTAGAAAAAACAGGAGATGACACAATGTGGAAAGTGGGCTGACCTGTGAGAGATGCATTTCTGCCTTAGCCACAGTTAGTATATGTGCAGAGGGAACTGAGGAAAATGCCTTGTTAAATAAACTTTGTATAAATCTCTTCCTGAGTTGCTCCAATGTGGTAATCCCTCCTGCAAGTACCCTGGGATTAAGGAAGTCACTGGAAAATGCTGTCCTTTGAGAGAGAAATACAGTTGACTTAACTTGATATGTCGGTCACCCGTCCTCCATGAACCCAGGGGAAGTGGTCTGTGCTTTTCTCTTAAAAAATGAAAAATAAAAAACCACTCTGCGGAAGGTCATGAGTTAGGAAAAGTAAAATCAGCCATGGGTTAGGCCTCAGGGGAAATATAAGTTACTCATAAAAAGCTACGGAGCAAGTTTTGATTAGTTAAGTAATCTGGTACATAGACTTTATTGGAGCTTAAAGCTTTCCTGTGGAACTCCCCTAATAGTACACAGACAGAGTAAAATATCAAAGACATACATTTTCTGACAGACACAGAAAGCTACATTTATCCTGGCCTGCTTAACACGCATCGGAAGCAGGCATAAATCCCTCCTGTCCGTTCAAGCACAGTGGTCCAGGTTTCATGGTTTTACACATTTGTGTTTCTGATTGATTTCTTGGTAGCTTAATCAACACTTCCAGTACTCTCGAAGCTGTTCCTGAGGAGCACGTAGAGAAAAGAGGAATATTGCTTCCCTAATAGACTCAAAGATACCAAACCATTCTGCAAAAAGCTCAAATATAAAATAATAAAGGCCTGTTTTCTCTCATCACCTAGAGGCCCTTTTTCAGAAACTCATCCACAAGGAGAAATTCACCAGCATTTTTCTGCTGGTATAGATGCAACAGTAGCTTTACCAGTATAGCACCCCTTCTTCTCTGTCGAAACGGTATTCTCCAAACTCCCCAAAAATAAGAAAAATAGTCTCTCTCATTATGGAAAGAAAGTGTTCAAATGGTAGCCATTTGTAATAATGGTTACAAAGCAGGACCAGTACTCCTACCAGGTTTTCACAGTGCTATGCCAAAGCATTTACTGACTCCTGTTGCCCCTGTAGGGAGGCTGAATGCTAAGAAAGAGCTGCTGCAGCTTGATGCTTGACAGAGGAGATGCTAGTAAACATTTGACTTGCAAATCTCACCGTAGTCTTGCTAGCACAACTGGAAAATGTCAGGAAAACCACAGGTTTTCCAGATAAGCAGAACCTACTTCTCTTCCATACACTAAATTCCCAGAGTGATGGTGTCACTAAGCTGATGCTTTGACCACTGTGGAGGCTGTCCTAGCAGAATGAGCAGATAGGTACCCATATATCATCTTCTTACATAAATAATTTGTTCTTTAAAAAATGGACGAGAGGAAATGGGGAGATAAAACCAGCAATGTGTTCTTTGCCATTGTTTTAAAATTCTTAAAATCTTTTTTTGCAGGTATTCAGGAGGGGACGCAATGCACCAAATGTAAAAATAACTGGGCACTGAAGTTTTCCATCATATTATTATATATTTTATGTGCCCTGTTAACAATCACAGTAGCCATTCTGGGATACAAAGGTATGTATGCATTGAGCGCAACATTTCACTTTCAGCCAAGCATCCAAGCGTATTCCCACGTATTAGATGGACAGGCCATTTATCATATTTTCACCTTAAATATCAATATCTTTGCAATGTTATTTGTTGTACACACATGATCATTCTTCTGCCACAAAGGAGTACTAACTGGAAAACTCAAAAGCCCTGTAACATGTGCTATAAATACCTTGATTTCACTGACCTTTTTTACATATTATGCACCTTTCCAGAATAAATGTCCTTCTTAATGGGAGAACCAGGAGTAGTATTACTAATACAATATTTATCACAGGAACAAAGTGTAGGATCAATATTACATTGAAGTATCTGGAGGAAAGATTGAACTAGGAAGTGCCAATGTATTGAGTTATCTGCAGTTATTTTGACAAGAAAAGATGCTTAGATACTTTTGACGGTAATTTCAAAGACTCTGGTAGCTGGGCAACCCAGTAATGGAGAAAATTTTGTTTCTGCAGTCATCGACAGGGCACATTGGAAAGCACGACTTAAATTTCCCTTACATCCTCAGCACTAATTGACTGTAGCCACTTAGGCATATGAATGTTTTGATGTAAATGTCTGCTTGTTGTGCAGTCACAGCTGTAAGAAGTTAAATAAGATGTGAGTTTCTGGTAAGAAAAAGAAAGTGAATAACATAATTCTGAGTATTATAGCGGGACATCGCAGCATGTTGTGGAGAAAACCAAGCTACCTTTAAACTAGCTACTTGAGTATGGCTCTGAGAGTAGCTTCAAAACGCCTCCAAGAAGCTGGGTAAATATTCCTGTGACTAGCATGCAGTGCGTCCTGTGCCGCCAACAGCTGCGCTCGTAGTAGAGCTGACATCACCTCTGGTCCTTTGCCAGTGAAAGAAAAGGAAATTGTAGAAATAGAAAGGGATAAATACTTGTTTAAGAGGATTTGGTACAGTTTTGAGTGGGAAGAAAATTAAAACTGCTTGGTTTAGCTGGAAGATTTAGCCAGGGAGATTAGAGAATGTGAAGGACAGATAGAGACACATAGGTATTCCTTTCTCATGATAAAGCAGATGGAATGTGACAAATTAAAATTAAATGTAAAGAAATGTAGTACATATGTAATTGGTCAGACATTCTCTTGAAGACTGTGTAATTGGTCTCTGGAAGTCAGATTCTGAGGAAAAAAATACTTTCCAGGATTCAAAAACTTATTTGTGATCTATAAAGATAAGTTCATTTGGTTATATGGACTAGGGGAGGACAAAGTTAGGCCTTTTGCACATATAAATCTGCAGAGATGTGCTTATTGCAGATGATGGGATCCTTCCAGGCTATAACCCAGCCACTAAATGTCTGGGATTTAGCAGAATTTTCCTCAAGAGAGTTTTATACAAGACTATCAGTTCTGAGGCTCACAAGAAGATTCAGACATCACTTAGCATTAGAAACAGTTTATCAAGTTGGAGGGACCATTGCTCTGTATCTTGCTTTGGCAAATGTTTGTGTGTGTGTAGGAAGCAATAGCAATAAGGAAACGGTCCAAAAGATCTCTTTGGGAGAGGGAGTTTCTCTTCCTCATTTCAATCCACAATTTTCAAGCTTCTTTCTCTATGGTAGCCTCTAGTACTGTCTTTTCCCCAGGCCTTGCTCTCATCTTGAGGCCCCATCCTTGCTATACTCTTTTCTAAACCTCCTTTTTGTAGTGAGTAGTCACTGGTGCCTGATTGAGGACAAGTCATAGCAGTACCAAGCCACATCCATCCAGGGCAAAAAAAATGGGAAAAAGATTATAGGAAGGTGGACAAGGCATATCTTGTTCGCAGATCTTAAGACATCTTGGCGACTACTGCTCCACTGCTCCCCGACTTTGCGACTGCTCCACCTGAATGCCAGGGTAAAGAGGCATACACTGGAGAACAGTTCTGTTTAGTCCAAGGTATCCGTTCTGTAACACCAAGCAGCAGTTGGTCATATGTCAGGCTGTACCTGCAGCTTAAGGGCTTCGTCTCCACAGTGCCTAAGGGCTAATTTGCAGGGAAAACATGAGTTAGACAAAACCCCAGTTGACGGTACGTATTCAAAGGAATTACTGCAATATTTTGCATTGTTGGGAAGGAATTAGGCCTTAAAGGAAGAACAAAGCACAAAATAAAATTTTATAGAGCTCTTGAACTCTCCTTAATGCATCAGAGTTTGGCTTGTCTCTTTTATTGCAATATTACACTGAAAGAAGGAATTCTGCTGGCATCAGGGATTCTTTCAGTCTCTTAGCTAAGTTTCCATTAAATTTGCCTCCCACACTTATGTTTATAAAGCCCAAAACTACTTTTAAAACTTTCATTTCCTACGTGGTATTTAGATAGCCTTTGTGATTTAAAACGTTAAAACTACTAATCAGTGGATTAAATATGGCAGGCAAAAAAACAACTCAATGGGAGGCAAAGTCAACATAGAACAAACCTCCAGACTGGTGGTAAAAATTACATAGTAGGTTGGAGAAACCTGAAACCAAAACATGAATTAAACATCAAGGTCATGAAGGAATAACAAGCTGAGTTTACTATTAGTTTGCTTTGAGAAGACATACTGAATTATTGTTAGAAACATTAATAGAACAATCTAATTTTTTACACATACTTTCTTAAATTAAATGCAAAATACAAAGTTATAACTTTTCTGTCACCAGCCAGTGTTGGATTAGCCTACTGAAGGTGAGTGATCTTCCTGTGGCTCACTCCAGTGAGGGAAGCTAGCATGCTCTCAGCTTGAATTTCTGGTAGTTCTCATTCTCTGGTCAGTCTTTGTTTTTCAGTTTCTTGACTAATGCCCACCGTGACTTTCATCTACTTCTTTTATCTGTCTCCCAGACAGAGTTTGCCTGCCATTACCTAGGGCCAACACACCCTGGTGAGATGGCACATTTTGTCCCTGCTTCTGAAGTAGTGGCTCAGATGCAGACAGTCCTCACTGTTCCGGTCAGCAGCTACCTGAAAGTTTGGCTTCTTTTGTCTTTACCATATTTTCCACAGTGACCTTGTCAGAAAGGGAGATGACAATGTAGAGCAATCTGATCAAGCTGAGAATTAAGGTGAAGCTATCCAAAAGCAAGCTTAAGGCATAGACAGGCTTTGCATTTTTGAGAACAGCAGACTGTTGGGAGCAGCAGAGTGGCCTTCATAAGGGGTGTTATGGCTGGTCTGCCTGTTTTACCTTTGCCTTTTTCTGGAGCAGATGGGAAGTTCAAGCCTGGGACACTCTCCAGAGGTTGACTTCCACTCCTGAGAGTGCTCCACATGCTTGCCTACCACTGAAGGCTCCATCCAGAGATGGTAGTAGGAGTTACTGCTTGGGAAGGAAAAGCATTCCCAATAATAGGACATCTGTCCATATGACCCCTTTTGACAGCAACAGCAACAAAACCTATTTGTTCTCCCCAGAGTTCATCCTTTCCACTTGCAGGGCAGAAGGAAGAAAGTAAATAAGCCACAACTTCCTTAGGGAAGGAGTTTGGGCAGGAGAACAAGTCCCCCAGGCCCACGATTTGTTCGACCGTGGAGGCTAAGATCCTGCCCCTGTACAAAGCAAATACATGCATTGGTTTGTCTGTGGGATGGCAAAATTCAGCTTAGCCTGTGTCACTGGGAAACCTTGAGCTAAGCCTAGAGTTCACCTCTACTGTTTCTGCTGCTGGAGCTGGGTGGTTTGAACTTGGCTCTGGTCTCTCACCTCTACACTTCACAAGACAGGACTGACTTGGTCCATGAGGGGAAACAATTAAAATAAAGGAAATGTTTTGCCTGATATAGCTAATTCTGCACTCTGCATCAGTTAATCTGGGTAAGTCATCACCAGTTTACTGTCAAATAGACAAAAATCAGTACCTGATGTATTTGAAAGCAGTCTTCTCCTTCCACCCTCTCTAAACCAGCATCTTCCAGCTGAGTGTCGTGTCAGCCCTCCCGATCCAGCACTGCTGTCTGGCATCGAGTTACACGCTAGAATTAAAAGCTATTGCTCTCTGTAGGAAAAAAGCTGCTGGGGACTGAAAGACATATTAACAGTGCTCATTAGTGATCTTTCAGACACAGTCCAGGCACAATCTTCCCCATATACCATGGCCAATTGTCAACAATTCCAGTAAGGCTTCTGATTACAGTCCTTCTTCAACAAATTTTTGGGGTGTTCCACACAAAGAATGTCCATAGCTACAGACCAGCTTTGGTCTTTTTAGTGTGGGGTGGGTTTGGGTTTTTTTGACTTTCGGCAATGAAAATACTACACGCTGTTGTATCTTTAATTCCATCCAATCTCATCTAACTGCCAGTAAAGGCTACTACCTGTTGGTAGGATCTCTACTATTTTCATTTGCTTTGGACTCTTCAGGGGAGTATTTTAACCCAAGTTTCCAGTGTTAGGTTTCATTCAACCATTAAAACATTCTTGTTGTTACAGGACAGCATAAAATCTCAGTCTTACAAACTTCAGATCTGAAGTACAAACTGGCATTCATTTGAACAGCAGAAGGAAGAAACTACATTTTCCTTTCATTATTGATAATATATATTCATTTGCCAGCTCCAAGTGTTGCATAACTGGAGAAAACAGGTGAATATTACACTAAATCTGAATTAACGAAACCCATAGGTGATGTGACACTGCTAATCAAGGCACAGGTCCAGCAGAAACACTTGGAGTAGGCCTGCTTTTTAAATCCAGATGCCTTCACGAGGTCCTGTCTAAGTGCCCAGAGTGAGCCACATCCTTCTCAGTGACTATCCAGAAACAAAGCAGAACAGCACAGACTGAACAAGGAGCTGCCTAGAGCTATCCAGAAGGAAAAGCCAAGTATGGTCCCCGCGCTCTCTGCGTGTGGTGCATAGGTGTATACATGCATCAGTGGAGTGTGAGAAGTAACTGAAAGACCTTTGCTGATCTGGGCTCCAGCCTGGAAGACATTTCGGCAGGACAGAGAATCAACTCTGGCTTCGTTTAGGAAAAATGGCATACAGCATTTTGACAAGTAACTTTAGTGGGCAGAAAAACAAGAGGAACATTAGTGCTATATTGGGGGGAAGGGGGAGAAATATTTTCTAAAGCAGAAGGTATTGAGCAATGGTCCCTCTGAAAAAGCAAAGCCATTATTGTAGCCTGGATCTGGTGTTTAGCAAGCTACGTGCCATTGTCCTAAATACAGAAAGTCGCTCTCTTTATGCACATAGTAGTCTCTGTTTTACTGGCTTGTTAGCAGTATAGAAAGGAGAAGGAAGGTAATTCACCAAAGGGTGTCTGGTGTCTCTGAAAACCTTGAGACTTTTTCTCTGCTGTAACTCCACTCACCTCGGTGCAGTTGCACCAGAGATAATCTTGGTCTGCTGTTTCTCCTGTTGGTTTTGGGGAAGCAATGAAAGCCTGCTGTGTCACTGTGATACCCAAAGAAGAACAAGGGCGAAAGTTAAGAATGAAGGAGCACTTGATGGACTACACTTTAAAGCTCTGGGATGCTTGTGGTTTCTCATGAGCAGCAAAAGATCCCCTGAATTTTGACTTCTAGTAAAAAAACAAATCTTTACATAGAAGCAACTTGTATGAGGCTATTTCCTAGCTTTAGATTACCTCACAGACAGAAAGAGTGAGCGGTATCCCCTACCCCACACAAGTTTACAGTATTGACTTCAGTATCACACCTTATTTCTACTCTTTGAGAGAGGGGGCTGGCACAATAACTTCTGTAGCCTCTCCCAGGGTTGGTGAAGATCCATTCTGCTCCCAGTGTAGCAAAAGGGCTAAATAATCTGCTGATGAGAAGAAATTTCTGCCCCAGTTGTGGTTTCAGTGCAAGAGTGTGCTAGACAAGGTTTGGTGTGGAAGTTGAAGGCTGCCTCTAACCTTGAAAGCATTTCACATTTTTGTCACTGGAAGTCACTCCAGGCTCTTTATTTGTTGCTCTGCTTTTTCCATTTCCATATCAATTCCATCAAATAATCAGATTGTCTCAGTGACAAGACAATGATTCAGACATTACAAAATAAAGAGCACATCAGCCATAAATTTACACTTGTGAATAACCATCCTTTCAATCTTAAAGAGTCAGAATGGTTTCAAGACCATTTTAAGTGATCTGTACCATTATCAAAATGTTTAAAAGTTGATCCCCAAAACATTTAGTAATTGCATCTTCAAACTGCTATCTTAGACCAAAGTTTGCTAGACAGGTGGCAATTTTTAATGATTAAAAGGAACGGGGGAAAAAAAAATGTTCTTTTTAAGGAGAAATGGCTCAAAGCAGAACTAAAGAAAGTCTTCTCTCATGCATCTGAGTCTTTAGCACTCAGTCTGCCCTTGCCACACAGTACTGTGCTTGGAACATGGAAATACTGTTGAAAGAAAAGGACTTGGTTCCTGAGGAAAACCCACAGAGGGATTTCCTCACTCAGGAGAGAGATTGCTTATGGGCAAAGAAATGTTTGTGGACTGTTGGCAGACTGAAGAACTGGAAGAATGCTGGGTCCCACCAGCAGATATGAGCTCATTCTTCCAATATTTCACAGAGCAACAGCAAAGTGTAGTGGCAAGCAAGGCAATTTTAAAGTGTTTTCTTTTTTTGTTTGATGGTAGTTGTGGGTTTTTTGTTTGCTTTATTGTTTACTAAATTTTTTCATAATTTCACTTTTCTTCTTCCTGTAACATACTGTTCTGTTTCCCTTAGTTGTAGAAAAAATGGACAATGTGACAGGTGGCCTGGAAACGTCCCACAGAAGATATACAGAAAAGCTCACAGAGGTGGAGAGTGGTCTGAAGAAATTAGGTAATCTACACACAAGCAGTCCCCTGTGTAATATGGCTTTGGGGCGTTCTCCTGGCAGATAGCAGCAGAAAATTTGTCTGAAAAATCTCTGGCTATGACAAGATACAACATTTCTATTCCATTTTCTCAAGTACTTGGAAAAGCATTTTAAAATGATGTTGGCTCTACTTAGGACAGCATTTTAAGCATACTTCAATATTTATAATTCCCACCGAAGCCACTCTGAAATCATTTGTACTAAAATAAACAGACACTTAAAGGTTGTCCTCAGGAGAGAGTCTTCTCTGCAACAGAGATGTAAAACATAGCAGAAGCTGTTCCACAGCACAAGATTCTACACAAAATTAAAATCGTCACCCAGTTATCTTAATGCTGTTTTAGCAATTAAGATTCAAAACTGAAGGCCATTTTAAGGGGTGCACAAATAATCAGCTATTCAAAACTCTTATGTCTGAGGTGAGTTCATTACTTCTAGAAAATGTTTCTTAATCATCTCAGGGAACGCAACACACAAGGTTATTATGAGTTCAGGTCTCCCAAGTGCTATCACAGTCCTCAATTTGCAGGAAGATGTAAAAAGATCATGGACAAGGATTCTACTCACTAAGTGTACATTTCTACCTTTCTTCCTTGTCTGGAAAGGAAGCAGAGCTGTTTATTATCAATTTATATATACATAGGCTTATAGTTTGTACAATTAATTTTTATATAAATATTAATATAAACATACATGCATGTGCTTCATGAAATAAATTTTGTTTAGCTTCATAAATCATATATTGCCGTGTATATTTCTAGGAAAAATTACTTGCTTGCAGCTTGATCATAAATTTTTACAATCTTTTCCCCTTAAAAAATAGCTGGATTCTGAAGTATTTGCACACTGCATTTAGTTCAAAGACATGGGGTAATTCAATGGTATATACTTTTACTGGTACATATACAGAAGTAAATGGTACATCTTAAAGCACATGCAACCTTTTGTGTTATATTTGGGTTATTATATTATGTTGATTAAATTTTCACAACTTGGAGCACCTTTGATTCATTCATGCCTACAAATTTTTTGCACGCTGCTGGATGGATGGCCAGTGAGATGCCCAGGACCATCAGTTCCCATTTAAGTGGCTTTTCCATGGAGGAAGTTAAAAAAGTTATGGGGCAATATGTGTGGGAGGCATAAAGGTAAGAGAACTGCTGTAGGGCCAGAAGGATAACAGCATGTGGTGAATGAAAGGCAGGCCTTCAGGGATTAGGGATTAGCTGTATGTGGACCTGGCAGTTGTCAGAGCTCTGTGAGGAACACAATATAATTTGAGCTATAACTGAGAGGTAAACATAGAGTCAGAGCTGAGAAAATCCTGGAGTGAGACAAGTGGCAGGGAGAGGAGCTGTGCTCAGGAAGATGACCATCCACAAAAGACTCCGTAAACACTTTAGACTGAAGTCTCACAAGCCACCATTTGATGTTCGCCATCATGACTCATTCAAACACACCGGAAGAAAGCTCCACACATGGCTTTATTCACTGTAGTTTATGAAAAACATCCCGGTCTCTCTTGGAGTCATCTGAAATGATGGACTTCAGACGCGTAATACATAAATACGGCTACACTTAGATGAGGACAAAAATGTATGGACTGCATGTAGGAGAGGGAAGTGATTAAGGTCAAGAAAGGGAATCTTCCCTGAAAGTGAGTATTGACTGATTATTTCCTTGGTTTCTATGTCCTGGCTGATGAGCTGTGCAGCCTCAAAAGCTTAATCACACTCCAGCAAGCTTCCAGAAGTATTCTGTAGGGCAATGTAAGCAAGAGCAGAGACATTCCTCAAAAATTAAAAGTTTTGCCTTCCTCAAACTCAGAACACGAGGAAACAACAACAGCAAAATAAATGTTGCTAAAAGTAATAGTAATATATTAGAGAGAAAACCGGAAATACATCATATCCTGTCATATCTGGAGTAGCTGGCAAAGCTTTTGTCTCTAACCCAGATTGTTTTAAAACAGGTTTTAGAACTTTTTAAAAACTAAACCCAAGATTTTTAAAAATTGAACTATATGTACTAAATCACAGTGAAGATATTCCACCTTCCAGGAAAAGGAGGAAGAAAATATGACCAGCTAAAATTTGCTTCTGACCTTTCAGCAAAATTCAGTAGTGACTTCAAAACATACACTTACTGATACCTCTTTAATATTTTTAATTCTGTTTACCATTCAGTTTTCATTCAGAATACAGCACTGCTTCACTGCATATACTCATCAGTTTCTAACGGTAGTTTTTCCCATATATGACGATAGAATCACCATTTTGTTCTCCTCAGCAAGACTCAAGGTCTTCACTGATTTCTCATTGATTTTTTTATCTGTCTAGTGGCAGAACTCTGCTTAGTGATTTCTCTTTTCTGGAAAAGATAGCACAGGAGTTCTATTGACAGAACATTTTGACTATCTGACTGTACTTAAAATACACTGTGCTTTTATATACTGTGTTTTAAAAAACTGATCCTAAAGCCTTTGATTTTTTTTTTTTTTCCTGTACAACAGATGACCAAACTGGACAAAAAGCCATGAATACTAACACTGAACTGTCTAGCTTCAGATCTGACATTCTGGCTCTTCGCCAGCAGCTTCATGACATTGCAGAGAAAACTACCAGAAACAAAGATACACTGGAGAAGCTGCAAGAGTCTGGAAATGTATTAGATGATAGACAGAGCCAAATGAGAAGTGCCTTAGATAGTAACTCTTTCATGATCATCAGTGTCAATAAGACTCTTCAGGCATATACTGGCTATATCAACAATCTTCAACAAGACACAAGTAATATCCAAACAAACTTGCAAAACCAAGTGCATTCTCATAATGTGGTCATTATGAATCTGAACAACTTAAACCTGACACAAATACAGCAAAGAAATCTTATCAGTGTCCTGCAGAAGTCAATGGAAGATACAAGCTTGGCTATACTAAGAATCAAGAATGACTTTCAAAATCTGCAGCAGGTTGTCCTTCAAGCCCGGAAGGACACCGACTGGCTTAAGGAAAAAGTACAAAATTTACAGACTTTGGCCGCCAACAACTCAGCAATGGCAAAAGCTAACAATGATACACTTGAAGACATGAACAATCAGCTCAGCTCCTTCAGTGGGCAAATGGAGAACATCACCACAATTGCGCAAGCCAACGAACAAAATCTAAAGGATCTCCAGGAGCAGCATAAAGAATATGAAAACAGAACTGCTGCCAAATTCAACCGGCTAGAAGAGAGGTTCCAGGTCTTTGAAACTGATATAGTCAACATCATTAGCAACATCAGCTACACTGCTCATCATCTACGGACACTAACTAGCAATCTCAATGAGGTTAGGACCACTTGTACAGACACCTTAAGTAAACATTCAGATGAGCTGATTTTTATGAACAGCACACTAGCCAATATTCGCTTAGATTCTGCATCTCTCAAGATGCAACAGGATTTGATGAGGTCAAGGTTAGATGTTGAAGTTGCCAATTTATCGGTAATCATGGAAGAAATGAAGCTGGTAGATTCCAAACATGGCCAGCTCATCAAGAACTTCACTATCCTACAAGGTATGCAGCTTGCCTAATGATGCCTATAATGGTCTGTGCTGAATTCCTGCTTGCATTACTTCTTCAGTTCCTGGGGATTTCCATTATCTAATCCTAAACTTCAGAAATGCAAATGTAGCTTGAATTGTCCTTATTAATTTTCCTGTGCCTTCTTTACATAGCTAGAATGGGGATGTTATGAAAGCAGGTTCTGACTTAGCAAAATTTTATTCTGACTGACTGACTGACTGGATCTGCTTTTGATTTAGGCTCTAAAATAAGCTAGTGAAGGTGTGGAACCTCAAGAAACCAATCCCTGCTAAGGAGGAAATGGCTAAAAAATATACTATTTGGACTATTCCCAGAAACGTCCACCCTTTCTGAAAAACAATTTGCTATTTCACTTTAAGCCAGTTGTTAGTCTGCCAGAAAACATCCTACTTTGCTTAGTTTTTAATCCTGGGATATTTTATTTTCTCCAGAAATAAATAGCATCAAATTTAGGAGGTTTCTCCCAGCGAAGTATTATCCCAAATGAAAAGAACACTCATATTTCCAACCTGATGTGAACCAGACAGGCCTAAAACTCTAATCACAAATATAAATCCATTGCTCCACATAAATGAAGGCTGAATTAGAGCCAAGATTACATGTCAGTAATCTTAACCTTTCTCATTTCAAGCAGACCTAAATGACTCCACTTTAGGAATTTATCTCTGGAGGAGTTTAAATGATGTAGATTGGCGGGGTGGTGGGGGGATTAGTAAGGCATTTGCTCATCCATGACCAGAATCCAAAATTATTTTGTTGGTATTGCTGTCACAATATTGCCATTTCCTATTGTGGGCATGGTTCCCTTTTCTGTTACAGCCAGCCAGTTAGCAGCAGTACTTCTGGTCTTTCCCACAGTTGGGCTGTTGCTCACTCTCCGTCGTTTTGTCCAATTTTGACAACCCATTATTGTCAGAGTGGCAAACAGGGTCGTTGCAGGAGAAAGAGTCCTGTAGTCTAAGAGTGGAGAGATGGGGCTGGAATGAAAAGGCAGTGTAGCAGAGGGAGGGAACGGGAGCACCAACGCGCAGGACTGTGGGCACCAACGGCAGGGAGCGTGTCTTGCAGGGACTGGCACCTGGGCCGGCAACCTGGGCCACGGTGTCACTGTCCAGTTTGAAGGACAAAGTGCATCAGATTATTTTCTTCTGTATCCTGTGTTTTGTGGAGGCTGAGGAAAGAGTAACGGTATAAAGCATCCGAGGAGCAGGCGTGCTTTTACCAGCACTTCTCGAAGCAGCTGTTAGCCCAGTTTTCACGGTGCTGAATACCCAGTGTTGCTGGTCTGAGATGATACACTAAACAAGGACCCCACTTGTGCTTTTTGGTTTGTTTTCTGTCTGTATCCCCACTTTGCATCCTTACATTGTTTCAGGCCCTCCTGGTCCCAGGGGACCTAAAGGTGACAGGGGCCCTCAAGGTCCTCTTGGCCCTGCTGGCCTAAAAGGACAAAAAGGAGAGAAAGGAGAGCCTGGACCACCAGGACCTGCAGGTGAGAAGGGCCCACCTGGGCCAACTGGGCCACCAGGAGAGAAAGGAGGAAAAGGTTCAAGAGGATCGCCTGGCTCCAAAGGTCAGAGAGGTTCTCCTGGCAAGACGGGTCTGCCGGGACCAAGCGGGGACCCGGGACCACCAGGTCCACAAGGCAAAGACGGTCCACCCGGGCCACAAGGCCCCCCAGGATTCCAAGGCCTGCAAGGAACTGTGGGAGAGCCAGGAGTACCAGGACCTCGAGGACTCCCTGGGCTACCTGGAGTCCCTGGGCTGCCTGGTCCCAAGGGCCCACCTGGCCCACCGGGGCCGCCAGGTCCAGGGATGCCAATGGCGCTACAAAGTGAACCTACGTCGGTGCCCGAGGCTAACGGTAAGCTACCAATGCTCCACGTGCATCTTTTGCTGAGATACAAATACATGTAGCAGAGGGTGCTCGCCACGTAGTTATGGTTCAAATAACCTCTGCTACCTTAGACTGAATCTCTGGGATTTATCGCAGAGAGCCCTGTTAAGTGAAGCCATACCTGTTGGTCTTCCTTCTGATGACCTGAAACTATTGTGAGTTAACGTTTACAGCTAAAGAAAAGGCGGCAGTCATATGAGGAATAAATAATCCCCTTGACCACACAGTTTGGCCTTGATTTCACAGTCAGGATCCTGATAAGTAAATTCCTAAACTGTATGTAAGTACTTTTGGTAGTAGCATGCTGTAGATGGGTATGGGATCCTCCCACTTGTTATTGGCCCTATGCAGAAAGCTACCACTGGCCCGTTGAGTTACCCATAACTGGCTTAACACAAAAATTTCACATCACAGGTTGTTCTCCTCATTGGAAGAACTACACAGAAAAGTGCTACTACTTTTCAATTGAAAGAGAAATTTTTGAAGACGCGAAGTTATTCTGTGAAGAGAAGGCATCACGCTTGGTTATCATAAACAACAAAGAGGAGCAGGTAATTACCTTCTCTTTCTATTTTTCAATGAGAGAGTTTGAAGTTATTTAACATGTGGAAGCCACAAGACAAGAGGGAAGCTGGGAGCATCATGAATTCATACAGTGGAGATAGTGATTGATTCCAGTTAGCGTTTTGTCCACCCTCTGCCTGCTCAGCAGTTTCTCCATGTGCAGAAGGGCAGTGTAAGCAGAGCTGGTGCTGACTCTGAAGGTGGTAGGCACAGAGGAGCCAGAAAGGCTGGCAAGAATTGTAGGAGTTTTGAATCTTTAAAGCTGGAGTCTATTACACCTTGCATATTATCCAAAATGTATTTTTTGCAGTGGTGAACATAATTTAATTTCAAATTGTCTGATTTAATACATGCAGCCTAAGACTACTGTGACCCAAAAATATCTTTAGTCTAGCTACAAATCTAGCTATACTTTTACCACTGTTCAACATAATTATTTGGTGGCGACATAGCAGTGGGGATGTCTAGATACAACTGCTTACTCTTTGGGGTTTTTTCAGTTTGTATCTGTAAGATGTTGGCTGTGACTCTATGTCAATGTAATTTTCGTGCCTAGCTCTCTCTACCTCACGTGCAAGCACTGCAATGGATTCTAGTGTGGGCAAGAATCGCATGGCCAACTCCTGAAACATATCTTCAGCTTAGAAAAATTTCTCTGGCCCTTCTTATTCTGATAACAGAGATGCTCATGAAACCAGTGTAGCTTATTGGCTCCAAAGACAGTTGTGTGTGTTTGTTATGGATTAAGATCTTTCTTCCACAGCAATGGATAAAAAGGCAGATTTTGGGGAAAGGCAGTTTCTGGATTGGACTGACAGATTCAGAGAAGGAAAATGAATGGAGATGGCTGGATGGATCTATACCAGTTTACACGTACGTAAATACAAAACAATGGTGTTTTATGCAGATGCTGCCACTCTTGCTGCCACTTCTAAAAGCAGCATATAGAAATTATCCAGTGGATCTAGAGGGTTGTAGATGCCAATGAAATAATTCATTACTGAGGGTGCTGTTGAACTGTTTTTTTCTCTCTCCCTTCTCCATGCATAAGGCTTTCTTTTCTTGCCAGGAAGAAAACTGAATGTTGAATGAAAGAATCACATAGCTACACAGCGCAGCATTTCTTGCCGAAACATTTGCTCCTGACTTTTATTACAAAGTTGAGATCGAAAGCACAGACAGTTTTGCTGTCTTGGTTTGGATTTTTCTTATTTGCATTACAAGTGGCTATAAATAGAGTGCTCATTCTGATAAAAAATGACCAGCCTTTACGTGAAGACCAAATACGAGTGGAAAGCATTAAACATAAGGAAAATGCGTGAAACAAGGGTGTCTATGCTTCGGCCAGCTGAGAACTGAATTGGCAGCTCTCCAGGAATCCTAGGGCTACACCTAATTTGTCCTAAATGGAACAGATTTCAGCCACCCAAATTTTTAATACTGAGGAGTGGACTAAAGAATTTATGGAGCTGAGCATGCTGTGCTCCAGAAAAACAGACTACAGTCAGTCAGATGTTACAAAATGATTAGCTGTGATCTTATTGGTGTTCATTTTGATGAGAAACATGGAAAAAGTCAGATGCATTTCAAATGAGCCGTAATATTTTTCCCTTATTCTCCCTCCCCGTTTTCATCTTTCTCTCTCTTTATGGCAGCACTGTGGCTCATTCCCACTTCAGCCGCTGCTTTCAGTAGATTTCCACTACACCGTGGTTTTAGGTGCCCTGTCGTAACCTCAGAGCTGTCAGTTACTGATTTTCAAAGTATTTCATTACTTCTGGAAAGCTGTGTGTCCTCCCAGGTGCCTGGTCAGACGCTCTGTGTCAGGCAGGCGTGTTTTTTAGCTGAGCATAGACCGTATCAGCCAGCAATCACAAGCTACCTTCGACAACCTGTTTCTTTGAGCTTTTAAGTCCGGAGGTTGGAAGCTTTTCTCACTTGTTAAACAAAAACAGGATGAGGAAACACTTGCTGCAAGCTTTTTACGTGCTGCGTGAAGTTTCACCGTCAAAGCTAACTATCTCAAAAGATATGTGTATGTATACTTTGTACATTCCTTATCTAAACATGGGTCCATAAACCAGATAAATCTTTGCCGTGCCTCCCGAGAGGCCCACCTCGGTGCGGTCAGAGGGCTGAGCACCTTTGCCCACCCCAGGCAGCACTCGTGAGCCTGCCGGCTCTGCTCAGTCCCATCTGCTGGCAGGAACGCGGTGCGCAGGCTTTGGAGGCTTGGAGCAATGCGCACGGAGCATGGAGCACTCCCACTGTATGTGCGTGTACATTCAGAAACTAAAATAAAGTTCATTGGTCTTATTTTAGGTCTCTGAGTTTTGGCAGCCCCAGGCTGAATAGATTTCCTTCTCTGTAATACATCTGTTTTCCATTTTCAGCGAGAGTCATGTATTGTTTGTTTCAACGTGTATTTCCCGTTCGGAACAGATCTCATGATGTTTTCGTTAATTTCTTGCGGTGAAAAACTGTCACGTGTGCTGCGTTGTGCAATCATATCTCTTGCTTTTTGGTTGAAAGAAACTGGAAAACAGGGCAACCTGATAACTGGAGCCATGGGCATGGGCCAGGGGAAGATTGCGCTGGGTTAATCTATGCTGGGCTCTGGAACGACTTCTACTGTGAAGATGTTAACAATTTCATTTGTGAAAAAGAGATGGACAAAGGTAAGCAAGGTGCTTGGTTTGATTATTTCACCCTACCTCTAGCAGGCCAAATTCAAGCAAATTTTCCACAGCTAAAGAGGAGAAGATCCAGGCATAAGGCTAGATGCTATGGCACTGCCTTGTTGAGGAAGACAGGGAGTCACACTTCGAGCACTTCTATTCTGATCCAGGTCAATGTGGGCTTTTGTCTCTCTGTGCAATGCAGATGCTGGATTTACTGCAATAAGTCTTGTGCTCTTGTGCTCTTTCACCACAAGAAAAGAGCAGCCTTCAAGCTGATTGTAGGCATAGCATGCTCTGCATCTTGACCTTCTCCTGTAGACTTTAGACACCTAAAATTTCAAGCGTGGTTTAGCACATGTGTCTGACCCTGGCTACACTGGAAGCTTTTTTTGTAGACTCAATGGCTACGCAGGGGGGAAAGCTGGCTTCTAGGATGGCTCAGGGACCAGCCTTCGAAAAACAAAAAGACTCTGTTTTAAAAGTTTGTGCAACAGGAGGCACTTGGTGGCTGCTAAAGAGGTCTTAGAATTCCCACCACTGCCAGGAGATGTCCCATAGGGCTGAGCAGCCAGGTCCACAGGCCATGAGCAACTCGTCTGTTGCAGCTGGTGTGGCGGACTCATAAACTGCCAATGCAGCCCAGCAGTCACCCAGGTGATTGCCATGGGGCATCTCTTTCTGGTGACACAGGCATTTCTGCAGTGGCAAAGAGCAGGTGGTTCACATGGCTGCTTAGAACCCATCATCACAGAGCTAGGTGGAATTTGTGTTCGCGGCTCTGCCCGCAACATTCTCTCCTCCGTACAACCTATTCAAACATTGCTTTGCCCAGGGTGCCTGGCTGGTCCTGTTGCAAACATGTATGCTGAATTTCAGTGAAGGCAGGTGGAAATGTCAGCTAGAGCCAAAATTGCACCCCATCCACAAAAACTGCCCCCCTAAAACAAAACAAAACAAGTGCTGAATAAGCTTTGTGTGTGTATAACTTGGAGTGTCAAAAGTGAAGGACCACGTGTAACTAACAATGTGATTTGCCGTCGTTTTCCTACATACATTTGTTATTTTAGGAAAACTTCACGGTTTACGAATATTTATCCTTCAGGATTTACAGGATCTGAATATGAGTCCACTTAAAGTTTTGATATACCTTGATTTCTGTAAGTTTTCTGTTTTGGAAATGCATTTAATCTTTGCAGGCTTTTTACACGATTCTTTTTCTCTTTGTTTTTCTTTTTTTCTCTCACACTGTAGGGCAAATATTTGGAGTTTAATAGGCTGTGACTTTACAGATACCTACATATTATGGAAATCTACCTAAAGAAGAAGAAAATCCTGGGGGAGCACAACATCGTCTACCAAAATTGGAAAAAAAAAAGCAAAAGCAAGCACTGAAAACTGTTTAAAAGAATAGAGGAATTCAGCAGCAACTCTTCTCCTGCATCCTGCAATTATTCGAGGCCTTTCAACCCACAGCATCAGGAAATACCGTTGGACTATTTCTGTTATAGATTTTCTTCCCAACCAGTAACCATATACATAAGCAATTTGTGTCTTCTGAGAAAAGACATTCTGTCAATCTGAGTAAGAGTGTTGGTCACTCATATAGAAAAACATATAAAGCAACTGTGTAAACAGTATGTTTCATTTGCTAAAATCCCAAATGTAGGAAAATTATACAGATACACGAATATATAGATTTTATATAAATATATATATATAGTCCAACTCTTATCAATAATATGGAATATACTTTTAAGAGCTTTTAAAACTTTGTATTTTTGTACAAAATATTTGCTTTTTACAATTGTTCTCTTTTTTACTGACTTTTTTTTTTACAAATATAGTGCACAGGGGCCAAAGAAAACAATAAAGGTACTAATAATTCAGTAAGGTTTGCTGTCAGACCTAGCTCAGCTATAGAGAAATATTTTTCCAGTTAGAAATATTTGTACTTTCCCAGATGATTTGTTCTGGTTCAATAACTTTTAAAGCAGATTTTAGATAGTGTTTTCCTTATTATATGCAGTCTAGTCTGTGTGTGTAACAATTAAGTTGACTAAGGACTAGATACTCATTATAGCTCTGATCACAGCCAGTGTTCCATCGGGGTACTATGCAAAGACCGTGTTCATAAAAGCTTTTCCTTCCTTCCTTCCTGCCTAGCTGCCTCCCTTCCTTCCTTTCTGCCTGCCTTTTCTGCCTGCCTGTCTTTCTTCCTTCCTTCTTTCACCTGCCTGCCTGCCTGCCTACCTCCCTTCTTTCAAGCCTGCCTGCCTTCTGCCATCCTGCCTGCCTGCCTGCCTTCTACTCACGGGAAAATGCCACAGAATTAAATCTCCAGGTTTTTAAAATGATTTTGAAATGTTTTTGTTCCTTCTCCTTTCTTGTGAGGAATTCTACCCCAGTCGGTGCTACCACAGTGCAAGTCAAGCCCAGATGAAGGATTTTATGAAAGTAGAAACAAAGGAGCTGCACACACTGAAACATGTTTCTTTTTAAGACAAATTTCAAAATTTGTTAAGAAAAACATGCCATACTCAGGAAAGTCTAATCAACTTGCACTTCTCCGAAGTTTTTTGTAAATGGATCTCTCAGTTTTTTTGGACCAGTACTTCTCTCCCAAACAAACTAGAAAATAAAATATGCTGCGAAACAGAAAGCAGTGTGGCTCATGAGATGATATCATCATCCCAGCCAGTTTCCTCCATGGTCCCGTGAGCCGTTGTCTAGGCAGCAGTGCTGCTTATCAGGAATTAAAAAAATTAGCAACCAGTTAAAGTTCATTAGGAGAAATGCTGGTTTCTGTTCCAGGTTTTTTACATTCTTTGCACGGCCAAATGCTGTACCATGAAGGAAGTTGTTTTGGCTTCTTGGGAAGGAGAGTTGTTTTTCCATCGCCTCCTGACCTGCCGTTTACCTTGGCTGAATGCAGATGAGTTTGCTGAAATACTCCAGCTCTGTTGGAAAGAGAAAAGATTTTGTACTTCAGATTTTCACATATTGCTCCTAAGACCAACCAGTTAAAGACTGCTGCTTTCCTACATCCTACACTCCCTCCCATGTTCATTCAGGGGAGGTGGCTTTTTAATTTTAACTGTCATTTTCTTAAAGAGAATACGCAAAATATTACATTTGGGAATCTGTCCTGTGGTATGTATTAGATATGAGACAGGAACAACATGAAAATCACATGTGTTTAATTAAAACCAAAAGGTCTGTACATTGCAGCTGCAGAAACCACGTGTCGCCATCTTGGAGGCAGGGCTTTTCTTCAGACAGTCTGGATTTCCTGAGACTTTTCTTTTGGCTTTGTCATCAGGTTTTGAATACAACATGATTCTGCTATACACCCTGTCATGCTGTACCTAGGAGCTGTGCATAGATACACGCTGTAGTGTTTACATACATATTTACACAGTGTCTATGGAGATAATGTTAAAGTGCTATTTTTGGATAATGAGGTACAAAACTGTTACTTTGCACGCCCAGAGAGCATCACAAAACCCTGGTGAGTGGAGCTTTGCAGAGCTCTGAGTTAGAAGCACTGCTACCTTTGTTTTGAATGTTGGCTTATTTAGGTGAAATAAGCCCATTCTGAGCATCTGCCATGTTAAATGAAGTTCTTCTTGCTTTTCACTGACGTGATAGACTTCTGTTTACAAACGAAGTTCATGAGAAACCTCTGTGTAAGCCCCGGCTGTACTGTTTCCTCAGCCTGATCTCATCCTTCTCTTCCTTCAGCAGTAGCAGTGATGGTACATATCGAGACGAGATGATCCAAGAGTCATCTAGTGTCCTCCACTCCCTCTAAAGAGGTTTTCTGCGCAGCGATGATCAACAGCTATAGCTGCATTTATGCCTGCGTAAGGTTACAGAAATGGCTGTTTATCAGCAGTAGCTGCTTAGCTCATTGAAAACTAGCACAGCAGCTGTGCTAAACTACACGCAGTTGGGTGGCTTTAGCATGGAAATAGCCATTGAACCAGGATACTTTAAGGATGCAACATGTTTATGAATTAAATACTTGTTTCAAAGTGAATTTCAGTGCTGGGTTGTAATTATCTGTAATAATGCTCTAATTATCCACCTTTAACTGAGAAATGAAATGTGCCTGGGCTCAAGTTCTCTGTTCCCACGTCTGAAGCAAAGAGTGTAGCTGTCAGGCAGAACTGGCTGGAGAGGGATGCTGCAGTTGCGTGCCTGGCATCTTCAGTCATCCTTAAAATCTGGCCTGAGCAGGCAGGCGGCCTGAGACAGACCGTCCTTCTGACCCAGCATTCCTGCAGGAGGGAAACGGAGGTGTTAAATGGCAACAAAGATTGGAATCACTGGGAGGACCAGGAGAGTGTTGAGACAGCTCAGGAACCCATCACAGAGAGGAGAGATTGACAAGGATGCAAGCAGGACACCAGAAAGGGCCAAGAAATTGTCATGGAGGTCAGAGCTGCCACAGGGGTCTGGAAAACATCCCCGTTAAATCTGCTTTATGTATGGTTTGAGAGATAGCGCAGGTTCCATGGAAAGTTTTGACTGATAGGAAATTCTTTTGTCCCAGCTCGAGTTTTGGCTTTCCTTCTTATGCACAAATACTGTAACTTGGCATATTGAGTACACATTTCCATCCTCCTTTTTTCTTGTTTTACATCAAACTAAATGCAAGTTCATATACCTGGCAAGCATTGGGACTGTTGCAAGAAGGGGACGGGAAGGGAGACAGAGTGCAAAGTCATTGTGATTTACATCCAGTGCTGGATTTCTTAATGTAATTTCTGACTCGTTTCATTAATTTATTTGGAAACACCTTCAGCTGATTAGAGCTTATAGATCTCAAACTCTCATCCCCTTTGATGTCTATAAATAATACCTGCAACTGTTTCAATAAAGGAAGCACTAAGCGGAGACATGGAAGTGAATGATTTTTACTCTGTGCATGCTTGTGCAACCAAGAGAGATGTGGAAATCAGAGAGATGTGGAGCCAGAAGCATTCATAGGTGTTAAAAATCAAAGTGATGTAAATTATTCTCATTAAAGCCTTCCTTCTCACTTTCACTGTCCTAGTTCTAAGCATGAGTGTGGCTATTTTATCCCTCAGTTGCAGTGTTAGCGCATTGTTCTTGCAGCACCTAAGTGCTAGAAACTTGGTTTTAAAGGTCTGAGCTGAATAAGACCTTTAAGAAGGTCTTAAGAAGCAAGAACTCCCTCTTGCAGCTCACTGTCCAAGCACGCCAAGCACCTCAGCTGGGCCCCCAAGTGAAGGATGTCTTGAGTAGAGCAGGATCAGTCCCCAGATTAGCCGTTATTGAGTCTACCTTAAACTGGCTGTTCATAATGGCTAATCTGATCTTGCTGTTTCTCTCAGATGGCTGACCTCTTCGTTTAATTTTCTGTTCCTGGCAAGTAGCTGCTCTGTTTTTAGCAAGTAGCAGGAGCTAGTCACCGATCACTGGCAAGGCGAGGAGCCAGTTGGAGGGCAGCTGCTGGCTGTCGGAGGAAACTGCTCCGCAGCGAGTAGGAGAAAGACGGCCGAGTCGATTCACGTCTGAGAAAACAAAGCCACTTTTCCCCAGTGCAGCTTCCTTGGTCAAAAGCACAGCAGCTCATGCAGAGGTAGCACCCAAAGGGAACAAAACATCTGCAGCCCCAGCCTTAAAACTGGCTTTGCTTCTTCCCCCCTCACTTCTGCACATGTCTGTATGCACCCTGGAGATGTTTGCTCCTCCACGAACACCCAGCTGCCCCCGGAGTGGGCTCTGGGCTGCCACATGCGGGCATCAAGGCTGGTGCTGGTGAGGGGCCGGCACTGGGACAGCCACCCCTGCCTGGCAGTCCCCCGAGCTGGGACACCCCGCTTCTCCCACTGCCCAGGCAGGAGTGGGAGGAGGAGGCAGCTGTAGGGCTCCCAGTGCCTGCCCACACTCACTCAAAGGTGGTGTGGATATCCATAGGTGGAAAAGCACTGAGTCTTACGGACAAGACCCTTGTTCCCCAGAAACCAGGCCTTCCTAAAACCAGAGCTGATTTGTTCATTCACCATCTCCACCTCACTTTTTCCATGCTGTTTAGTGAAAAGAAAAAAGAAAAAAAAAAACTTGGCTAAAGAAATTTTTGAAAGTTCTCATGTGTTTTCTTTCTTAGGGTGGAATACGTTTGTTTTTTCTTTCCATCTGGCGCAGAGATGAAAAAAACATTCTTTGATTTCTTCTTCAAAATAAACTCAGTGTAACGCTCCAGAATTTGTGTAGAGAGATTTTTTTTTAATATCAGAACAATAAAAGCAAATCACTAGGCAAATTATGCTCTTTTTAGAGAAGATCTTGCATGCCATGAGGATTTTCTTACCCAAAAGGCTTCCCAGAGGCATGTAAGTATTGCCAGCCTCATTTTGTGACTGGAAGAAAAAGGAGATTTTCAAGAACATGATTCATTTTAATGTCTCAGTTTGGGGGATTTTGCTTTCATATGTTGGGGAGGTGTTTTTTTCCAATGAGACCAACATTGGCATAGAGCAAAGTAGTTTTCATACACTTCTGTGAAGGGAGTGGACCTTTCAACACCAAATTCAACAGAATGTTGTCTCTCACACATCACCACGCATATGGGAGATGGCCATTTCTGCTCCTGTTTTGGAGAGCAGAGCTCAGTGTGATCACAGCAGAGCAACATCAGCCCGGTAGAGAGCAAAGGCTTGTGTGGGTAAGAGTTAACAAATGACGCTAAATTACCAAGAGGCCCCTTGATCAGAGGGAAGAAGGTTAAAGGACTGCTGAGACTATTGACTCCTCTGCAGCCCAACTTCAATAAATCTTCAAAAAAACGTGCCAAGTTCTACTTTAAAAATATGAGGGATTTCTTTGCCCCTTTAATAATTTTGGCTGCTCTTCAAAAACTTTATTAGGAACCTTCCTTTAATAATCAGCGTGAATGCAATTATGTCCAGTTTAGACACATTTGTTCTCATTCCAGTGCCGTTCTTTAGCTTAAATAGCATCTCTCCTGGGACCATGAAGCAATTGTAGTGGTCAGTGTGGAGCCATTTATCTCGAGACGCTGTAAAGGATGGTTGGGAACAAACACATCCCTCTGACCAGCCGGGGAGCCCTGGTGACAGAGCCTGGCTCTGGTTCCACCGTCCAGCCCCACAAGGGATTATCTGAGGACACGCTGTGCTTCTTGCTGAACGGTGGAAGTTTCCATGCTCTTTTCTTTCTAGTATTGCAAGAGGACAGGGAGCAACAAAATGGGTATAGAGGATGTCTCCTGCTGAATTAGAGTAGGTTACAAGTGCTTGGCTTTTTATAAGGTAGTGCCACGTTTTATAAGGCATTTCAAACATTAATCTGTAGGTCTGAGCTTAAGCACACTTATACTGGTCTTATACCAGAGCAGAATCTAAGCGTAGGCCAGGCTTAGGCCTTTGATCTTCAAGAGATTAAAGTCTCCGATTCGGAGATTAGCACATGACTTCTACTTCTTCTGATCTACCTGTCCTGCCAAGGCACAAATCTGCAACTCAGGCATTGGTGTGGTTCCAGGCTCAGAGAATTGTTCCCAAACTCCCCACGTTTGCAGTCATGCTCCTGCCAGCCTTGCCAGAGGTCCTGCTGGTGGAACCTGCAAGTCTGAAATGTGACTTTGGAAGAAGTTTGTTCGGGAAACCCTCTCATTCAGAAGTCTGGGCATATTTCAAAGACGACGTTTCCTTAATTCCAGCTCCATTACCCACGCTCATATAAAACAGATGATGAATTATTTTTCTGAATGGTAACAATGTATTTTTGTCTGCTTTTTTTAATGTCAAAATAAAAGCCTGGAGGTGGAAATCAGACAAAATATCCCTTGGCATTGCAGTATCCCACTGTAGCAGGCAAATAATGTTCCTGGATTAATGCCTGTGAGAACAGGATGAACTGATATTTAAACAGCAGACAGCTTAGTGCTATCTGCTTGTGGAAGCAAACTTAACTGCAGGTCTGCAGGTACAGCCCTGTCACTGGTCCATCTTCTGATGGATAGGGGCAACCCTGTTTTCGAAGAAACTATGGAAGATCAGTGACAAAAAAGGTAAAGACAGAAGAGCTGAGGACAGAAAGGGAACAGTGAAAAAGAGGAAGGGACAGATGGGGAGGAGAAGAGAAATAGACGCAGAATGACTGAGGAGAAAACTGAACCCTGATGTTCTCATCGTGGTTTCTGGTAAGATCAACCACAGAGGAGCTCTCTTCTCAGAAACAACATAACAGGGCACCATCGTGGTTCTCGTAATTCCCATTCTCAGTTCTGAAAAGAATACATCTTTGCCTTGCAAGAGAAGCATCTCATTCATTTGGTGCCTGAAGTCATGTACTACTTTCCCAGCACAAACAAAAATTCCTGGGGGTTCCAGGTCTCTGGGGAGCTAAGTTGGGGCTTTTGTTTTGGTGGTTGGTTGTTTTTTCTTACACATCTTTGTCCTCCTACACAAGTTTTGAAACACAGAATATTTTCGAGTTTTCCAGCTGTATTACAAGTACAGGGCTCGACTTTGGAAGAAAGATTAAAGCAAGAACATACAGAAGGTCTCCAAGCAGCAAAACAATGTCTGCAGTGGGAAACAGGTCCGCAACGGTATTTGGACTCGTAACTCCTATTTCCGTACTAAACTCTCATTGCTGTCTGCATTTGAACAGGTGCACGTTATGAACAGTCAAACATGCATCATTAGTAATCGTAATAAACAGCAGCAGATATGTACTGATGTTGAAAAAGAAGAATTATTGAAACAAAAAGGAGGTAGTTTAGTTTTTAAAAATAGAGAGACCATTGTTGAACATGAACATCAGAGACAGTTCAACTTCAAATACCCAAGTGCTTGAATTGGTTTTAAAGGTGGCATTTTTAAAGGAGTGACCAATGGCTTTCCCTAATGTTTAACTTTAAGGCGCAAGACTTGGAGCCTCTAGGGGACTCTCAACAGTCACTGGTAAAAATCAAATTTCAAAAGCAGATCAGATCTCTGCATTCCATGTTATCCGGATTAGCCACGTTAGGAGTGGGAAGGTGGTCAAAGGTCAGGGTCAGGGCTCTTCACTAGCTGAAAACAACTCTCTCCTTCTGTGTTTTGCAATGTTAGGTAAGGAAGAACACTTTTTTAACATAGTTTCACTGAAGTATCACTGGGAGCACTTAATTTATTTAGCAGACATCACCATGAGGTCTCCCAGTCTGTATCCATCTCCTGGCATTTTATATATGAGAGAAGTCTAAAAATAAAATAAAACAAGAAAAAACACAGGCAGAACAGCTGTTGTTCTACCCAGACAAAGCTTTGTATGAAAGCCATTATGATGGAGCAGACTCTGCAATTGAAAATCCATTTACATTTTCAAGTCAGATTCCAACTGTAAATCTTAGGTTATATATATGACAGATTAAAAGACTCTGGCCCCACTACACTTCTCCCTGGCAAGAGAAAAACCATCTGCACAGCATCACTCGTGGTTGCTTCAACTCTGTAGGTACACATTTTTAAATGACATGGTGGTATATTTTTTCATTTCCCTTCCCTTCATTTCCACATGCAGCAAAATCACGTGTGCGGCATTCTCCTCAGCTCTGAGGTAGTTGGCACTCCAGCTAAGGAGACTGATGTGTGTTTTGATTTGCTCTTTTCCCTCAATTTGAGAGGCTACTGCACTATTTCCTTTGTAATAACACTAGGCAGGGTAAAAAACCCTGTACGAATATATGGCTGTGAAACCAGGCAAAAAAGCCAGGAATACTCTGCTCTCTTTCCAAGCAGAGAGAGAGAGTGAGAAAGAGTGTACGCGATGTGACAGGCTGCGCAAACTCATCTGTAGCTGACTCCCACAGCACTCTGGCCGCGCTCTGGGCCCCGTGCTCCTCACGCCACGGGTAAGGCATGAGGGATGACAGTCCTTCCATGTGGCGAGCCAAGAACAAGCTTCCCGGAGCCCAGGCAAGCCTTGTTTTGACAGTCGAACCGCTGGCTGAGAAGTGCGTGGCTCCTGCTCCACGGCTGTTAGGGGGGAGCTCCCCCACCACGGCCAACGCTGCAGCCAGAGGTGCTGCCGTGGCCAGAGACCCTGGCGAGCACCGGGTCTGCTGCTTCCCAATGCACACGTGGCAGTTTGCAAGTTCACACCTGATTTTCAAACATATTAAAAGGAAGATGAAGAAACCAGGTGAAGGATCTGAACTTCAGCTGCAAAAAAAAAAACCCACACTAAAACAGATTAATTCTTTGATTATTAGCCAATATATGTGACCAGTAGAATTTAAGGAAAATACATTATTTTATGTTATTTGCTGTCAGCATCATCAGGGGTGTACTGGTGTTGGAAAGGAGCACACACCATGTGCTTCTCCTCCATGTGAAATGACACATCCGAAGGAGTCACAGCAGTGTAAAGCCTGTGGGAGGGCAGAATCAGGCCTGTTGCTTCTGTTCAAAAGAGATTGCTACCTGTGGAAACAAACCCAGAAAGCAAACAATTTATTCAGGCACTTACTCATGGGTGCTGAGTGCTCAGGGCCATCTTTTCCCGCCGCCAAGGATATGGTCTCAGGCTGTGTCATATATGACACCCTTGCGTGAACACCTCAGCCACCCCACAGCATCCATACCTGTGGTTAGGTGCCATCACAGAGCGCCTGGCAAGCACACCACTGATGCCACACAGCATCACTGACAACCTTGGCCTGGTTTAGTTCGGTTCGTATAATAATGAGAGTATAATGGCTTAAATAGATTAAATTGCAGAGCATGAAGAGTGTGCACTTGAAAAAACATTAATTAAAACAGCAGGTAAAGTATTTTCAAGTTGGCTTCTAATCCTGCAATTAATATAGCAGGCCAAATTATGTCATTTACATGCCAACCAGACAGGGAAGAAAAAAACTTAAATAGAGAAGAGCGTTGCAATGAGTGTAACACTTAACTTCACCTCTTGAATTTAATGGAGAAGCAGTTCTTTTTAGGAGTGCTTATACTATGGTTGTGAGTGAGTGTCACCATGCAGCGGCACAGGAAAAATGACAGCGGTAAAATGTGCTTCAGATTCTTAAAAGGTGCTACAGGATGAGCAAGGAAATCTCCTTTCTTACTCTGGGGAAAAAAAAAAGGGGGACATTTAGAATTATATTAATTCCACTGGCAAATTGAGAGACCGGGTTACCCTTGTAACTAGAGAGATATACGGGGAAGGAAAGGCACCTACCCTTACACCAGCAGATGGACTCCTAGGCCACCGTTTCTTGGTGAACCAACGTAACAGCGAGGATTAGGCTTCCTGTACAGGCAAGAGTCACATTCAAGAAGCTAAAGGCGCTGTGGTATTTAAGGACATTATTAGGGCTAACTCAGATTGAGCTAGCTGAAGGCAGTATGGCCACTCTGAGGTTTGCACTGCGCTTTGTAGAGCAGACAGCCCCAGCTGCCACAGGAAACAAAACTTGCCAAGAATATTGGCTTCTTTTGTCCTTTCATTGACATTTACCTTTTACTTTCTTCCAAACTAGTATAGAACAAACTTGCATTAAAACATCTGCTTTAATGAAACAAAGTATGATTTTAAAACAGACTGTACCATTCCCTAATAGGGAATCACTAAATGCTGTTGTGGTTCAGGCTACAGAAGCTAGAGGTTTCTTAATGTTTTTCACCTTTCAGGAAATCAGGTGAAATTTGCCTCTTATTTTAAAAACTCTATGGCCCAACAACAGAGAATTTACCCAGAAGACATCCATCCCTCTACTTCACAGATTCTCTGCAAACACTCCGTCTCTAGGGTCCTTTCTCTAGGGAAGTCAACCAGATTGAGTCCCATCTTGCACTGCTGCCACAGAAGATTTCCATGTACAGCAGTCTATCACAAAAATAGTTCATTTTCCCTCCCAGCTTATCAGATTTTTTTTCCACTAAATTAAACAGTAGTTGGCTATAATAATTAAAGCCTGAGCCTGGCAGAGCTGTAGGAGATACAGGTACTACCATCAATTTTCTGGATGACATTTGGCAAAGATTTGAAGGCCTAGTGTGGTAAATCACTTAAATTCGTGCTTGGCTTTAAATAGATCTCAGATCTTGAGAAAGATGGCTTGGAGATGGACTAGAAATATAAACACCCAGAAAATTCCACTAGTTCACCAGATATTTCTAATCAATTAACTCAAACTACCCTTTGCCTCATTTACCAAACAGACAGCAGCTGACTAAACCAATTACAGTTTCTCCTTAAATAAGGCAATGGATGAAGTGTCTACCCTGAGTGGATAGACAGAAGTCAAGGGGCTGGATTAGGAGAAGGACTTTTTGAGGTAGACACTACCCCTCCTTTTGCAAAAGCAGCAAATAGTTTATGCTATCTGTAGCGAAAACCGTGAACTTCCCTTATTGCCATTTATATTGTAGAACTAAGGCAAGCTCTACCAGCTTCTACCTGTGAAAACAGGGGCCGCAGGAGCAGTGAGATATGGCAACACGGACTAGCTGCAAACAGCATCACCGCTACTCCAGGAAGGATGATCTGTTCACCAGCACCTCCTGAGTTCCCCTGTGTCAAACGCTCCTTGCTCAAAGAGCTGGGATGAGATTTGTGTGTAGTGTTTTCTCTGCTTCAGATGGCCTTTCTCGCCATGCCTCTTTCCTTGATTTACACTTTGCTCCTGTGAAGGAGACGCAGAGGTTTTGAAACAGTTTTAGATCCAGAGCTGCAGCAAGAGGGCGGCCCTGCTGGCTGCCGCTGAAATAGAAATTACTCTTCCAGGGCTGGATTTTAAAGAAAGTCCCCTGTGGCTATATTTAGTCTAATCCAGAGCCTAACAGCTAAATGATCTTAGGAATCACAGAATCACAGAATCACAGAATCACAGAATAGTAGGGGTTGGAAGGGACCTCTGTGGGTCATCTAGTCCAACCCCCCCGCCGAAGCAGGGTCACCTACAGCAGGCTGCACAGGACCTTGTCCAG
>Ga0065711_1027206_pt1 | contig 52580 bp, 33 predicted proteins | sample Hoacrofraction12_FD_59098 | JGI IMG/M metagenome (GOLD analysis project Ga0065711, IMG submission 59098) | Hoatzin crop microbial communities from Cojedes, Venezuela - Epithelial fraction 12 v2 (version 2) | ecosystem: Host-associated > Birds > Digestive system > Esophagus > Crop | place... | reverse complement strand
GGCCCGCCACTGGCTCGGGGTGTGCCAGCACCCCTCTGCAGCTACCCCACAGACCCCGTCCCTCGTCCCACAGCACATGGAGCTCTAGTGCAAGGCCACAGGTGAGGAATGTCCTCCAGGGCTTTGGTGAGCCATGCCTCTCCCAGGGAGACGTAGATGAGGAGAGGAACCAGCCAGGAGAACATCTGGGGGGACACAGTAGACAAGTCCTGCTCTCATTCTCCTCAGGCTTTCTCGCTTGACCTCTGCCAGAGAAAAGAAACCAGCCTTTGGGCTCACCCTGAGTGGCAGGTCATGTTTTTTTCAGCAGAGCTGTGGCTGTGTCCTTTGAGTATGTGAGACCTGGCTGTGGGTCATGAGGGGACAGCTGATGTTGTACAGAGCCAGGACAGAGAGGGAACAGTGTCAGGGTTACGAGCATTGAGATCTCTCTTCTCCACATGACACAGGGGCCCCACATTCCTCTGCTAACAGAACCTCCAGCCCTCATGCACCTCCTCACTCACTGCATGCTAAATTTCCCTCACCACCATACAAAATGCCATCTCCTGCCAGATGGTCCCTGACTTCAGCACTTCATGCGCTTGCAGTCCTGCAGGACTTATGCCTATTAAGGGCAAGCAATTAGCACAGGTGCCAATTAAAACTCTCTCTGCCTCCAGATCCCCACTAGCACCGAGGGCATTGGCAAAGAGCTGCCCCATCTTCAGTTGTGTCTGCCTCTTCCTTGCAGGCAAATGCAAACACCAGGCTCCCAAGTACCAGCCCTCACTTTGAATTTCTCTGCTTTGGCTGCTTGTCTTCCAGCTCTTTAGCATGTCTTGAATGTGGCTTATTGTCTGCTAATAAAGAAAAGAGCACTGCTCTCCAGCAATGGCAAGATCCCAGCTTTCGTGCCCTGCTGCAGAGCCAATTCCCGTCAGGGAAAGCAGCTATCACTGAAGGTTTTAAATAAAACAGTGCTCCCCCCAAAAACCCTCCTGTTATATAATGCTCTGTTTCCCCTCCTTTTAATGAAAACAACCAAGTAACTGTCTATTTTTACCATGGTAGGGACAGATCCAGCAACCCTAACTTGTACATGCCCCTCTGGAAATCAGTGGGAGCTCTGCCTGCATGGGAAAGTGCTGCAGGACCACGTTCAGGAGTGACTAACCCAGCATAGTGCTCCCTGCTTCGGTCTGAGAGAGGCCAGAAAAACACAGGCCACAACGTAGTACACATTTCGCAAGTGACATTGGTGTTAGCCAAAGTGTACAACAGTACAGCGGAGGCATATAGTAAAAGGCACATTCCTCTGCCACACTATTACTGTAATATCGCAGTGCCTCTACATTAATTTGTTCCCAGGAAATTCCATCATCACTATTTCAAGCCTGTGGCTGTTCAAGCCACTTAGGATGATGGGAAATTACCCTACGCAGGAAAACAGAATAATAAAAACAGTGATGAAATGTGCCTTCATCCTTAGTCTGCGCACAATTATCAATCTCTGGCAAAATATTTTTCAGTATTGACGGATTCCAATTATGTTCTTAATAAATTATGAAAAATCAGCCAAAAGGGAAGGCTTGGGCTTTTGCCACAAAGTCCAAAATAAGAGTAATATTGCCCCCGAAGAAATTCCTACAAAAATGTGTTTAGAAAAATATTTATTAAGAGGGGTACTCTGCTCCAGAAGACCTGAATATATGCAGTGGAAACATTGCCAGACTGAATCAGATGTGGTTGTGCTAGTCCAGTGGTCAAGTCACCTGGCCATTGGGTCAACTAGCAACCAGCGCTGACTGCTCCTAAAGAAAGCAATTGGACAGCCCTGATGTGGAAAAAAAGTGCTTCTCAGCTTGGTAGTTAGACCATCTTAAGCCTAAAGGTTCATGTCTCTTCCAAAATGTATTGTGCATCCAGGCCTTGCAGCTCCAGCAGTTATGGGTGACAACAGTCATGTCCAATCCATAAACACACATAAATAGACTTAAACTGAACACTGCATAGGTCTTGCTGCCACTGATTTTATATGGCAGCAGTTTTGCCGTCAAATAAATATCTCATTCAATACTGCCATTATTGATTACCAGTCAAGCTACTAAAAAGCTCAAACATGTATGAAAGGTAAAAGATTTTATTCTGCCACATCTATTTGGGTTTAGAACCAGAGGAAAACAAGTTTATCATGGGTTTTGAGATGCAGCACCGAAATATGCAAAGCTTTTGCCTAAATTCCCCAGTATTGGAGTCTTCACTGTGTGTGAGTAAGTTTGCAGTTCCCAAGGAGTCAGGGTCTCCATCTTTTCTTTCCACCCTTGGGTTTGATGGGGACCCACAGTTCGGTGAAGCTGCCCAAATTCCGACAACATTTTGTGTCATTTTTTGAAACTGCCCCGTGGCTGTGGGCAGCAATCTGCACCACCATGGAGCAGAGCTGTAGAGGTAATCATGTTTGCAGTTGAGCTATGGAGGTCTGGGGTGAAGAGCCCTTAATCAGGCAGGGTTGGCTTACAATGGAAAATCCCGCAACGCTCCCAGGCTGCAGTTCCTGCCATTCACATCAGGCAGATGCACACGTCTTGGGTTTATGGACAGTTGAGGTTTTCCATACAGATTACTGGCTGGAATGTCCCCGTGGGCTGAGTAACATGCTGCCCATTTTAGGCTTTGCTTTAGACTGCTCTGAGCCACCTCTGGAAGTGCTGCCTTCTACCATCTGACAAGAGAAGAAGCCGCAACAACTAGTTTAGATTAAGAGGGAACTTGTAGATGGACACGTTTCATGGGAGATAGGTCCCATGCACGACACTGCAGCCCTGTGCTAGGATCCTGTCCTAGCACGTGCCTCGGAGCATCCTCCCGTCCCACCTACACCTCACCCACCTGCTGGGAAGATGTGTAACGGAGATTACCAGTGTCTGTTCTCACATTCCCTGTGTCAGTGTGCTTACCTTTTATTTTTTAAAAGCATTGCTACTTTTACATGGAAAAATAGAGCTGTAAACCTGTTCTGCCCTTGGCAGCTGACAAGTGACTCTGACCCTTCCCATGCAGTATTACTGGTACTTTTGCCAGGGTCCTGCCTTCAGGTGGAGCGTCACACACCCAGGAGACAGCTCTGAATGAAAATGTCCAATGAGGCTGTCAGTACTGAGGAGTTCTGTGCACAGAGAAACTTAGCACACACACTAGGAGACTGAGGGTGAGTGTAGGAAAAGAAGGTTTGCAGTCAACTGCATCTTTCCTCCTTCTAGGATCCGTGTGTGTATCAATATGATAATACAAACCCTGAAAGAAACAGCTGATCACTGGGAAACGGGAGGCTGTAGATAGATATTAAGAGATTTTAAATAAGAATGTGTATTCCTATCTCTTCAGTCAGTGTTTCTTTGGCTTTCACTTTGTGCCTCTGTGTGTTGTATGTCCAGAACTCCCTCTGTCCTTCTCTTCAAGGCTGTGCTGCTCTTATGTTCCACTATAAAGGTGGGAAGAGCAGAGGAGCAGGAGCAGGAGAAATGGATTTATGAAGGGAATGTTAAATAAATCTGAAATACACAGCACTTGCTTCCTACTGTACTGCCAGTCAATTCAGCCCAAGAACTTATCTGCATCTCTGAGATGAGTATGGTTACATCTGCAATTAAGAACATCTGGATAGCTGCTTTTCTAGTGTGGCCACCGAACTAAAATCTCATAATATAAAAAACAAGTTGGTGTTTTTCTGAAACAGAATTGGCTTTGCTGTTTTCAGATTGAAATGAAACACTGGAAAAAATTTTTTTGGATGAAATTCACTCAAAGCAGAGTCAAACTGATTCAAAATCCAACCCCAGACTACATGTTTGTTTTCTGACATTATATTTAACCTTTAAATAAGGGAAATAGAGGTAGTCATCTAAATAACATTTTTCAAATGAGACATTTTATTTTAAATATATCTGAACAACTATTTTTCAAATTTCTTTTTCCCAGCCAAGCTATTCATTGACTCTTAACACACAGTGTTGACCTGAAGTTGCAGATTTGGTCACCTAAGTCAGCCAGCAACACTTTTCTGCCCTCCTGACAAATTCCTTTCTTTAGCCATGTACAATCTTCCCCCTGTCATCCTATGGCATGTGAAGGATGGACACCATTACTGGCCGGGGAATGCTGTAAATAGAGAAGTAAAAGGGCACTGTGAACATGACATTTCTATGATTTTGTGCCAAATGCTGCTGAATACAGTATGAGTCTTCCCACTGATTTTGGTGCACTCTGTGTCAGGCTGCTATTTCAGATGCTTCACCTGTGCTTTGCTGATAAACATGATGGTAACAGAGTGTGGCTCCTGCAAACACACCTCCATGCAAACACTGCTCTCTAGCATGGGGGTATACACCTTTGATTTGTTTCATTTTTACATGGCTTCTCTGTACCTGTCTTTTTACCCTTCTTAGCAATCACTGCTTGAGCAGAGGCTAAATGAAGCATCAGCAGCAGATCCAGCCTTGCAGGTGGTGGACTCCCATCTTGCCCAGCCACAGCCGTGGCTGCAGCCCTCCTCCCAGGTTCAGGTGAGACAAGAGGTCCCACCAGCATTACAGGTCTCCCACATGTTTTACCCTGGTAAAGGCTTCCTGGGCTCAGACCATGCTTTTGCTACCTCTCATACTCGTATTTCACCTTGGTGCAGCAGTGTCCTGACTAAAACTCCATTATTGCCACAGGTGCACAGCATAAGGGGAAACTGAGGTGCAGAGATTATGCGACTTGTCCGGGCTGATGAAGGTAGGTGGAGTCAAAGACATGAATCATTGAGGTCAACTTTCACATCAGTTTTTTATCACGAGCCCTGAACACAGCTAGCCAACCAGCCAGAAGCTGGCACTGAGTTACTGCCACTGTTAGAGGTACATTTGTTCGTGAGTTACTGCAACATTTCTAAAGCAAAATTCAACACCTGAAGCAAAAAACCAACCACAGAGGGTTGGGTTTAGATGCACATTCTCACTTAAATCTTCTTTCCATCAAACTGTCACCAACTCCTCTTTGCTCAGTGCTGTCAATTGGTTATTTCAAGTCCTATATTATCTTTCTTTTTCATTTTTAAAATCCTTCTTCCTGTCTTCTGATTTATTGTCTTTCACAGACCTTTTCTGTCTACCTTGTGTATTGTATGCCCTATAAAAGGGCACACAAAATGCTTGGAAATTATTTGAGAATCGGACTTATTACTCATTTCATGGGGTAGAAAACTGGGTCTTTTCTCTCCCTCGACATCAGAGGACATGTTGCTGGAGACAGACACTGAGCAGTGAGAGGACACCCATATTTTAAGCAGGCCAGGGTCTCTGCTCTGGATAGTATATGCATTAATAAACACAAAAGCAACCCTCCACTACATAATGAACATGTGGAAGCAGTTTTACTACTTAGATAGGATCTCCGAACCAAAGAAGAAGTTGTCTGGTTTGTCAGCATCTGGGTAGCAACTCCATTGAGACAGGACTGCATTAGTCCTAGTTATGTATCCAGTCTTATTAAAGACTTATGCTTTAAGTCTGCCTCTAATAATAACCTGCTCTGGTAGCAATTGGGCTTCCTTACCCTACAGGAGTCACCTATTTTTAAAGGAGGGTTGGTACCCTTTGCTACTGAACTGATAAAACACTTCAAGCTCTAGAACTACGTGCTTACTTTTCAACAATGCATATGAGCTTAGCTGAGTTTTCTAAAACCAAGGAGCTATGGTCTCTGTCAGCAAGTCCAAATGTAAGTCACTGGCGAACTGTAGTGTGACCACAGTGCAGAGGCAGAGGTGAGAGAGCAGTGGTCCTCTCTGAAGTGGGCCAGATCATGAAAGCTCTTATAAGGGGAAAGAAAGCTGGAAGTTAGCTGGTATCCAAGACCCAGAGGGCTTTGTTAGTTAGGTGCTTTGGGTATCTGTCTATCAGGCAAGTGCCTGCCTTCCCCAACAGTATATGAAGCCTGTGGGCTGTAGCTGGAGGCAGAAGCACTATGCAATGGTCGGTGAAGCCATCTCTGATATCCTGGCTAGCTTCCCAGCTGGTGTGTAAACCCCCTTATTTAAGTCGAGCCGCACTGATTTATATTTCTGGGAAATCCAGTTTGAGGCCATCCAGTGGAAGCCAGGTCTGATATGTGTTGGTTTTGCTGACAGCTATTATTCCTCTGACATGGTTTGCTGCCTGGATTTAGTTCCTCATGTGTTCTTAGTTTATGTTTCATGGCCAAACTGGCCTCAATCACTTGAGGCCAAAAACAAGATTAGAAAGATTGACGTCTGCTAATGGCTGCTTGGTGGTTTTTCCATGGTACTTTATCAGGCCTGTCACAAGCAATAATAGGAAAAAGAACAATCCTAAAGGTCTTAGATCCTGTCAACCTAATTCCTCTCTGTTAGTGGCTGCAGCCATTTCCCCATGCCTTGATCACCTCTGCTGTGCCAAGGGGTCTCCGAGTCTGCTTTCCCCTCCTCACTCTCCTGCAGCTCCCATGGAGAGCCTGGAAGCTGCTGGAGCTCCAGTTCAGAGGCGGTTGATTAATGCCAGTTACTCCGCCAACAAGTGTGCGCCATTCACATTCAAATATTGCATCCCTCCTCAGCAGACAAGAGACATGGGCTGAGGGAACGATGAGGACCCTTGTGGCAGTGTCTGTCGGAGTCCTGTTTGTGTAAAGTTTGCCAACAACAGTCCTTGTGAGGACTCCAGAGCATTTTCCTTGCTCTGGGGATTAGTCTGGAGATTCAGCTGGGAAAACCAACCTCTCTGCCCTCTGGCTGTGTGATGCCCCTTGAGTCTCGAAGACTTCTAGGGTATTTTGCACGGCGTAAGGAGATATTCTCCTTCAATACACTGGATTTGTTGAAAAGTGTCTGGAAGGGCAGCAGAGCTAGTTTTCTTTGCTCAGAGAGGGATACTGTGTGTGGCAGGAGCTCAGCCAGAGCAGATGGCCAGATATTGCACACGAACATCAAGGCATGAGCCTGGAAGAAGAGATTTGGCTGCTAAGAGGACTTCCTAGTCAATTAAAAAGAGGACAAGGGGGAGTACCACTCAGGAACCCTCAAATATACATATTCTCCTGAGGTCTCAAATTCTTTGCTCCCTTTCTCAAGCTTGCTCATAGTCTGCTTTACCCAGTCAGGCATTTAGGTTTTGAAAAGGGATGTCTTGCCCTCTGACAACCATTGTGGCTCTCCAGATTACAGGAGTTCAAGGTTCAGTTCAAGGCTAAATGCGAACTCTGTTACGGACACAGATATCTGGAGAATGTTCTGTTGGCCTGGGGCTCTCCTGGGCGGCACCATCACCAGAAGGAGTTGTCACAGGACACATGAACTAAGACCTTGACCCTCGGCCAACAAGACCAGGCACCCAAAGTGCCCTATCTGCTGAGGAGAGGAGACAGCGAGACCTTACAGTAAACGATAAAAAAGAAAAAAAGCTGGGCTGGGGGAAACTGCCCTCCCAAGGTGGTGGTGTTGGGGCAGGGACCTCCGTCTGTGTGTCACCACCATGCTTTTGTCCCAGGGAGGCACAAAGGCTGCTCTCTTCCCAGCTCCTGCTGTTTGTGACACTTACACCAGAGAAGTAAATATGAGCCTCTGTCTTTTAAGACAAAAGGAATATCAGCTTTCCTGGGATTTTTCTCTTATTGTTAGAAACCAGGTCAAGGGGCTGGGTCCAGCTATTGCTGTCCAGCCTTTCCTTCAATTCAACTCTCTTGATTTTCTCTGCATTGCCTTTTCTCAGGTTAATTTTCATGGTGGGGAGAAGGACATGGAAGCTGCTTGGCTGTACTAGGGGACAGTTTATGCCTTCCTCACACTTTTATTTTAACTCCGAGTTGGCACCCTCTCTCTGAATTTATACATCTCAGGTTAACACTGGGAGAAAATAATATCCACAGTTTTACAGTATGTAAATAACTCCTAATTCACAGGAGAGTTTGCATCCTCGCAAAAACCACTCTGTCACTTTTTACTTTGGAGTGTTATATCCAACTGTGAGGCTCACAGGAACAAGTGAAGACTGGCTCACAAGACAAGATTTCCATTTAGCTTCACTGTAACCCTGGAATCCTGTTAACCTGGGTGAGATGAAATTCAGATCTGAGCCAGACAGTCACCCCCGTCCCTGTAGGCTAGAGCCAATCTCCTGAACCTTTGTTGTTCAGAAAGGAGGAAACTAAGTGAAATTGTTCTCATTTTTTTAATTTGCAGAAAAGCTAATTCTGTTTGAGATTCAGAAATGCAGGCACTCCTTCTGCATGTCTTCATCACTCAGGGATCCAAAATTGTTAGTAGCAAAGGTCTCTTGTCCAGCCACAGGTTTGATGCCACTTCACTGAATCCCCTGATGAGATTATCAGTTTCATGGCAGTCACAGGGAGGACAAGCCCTGAACATCTTGCTCATGCCCACTGCCATGGTTAGATCTGCAGCTGAGCAAGGCATCCAAGATGCTTTGGAGATGGGGTGCAAGTGCTGGGCTCAGTCATTACTTCTGTGAGAGGTATTAAACAGCACCGAGAGCCTGCAGGAAACCACTAGTAAAGTGCAGGCTGCAGGAAACTCAGATTTGTTTTTGAATCAGATATGTACCTGTCCGTTTGGCAAGACTGAAACTGATTCTAGCTCAGGGGATTGTCCTATTCCAGCTCCAGCGGTTTTCAATGTTGTTTTGAACTCAGTTTTGAGTGGTAGAAAATTAAGCACCAGAGAAGGGGAGGTGCTGCTGGAGGAAGAAATGAAATATCATTCTTCCCACCATGATGCCTAGCTGGTCCTGGATAAACAAAGCCCAAGCTGTACATATTCAGGTTACATTTGTCTTCTCTGCGATCAGGCATTGATGGAAACAGAACTTGTGAAACAACAGTGCGAGAATAACAATCTTCACTGGTAGGGAACAAGCTGTTCTTGGAGTGTATAGGGGGTTTTGACAGCCTCAGCAACAGACAGATCCTGTTATAAACACTGTCCAATTCCTACCGCATACAGCCCAGACCCACTACTGCACCTGGCTTGAGCACAGCGGGAGGGAAGTGCCTCCACGTGCTTGACGATTCCACCAAATGCATATGTCCATCCTCAGGCACCTAAATATCATTAGCAATCTTTCTATGCCTCACTCTACACCTCATTTTTCAAGTGTGATAAATAGACCATCCTTTCCCAGGGCTGCTGAAGGAAAAAATGTGCTGAAGGCCAGAAGGTGCTCAGATGCTTTGGTGACAGAGACAGCATCAAGTGCCTTGGGTGCTGAGGAAGTCATCAAGGAGGGTAGGGTTTCTGTGCTGGTCTTCTGAGAGATGGGACAGACCCATCTGTGTGCCCTGTTCCATGCCCCTTGGAAGGGGGCTAGAGTGTGCAGACTGCGTGCAGAGTACAAAGCTGAGCCCAAGGAGACAACAGCAGCACCAGAATCTCTCCCAAAATACGGTTCTGATCTCTGTGCCCCCCATCTCCCTCCCATCTCACATATGCACAGGGAGGAACCCAAGGGGGCTGAGGAAGCATGGCAGCAGGTGCTTTTCTGTGCCATTGTGTCATGGTGGAAGCACTGCCTGCTCACCCGGAGCTGCAGCAGGAAGAGCTCTGGGGTCTCTTCTCCCACCACTTCTGCCTTGTAATAGGGAGCACAAGCAACATTTTCCCTCGCTAGGTTGTGGGTAGAGACTTGGATGTGTACTGAGTCCCTGCAGCATTGTTTGGCTCTCTGTTAACTTTATCTTGCTTGCTACTATGCTGGGACCACTGTCTGGCTTGGTTTGAACCAGGCTGCTGTTTCCCTGGATCACATTAGTAGCAGCGTTACCGAAGCGCTGTGTTACAGGAGCCTGAGCTGTCAGATGTGCCTGATTTGCGTTCAGCACAACTCTGGACAGGCAGAAGGCTACGCACGAGCAGATCCTATTGCAAGACTGGGGTCTTGGAGCGTGCAAGTGTGTGTGTGCATAAGGGTTCATCTACTTAGAGAAATAAAGTTTCCCCTCCATCCAAGGCCAAGAGACTTGAAATCCAAGCAAGCCTAAGCTTTTTTACCATTGACGCCATAACAACATTTGAGGTTTCGAAAAGGAGTGGAAAAAATGTGTTGCCGTAGTAAGGGAATTGTAATAAGATCTTAGCCTTGGAATAACGCGCTCTTTAGTGAAGTGGCAAGCTCTGCAATGCTTCCGCCTCCTCGAGATTTGTGAGGAGAGATGTGCCCCAAAGAATACTAGTTATTCTGAATGGGGAGAAAACGCAGCCGAGGGTGCATGGAAAGACATCCAGGAAAAACAGAGAAGCACTGCTGTTCTGTTCTCCTCCCAGCTCCCACCTCCCTCCCTCAGCTCGAGCAGAAGCGTAATGCAGCAGCCTGGTGGGGCTGCTGGTAAAGCAGTATGGGAGTTCGTAGAAGCACTTAAAAAGAGTGAGACGGCAGCACAGAGAGAAGAAATTGAGTTATGGGTTGCGTAGGACCTGGCTGCAGTTGAGAGGTATGAACCCCCACTGGGAGCGACAGCAAGCAGCTCTCTCCGGGGCAGTGCTCCAACAAAACTGACCTGTGAAGCGTTGCACCTTGCACACAGACCTCTGCTTCGCTTTCCTTCACAGCTGATGCATTTATGTAGCCGACAATCTTTGAGAGTTTCTGTTCCTGACCTACACCTTCTTGTCTCTGGCCTGTAGGGACCAGAGTTGTGTGTGGATGAAGCCAGGACTGAGGTTGTTTCCCAGGGCTCAGCAGCTACCGGGTCCATTGCAATACAATCCCAGGTGGAAGTCATGAAGGTAGAAGAGACAGCAGAGGACACTCCAAATAACTTTTGACTCTCTCCTCTATGTCTGGCCAGGGGGAATATTTCTTCCAGAACAGGTTTCCTTTGATTACATTTCAGAGCACAATGGCTGCAGCTTTCCTTAATACTCATGGAGAGCAATTAAAGCCAAGAAAGAGTCCTTCTCACATTCCCACTCTTACACAACCCTGTGTAGTCTGGGCTGTCATCCACAGGCTCAGCATCATATATTCAGTGATGTCAAAGCTGACTTACAACACAGGTATGATGCCATAGAATCACAGAATGGTAAGAGTTGGAAGGAACCTTAAAGATCATCTGATTCCAACATTTTCCACTAGACCAGGTTGCTCAGAGCTCCATCCAGCCTGTCTTGAACCCTGCCAGGGAGGGGGCAGCCACAGCTTCTCTGACAACCTGTGCCAGTGCCTCACCACCCTCATGGTGAAGAATATATTCCTAATATCTAATTTAAATCTGCCCTCTTTTAGTTTACAGCTGTTCCCCCCTTGTCTTATCACTACACCCTTGTGAAAAGTCCCTCTCCACCCTTCCTGCAGGCCCTTTCAGGTACCGAAAGGCTGCTCTAAGGTCACCCCAGAGCCTTCTCTCCTCCAGGCTGAACAGCCCCAACTCCCTCAGCCTGTCCTCACAGGAGAGGTACTCCAGCCCTCGGATCATCTTCGTGGCCTCCTCTGGACCCCGCTCCAACACATCCATGTCCTTCTTATGTTGGGGGCTCCAGAGCTGGACACAGTACTCCAGGTGGGGTCTCCCGCGAGTGGAGTAAAGGAGCAGAATCACCTCCCTTGACCTGGCTGGCCACAAAGATCTGTGCTCCAGGTGAGGCTCGAACTCACAACCTCGGCATAGCTCAGCTTTGTACTGCTGTATAAGTACCACGCGCTAACCGATTGCGCCACTGGAGCACTATATCTGTGGTTGTAAGAGCTAGCTCAATGAGAAACATTGGTTCAGTGCTTGATTGTAATGGAAGGAATAAAGGACAGAAAAGAAAATATTATTTTTCCTTGATCATTCCATAGTGTGTCAGCACCTTTGCACAGTCTTGATTTCCCTGTCTAAGAAAAAAAAATAGCAGAGCTGGAGAAGATACAGCGAGGGCAAAAGATATTGTCAAAGGTCTGGACTAGTGTCTATAAAAAGAATAATTAGAATAGGACTCTCCATCCAGAGAAAAAAGAAAAAATGGAGAGAAGATATGAAGTCAAAAGTGTGATGGAGAATATAAGCAAACAACTGTTTGTCATCCATCCATCAGAATGGGACCACGTGAAACCAGCTGGGGCATGTCTGAAGCAGGCTGAGATGGTGGTCCTTCATTCATTGACTAGTTAAGCTCTCCAGCATCTGAGGACACTGGCTGCTGATGATTTATGTGGGTTCAAGACCACTGGTCAATATTTTACTAGGCAGCACCATGAAAAAGAAATTCATTCAGGACTGTGAAATGTCACAAGACTTGTACCAGGTTCAGGAACCACAAATCACTCATTGCTTGGAAAGTGTTTGGGGTAAAGTATCACTATATTCTCACCTGTTTGCTTATTCCTAGGCATTTGTTGTCCAGTCCAGGACACTCTGCCAGATCAATCTTTGGTTTGACCCAGTAGCACAGTCCTTGTGTCAGGACATGGATATCTGCAGAACAGAAGGAGACACACAGGTAAGTGCAGAGTGGCGGTCACAGTGGCAGTCTGCTTGCGTTTCAGAAAAACAGGTACCTGGGGAATGGAGCCAGGCTGGTGGGAAACAGTAAAAACCCATTCTCCATGAATATATCAACAAAGGTACTTCAGTAAGTATTGTCAGGTGGGGTAGTAACTCCATGTTTTTGCAGGGCAGCAGCCCCTCACCTAAAGAAAATGCCTTACCAGTTATTCAGTGATTTCTTCTGAGGACCATGTGATGCCCTGACTGCATATGACCTGGAAGCTGAGGGCTGGCATAAAGGTTGAGAAGGGTGTGGATTTTAGAGTTTAACTCTAAATGGAGATTCTTCTGAAGATTGGTAGAATACTGTACCTGAAATTATGTTTCTTGTTTTAGGGATCTGGGTCGAGCTATTCCTGCAGAACAGAGAATTAAGAGCTGGGACCTCCGCTGGCTTATTGTCGGGATGAAGCCAATGCTCCAGACACAACCCAACCAGAATCACTGTATTGTTACTTGGAAGCTGGCCAGGTTTGCAGCTGAGGCATTATTAAAATGCATTGTCTGTGAGCAAAATCAACCTGAAACTTTGAGATCACAATGAAAGCCAAATATTCAACAGAGGTCAGTCTGGATTTCATCACAGAAACCTACATTTCCTTAGGGCTGATCAAGCAGACAGGCTGATACCTCAGTGTCTGGCATCTTGATCATGTGGGTAGCCACCATACAACAGATGTACAATATACATCCAGTGAGATCTGTACCAGCACATCTCATCCCATCATGCCAAGCCAAGTTGTTGATGCAAATTGCACTGCCTGCTGATACAGCTGTCTCTGTGGTCAAGGATCCAGGAAAGACTCAAGATACTGAATGGACACTGAGCAGCAGTTCACTCTCGCCGCATGTTAGCCATCTAAAACTAAGGTGCCTGGTCCTAGCTGCCCACCTAGGAGCTTTCTACAGGCAGAAAGAAGCATTTCTGGGGAGTGATTATTTCACTTATCTTTGACACTTGCTTTAAGATGGAATTGTTCATTCTTTGGACACAGAGGCATTCGAGACAACAAGTTTAGACTAGACTCCCACTTTCAGATGATTAACGTTAGATGAGATAAATTCTTCACAAGAGTTCTTGAATTTTAATTCTGTCTTCAAGTCTACTGCTGACAGCTCAAATATTTCCATGCAATCTTTCCTTACTCCACAGTTTAAGAGGAAAAAAGTTCACTGTTCTAACTTCGCAGAGACTTAAAACAGGTAAGGATTTGTAGAGTAAATCCTTACTCAAGTTTCAATCAAATTTTAAATAAAGCGGCTAAAATCAGGCAGCAATAAAATGATTACAGACACAATTCTTTTCACCAGTGATAGGATATTGCACATAATAAGACTTAGTTTTCATAAGTTCTTCCTAATTACAGTTATTGTATTATGAAGTTCCTGTTCTTTTGGGATGCAAGTGATAAAATTTAATGGAAAATCTGTAGCAATCACAGTTGCTAAATCTGAAAGAGAAGGCATTGTAACCGTGAGGGACGTGTAAACTGCTGGCCTGATCCTGCCACCCAGTGTGCGTGATATTTGCTTGCTTGAATACTCCTGTGAATCTCAGTGGAGCTATTTACAGACAGAAGCATCACAGGTTCACGCCAGCCTTCAGAAGCATGGCAGGCGTTTGATGCATTCAGCCACTAATTCTGCAAAGCAAATTAGGACAGATCTTCTGATGGAGAACATGGATTTTTTTCAGTACTTTGCTAATAAATGTGTTCTCACACATTCTTCAGCTATGGGACTGGGTATAAATACATACCAAAGGGTAATTCTAATGGCTCAGAGCTTTTTAATTAACATCTGCAGAGAATTTTGAACTATTTATCACAACAGATATGCAATTTAGGATGGAAGGCATAGGAGAAAATCCAAATTTTATTCTCCTTCTCTATGTTTAGGGAGAAAATTTTGTCTCTGAAAGAAGCAGATTGGAAAACACATCTTCAAACAGTAGATTTTCACTCATAGCCAACAAAATGTGCTCATCTACTAGTAGATGTACAATGTATCTACAGTATTTTTATTGGCCCCTTGCAGAAACTCATCATGCATATCTGGAGTAAATAATCTGTATTTTCAAACATAGCAAACTAAAATGGCAATGTGCAGGATTTTTTAAAAACTACGCTGTTGTACATGTGCAAACTTATAAACTTTGCCGCTCTTGCAGGGGTGTAGCTAAGGACAGAAAGTTACCCTTTGAGTTTGGGTGGTTTTATGAAATATATTTGAAAAACCCCACAATATGCCTCCTGGAGTCATAAACCAGCGGTTGGATGACTGGTTTGAATTAGGACAACGAACAAAGACAAACGAAATATAATCCTGCACGTCTGTACATTCTAGAGGCTTTCCTCTTCATTTGGTGCCAGTAGTGAACCAAAAGTATTTAGAGAGGCAATATTATTGAACACAACAAATAGGAAGCAAAGTACAATTTTTGTTAGGGGTAAGTCATCCCTTAGGCAGAAGCATTCCTTCGGTCTTACTGCATGTCACTGCACTGAACTATGGTTAATTTGTGGTCGGAAAAAATAGAGGCGCTGTGATTATTGAAAATTATACACTGTGTTTCCAGTTTAAACAGAAACAAAAGGCATGTGTTGTAAATATAAACCTTTTTCTTTAATTTTAAGAACAAATGTCCATTTGAATGCTCAGTTTGGGTTCTATTTGACACCTATAGTAACTACGCTATTTCACTACCCATTTAGGAAAAATTTCTCCAGTGGGAAAATGAAAATCAGTCCAGTTGAAGAACTGGCAGCTATGAGTTAGCTGTGTTCTTGCATCAAGATCTTTACAATGGTAACAATATTTGCTCCCCGATGGTACAACTAGAAGAAGAACATTCTTGTTTTGATCAATGACAATTATCAGCTGTTAGAAGAAAATGTTGGAATCTCCCATCATTTGGGATCTTTAACTAAGGACTGTAGCCTTTTCCAGAGGAGACATGCCAAACATTACAGGCTTGAAGCAGGAATTGCTTGTTAAGTCATGTTTCTCAGGAGGTCAGGCTAAATGATCAAAATTACAGTTTTGCCCTTAAGATTTTTGGCTTAGAGACTATCATTTTGGACGTGGTTTTTATATAGTTGAGCCTTGAACATTAAGGTCTTAGAACTAAGAACTTCCTTAACAGAGTCATGTAAAGTTGATGATGGTCTGCGTATACTTTGCTTTCAACCAATTGTATTTTTCTGCAAACCACTGAGTCCTGAATATTGCCTGCGGTTCATCCCAGAGAGGTAATCAGGTAATCAGAAATAAATAATTCTCCCTTATTACTTATGCAATATTTTCAAACGAGGAAAGCTTTATTTTCCAAGGGGGTGAAATGATTGTTGCCAGCTTGAGTAACACACTGAGGACCTCCAAATCCAAAGGCCTGTGTTTCAGGGGACTGAACCAAGAAGTAGTCTTGGTAGCTTGGAGGTACGGAAAGCAGAGGTCCTCTGTGGAGACAGGAGGGGTGATGGAAGATTTTGTACTGCTGGAGTAACTGGCTGCTGGACTGCAATGGATGCTCTAAACAAGTGCAAAGCTGAACCTGTCTCTTCCTGCTGCCACAAATCTCCACATCTAGTGGCTTTTTTGGATAGTGTCTCTGCTTCCATGTGACCTTGAAGCAGGAATTTTGAACACGTCATAAGCCTGTTTTGTCCAACTTTATGCAGCTTTTTGTTCCCCAGGACTGTAATCAGTGTGTCGGCTTGCCTGGGGGAATGCGTTCGTATTATGTTGATAGGTCTGCAGCTGGGCATTAATAACAACTACTACTGGTTCAGCCAGGGCTAGAAACAATGGGAAAAACCTCATGATCAGCTCTCGAAACTAGGCTGCAATTTTGCAAGCACAAGTAGTTTTGGAAACTTCAGATAATCTTCCAAAGGTTTGAATTCAGGTCCAAATAAAACTCCAACTCTAAAATTAAGAGGCTTGTGCATCACTAACACATACTCTGATATTTACTTTGAATAGGAAATACTAAACATTTTATGGATTTTTGTTGGTTCTCTGTGCTGGCTGGGTTTGTTATAGTCCCTCTGCCTTTGCAACTATATAGACATCAGTAAAGATGAATTAAGCTGGGCAGTCAGATTCTAATTTATGCTGATCGTGTTGGATGGCTCAGGGCACTTCAGCACACATGCTTAGCCAGTGACCTTTCACACTCCCCTTCTAGATCAAAGCACTTCATTCGTCCACTTCCAAGAAAATCACAAAGACAAAATTCCCATTCAACACGCCTCTATTAATCTATAAAGGGCCAAATCCTGACGCCTTTAATCTGCTTCTACTCGTCACTGCAATGACTTCAAGAGCAGAGCATTGCCTTCAGAGTTTTGGGCCCAAAATCAATGAGTAGAATGGCCAAATTCTCGGTGGATATAAATGAACATGGGACCACTGTTTTCAGCCAGGATCTCTATATCTTTTAATATTCCCTTGATGCCAAACCCTGTCTCTGTAAATTTAATAAATCCTAAGCAAAAGTTAAATTTGCCTAATAGATTTTTTGCTTTGCTGCTTTCTGTCTTCTTGCAGAAATTTGTTGCACTAGGTCTTGCCTGGTTTGGGCAATTGCCACGGGGTGACCCTCAGGGATGTACGCAGGGCTGATCAGGTCCTCAATGCGTGATAGGATCTAATTAGATAGTGCCTAATCTAGGTTTCTGATAACACAGATTGCTTCAAAATTAAGCACATTTAGAAAATTTCTACCAGTGTTCATGCAAAAGGATCTATTTGTTGCAATCTGTTCAGGTCTCTGAGTCTCATTCTCAGGCTGTAACAGGCGAACTCCCACAAAACTCACTTTCAATTTACAACTGTGTCAATGAAAGGAGAATCAGGGCATCTGATACACACATATGAGAATAAAAAGCATTTTCAGCAGTTGCGGGTTGGTCACAATATCAATTTTCCTTCTCCTGATTAATTTCCACACTTGTAAAAAGACAAACTTCTGTTCACTCCTTATGGTTTATGTTTGCTTGTGTTTGATACTATTTAAATGCACTTTAAAATATCAAGTAAATTCAATTTCTTTCTGATGCTGAACTTCCTCTTCAAGAAATATTCTCAGTCTGACTAAATCCCAATTAGAAAAACATGCACAATACAACTATTTATTTTTCTTTTTTGTTTTTTTGTTAGTTCCAACAGCAGCTAGCAATTGCTGCAAGGATAAAAGAATAAATTAAAAATGTTGCGATTACTCTATTTCCCTCAACTTAACATCTGGTTTTCTACTGAACACCTTTTCACAATAATCCATGCTTTCCACAGAACTATTTGTTTTAATTAAAAACATAAATATATTTAAATAAAAATTAAAACTAAAAGTTATAGATATTACTTGAAACAGCTGACGAACTTGATGTTTGAATCCTGCCAAAAATATCAAGAATTTCCCCAGTAAGTGTGCTTTTTAGGACAGCTCAAGGAATTTCTCTTTTATGAATGCTTCACCTGGCACACAATACGCCAGCTGAAAAGCAATTAATAAGTAGTGATAATTATCTGAGATTGAAATTTCTACATATATTCATTCTTAATAATGGTTTTGAAATATTAAAAGCAAGGAAATGGGTAGATCCGATGGCAGATTCATAACCCAGATCTGATGCCACAGACAGATTTAATAGAGTGGAGATGAATACATGCTTTTAATGAACAAGGACAGAGCTAATATGTTAATAAGACATCAGTTTATAGACTTGTGATCAGAGAGAAGTTCCTTTCTCCTGACAGAGTCTGGACTGAAGTTTAATTGCAGGTGTTTATCACACACTTTAGAGAATTAGACAACGAGAGGAGGATCTCTTGGTCCACTATTGCCTTGTGTCTGTTTGGAGCAGTGACATCTTCCTGCAGACCATCAAAGACCTCAGCACATGCTGTGGATGCTCCAAGGGTGGTCATTTTACATGTTCAGAGCTCTTCTAAGGGGTCAGCAATGGCTCTGAGAGGTGTGAAAAAAAAATTACTTGGCATAAATGCACACTAGTACAAATGGTGCAACATAAAACTGATAGAGTCACAGCAAGTCAACATATGTGCAGACATACTGAGATGAAAGGCTGTTACTTCATCTTTAGCTCGCACTTTTGTGCCTGGCTTTTGAAAACACACAGATTATGTACAACTTTCTGCATACATGCATCTTCGCCTCACTTTGCAGGCTCTGTAGCCCTTTGTCCTTTCATGGCCACAGTCACTGTTCTCCACATTGGGTCTGTAGGATGCCTGCAGGACAGAGGTACGCTCTCATCTGGTTTTGGATACTTGCATTGTGAATAATGACTTTTGCTAATATAAAATGTCCTTGAATAGGTAGATGATGCTGCAATCCCATTCTAAACTTATAGCAACAGTCTCAAAAACTTCTGTCTCAAACATGCAAGCCAAATAAAAGCCAATGTGATGTTTTAAGAGCTCTGGCCACTCTGTTTTGTAGGTGCAGTCACAGGCATTGAAAGCAGAAGGATATTTCTAAAACTCAGCTAATTTCACTACTTCATTATTTTCCTTGCCTTGTCTATCTCTCTGCCTTTCCACCAGCAAGAAGGGTACAGCAGTGCTAAGAAAGAGTATTCCTGATGCAACCACATATATTTGCTCTACAACCTTGACAAACTGCTTCTTTAGCCTGGGTCCCGCTCAAATTCACAGGGACTCACAGAGACTTAACTCCAATTTCTGAACTGCTTTGAGGTCTTTGCTGCCAGATAGCTTGTTTCAGACAAGTTCTAAAAAGGACCATGATACTACCCCAGCTCAGGCCAAAGCATTTGGCAGCACAATGAGTGATTTTCAGCCCACTTGCCTGGCTCACACAATTTGAGTGTAGTTCAGCATCTCCTGGCAGGAGGCTCACACTGTTGCCTGCCTATGGTTTTGTGCCAACTAGATGCTTTATTCCTGTAGAGGACGAAAGGGGGCCAGGTACCAAGCAGATATTTCATCTCTGAAAGCCTCGTGCTGTCTTTGTTTTACTTATAAGGATTTTCATGTTATAGCTTATTTGCTCGAAGGACAGCATGACAAATGATAGTGTACTTGTGAATGACACAGAAGAGTTCATTATTAGTGAGATTCTGGAAACTGAGATCCAGAGCTCTTTCATAAGAAGATGTCCACAAGAAACCTTGCAGTGAGTCAGCAATGGGTGTCGCTTACAAACAACCCCCGGGCCTCAGAAAAATGATGTTAGGCCTTCGAAACCCATAGGGGGATCTCTGTAGGGACAAGGGTTGCAGTTCTCTTCTGGACCCCCTCCATCTAAATGAGGAAAACTGCAAATAAAGCATCTGCAAGAGAGAGATCTCTTTCGAGCAATTTATGCCCATGTTACACTCTGTTATCAGCTGTACAACCAATAGCATTTGTGCAGGGTGTGGGGTAAAACTGTCACCTTTTAACCTCAGTCAGCAGGCTGGAGCTAGGGATGGGAATGCACAGCACTGGTGAGTCCAAGGCTTCTCCTACACCATTAGATGGTATTATTAACTGATGAGGTTCTTCCATGAATATTGGAGTTTTCCCAGTGGACAGGTGTTCGGCTGGCTGCAGCAACAGTCAAAGGAGATGTGTTACAGGAGGGAAAAAACTCTATGGTCTCGTGATTCAGAAAAGATGAAGAGAGTAATTGTATGGATGCTGCCATTACAGGCATTTTTTCCAGTTTCTTTGCAGTGTTCACATGCTTCATAGATGCTCTGCACTCTGCAGGCAGGGACACACTGCTGCAAATCAGAACAGAGGACACATGTCCCTGGGCTTTATCTAACATCTGACCTTGTTTTGATGCTATCTCAGAAGGGGAAGGTCAGGGAAAATTGCTGTCTTTTCCCAACAAATTGAGTAGATAAGCAAAGTCCTGCAATGCTAGCTGGCAAAGAAGAATGCCTCTTTAAAGTCAGCCACTCGTACTGGCAATGCTGCGAGGACCCAAGCTGATGAGGAGGTCTGGGCTGAATGGCTCTGAGTGCCACAGAGCTGACAACAGCTGAGGCCGTGACCAGGCAGCTCAGTGGCAAACATGTGAGGCAAAAGTCCCTTTCTGCACACTTGCATCCATGTTGAGCATGATTATAGAGCTTTAGCCTTGGGTTTCAGTCTGAGCGTGATAGCCAAGGGCTGGTCATCAGAATAACCAAAGCACTGGAGACCTCAAAGCCTGTAAACTGAGGAAAAGCAGAGAGGAAGAGGGAAGGACAGGTCTTCACCTTCACTCCTGAGGGCCTGCTGGTTTCTTTCCAGCTCTTCAACGCTATGAAGCAGACACATCCACAGGGTCCACTGTGCTGCACCCTAGGACTGTCTGCCCTTGATCCCTATCGTCATCTCACTCCATGTCCTCTCCAGCCCTCCCCTTCCTTGCGTGACCTGACACTGATGGCATTGCTACACCGCTTGATGCAGCACCGGTGTTGGCAGGGGACCTGCTCACATCACACACGACTGGCATGCTGCAGGGCAAGCCCCGCTTGTCCACTTGCCCGATTCAGAGGCTCGTTTGTTTCCAAAATCAGTAAGGACACAGAGTATGGCAAGCCATGAGGAAAGACACAGTAACATCACTACTAAAAATGTAAAGTATTCATTAGGAAGTTAAATGAAAAGTGAGGTGCTAGCTAGCTTTTCAGGGAAAGTCAAAGGATAAGTAGTAGTGTATATATATATATATATATATGTATTTATACAGGTCTTTGCATGCATACATTTGTTTGCATGCATGTAGACAATGAGGAAAAAAGTATTTGCAAACAGCCTGTATTTCCTCTGGTATGCTATTTCCTCAGATAATGTGAGTGACTGATGTGTGGGGGTTGCTACACATCTGTTTCGTATTGCAGACAGAGCTATTACTTAGGTAATCAATATTTAATCTCTATTAGGGGGAGTAATTTTTAAGCCTACTTTAAAAAGCACATCTGCAGCACTTGATATTAATCATAGCCAGCCATACTCAGTCTTCTGTATCTCAAGGGAGGAACAGGCCTTTGCATGGCGGGGAAAAGGAAGGAAAGAAACCCGAAAAGCTTTGATAGCTCTGACTATTTCAGGCAGTGGAGTGAGTCCAAAGTAGCACATGCTTGATTCACACCCTGATTTTTGTGAGAGTGATAGAGAACATGAGGAAAGGGTATCAGAATCTGTCCTGCGGTGAGTCAGGAGCTGCAGCCGGAGCTGCAGCCAGAGCTGCAATGATCCCTCTCTCCTCTGCTCCCAGAAAGTCTTGGTTAAAGCTGATATGTTGTGCAGAGATATGTCAGTTCGTAGCTGGAAGTGCTTGGGACAGACTAACAGAGGCATGCTGAACTGCTAGAAGCTGACTAGGAATGTGGAGAAATCAGATTTCATCCTTTCCCCGCCTAATTTGGAGGGATCCAGGATGAAGATGCTGGTCCGGGTTGAGTAGAGCAGGAATTTGAATCAGTTCTGGTCGGACCTTTCTTGTTTCTTATTCAACGCACAGTTTCAAAGCAGCCTCAGCAGACTGAGTCACCTGGTTTTTGCAGCATCTCAGCATGCAGTGTACTGAGGGATCAGATGTGAACTTTCCTGCTCCCGTCTCAGCGGCTGACCAGTGGTCAGACTGGTCCCAGATCAGGCTGTGCTGACAGCGGTGTGAGCTCTGGGTGTTTCTCCCTGGCCTTTCACCTCCAGCCCCGCCGCTGTGCAGTCCACCCTGGCTGCCTTGAGGGAAGACAAGGACTCCCAGCCTCTCCCTTTCAAAGACCTCCATCATCATATAGCAATACAGATTTTTATGCTAAAATGACCTTTTCAGCATTCAGAGCTATAGAGAAGGTGAATTCTGTAGGAACTGGATGGTGTAATTTTCCTGGCTTTGAAGTGAAAGCTGTGCCAATTTTAACAATATTTGAAGAAATCAAGAAATAGGCAAGGGTGAGACATGTACCTGTGTGCCCAGCACTGAAACGTACCCAGCACATCAATTTTCCTACCTATCGCAATGACAGAAACTTGTGACTGCTCTTGCCAGCTGCTAACTCCTCTCATAGAAATAGACACAGTATTGGGACAGTTTTAATAGCAAAGAGATGTTTTATTTGGATGTGACTTGGCTAAAGACTTTGAGAAATTTTTGAGGTATTTGGCATAAAGAAAAGGGGGGGGGGGTTGAGATTTATCAAAAATAAACACTGAGTCAACACAACTTCATTATTTACAGTCACGGTTCAAGGCCAGCAGAATGTACCAGGCACACAAAGGGCATGCTGGCCCAAGGCTGCTGAAAGTTAATATTGTGCAAGATATCTGCAGATGTGGAATAGTAAACTATTCCGAAAGTCAACGATCAGTTCAACAGAGACCGAAGTCAACAGAGAGAATGACCACAGAACAGCATCAGAAGGCAATATAGTCCACTCATGCTAAGAAATAAAAGCATTCATGCCCTTGGTTTTAGTTGTTTCCAGGTCTCCCCTTTCTGACTGTCTCCAAATGCATTGTGGCTTGCTTCTGGGCTCCTCCTTGAAGAAGAGCTCAGCATTTTCCAGCATAAAAAAAGAAAAAATGCTCAGTGTGACTGAGGGAATAATTTATTCCAGGATCTGCTCTTTACAGACAGTGTTGATGTGCCAGGGTTGGCTCTGGTTTACAGACAGCGAGGACATGGATTTTTCTTCTCCACAGTGAGCTAACTCTGTAAGGCATCGACTGCTGTGGCTGCTGTGTCTGCTGCCTGGCATGAGTCAAAGACAGTATCTTGACTTATTTCGAGACTAATGCTGTATGCTTACTGGTTTGATCAGCCTGAAGTGTCAGCCTGGTATATTAACGAACCCAGAGACTTCTGTCGTGACAGTTCAACGCCTGACCATATCTGTGGAGTTATCCTCTGTCTGACAGCAGCCCCTTCCAGGACCTGCAGGGGAAAATGCAAGAAACGCACAGCAAATGCTCATGAAATAATTTATGCGTAGGAAAAACTACAACTCTCTTTGCTAGTGGGAGTTTCTCGCTCAGATTTGCAGGAGTTTGTATCCCTTCTAAAACGGAATATTTTGTCTCTTACCTGCCATGGATGTTCTCAATAAGTAATGGATACGCCTTTTTTTTAAACTTGCCTGAAATAAGACAGTTTCATTTGTTTCTCCTGATGGGAAAGGATGCGAGAACAGAACGCTCCCAGACAGAACTTACCCACCTTTTTTAATCTTCTCCTGGAAATCCCTGGGATTCTGAGGATGAGGCGGGTGTAAGAAAGTGATGAAACAAGATGCTTGAGTAAATCTGTGATGGTGGAAAATGCTTGCAGAAGTCATGGAAAATGCATAGAAACCAAAATCTTCTCCTGCTCTTCAGATTTTTCAATATCAAAGATTCGTTCTGTGTTTGGCCTCAGATTGAAGGCTTATTCATATTTCATAAAAGACAGTTTGTCCCCTCCTTCTTCAAGCAGCTTGTTTTAAATTCAGAGCTCCGTGTTGGGGCACGTTATTTAAGGCTGCAGTATCAAGCTAGGTCTTGGCACCATCTCCTCCTACAAGTGACAAATATTTGTAAAATGGTTTGAATTGTATACACAGAGATACTAGATTAATAGACACAAGACAGCAGAAGCCGAGCTTTTCCAACAATGTCTGTACAGTAGTTTTGTGCTGTAAGTCTCTGATGCACAGCCTTGCTCCAGAATTCACAGTTCCAAATGGGGCTGTAAATTACCATGTGAATGGCTTAGCTTTAATTAACCATTTTCCCAAGAAAGATTCCAAACAGTAAAAGTGTGGGCCATGGATATAATCTTTCAGGTTTTGTAGTATTATGTAACTCTCTGCCTATTTTTGTTGCATTTTATTATGTTTTCCAGTGTTCCCTAATCCCTTCTAAATGATCAATACTTTTTTTTCAGCTCTAACTCATAAGTGACTCTCGCTAAAACCTACATAATGCCCAACGTGTTTTGTTCCCATTTGAGGGTTTACCTTATTTCAGACAAAAAAAGCAATTTCAGTGAAGTTGAAACGTATGGTTTTGGTTTCAGGGCTACCTCTCTCTGACATAAAACTACTAAGCCTTTATTGAAATATATATGATTCTGCCATAAACGCCCCCTTTATGGAATGCACCTGGCGAATATAATGCAAAACATATTTGTTTCTCATAAGAAACCGAGCAACTGTTCTGTAATAATATATAGTCTATTTGATATTTAAAAGGTCATAATTTTACACAAAGAAAAGAAAAATGTAAGCACAGTAAAAAGTAACATTAAAAATGTAACTGCACATCTCACACATCTGCTTTTGTATTACGCTGATAAGAGCAGCTGACTTGCACGGAGCATGCTTTAATAACAGAAAGAGAGACTGAAACAACATCTCTATACCTCATTGGCCCTTAGCTTTAGCATTTTCCAGTCCCTAACAACTTAACCTCCCAGTCCCTCAGGATATAAGAAAATGATTCCCATTTTTTCAGGCAGGGAGAACTGAGGTGCAGGGTGGATAAACACACTTTCAAATGCCACACAGGAGGCCTGCAGGAGAGCTGGAGCAAGCCCAGGTTGCTGAGTGTAAAATCGAGTTCGGAGAGGCTTGTCTGAATGGTTGCCCACAACATACTGCGTGTCAGGACCTCCAGTAGACCACATGCTACCTGACAGCACTGGAGCGTGAACTACTCCGTAGGAGAATACAAACCTACTTTATGAATAAAGTGAAGTCACTTGGATGTAGCATCTCCAGTGGCCCTGGGAGCAAGTCCTGATCATGGATGTGCAGCACCAGCAAGGAGAACTCAGGTCCTCTGAGTTCCTGGAGCAGGTTTAGAGGATCACCTGTACTTCCAGTCAAACCAAACGGCAGGATCACAACAGCCTCCAGGATTTTCCTCATCTAATTTACACTGAAAGAAATGCAGATCCTATATGTACAACATGTACAACACCGCTTACAATAATATATGTACCCTGACTGGGTTGCTGCCTTTTTGAGCCTGTTGTTATGAAGACCAATGGTGAAATTCCTGCCAGTGAGCTCAGACTTGCCCTTAAATCTTAGAGGACAACCTAGGCCGAGTCCAAATCAAGGGATTCAGGAGCCACAGGACTTGGTATTGAGAGTCTGGTATTTCAGGCACTTTTGGTTTCTCAGGAGAGCCCAGTGTCTAAGCTCAACTCCTGGGCTTCCTTGCACTGCTGGGGAGGACTGGGTGCTCACAGCTCATCCTAGAAGACATCCCTGCCTTGGGGGGGGGGAACTGTCCCACTGTGGCCAAGTTTTTTCCCTACCCAAAACTTCAGGGAAGGAGATATCTTAATATCTTGCAAAAATATCGTGCTGCCTTGAAAAGCAAGAGATGTGGGATGAATCCTAAGGGATCTTAATGTAACCTTCCTTCGTCCTACGGGACTGCCGTACTCTGCAGGCATTGAGGAAAACAATAGGTGCTGCTATGATCTTGGAGTAAATTGTTGCCCCCGGCATTCTTAGCGCCTTTAGTGTTTAAGTTGTCTCCTTTAGGTGTCTAAGTTGGCTTGATAGCCTTTGATTCTAGACGCTAAGGACTGACTCAAAATCCTCATTACACTTGTGCTGGTATTTGAATAGGGAATTAATTTTTTTTCAGAAGAAAGGAAGGACAGACAGACAGACAGACAAGGAAGATACATGTGGTTTCTAACCTGTTTTTAGCATCCCCGGAGTTGTGCATATCAGCAATAGCAAGCACTGCTTTCTTTGGGCTACTGACTGCAGGTGATCGGGATGCACGACCAGAGAGCTATTTTCTTTACTGTTTTGCTCTCCTCTCTGAACTCTCTTGGTGCTTGCTCTCATCCTTGAAGCTTTTGGTTCTTTTCCTTCTCAAATCTTCCACATTTCCAAAATCCGATTAATGGGAAAATTACACTGTTTGGATAAAAGTCCTTGTGTATAGCAATAGGAGAGAAAGATGAAAAAACATTGTGTGCTAGCAGTTGAATCAGGATGAGATTGTCAGAGCTGGACCCCTGGGTTCAATGTTCAACACTGTTGCTGTGTAACCCGCTCAACAACTCTGTGCCTCATTTTATTTCTCTGTGAATTCATGCATAAAATGTTATTATTCCTTTCCCTCTCTTATTTTTTTTACTGAACTTTGGCTGTGCTTTGCGTCACACCAAGCACAATTCCTACTCACAGGAAATACAATCTGGCAAGCAGTGTTGTTCATTTAGACAAAGCCCAGGGTGTGCAGGTGATACAGTCTAGGATAAGTACTGCATCTTCCTGTTTCTTCTTTAAAGAGCACACTTCAGGAAATATAACAATGAAAATATCACCAGTGCCATCGCAGTCTGGAACCACCTGAGGAATATGCACAGCTCTGATTGCTACGGGACTGGGCTTCCCACGGTTGTTGGTGTTGACCTCCTTGAGACACCGCTAAGAGGTAAGGAAGCATTAGGACTGGTAAGTAGGCATGGAAGCGGGGTTTCCTGAGGCTCAGAGACTTGCCCAAGGTTACCTAGAAAGCCTATGGCAAAGCAGAGGTTTAAACCCTCAAGTACAGAGTGCTGTCTTCACTCCCCTTGGCTGTGGGAGCTATATACTGTACAGGAGGAGGGATGGCTGAATTGAAGACAGTAGCCTGTTTGCTGCACTGGAGCATCCGATTTGCCACAAGACCTGAAAAGCTTTCGGGGTCAACAGCAGCACTGTAAAATGAGAGCAGAGCTGAACATCCCCCTTATGAACGCCCCGTGGCACAGCATTATGGCGGCGAGGACGCAGGCGGCATTGCCAGCTTCTTGTGGGCCAGAATTTGGAGAATTTGCCCTGCCCTGTTTAGCAGTAATGATAAACTTGGCTTAGCAAGGAAGTTATTGATTCTCCTTTTTTTTTTTTTTTAAAGTAGCTTAAGCTTTAAGAAGTTTTTGGCTTCATTGCCTTTAACTCCAGAAGTGTAATAAGCAACAGTTTGCAGTGGTGCATCAAATACACTGGAGCTGTTTACAACTGTTACATAAAAAAACATTTTCCTTCAGTTGAGAAACTTCATTTTCTTAAAGAAAATAAACAACAAGTCCAGAGATGACCTGCCCCACAAATGCTGCCTCCAGAAGCTGAGGACTTCCTGGAGAAAAGCCTGAAGGGGACTCCAAGGTCCTCAAACTCTGCACAGGGCAGAGCTGCCCTCCGGTCCCCCGGGGCTGCCTGCCCAGGGCCAGCCACAGCAGGCAGCTGCCTTGAGCTACCTTCAACTGGGGGATCCCTCTGCCTCAGGTCCTGGCCTGATGGGCTCTTCCCTCCAGCTGCTCTTCATTGTCCTTCTCTCCCGCTAGCGGATTTATCCCCTCCATATCTCTGCCCCTTCCTTTGTTTTTCCTTTCAGCTAATCCCTTCCTGCTTTTCCCTCGGCCCCTTCTGTGTTACATACACACACACACTTTTCTATCCAGGGAAGTTAATTTAGTTTAAGGGAAGCGGTAGATCTAAGAAAGAATAGCTCTCCCTGAAAAACTCCACGTAGAGATGCCATGATTCTGGAATAAAAGCATTTTACAATGAATGTGATCCTTTGTATGTAGCAAATTAAACCAATTCAGTTTGAAATCCTTCTGCTAGGAATGCGAGTGCTCATCTGATTATGCCCAGATTTAATTGGGAACATCTCCTCATGCCAAATTTGCCATAAAGACAAGATCCTCTTCCACTCCCAGGCGTGCACGGATACCCCTTCCAAACCATTTAAAGAAAGCAATGCATCTGCTGCCCAACAAACCATGAAGAAATCAGGGAGCTAACATAATATTTGCAAGCCAAACTCTGCTCACTCTTCTGCAGTACTCCTTTGTCTGTTTAGACTGCAAACTCCAGGGTGAGAAAACTTTCTCCCTCTGTTTTTTATGTGGTGCCTGGCACAGAGAGATCCCAGCCTTCATTGTATGGTCATGGCAGAGCAAACAAAGGAATCAGTAGAACGGGTTGTGCTTTCACAAGTGCCTCCTGGTCCCATGCAAACTTAACTCCCTTTGACATCTGTGGGGCAGCAACATTCACCTCACCCAAATTTCGGAACTAAACTTTGCCAGCTGCACTCTGGAGGCCTCCTCCACGGCAACCTGGGAGAAAGGGGCTCCTTTAAAGAAATGAAAGACATGGTTCATCCCCCTGGAAGGACTTCTCCCCAGTAAATTTGTGCACCACAGGATCAACTGCCTCAGTTAAGCGCCTCCAGCATAGAGGAAATTTTATGAAGAACCATTAAAACAGCGGGAAGGCAATGGGTAGAAGAGGGCTGAGAAAAGAACATGCCTAGAATATTTCATGGAGTAAAGGCAGAGAGAAGCACGAAAGTTGAACCGAACAAAGATTAGTATCCTGCTGGACTAGGTCAGTCTGCAGGCAGTCAAGAGCCTCATGGCTGCTCAGTGGTTCAGAGTGGCCACTCCGCGTTTACAGTGGTGTTGGGATGCAGACTTTGGCCTTCCTACTCCAAAACTACAACTTTGTGCTGCACACAAGCAGACAACGTCTGTGCAACACTGGGCACTACTGCAGAGAGCTCCCAGGCCCAGCTTTACAGCTGTCTCATGGAGGTCTTGGGTTAATTAATATATGAAGCTTTGGGAAATGCTAGGGGAACAGCTGCCACTTAAATGGACTAGTGCTTCCCAAAATTTTCTAAACATGGCTATTTTTCCCATTGTGGTGGTTGAATTCACCATGTGTTTTGAATGAGGAGATATTCCCAGAAAATGGGTACCGGATTACAAGAAACAAAGCTCCCCATGAAGTCTCCCACAGTCACTTATCATTGTGTTCCTTGCACTGAGACAACACGTGTGCATCAAGCCCAGAGTCGACACCCATGAACTGGAGGCCTGGCTCACCTTGCAGTCAGTGGTGACTGTCCATGGGTTCCTGAACAGCTTTGGAAGATAATCCAGAGGCCAAGATCAGCCTCTAAGGTGACGGCAAAGCCCTTGGAAAAGCCCTTGATCTTTTGCAGCAATCCAACATCATGATCCCTGACATTAAGATTTCCAGCTATCAGAGTTTTGTTTGTGTACTTGAGAACAACGCCAGCAAACTCTGATTTGCCTGTCCATAGATGATATTTGCTACTTGCTATGTAGGAAGCACCACATGCAAATAGCCCATTCTCCTACTCCTGTAAATTTATTTTCTGAACTTTTGCATGATATGGGTTATAGCCTGTTTCAAAATTTCCACCCAACGCTCACAAGAACACTACTAAGCCTGAAAAGCTGGGCAGACCTCTCTTTACCATTGGGAAATCCACTGAAGTTCCAGATTTAAGGGGGCAGACAGGAAATGACCTGTAGCATCAACAACCATTGACATTAATTTCAGCTGAAAGGAGACACCGGCAGCCGAATACCCGCGCAAGCTCATTTCCTCTCCTCCAGCTGTCGCAGGCTCCAGTTCAACTGAACTGGAGTTCAGGGCTGAGACATGTCGGTCACATCTATACTTGCAAAGTAAATAAAAGCACAGCTTCATCTGCGCTCGGTTCCTAGACCACTTTATTTTTTGGCACAGGCGCAGCGACCGGCGCCAGGGAGAAAGCTGTCAGCTCAGTTTCTCCACGGTTTCTTGGGAACGGTGGCTCCTCAGCAGCCTGAGCTGTCATGCTTGGTGGCGGTGGAGATCCCACCGTAGCCACATGTCCCTCCTCTCTCCCTTGCATTCACTTGTCTGCTTTCTGAATTGTCCCAGTCTCTTACAGCATATTAAGCCAATGTTGCCCACGAGCTCATGGACAAATTATTATGTTGGTGGTCCCAAGTGAGACTGAACTCAGAGTCACAAAGCTCCATCCTAAATGCAGTGAATTTGTCCTATGCAACTCAGGCTAAGTCAAGCCAATATTTTCTGGAAAAAAAAAAAATATCCATGCAAGCACAACATGTTTATGAACAAGACTGTGGATGCCCAGAACTTGGAAGCTGCATGCCATGTCCTACAGTCATTACCTGCTCCTATTAAGACAGGCAAATCTGTGAGAAATTGAGATACAATTCTGAATAGTGCCCTGGTTTACTGTGAGTGTTAAATGACCAGTCCAGTTCATCTGTCTGCAGATTGACCATCCCCTATTTTTTTCTTAAAGGAGATTTCATGCAAGAAGATGATGAACCTGGAAGAGGCAGGAACCTCAAGCAATTGCGTTTGAGATAAGGCAGCTGTGAGGGTTTCCTCATAGCTAGCCATGACGCCCAGTAAGTCCAGCAGTTATTCCTCATACGATAGATACCAGCATCTCTTGTCCTTGGCCCAGAAGAAGCCTGCAGATGTCTGCTGCTGGCTTTTCTTTTGGTCTAGGCTCTCACAAAACTTCCACAGAAGTTTGCCTTGGGGTTGAAGCCTCTTCGCAAGGTACTCAGTGTAAGCAGCTCTGGCAGCACATTGCCAGAATGAGCTGCTCTGCTGAGTTGACAAAGTTTCTCTTGATATTTGGTGATTTTCTCATGAGTTAAGATATATGACTGAATTTGTGTATGTTACATTGTTGAGGGGGATAAAATCTTCTGTGCAGTTTCTCCTGCTCTGTTACATATACGTACCAAACAAGTGCTTTGGAAAATTCCACCCCAAAACCGGAGCTACAAAGCTAACAGCTAATCTTGGGGGGGCAAATCTTCAGCTGGTGTTGATCGACATTGCCTTGACGTGCACCAGCTCAGGATCTGGCCCCAGGATAGGGGGACCTTTGTGCAGCAGAGGACCAGAAAAGGACCCAGAAAAGGACTCAGAAAAGGAGACGTCACTGCCACTGGGACCATCTGTGCTGCTGGAGGGGGTTGGCAGGTCCCATGCCTTTTTATGGATGAAAATATTTGAAGGGCAAAAAAAATGAAAATTGCAATGCTGCTTCTGCTTTGGACGGCAATGTCTGCTTCATCTCCCCAGAATAGTTCTGTGGCTTTTGGGGTTACCTTCCCTTTTGCTGTCCCTGTCAACAGTGAGTGTTTTCTCTTGGGAAAAAGAAAGTAATAAGAGAGGCTGGTCTGGGGGGTGGGACAGGGCACTCATTTAAGGCTTGTTCTTAATCCTTCTTCTGCTGCAGACTTCCTGTGTTTCTGTAAAAGCAGATCTAACCAAGTAACAAGGCACCTCTAATATTATCCGTTAGCATATGATGTCTCAGTTGCCCCTCCTCAAGCTGGGTGAGACCTATTGAATCTCCTATTCCTGAGGTGAGGAAGGCAAAATTAGAGGCATCCCATTTTCCAAATTATTTCTGCACAGGGGTTTTTTTCCCCTCATATTTCAGGTAGCGAGGCATTAAAAAAAGAAGCTTTGTTTTGCATGAAGTTTCACATTTTAAATTTCTTTCTTCTATTGTTTTCTGTAGGTTTAAATGAACAGCAGTTTTCTCTAAGGGTTTAGAAACATTTCTCATTCTTTTTTCATCAGCAGGCAGAATAGGGTGAGGGAGTAATGAGCAGAAAAACGCAACAATTAGAAAGGAAGGAAGAAAGGAAGGAAGGAAGAGAGGAAAGAAGGAAAGAAGAAGGGGAAGAAAAAATGTAACTTTTAAAAAAGACTTTTCAGAAAATCTCACCTTTTTTGTAAAAATTAAAAACATGATTGACAAATATTTTTCTACAAAACATTTTTTTATTAGTTAATCACATTCTTGAGGTCAAAAACTTTTTTTCCATCTTTATTTATTTCTGCATCAAATAAAAGCAATCTGAGACATGGGAGATCACTTTGATGGAAGGCATTTTCTGAAATCTGTGTACTGCTTAAATTCCAATCCAGATCTGATTTAGATTTATCCAAATTGAAAAAAAACCTGCAAAGTGTTTGAATTTTACCCATCATTGTCGTTAATCCCTCTTTTCTTCCGCTCACAGAAGAAAAAAGGTTTTATTTGAGTCACTGGGAGGCATCAGAAGGACAAATTCCTTCTTTATCCCAGTGTTAATTTTTTCGAGGAGATTCAGCTCCTGAGATATTCAGGTATTGCTGGTTGGCCTCTCTGAAGGACTCCGAGCACATGGAGGTGCGTGCTTTCCCTTCCAGATACAGGCAGCACCAGTGCTGCTAATAGACTTTTTGATTGTGCTTTAAAATGTGAATTTTAAGCTCTTTCGGTGGGATTCAGGTGCTGGTCCTAAGCCGATCCAGTCCTCCATCCCATAGCAGACCTGGCCTCTCTCCCCTGTGGATGCTGAAGTGTGAGCCAGCCACCGACAGCACTGGTTCTGCCCTGAGCCAGGGTAGGCATCTTTGTCTTCAATAGCCCTTAAATAATTTTTCTCTCATGTGTGCTTCTTAGCCCTATGCAAAGAGTTCCCCCGCTTAACTACACACTGGGGAAAATGGTTCTTATTTTGTTTCCTTTTTTCTCTGAACTTCCCACTAACTAGTTTCATCTGATGTGCCCTAGCTCTTGCATTAGAAGAGACAGTGAACAGTCATCTTCTATTCATATTTTCCAGCCAACATGTGATCACTATCACATTCCCTTCAGCGGTGTCTTTCCCAGCCTGGAGAATCTGAGTCCATTTAATTGCACTCCTAGTCTGTTTGAGAACTGAATTAATCTGTTTAATTATCTGTTTAGTCTATTCTTAACCTATTGTTAGGGTTCAATGGCCGGGAGCCACCCTGGTGTCTGGTCTGTGCTACATTGCTTTATAGGACCCACCAAGAAGGATATCCTCTGGACACAGGCACAGCAGAGCCTGGATTCATCCCATGGCATTTTGGATGCCAAAGCCCACCCTGACCTGCTGTCTAAGGATGCCAATCCTATTCATTGACTTGTCAGGCAGGCTAAAATGGCTATAATTTCCTCATTCAGTTTGATACTAAGAATGACAAAAATGGCAAGTCTGGGCTCACGGGACACCTCTGCCCCATCAGATGGGAGTGAACAGTGAAAACTTCTTTTGTGAAGAGACAGGGCCCTGAGACTGCAGCAGAGCAGGGCATAGAGCCAAGCAGGATGCCCTTTGCTTCCTGTCCGGTCATCAACCCTTGGTCATTTTTTGCTCCAACCTTGTGGATCCCTCCAAGGTCAACATCCCATGATCTTACAGGTGACTCTGTTGATGGGGTGACTCCTTGCTGATGGGGTGCTGTGAGCCTGCTCACAGTACACAGCACTAGAACACACTGCCGCTATATTTTCTTTCCTAACTCTAATTAATTCAGTCTCATTCATTTATAATCACATTAACTGCCATGCAATGACAAACAGCGGAGGAAAGCCTTGCTGGAGCGGAGGGAGGAGGGCTCAGCATCTGACGGAAGCTTTGCAGGATCAGACCTCTAAGCGGTTGCATTTCAGCAATGATCCAGCTTATTCGACCCGTGAAATATATTCCAGAAACACACGCCTGCAGATGTCTCTCATACATGCCACCTCACCGGTCGTCACAAGAAACTGCTTATGCTTTCTTTTCATCTATACCAGATGGTGGCTGTGACACTGGGGGCCTGTCTTTTTTCCTTGCCATCCACACAGACCTTGACAGAGTAGAGAAGAAAGGTACTTCTACCTTGGATAGACCTGCCAAACCCGCCCTGAAGACCCCACACCCTGCTCCCACTAATTGCACCAATGCTGTCTTGCAGCATAAACCATTCCAGCTCTCTGTTTTCTTTCAAACTCTATTTGTTTTATATCTGACATGTTTATATATGTTAACTGTTTGCTATAGATATCTGTCAGCTTCAACTGGCAAAACCAAAAAAAAAAAAGAAAAGAAAAAGAGGGCTTGGCTCTAAGCCAGAGGTATGTTTCTTAAAAGCACTTTGCTTTTTGTTACATGGTTTTACATAGAAAAAGAAAGGAGGAGAGGGAGAGCAGACTGGCAAAGAATATTATGCTTTAAATGCTGTGAAAGAATTTCATATGAAAATGTAGTCTACTTTTCAGATATTAGCCTAAGAGCCATAAAAAGTAATCTTATAGGCCTAGAAATGATACACAAACATCGGTATACTGTTTGTCATAAAAACTGCTCTAAAGAGAGAATCGTGCATTATGCTTTTCAAAATATGACATTTATGAGCTGCCTTTGATTGCTACCAGAATGTTTTTTAATGAAATAGAAAGTGTATGTGTGTGTGTATACGCGTGCGTGCGTGGTGCGTGTGTTTGTACTTATGCAGAATAAGGGGATGTGTCACTGAGAGAGAGACATCTCCTAAAAAAAATGTTCTTTACTCAGGCCAGAGGTTTTCGTCTTTCTCCCTTTCAAAGAACAAAGACTACAGCCCCTCCTGTCAGCGAAAGGAAAGAGAGAACTGCCAATTCCTTCATATCTGGGGAGAAAAAAGTACAATTTCCCGGATTTTTTTTCTTCCTTGCTTTCCTTTCAAGCAAGAATACGGGCCGGTGCTGTGCAATATCCTCTTCCCCTTGAGATACAACTGCACTGCTTCAGGATGGAGGTGGAGAGACATGAATCTCTCCCCATGCCAAAGATGCTGGATCAGGTTTCTCTTATAACAATGTTTAAAATGGGCTTTAATTGGAATTACATGACGCTTTTGCCTTCTGCTATCCACAGTGCGTAATTGCTCGCAGTGATGGGATTCATTGCCTCCGGGCACTTTTTACTTTGCGAGGTGAACAGGCTTGTTGGGGTGACACACTTTTCTACTGGACCATTTCACCACTCTCCCTGCCCAAAAGCCCAGTGGGGAGTTGGATGGTGACTTATCCTACACACTTTTCTTTTAAAAATACCTGAAGTTTTTCCAAAGAGGCAGCATTGTCTCCACGAGAGCTAGGATTTCCTGCATCATTTTGTGGAGCAGGCTGGTTTTCAGGTCTTTTTTATTTTACTGCATAGGACTGCTCCTCACAGGACAGAAAGCCACCAAGCCTTTGTGGTCAGACTCAATCTTCCTTCATTTATGATCAGGGTAGTGTTGAGCCCAAGCTAATGACCCAAAATGAGACACAAATTGTTGCTGCTTGGGCATGAAACGATATTAATGCAGCCTTGTAGCATCTGACCCATTACCAGCGAATGCTTGAGCTGAAATTGGACCTGTTTAAAAGAAATGATTGAAGACTTTGTGCCTGCAGTGATGGAGCAAGAGGTCCAGATGCCTGGCATCTGTTTGTGCCCATTGTTTGCAGCTCAGTGATTTATTAGCAGGACTCTGGACACAGACCATACCAGGCAACCCCCTTCTGAGATCTTGGGCTACAGATAGCAGGGAAGGCAGACAGACTGTTTGCAAGGAAATCAAAAGCACTTTGAGTCTTAACTGCTGCATGAATCATCTCACAAAATGAATACGGTACAGCAAACTGTTGCCCTGTAGACAAATGTAGCACAGAATGACTGTATAAAGCGCCAATGTTTATACATGAGGCTGAAGTGGGTTGAAGGGCTGTTTGAAATGGCTGTGTCTAGTTATGTAATTATTTGAGAACAGTAGAGCACAATAAGTGAATATAAACATTGAAGAAGACAGTATGAGTTCACTGGATGCTTACATGAATCCGTCATCTTTATGACAAATGGCTGTCTTCAAATACAAACCATGTACTCTGTGGCCAAGAAATTATAGGTGTCCAGTTATGTTTGAAGAAGAAAACAGAAGATGGATGGGCAATGGGAAAACAACTAACCTACATGTGGAAGGACTGTTGGGCATTTGGTGTTTGCCTGCTGCAAAGCCCGATCTTTGGACAATGCCTTGATGTCCAGCTGATTTGGTACCAGGTTTGTATTTGATTCTGCACACCTAGTTTGTCCTAGCATATAAGATAAGCTCTACAGCAATGTATGGAAATAATCAGTACGTGAGGTAGGAAGAGCCAGTAATAGATAAGTGGAGGTAATGGATGGGGGAACCATGCGGACTTCGTGAACTTCACGATATTGTCAAGAACGAAAACCAAGTAATGCATCCTTACGGGTAAATGGTGACAGGTCTGCTCTAGTAATTTATGTGACAAGGAGGGGTTTTTTTCCATTTAATGTGGTATCAACCAGAATGGCAGAAATTATTATGTGAAATCTTTTGGAAAGATAAAAACTAAGAAAGATAAGCTTGCGGTTAGTGAATCTGACTGCCTTCCCAGAGTTTTCTTTTCAGACGGACACATTTCTGATAAAACACCCACTCTTTCACTGGTTTATTTCTCCATTAGTAAAATACTAAAACCATGTTTTTTCTTATTGTTTTGTGTTCAGAATGAAAGTTCTCCTGGGAGAAGCTTTGTGCTTTCACCTGACACGCGGGGTCATGTTTCACAGGACACCTCTGTGCTTGAAAGGTCAATAAATATATGCCACAATTTTCTTCTGCCCCTTCTCTAGCTGAAATCATGGGGTTTTATGCAAAAAAATGAGTAATTCAGCTGAAAAAAAAAGTATTCTTCCCAAACCTGGCCCCTTTCTTTGTTTCTGCATGATATGCTACGTGTGAATGGGAGCCTGCCATTCAACAAAGCAAAAGGATATGGTTTAAATAATGATTATAGTAGCATAGTTTCTCCTCTCTTCAAAATCAAGTATGCTATAATCCAATACTGGTGTAATTCCTGGCAGGTCTGAAACTATGTGAGAGTTGACATACACCAATGAGTGCAAATAAGGCATTTACTCCAAAGTAGTCAGGGTCTCTGCCTGGAAAAAAATAACTTAGGATTGGTATTTTCTGGACCAGGGTTTGCATTTGTCACTGAGCTTATATGTCTTTATGAATAAAGCAAAGCAGTCGGAAGCAGAAAAAACCAAGGAAGGAAAAATAGATGGTCTCAAGACTGATAAGCTAATTTCTTTCTTTTTTCTTTTTATTTATTGTACAGTGCAATATCCTTGCCATCTAAGTGCAGAAACATGAGAAGAGTGGTATCTACATCAGCAAACTGGTGGCATCTGTAAAAGTCAAAAGTGAGGCTGGGAATTGGGGTTCCAACCCTCTTTGGCCATGGCTGGATTGTTGTCACAGAAATCCAAGGTCACTGTGACCTTACATTGTTAGGAGGAACTGGGTTATTCCTGAGGATTCACGAGAGAAGTCACAGCAGACGTTCCACCTAGCAGAAAACCTCTGGTGTAGGGACCAGCTTGTCCTGTATCCAGGGCTGAAGGCATCCAGGTTTACCTGCACACCTCTGACCTGCTGTTTTCAGAGTAATAAGCAGCCACCTGACCTCAAGCAGCAACAATGAAGCTGCCTTTGCAGTTTACACCACAGAGGCAACCTCAGAGCCTTCCCAGGCAAAAATGGTCTTGACATGACTTCACCGTACAAAAAAGTTCAGAAGGTTTTGTTTTCACTCCAAGCCAGATCCAAAACACATTTTGAAATCATGATAGTCATCGTAAAATGGATTCATTGTCTTCCTGCCAGCTCCAGTCAGCTGGTTGGGCTGCAGTTTAAAAAAAGAGTTGAGTTGCTGTAAAACACCCATGCCAGAGGAGAGCATGATTTTCTTTGCAGTTACCCAAACTTCTAAAACTCTTCTTAAAATTAAAATCTGCTAGGGACTCTTCTTAATTAATTTGTGAGTTGAACCACACATAGACAAGCTGGGGCTGGTCCTAGTCTGTGCTATGATGGGGCAGCTGCTTTGAATTCAGTTACGTTAAAGTTGCTGAAGGCAGAACTGGTCCTACTGAGGATGGAAATGCAAAGATTCCACCACGCAGTTGGCACAAAGCCACAGAGACTGCTGCAAGTCATTCGGGAAGCTCAAGGAGTGAGGTTTGCTCCTGAAGGAACCCTTGTCCTCCGCCTGCTACAGGGCATGGGAATAAAGTTTGCCCTTTGTAGAAGAACCCCTTGCAGCGGGACAACAGCTTTTGGCCTCTTCCTGCGTTCCCAGGAGAGCATCCTCATGCTGACACCTGGGAGCGGTCTCTCCTCAAGGTTTTTTGGGGGAATATTTCAGTATCTTCATCCATTACTCAGCTCAGAGAGTTCAGAGATGCCCTTTGCCAGCCTTGTCCTGTCTGTGGCATTGGCATTTTTTTCCTCCCCTTCAAACTTACCCCCATCACCCTTACAGTAGTTTTAATATGCTGGTATCTCAGTAGAAAGCTCAAGTCTTTAAATCGGCATTATTGAGAGCTATGTAAATCCCTGAGAACAGAGCTGATGATTCTGCTGGAATGGGGAGTGTTACCCTCATTTTAACACAGGTTTCTAAAACAAAGACAACCGCATGCTTAGAGCTGAATGAGACTGTTGTTAGCCAGAAAGAGACCTCGCTTCCAAGGCTTACACCATGTTTTCTTAAATTTTCGAAGGACAAAACCTAGCTATTTTAATGAACCTAACTCAATAATTCCTAATCCTAAAGTTAAACACTACCAGTGGGGCTCAAAGAACCGGCCTCCCAAGTTTCAAAATACAAGTCATGACCAGAACCCATTGGTAAACATTCCTGAAAATAAGTTTTGTTTTATTTTCCCCCTCATGCTCTGCTGAACCTTGGAAAAACTAACTCACTCCTAATATTAATCCTAGTATAAACAGATTAGAAGCTCGCCTTCCCCCTGCCCTGCAAAAAATAATGCCTGTGAAAAGACATTTTCTTGCATCATTGAAACCTGAACATTTGTCTATTTTATGGACTCCTTAAAAACAAATTATCTCTTATTTTCTTATTTTGAAGCCTGAGACAAAATTGTCATGAGTTATAAGAAAGGTGGGGGGGGTTTCATACCCTTTCATTAACTGAATTTGCGACTTCATCAAAAATAGCAGATCCAGCCCTTTTACTGCTGAAATGAGGGGATGCCAAGCTTCCAGTCAAAGCTATCTCCCTGTTCTTTCACAGTAGCTGTGTGTGATCACAACCGATCAGGAGTACATTCAACGAATGCTGGGGAAGAGTGGTTTCAGCCAGAGCTATGATTTGGTTCCTCATAATTCATTAACATCAAGATGTTATTTCAGTATCTTCTACGGGCTCTGCATATGACATTTTTTCTCTGCTCTCCTACCCTTGAAACGACACTTATGTCAATGTAAAGAGGCAGCTTTCATACTTGTGGATCTTGTACCCAAATTCTGGTGTTATACAGGGATTCTCTTCCCATCCAAGTGCAGTGTGATTCCTGTGGCCTTTGATGCATGTAATTCCTATGGCTTGAGCGTGGTACATTTACCCAAGGTATAAGTGAGGTACTATCCAGGAAAATACAAGAATAACTTTAGCACATTGAAAATACTGGTGGAAAAAGTTTCTCAAAAGAAGCTGAAGCTGTTGGAGGGAGCACTGATTTGCCTGTGTTGATCAGATTCCCCCCAAGTTAGCTAACGTGCCTTGCCGTGTCGCACGACTGTTACAAATCTCAGATAACAGCATGTGCTCCAGATTTACAGCCAAAAATGGACATCTTGGGGTATGGAGAGCTGCAGTTTATGAACATTTGGTTTTATGTTGGGTCAGACAGAGTTAAAGACAATCTTGGAGCATAGATTGGGCCATCTGTTATCAAGAGAATGGCTGATCAGAAAGTGTTTGTACTTTAACACTTCAGGCTCAACTCCTGCAAACGCCAAAGCTTGGAAGTACTTTATTTGTGCAAGTGAAGGTGTTGTTCACAGATATAAACTATGGAAGTTGGGTGTCTTTGAATTAGGAAGGTGGTTAGGCAAGGCAAGGCACTGAGGCAGGAAAAAGAAAAGAAAGAAAAAAGAAAAAGAAAAAAGAGAAAGAGAGAAAAATAAAAGAAAGAAAGATGGATAGAAAAAAAGACGGATGGAAAGAGATCTGCTAGAGGGGAAAACACTGTCAAGACATTAGAAGTTTTGACAGATTCTGGGAGGTGCCAGACCATCCCCCATGACCAGAATAAAGGCCAATATTTGTGGGTCTCACCTCCTCCTCTTGAATCCATGTGCTGAGCATGGTGACACCATTTGCAGACCAACTCAAAGTACACGCACATGTTGCAGTCTGACAGCAACTGCTCACTTTCCAAGTGCATTAAATGTAGTTTCTTCAGAGTTATGGCATCAAGTGTAAAATCCTCTAGCACACAACAGCCTCTGAGGGAGGGATAGTAACCCTCCATTCTTCTGTAATGTTTGCAGCTTGAGCAGCTTAAAATGTTTTTGAAAAAAAGGTGAGGTTTGCTATGCCAGTAAGGCTGTCGGGATCACGCAGGGGGAAGCAGAAAATAAATATCTAATTTAAAGAAGAGTCGCAAGAGAAGTGAGATTAATATTCCTATGAGTAGATTGCAGGCTGAGTGGTGTGGTCGACACATCTGAGGGACGGGTTTCTATCCAGAGGAACCTGGACAAACTTGAGAACTGGGCCCTTGTGAACCTCCTGAGGTTCAGCAAGGCCAAGTGCAAGGTCCTGAACCTGGGTTGGGGCAACCCTCGCTATCAACACAGGCTGGGGGATGAAGGGATCAAGAGAAGGACTTGTGGGTGCTGGGGGATGAAAAGCTGGACATGAGCCACCAATGTGCGCTCGCAGCCCAGAAAGCCAACTGTCTCCTGGGCTGCTTGTCCAACAGCGTGGCCAGCAGGTTGAGGGAGGGGATTCTATACCTCTGCTCCACTCTGGTGAGACCCCACTGGGAGTCCTGCATATAGCTCTGGAGCCCTCAGCACAGGACAGACCTGGACCTGTTGGAGCAGGGCCAGAGGAGGACACAAGAACGATCTGAGGGATCGAACACCTCTCCTGTGAGGAAAGGCTGAGAGAGCTGGGGCTCTTCAGCCTGGAGAAGAGAAGGCTGTGGGGACAGAGCTTATAAGATGAGGACAAACTTTTTATCAGGGCCTGTTGTGATAGGACAAGGGATAATGGTTTTAAACTAAAAGACTGTAGAATTAGACTGTGTATAAGGAAGAAATTTTTTACCATGAGGGTTATGAAACACTGTCACAGGTTGCCCAGAGAAGTTGTGGATGCCCCCTCCTTGGAAACATTCCAGGTCAGGTTGGATAGGGCTCTGATCAACCAGATCTAGTTGAAGAAGTCCTTGCTCATTGCAGGGGAGTTGGACTAGATGACCTTTAAAGGTCCCTTTCAACTCAAAAGATTCTGTGGTTCTATGATTCTATGATTATCATAGCAGGATTTCTGCTGGAGAACCAAGAACAAGAGCCTTCAAAAATTTCCACTCCCTGCATGGCCTCACTCTGCCACCCCCCATGTGGTATTTTTCCTTTTTACTGTGCAATTCAGGACAGTATTGTGAACATCAGGAACATGTGATTAAGTTTCTTAATATGTTTAAGCATTGTACTAAACAGAGATGGCTTTAATCACATATGTGCTCTAATGCTGAGAAAAACTGCCACACAATTTTACAAAGTTTTACCTTTGCCTTTACCCTTGCTAAATATTTTGCCCCTTTGAACAACCAAAGGTTTCCTTCTCCATGTAATGCTGCAAAATTTGTAAGTATTGCACTACAGAAATAACTGATGAAATTGCTATCCAACATCATTACATTATAGTGCAGCAACCAACATTATTAACCGCATAGCAATCTACACCTTGTCACTTTTACAAAGCCTCCGTAGAGGAGTTTACAAACGGTTCTCCATGTACTATTAGATGTACATGAGTCACTTCAACATGGTATGATCTAGAACTGGGAGATGCTGTTTCTGGTCGTGGTACCAGCCAAAGACCTTTCATTTCAGATACAGCATTGGTGGTCTCCCTCCTTACCCTCACACTTGTGTTGAAAGTAGCACCCCACATTTAAGAGAAGTCCAAGCATGGGCCTCTCCTTTCAGTGGAAGCATTGGATCACGACCTAAAAGGTAGCAGAACTACTATTTGTCTTTCACTTAAAAAAATCCCATTGTTACAGAATATGGGAGGAAACTGCCCCAAAGACTATTAGGAAACTGTGCCTCCTTCAACAGTCTGTGTCTACTGGGTCTCCAGCAGAGGCTCCTATTTTAACTTTTTCAAGAGGTTTCTGCAGGACCACAGGGCAGTTCTGTTTTGAAGGTTAACATGAGCCTCCCTCTTCAACTGTGTGGATTGTTTCTAGGGGACCAATGAATATTTTGCCTAAATTTTGAAGTATGGGAAAACAGAAAGTGAAGGGAGTCCTTACTGTGGTTCATTATTTGCTCCTTACTTAAAAGGAGCTAGAAACATTCTTTAATCTCTTGGGATAAGTAAAGTAGCGGTCAAACGTCTGGCAGCTAGAGACACAAAAGTAATGACGGAAACAATTTTTAAGCAGAAAAATATCTAATAAACTCACTGAATTCCCTTTTCCATGCATCATAAAGGACTGGTGGGTGGGAGCTGAGCAAAGTCATGATCACTGACAGGGAGAGAACAGAAGAGTGTGGAACTCTAACAAATTGAAGAGATATTTATTACTTCAATCTCTTAAAAACTTCTTTTAGTCTCCACTTTTCAGCTATTCCAAAACATAAATTAGCTTGGATTTACATTGCTGATCAACCATGGAAGGGACTAGAGTTAGTATCCTAAAGAAATTTTAATTGTTGGGTTATAGACCTTGTTGCTCTGCACAGCTCTAATCAAACACTGGTGATTAGAGGTTTGTAGGGTTTTTGTCAGATGGGTTGGCACATCATGGTGGCTGCTTAGCTCAGTTCTGGAGGCTCTAATTTCTCTGCGCTGGCTACAGTCCTGGTCAGTGTCTTACGTCAGCATCCTAAATGACCTCCATAAGATTCTTGGTTATCAGCATTGGCATAAAATCCTGAATTTTGCATCCAAATTGGGCACCTCTGACAAGTGATGCATATATCTTCTTCAGTGGTCTCAAATCTGGAACAGCTCCATAACTGGAGCAGTGTACAATAGAGATTTATGGACATGAGCCTTGTTCACTGGATATTTTTATGCTCCAGCAGAACATTCAAGGAACATAGGATGTCCCCATTAAATGCTCATGCTCCACACTGCTGCTGATTTGCTGCTGGCCAGAACTGCAGGCATCGCTTCACAGTATATAACCCTCCCTCCTTGTCTGCAGACTCAGCTGCATGGCCAGCTTTGTGGTGACACCAGTAAAATGTACTAGATGATATGATGTCTAGTGACTCTCTGTTTGGTGGGACATGCAATTAAGAGTTTTACAGCTAAAGATTAATAACAAACTCTAAGTCAGCTGCACGGATGCCTGTAATGAATGTCATAAATGCCCAGGACTCTTACCACCCTCTGGACCCCTGCGTTGCCATACTTTGCGTGAGGTCTACAAAGACACCTTTTAATAGAGGTCATCCTCAACACAGCTGGTCTGTCACTGAGTATGTAACAACTGTTGCGAGCATGCATGTGTGTGCATATGTGTTTTTAAGGATATGTAGGTGACAAGCTGTGCACCTGCATCTTCAGGAAGCTCAGGCTTTTGGACTGTTAGAGCCCAGAATGCTCCCATCTGTAGTGTTGTCAGCCAGGTGGATCCCAAAGACGCCTCTCTGTCCACTGCAGACCCTGATAGCTCTCCCAGGCGTTTTTTATCACATCAAATGGTACCAAAAGCTGCTGGGGTGCAGCTTGTGACTCCAGAACGAAAAGGGACCCCAAGGAACAGGCATGACTTCCATGCAAGGCAAGACAAGGCAGATGGGAGCAGAGAGCTAGGATCTAATTGCTCTACTTATGAGACCACTAATCTGATAGAATTCTTGCTGAGGAAAACGCTTACCCTGTCAGCACCTCTCTGTTTGCAATCTCTGTTGGAGGCACTTTTGCCTCCTTAATATTATGTACATATACATGATGAAGATACGACTAATACGAGACTAAAGGTGTTAAAACCAAGACTGCCCTGTTGAAGCCTGTATTAGTTCTTTTAAATCTGTTTTACAGAACCAGCTTTAGGAAAGATATTTTAGATACCTATTTACAGGCTGAGTCTTTTTAAAACTGTAAATGGTCCCATAGCTTTCCTGGAAGAACAAGACAGACATTAAAATATCCCATGAAGACAAGTGGCTCTGCTGGCTTTCCATGCTGGATTAGTGTTTTTATGGTTTCCCCACATCTTTTATCTCTTGTGAAGAGGCGTGAGTCATGCTTTTTTTATTGAAGAAGTGCATAGTGGTGTAGTTCTACACTAAAAACACTTTCACAAGAGAGTAGAGCATGGGAGTGTGTTTTATATTTTATCCAAGGAGGTTTTGTTTCCTCCTCTGAATAAGCTGCGTCATAGACTCTAAGGATATGACCTAGAGGTCTAGACATTAACAGGGCTGTTTCTTTGTCTTCTAGTCTGCCCTTTTTTAACCAGACAGTGATTTTGCTCACATCCGACTTCATGGCCTCAGCATAGGAGCAGAGCATTCCTGGTTCAGACTCATCACCTGACCTGTTAGCAGGACAACTTTATCCCTCCGCTGATTTGAATGCAATGACCCAGAGGAAGATACACTGCTATTTGTATGGCACAAGAAACACCGCCAGCCTCACAACCTGTTTTCTTTCTCATCCTCTACCACCACTGCAGCTGCAGCCAGGAGTGCCTTTGATTGCCCATCTTCCTGTTACAACCCTGCAAATAAACAGCCTTTGCTGGGAATGATGCTAACACCAAGCCCGCCTGCACTGTTAGATAACCATGCCTGAAGTTTGGTTACGATGTTGTTATCCTGAAAGCCACAGTGTGGATCAACTTGAGCTTCACTTCATCTGCGGCCCTGAACTGTGCAGGGCTTTGCTCTGCACAGCTGCGCACAAGCCAGGGGCACGGCTAAAACACAGTTCAGTCCATCTTGGAGGTGGTGCACCCCAGGGCTGTTGGGTTTCTCTTCCAGAAAAGCGTGAGCACTGCAAAGCCGGTAGGACTGAGAGTGGTGCCCAGAGACTGGGGCTACACGCTGTTGATAGTGGTGGTGACTCACAAAATATGGACCTCTCTGCTCCTGCCTCCCACCCATTCCAGAGATCTGGTCATCCCAGTATCAGACTCTGGTCATCGAAGGATTTAAAGTTTCTTTATCCGCTCTGCTAATGTGCCGAATGGGTGCCCAGCTTCAGTCCCAGCAGAGCTGCAAGCATGTGTGCAAAGTGATCAACTGGCTTCCCAGGACTCTCAGCACTGCAAGGCAGACAGAATGGCTCCGGGGTATCTGATTTAATGGTGAATGTTGCACTGAAGCTATCTGTGGGCTGATGTCTCTGCTGAATGAGATGTCGTGCCTTTGCAGCTCATCCATCCATGGTACAAAACCGCTGCATGCTCTGCACCAGCCGTACCGTGTCCCAAAAAATAGCTGCTGGACACCAGCAGTTTCTGTCAATGGTTAAACACGTTCGAATGCAAGATACAAAATAACGGATGAGTAGAATGAAATTTGGGCTGGTGTTGCTCACAGGACAAAAGGCTAACAGATAGCAGCATTATCTCTGGAGAACTCACTCTTTTGCTGATAACTTTTAACTGAACGCAAGTGACATGTGAAGGGAGACAAGAAGTATTTGGGTCAAGAAGGGACTGGTGTGAAGCACAGCAAAGGTCCCGTGAGAGTCTGAAGTTCAAACAAAAACAGAGAGGCAAACCGTCCCCTTCTTAGATGACTGTGTCACTGGTACAACCCTACTGACTCCAGGATCCTTAGTCCTTATCCATATTAATACAAAAGTTTTGGTATACAGGATTTCAGACCACCAAGTAGTTATATCCCATTGTCTGTGGTAATGTGATATTTGTTTGAATATGAAAACTGGTCTTATAACATAAGAGATCTTATTGCTAATACTGTCTACCGTGAATGAGGATAATTGTGTAAATGAAATGGTAACCTTTTTACTCTCACTGCTTTCTTTGCTAAAATAGATAAACAAGACAATATTTCAGTCTCATGAACTTGTTTCTGAGCAAGACAGGCCTCTTGCAATGCCAGAATCATAAGGCTGGACCCAAGTCAGGGTTCAAGAGGTGAAAGGAGACATCATCTACAGCCACCCATGGCCCTCGACTGAACAAAGCGTGAAGGGATGCGCATTCAGATATTGCTGATGCTGTAGTGACAGCCATTCCCCATTGGTTCCAGGTGCAAGACCTCTGCATGGACCTCAGTTTTGTTGCCTTCTCTGAATTTTATTTTAAATCTGTTTTAACAGGCATGAAGAGATTCATAAAAAATTTGCCCTTAGGCTTGTTCATCTTCCCTGAGAGTATTCTCTATTCCAGCTATGTTCCCCAGGGGAGCTGAGGGAGTGTTTACATTTGTTTTGAAGAGAAATGAAGATTATAGATTTTTAAAGTGGTATTTATCCCACCCTCACTCCAAGGGGAAACAAACACATGCATCAAACACATTGATGTTCGGATTTTCATCCCTCTACAAAATGACTCTAACTGCTCTTCAACAGATGTGCTTATAATTACTGAACACCATGAAATGCCAAGACTAATTTAATACTGTGTAATACTGACAGTCACTCAGCAGGAGACACGCAGGTGTGGTTGGATAGTGGTGCTCTGATTTGGTTGCAGAAGAACTTTAAAGAAAATCAAACTCTGCAAAAGTGAGTATGTCGTAAGTCCTAAACCTCCCTTAGGTTTGTTAAGACTCAAGCAGGTAGCAGATACCTTTTTCATGTCCATGCATATCATGCAAAAACATGTGGAGTTTTGTATGATTTGGACACCAGCTGAACCTCACTTCAGATCAAACTCTCCATCCCAAACTCAAGAGTTGCAAATCCACAGGAACCCCTGAGACCTCATGCTTTGGAAGAGTCCCCCAGAGCCATAGATTAGCTCTGGAGAAGCTTTAGGATGATCAGCACTAGTGGCATGACCAGCCAACATGGGCAGTTATAAACTATAGGAGAACATCATATGCTGATCGTATTTCCTATTTCGTGAAGTGTCAGGGCTTAGAAAGAGGTTTTGAAAAAAATTTGGTACTGTCACTTGTTGGTTGGATATTCCTGCTGAATGAAGACATCCAGATGTACTGGTGATGTCCAGAGGTCATGTGGGCATGGGACCAACAGTTCATTCCGGTTTGTCTCGGTACAAAGTTAAGTGTCCGAGTAAGCATTGGGAACCCAAGTACTGGGTTTGGATCTCAGCACCTGTAATAGATCTGCTTTCTTTCAAATCAAGTTCCAGCTTTTATTGGTACAGCAATAGCCAGGTATATAGACTGGACTGTACATGTCTCTGTCTAGGATTCTCAACCTTCAACATCGCTTTGCCAATACATCAATAACATCTTCCTTTATTAAATTTTGGGGGGAAGAGAGAGGGTTTTTTTTTCATATTAGTTCTCCAATGTCATTTTAAAGCTTACTTCCCGATGAAACCAGTCTGGATAAATGTAGGTAAATGATCGCCTTTGTATGCCTCTTCTCTTACAAACTCTTGCTCCATCTTCAATGGTATTTGCATGTGATACACAGGTGGAATTCACTTGTTTAAATGTGATAACATACTGCCTTTGAGATACCTCTTGTAGCTCAGCTGGCCTCCATCTGCCCATCCAGAAGAGCATGGATGTCTGTAGGTCCTGTGTGACACTGGTCAAGCCCATGTGGCTGTCTTACAGATCCTAAGCTGTCTCAAACAGCACTGGATGACTATGTTTGGAAAATCAAATCGTGGCTACAGTTTTCAGGGTTGCCCTATCATCCTTGAAGTGACAAGCTGCAACAAATAGTGTTTGAACTTGTCTGTTCCTGGGCAGTGTTAGCTGGATCTTTTTTAGATTGATGATGCTTTGATGAAGCAAAAGAACACCCACTGGTGAGTAATGTCTTCTATCAAATGAAAACATTAAACATGCTTTTTGACGCTTAAAGGTCCTGCTTGCACACCCCAAAGCTTATCTATTTTTTCCAGTCATACCAATTATCCTAGTAGGAGATATTAGTAGAACTTTGTTTTTCTTCTCACGGTGAGTCAAAAAGACAAACAGTGATACTTTGCCCACATGAAACAGTTCAGGAAGAAGAGATAGAGTTTAAACATTGTCTCCAAAACTTTCAACTCTTGCCTTGCAGTAAAATGTCTGAAAGAGAAGGAACTCATAAAGACCAAGAAATAAATAATTCTTGAGAATAAATTTTTTATTAAAATAATTTAAGATTTATACAATGTTAGCTCAAACCAAGCTGAGCTCTAGTTTGATGAATGAGAATTTGGCGAAGCAGATTTATCCCACAAGGATACAGGCCTATAAAGTTTTTTTTCCTGCTAGCAGAATTAGACTGTAGTTTCCTCAGAGGTATTCTTTCATCAAATATGTTTTTTTCAGTTTTTCAGAGTTATTTTTGAGAAATTAACACTTGTTTCTCTTTGTCTCTGATCCTCAGCATGTAATGCACACTGTCTAACTTTGTGGTTGCGCAAAAATATGATGCCCTCCTCCTTTGTTTTCTGTCTCTACTGTGATTGTACCTAGCTTGAATATTTGAATGCAGGAAAAGAAACGTCAGGTCCACCAAGCTGCATGTGTGGCTCTTTTGGGAAATGTACATAAAAGAAGCATGAGTACTCTGCATTAGAAATATGTGGAACTTCGTGCAGTTACAAGAGAAACTTGGCATGCCTTCCTGCCTCAGCTGATCTTCTGCTAGCCTTTCTGGAGAACATTGTGGGGCAGGTCACATTTTCTGGACAAGAAGATAGGGAAAAGAGTTCCAAATACACTGGCTGTGAAACCTGAAATGATGTAAGATTTGCCTGGTCTTGAGTTTTGTTTGAAATTAAGCTCATTTTTCCCTCAAGGATTTGCTCCAGTTCCCACCCTTTCTCCAGTACATACAGTTGGGCCAATCCATAGTGAACTTGGAATATTTATGGCTCTGCATCAGTTCTGTGCAGAACTCTGTGACTTCAGATGGTTTTGACATGAAACCAGATGTAGAATTTGCTCAGTCCCAAAACTTAGTACGCAGTTCAGAGCAGGAACCCATGTGGATTTAAACTAGAGCAAATGATTTTGTAATCCTCTTCAAAGAGAAACAACCAAGCAGAGCAGCGGTTCTGTTAATGGTTCAAGGAAGCTCTGTTGATTAATGACCTCAGACTATTTACAAATGAAAATAACTGGAAATGAGTTCAAAAGTTGTGTCACATTCCTGTCACTTGGGGAATTTTAAATAAAGTACGGACACGTTGACAATTGCATAACTTGGTTGTGAAGGTCTTTCACTGATTTTTGTATATTCCTATGCTGCTGCAAACAGGAATTATGCCACGTAGAGAAGTGTTACAATGTCCTAATGAATTTTTCAGAACACTGCAATGAATTCAGGGGAAGTTGTAATTCTTGAAAATATATGGTACTAGGCTGGTACTAGTATATTTATCCCATTTTTGGTTTTTGCTTCCCAGAATTTACTTGGAAATGACCTTCCCACTTCTAGTGCTAGGATTTTTAAATGTGGTTTGTGGAATAACTAATAAAGAAATGCAATTAAGCAATTACAGTGTTGAACGCATGGCATATCATGTAAGAAACCTCAAGCCCCTAGGTAATACTAAGGATTAATGTATGAGCAATATGTTCATTTGTGGGAATCTCTAGTTCTGAAAGCAGTAGATCTAGAACTGGTCCATGATATTTGCATTTGTGGTCATTTTTCTTCTTTTTGGCTGTAAATTGTTATTTTCTAACTACCATCAAAGCTAATGGATGGGTATCACTTTATACCAACATGAAGCCTGGTCACTTTTGTGGCTAGTGGAAGCTGTGTTTGCACTTTATCCTTTAGATCCACTCCTTGCTTTGTGCAACTCAAACTGGGCCCTTGGGGTAGGAAACTTCAGGCAGAACTAGAATAAAAGGAAAGCAAAAAGCATGGAGAGATGTTAGTGAGAGTACAGAAACAGGGAGATAAGCTTGTGGACAAGTCTAAAATCTAAACGAACTTCAGTTCTGAAACACCATCAATGTTTCTTCTGGCTCTTTATCTCTTTGAAACAATAAGTTCTGTAAACTCTGGAGTTTTTTTATAATCTGTTGATCTTGGCAGAGAAATCATGTCTTTGAATAGTTTGCATGAAAGTAGAGTTACTTATTACGGACAGCTCTTCATACATCCTATGAAGGATTCATGAGCCATTATGGATTGCCAGTAATGAGGTCGCAGCATACCAAGGGCTTCCATGTGCTGGTGCTCAAGTTACTGATCGCTGCCCTGAAGAAGTGTCCAGCAGAAAGGGAACGTTGTGGTTTTTCTGCAGCCCTTTACTTGTCCTGTGCCATGTGGAAGCAGGGTGTTGATCGGGAACACAGCCTGTGCGTGGCTGCAGTTTGTTTGACAGCACTGACCAAAATTAAGTTTTTGAGGTTTAAGAAAATGCCCAAGCAAAACAAAATGACAGCAGAAAAATGTACCTAACTAAGCGAAATGAGTCATAGCATAACAAAACAAAAGCCTGTGCTGTTAAACTTCTTTTTCAGTTTCTGTCTTCATGGTATTTTAATTGCTTAAACTTTAAAATGTACATATTTATGTACACATTGAATATTTGAGATCCAGTATTAAGCTACCTCAGCAACACAGCTCCAAACTCCCTGTGGTTTGATATTTCAATTTAATGCACGCATTTCTAAGATACTTTAAATTATTTTAGTTCACTGATCAGGATGAGATTAAGAGGTGTCTTGCTCATGGACCACAGCTGCCTGCAAAGGCAGTGGGTATGCAAAGATTCAGCCCTCTTTAATTATACAGACATAGGCAAGACAGGGCCCAGTGATTGTAACCTGAAGTCAGGAAAGAGCTGGATAGGAAACAAAATGTAAATTTTTTATGCTGAGCATAATTACATATTGGAACAGTTTCCTGAGGATGGAGGTAAATTCTCTCTTCTCAGCAGTGGATCCCTTTCTGAAATAAATGCTGCAACTCAGCTCGCAGCTGCTCGCTCTAAGCAAGGAACTGCCCTAAGACAAATTTCTGAATGGTTAATGCTGCTTCTCCTCAACTTTAATTTCAGCTTCACATGCAGTTCCTCTGCATGAAGATTTTTACAAGATGAGGAACTACCACAGGCCATAGAAGGGAATCAAATTCTCACTTGGCTGCAACCTTTCTTCTGGAGACACTTGTCCAAGAACAGCTGTAGGGTACATCTGAGTGTACTGGTGGCAACGGAGAGGGATCTTGCTGCAGGTGAATGTACCAGGAGAAGGTGAAACTATGTGAGGTAACCTGCACATGAGAGAGCAGAGGAGAGAAACATCTGGAAGCCTCCAAAGAGGAAATGAGAAAGAACAGGGGCTCCTACTCCATCTAGGGTATAAAATTAAAAGATGGGAACATTTCTTATTACGTAGAAATAATTTAATCATATTTCAGTTTATGAAGTCACCAGAGTTCTGTGAGGCATTTAAAGCCTCGTAATTCACAGATGCCAGTAGGGTGTGTGTATGCCTGTGTGCACGTGCCTGTGTGACATTGTTTTCCATGTGTGAGTTGCTCCGTCACCCTGTTCTGGTGACAGCACAAGCCAAGCAGCTGAGGGATGACTTTGGGAGGTGGCTGTGCCATGGCCCCTGGGGTAACATGCCTTGCTGTGCCTCAGCAATCACATCGAGGAGGAAAGGTGGTGGGCCATGTTAGACGGGCCACATCAGCACTGGCATTTTGTCAACTGGATGCATATCTAAGCAGCTTCCACTGTTCCCTTGGCAGTCGCTGAAGTTACGTTACACGTTACGTATTCAGCATGACCTGGACAGGTTGGAAAGTTGGGCAGAGAGGAATCTGATGAGGTTCAACAAGGGCAAATGCAGGTGCTGCATCTGGGGAGGAACAACCCCATGCATCAGTACAGGCTTGGGCCGGACCTGCTGGAGAGCAGCTCTGCGGAGAGGGACCTGGGTGTCCTGGTGGACGACAGACTGACCATGAGCCGGCAGTGTACCCTGGCTGCCAAGAAGGCCAATGGGATCCTGGGGTGCATTAAAAGGAGTGTCGCCAGCAGGTCGAGGGAGGTTCTCCTTTCCCTCTACACTGCCCTAGTGAGGCCTCATCTGGAGTACCGTGTCCAGTTCTGGGCTCCCCAGTTCAAGAAAGATGAGGAACTACTGGAGAGAGTCCAGCGGAGGGCTACGAGGATGGTGAGGGGACTGGAGCATCTCTCCTACAAGGAGAGGCTGAGGGAGCTGGGCTTGTTCAGCCTGAAGAAGAGAAGG
>Ga0065711_1000901_pt1 | contig 52585 bp, 32 predicted proteins | sample Hoacrofraction12_FD_59098 | JGI IMG/M metagenome (GOLD analysis project Ga0065711, IMG submission 59098) | Hoatzin crop microbial communities from Cojedes, Venezuela - Epithelial fraction 12 v2 (version 2) | ecosystem: Host-associated > Birds > Digestive system > Esophagus > Crop | place... | reverse complement strand
AAAAAAAAAAAAAAAAAAGAGGAAAAAAAGAAAAACATTCCTAGGCTTCCTAGGCTGCTCTAGACATGCCTGCCCTTTAAACAAAGCAGGAGCAACTCAAATCGTTGTGTTTTGAGTCCTTGCTCCTGTTTACATCCACACTACTGGAGCCAAGACATTTAGTGCCAAAGGGCTCTCCCAGTCTGGGCTGTAAAGCGTCCTTGTTTGCACCCTCTCTTTCTGAAACCACTCATGCGCAGGGGAGGCTTTTCCATACCGTTTCCAAGGAGTGACAGCTTTGTGCTTGAGGGAGGAAACATTTCATTTGAGATGTTCCCTTCCAGCAAGGCAATGTTTTCATAAAGAGCTGGCAGAGCTCGACACACTGCGTTCTTGGGCAGGTGGGCAAGTGATGTTTGGTGGGACCCTCTCCCAGCCTCTCTCATTTGATGGCTTGATGTAATTTGTTTAATTGAAAATATTCTGGTTTTCAATTTTTTATTTGAAAGTCTGCACAAATTTTGAAAGTGATCGAAAAGCAGTTTCAAAACTGAGCTGGAAAACCCCCTTTCGGGCAGATCAGGTTCCCAGCTTGTTTATTACAGTTAATAATCTGCGCTTTGCTAGCCCTGATCATCTTAGAATCTCAGGCAATTTGAAATATCACGGTTCAGCATGAACCTAAACTGGAAATGGAAGTAGCCAGGCACTTCCCGTCAGAATGATACCTGCTGGAAAATTTTCACTGTCATAATTTTCTGCCTGTAAATGTTTCCCCCTTTTCAGGTCCCATACCTCTTTAAAAGGTACTACAAATAGTCTCTCATCCTCGAACTGAACATTGCAAGGGCTGGAAGACAAATGGAAAAGCCCTTCCCTGAACTGTGAGGGCATCCTGTCTAGCTTGGGAATTGCTCACAGGCAAAGTGAGTTTCACCACGTCCATCAGAAAATCAAATGCAGAATACATGTCACAAATGCTGCTTAGGGATAAGGTACCGACAGGCAGGAATCGGCTTTGGTGGGCAGGGTCCTTGGAGGCTGCCTTGACGTCCCACCCCAGAGAAACCAGCAGAGCCGCCTCCATGAGGTCCCCTCCAGCTCTGAGATCATCTATTTTGCTGGCGTCCAAAGCTGACTCAGTGCTAACACGTGCTGCTTCTTGGCCTTATTTATTACTATTACATGACATCCAAAATAAACAACGCCTGAGGTCCTTCTACCCTTTACCCTGTACAGTGCTTCAAATGGGAGCTGTGCGTGTGCTGGGGGAACCTGTACTCCCCAGGCTCCACAAGTGATGATAAATCACCTGGCATGGGCAATGTCTTTCCGCCAAGCCCTAACCTGTTTAGTCTAAAGGGCAAAGTGAGCCCAAACGAAAGGCTGGTTGGCAGCTCTGGTTTAGACACTGCGACCGAGGCATCCCCCATTCTCCTCCACAAATAAATCCCAGTTCAAAGGAGCTGTCATCGTGGCAGTTGGGATATTCAGCGGCATGTTTCCAACCCATCCTTACCCCTCTTAAAATGCAGAAGGGGAGCGGATAAGCCATCACAAGTGGGTCTCAGCACTGAGTGGATGTAGGGCAGGACTTGCCTGGAAGGAGAGGAGGCAGGAACAGGATAAGCATTGGGACCACGACTCCAGTTTGCTGGGTTTTATGTTGCAAGTCTGTCCCAAAGGGCAGCTTGATAGATTTCATTTATGGCTATTCCTGCCCTACGTAATCTCTGCGAAGAGACGTGCCACTTTCAGTCTGTATATCTTTCACTGACATGTGTATTTAGCACTCATTAACCACTTACCTTGGGCTAATAACTCGACTTTTGTTCCAAACTCCAAATTTCCTCATTTCCGTGAGTTCCTGGAGCCAAAGAGACCATTTCTAGCAGATTCATTTCAACTTTGTCTGAAGGTTTGCAATAGCTTTTTGTTAATTTGAATAATATTTTTGATGGTTTTTTTTAAAGGTTAGTCATAGTGAAACTATCTCATTGTTTCAAATCTGTACACAATTCTTACCCATTTCAGGTAAAAGCAAAGTCAGAACACTGGTTCCTTTTTACAAGGAAAAAAAAAATTGTTACATCTAGGTGCTTTAGCCAAATTGACTGCAATTAACACTGCTGTTTCTGTCCAAATTATTTCCTGCTCTAATTTCTAGGTGCTTTCATTGTTTTATTCTAGATTCAATGGCCCGATGGTTTGTTTTCCTGGTTAAATTTATCTATTTAACCTTTGTCAGCACGTAAACTCCCAGGAATGACAGGACCTGAAGTGCATAGTCCTTGCACAATTTTTTTGTTGTTATTGTTTTAACTCAAATACACTTAAGCACATGCTTAAACCTGACTGGTGTGATCTAAGCAACCATGTCAAATAAGTGGAGGCAGGCTTAGGACTGTTTCCTGCAAAAGCACCTGAGGCAGGAGGGGTTATGAACGTGGCACAGTCATGGTGGGGAATACCCAAGCATCCGTGTTCAACTCTGCTTCACTGTGGTTTCCCGCCTACACAGAAACTAAAATTGATGCAGAGAGTTAAAGCGAACACAGACTGAACCACTGGGGTTTTCCCTGCATAAATGGAAACTGAACTCGAATAGGATCACAGCCAAACAACTTGGTTCATAGCTGAACCCAAACCAGAACCGACTTTTGAAGCACAGTAGTTAAAAAAGAGTTTGAATTGCTTCACAGTGCCCAGATCTGGGGCAGTCCCCAGATCTCCTTGGATAGGGAGCCACAGAGCTGGTGACATGTGGGGTCCCCAGGATGGGAGACAGTATCTCCCCTTCTTGGCTGCTGGGCAGGTGCCACCGGGCCATTTGGGCAGGAACCTGCCTGGGATCCGTCAAAGTTCCATCATCCCACCCTGGGGGAATGTTTTGATTTCAGCAGATCAGCAAATTCCTTCAGGAAGTGCTTTGCTGTTGGGTTTAGTGGTTGTTTTTTTTATATTATTATTCTTATTTTTCCGCTGCTCAGCTGTAGAATGAGGGATGTTGCACATGTATGAGAAATTCTCCACAGACCGCAGGGGAACAATAAGCAGCCCAGGCTGAGTAGGAAGTGGATGGAAACCCAACCCAAGAAAATGAGAAGTGAAGCATTCAGCCTTGGATTGACTCCACACCCAGTGATGCTGATATCTAGACTGTCAGTGACTGCAGCAGGCTTAGGCCAGTCCTGGGAGCTTTTGGGAAACCCAGTCCTAGAGCAATGCAGGGCTTGTTCAAGCCCCTTCCCCCTCCACCTTCCTCCAATTTTTTTTCCATTAAACCCATTTTTTCCAGGCAAATTTCACCTGTATGTCACAGAAGTCTCATTTTTAAATAATCAAGGACAAAAACAAAAAAAAAGTAGAATCGAGGCTTGTCTATGCAGCAGTGGAACAAAACACAGCAAAGGAAGAGGGGGAAGAATTCTCCCTCTGGTTTAGGTTATTGCCCTGGACAGAGCTGGCACAGGGGAGGAGAAAAGCTGGAAGCATAACTCCCTGACCTCTGGGAGTGGAGACACTCAAAATCAGCCCCTTGGCTGCTCCGCTCCAGCTACACGAACGTTGCTACCACCAGGATCCCGTCTGCGGAGTGAGTTGTCGGGTCATGTTGTGCTAATTTGTGGNTTTTAGGAGAAACTGTTGGAAAAGAGAGTAGCTGCACGAATCCAAGCCAAAGTTGCTAATTTGGGCTGTTCTTCCTTTTCTGGATTCCAATTGCTGTTACATTTTTGGTATTTTTATGTAAAAACATGGAAACTCGGGAATAAGAAAAAACTTTATTAGATTATGAACATTTCCATTCACTGCTATGACTGAATGTAATTCCGTTTTGCATAGCTCTGCAAGGACAGGATATCCCCCTCCTCCTTGCTTTTTTGTCCTCATACTGAATTATGTTTCATAGTGATACTGAGTTGAAGAGTAAAAATCAAACCTGAGTATCGGGCAGCTCAAAACTTAAGTTTAGTCAAATTAAGCCGAAGACTAGTTTTACCGTTTGCATGTTGAAAACCAACCTCTGCCTGAGGCCAGCTGCCTTCTCATAGGAGAAACCCCAGCATTTTTAAACTCGCCTTACATTGACATGGGGCAGAAAAATATTAATTCTGATTTTTTGGTGCTCATACAGCCCCTATTAAATGTAATAATGGAAATCCTTGTATGCTTTGAGGTGTTTATGAGCGCTGGGGAATTCTTGCTCAACCCATCCGTTTTTTGGATGTAAGCTACTGGTTTTGGTGCAGACTCAGATGTGAAACTTCCCTTGCCTGGAGCACAGACTGCTGGATGGATGTCCCAGACGGTGGGCACCTTGGCCAAGCAGTGGTGGGTAGAGATCCATGGTGTGGTACCTGGCGGTGCAGGCACCGAGTCACAAACTCCGCTGCAAAATCAGAGCAGCTGAGCGCGGCATTTGTGGGACTCGAGGTGAAGGCTGCATCTGCTCATGGAAAACAGATTTAAGAAGCAGATGAAGGATGCAGTGAGATGGCAGGAATATCAAATCTGTTTGCTCAGGGAAGGGTCATTTTCCATAACACCTGCTTGTTATTGTCTTCTGCTCAGCATGGAGTCCTTTTACAACCTTGCGTTTAGGAAGCTTGGCTGGGCTGCCAAAAAAAACAGAGGGAATCACTCTTTTACGAGCCATCCCTTCCTCCCTTTTATGTTGTTAGGAATTTCCCCGTGTGTCTCCCTTTCACAAATTCCTTTTAATTATGTTGCATCCAAGCGAAAGTAATCTATCCCTATTTGGCTTCCCTAACACTAGCAAATGATGCTTTTGGTCTCCTCTTCTCTCTCGTCTGTTTTTTAGGGTTTCCAATACATCAGCCCAACAGCCTGCAGAAGAAAAATGATCTCAGGCAAGAACCAATTATCACGCTGCCCGTTCTGGCTGGAAGGATATATTTACCTTGAATTCCACTTAGTTGTGGGGTTTCAGTTAGGAAACAGCAGCACAGCTGCTGAACACACGCATGAAAATGTGGGTGAAATGTAATTGCACCCAGCCTAGGTTAAAGACTATCTTCCCAGCTAGGGCAGCAGAGGAGCGGGTCTACGGGTGACGTAAGGGGTCAACACAGCAGTGACTTGGAAGTATAATCCTGGCATCTCAGCACTGTGTTGCTGCTGTATGTGAGATTGCCGTAAACACGGAGCTGAGGAAAACAAGCAGTGGTTGAAGGCTTTCCAAGGGAATTTCTTTTTTTTCTTCCCAGTGGTAAACTCCCCTTTGTCAAAATGAAAACTTTCCAGGAGAAAAATCAGCTTACAAAGATTTTGGTTGAGTCTTTCATTTGTTTGTTTCCAAATGTCTTTTTAATGAAGTCGTAGAGCTATATCAGATTTTGTAAAAGTCAGAATGAAAACAAGATGTATCCATTTCCCCATTAAAAACAGAGCTGGAAAGGAAGATTATACAGCCCATTCCCCTGCCCCTACATCCTACATGGGATCAAATATTTTCAGGTTATGGATACAATGCCAAGAAATATTGACGTTCCTTTTGCTTTGCTTTCATCCTCTTCCCCAGACTGCAATCTCCTTTTTCCCACTGCTTTGCTACTGCATGTGACATGCCCTCTGCTCCCTCTGGATTTTAGCTGACCTGAATTAAATGCACCATTGTAAACCTGCATTAGAGTATACCGTCCCAGAACAGAGGCCCTTGCATGAGGTGCCATCCAGTGGTTTTCCCCTGGTCTCTGTCCCAGGCTCCTGCCCTGCTCCAGTCCTGATCCCATGCTAGATCCTGCCACGACCTTCTTGTGGCATCTTTATCATCCCCTTTCTAACTGGGGTTTTGCCAGTTGACCTAGGCAGTAATTCAGAGCAATGCTGGAGAAACTGCTTTGTATCTATTAAATGTTTGAACCAAACCCATACTGCTGGTGCTATTGCATCTGGCCAAAAATGGCAATGTAATGAAATCCAAACATTTTGGGAGAATGTATCAATTTCACCTACAGTTTCAACAGGAAATTATGGAAACACTTCCATCCCATAGAGTCTAAATGTTTCATTTTGACCACTGCATTGGCTGTTTTTCTACCACAACTCTAATATGCAGAGCAGTTGATGCTCAGATTTCTATCCGGTGTTTTTTAGTGCAAAAGTCAAACCAAACTAAACAGTTCAGCTACATTGGTAATTTGCTCTCATTTTTATTTGGAAAAGAGAAAGTCACATATTCGTACACTTGTTTCCTGCAAGACAAATGCTTTTGAGAGCGCTTTTTCCCAACTTCAGTGTTCAATAGTGTCAAGGAAATCTGAGTCACTTGCCTGCTTTGAATTGTAAAGCATAAATGTGCTTCTCAACCCCTTGAGCTGGTTCAAAATCTCAGCCAGAGGCCTCTATTAATAACCTGATGAGACCTTGTATGACGCTTTCTTATCCCCAGCTCGCAGATGGGAACGCAGCGTGGTAGTGATTCTCCAAGGTCACCCAACAGTGCAGTCATGGCCAGAGCCCAGTCCTTCTCCTGCTGCCCATTGACCTACTTGAACCAGATAAAATGCATCATCCTCTCGCACAACAGCTTTTCCGTTAATGCACAACAGAAAACTAGGGATTTTCTCATGGAAATTTCCATGAGAAACCCTCATTTTCCTGGTCAGAAATATCTGTCATGGTAAATTCTGCTTTTTCTATAAGGAAATTTGAAAATGCAGGGAGTGGGGGTTACCTTCCAGTTCTCCTCCTCCCACCCATTTCCCAGTTAGAGAGGAAATCTATACAAGCAGAGCTAACCATGCAGCAGCAGCGATTTGATAATAGACGGTTTCTGTAGAAATATTAGCCATGGATACAAGACTTCATCGCATGCTGGCAGCACGGACAAGTGTTAGCTGTGCCAAGGGCGTGCTAGTAAAATCTTCAGGCTACACCCAGTTATCATGCGTTATTGCAAATGCCATGGCATGTCCTGCAAAGCTTCATGGTTTGAGAATTACAAAAAGCCCAGTGAAGTCATCCTTTCAAACTCCCCTGCCTGAGAAGTCTGGTGCATTAGCCTTCACAGACCTAGTCCCCAAGGTTTTAAAGGGATAACGAAGAAAGTATCATCATCATGCTTGAGGAACAAAGAGCTCCAAATCCCTTTGTAATCTATTGCCACCAGGAGTTTCAGGTCTGATTTCTCTCTGCCAGCTGTTGGAAGATGCAAATTTGCAATATGGCGGTGACCGCTGCTTGACTCATAGGGAAGATGGGAGGGAGATGACTCTGGGGGATTTCTGTTATTGCTTTTTGAGCAGCTGCTTAGGGTGTGCTGTGTTGGAATGAGCATCCGGGGTAGCAAATAGGATCAGCCTGTTACTGATCAAGCTGCATTGTGGCTGCACGTTTGATCACACTGATCCATCATGAGGGTGCCACCAGCTCACAGCCTCTCTGCAGAACTGAGCGTGGCCAATGCAAAGACCATGGGTCAAGAGAGCTGTAAGGGACGACAGACATTGAGGGAAAAGGTGGAAGCTGGAGAGAGAGCCAAAGGGGAAGTCCTGCTTTTCAGAGTGCGAGGACAGTCTCATGGCTATTGAATTACTATTTATTAAAGGAAGAAATATCATTACGCCAATGTGTGCATTTTGTGGTGACAGGTGATGCAACCAATCCAGTGGGTCAGTGACTCTGGTGTGACTGTGACCTCTGAGCGTGATGGGACTCCACGAGCAGGGATACCCTTGCTTCATCTCTCCAGCTGACCAGTCTCTTGGTGGCCATGAAAGGACTTTGTTTCATGCAGTGGCAAAAGCACCAAAAAGACATTTGTGAGTGAACATAAGAGCGTCAAACAAACCCTTGGGAGACACGCCATAGCTGTCCTGTAGAAACTCTGGCAGGAACAGGGCTCTTCGGTGGCTGTCTGACTTGGCAAACCCTCTTACAGCAGCAAGGGAAGAGGTGGCTGCACCTCACCCAGGTGCTCTGCATGAGGGCAGGGCTGGGCAGAGCCAATGAGGCAGCACCAGCTGCCTATGAAAGCCTGGCTGGGCGGGCAGGTAGGCAGACTGGATGAGCAAGTGAGTAAGCAAGGATGCTCATATGTGTGGATGGGCATAAGTAGGTGGGTAGAGCAAGTTCAGAGTAATAACCTTCTACTGGATTATCCCCCATTTTCTTTACTAAAAAATGCTAAGCAGGATGTTGGCATGAGCTGGGGCTTGATCAGATGAGGGCACTTTTCCATGGTTAGAGTGTTTAGGGACCTTACAACATGTGCTTAGGGTGGTGGGGCTCCTGGGGATGGTTGGAGGTTCTTTAATGTATAGACTGCTTACTGTTAGTTATTACTGAGTAGGCAGTGTGTGGTGTGGACTAGTAGTTAGTGAGGTTTCTATTGGCATGGATGGAAAAAGCTGCTTTGATGTAAACTGCTCTCGGACCACTTCTTCAGCAAATGCTGTTACTGGAGTAGTCTATTCCAGAGAGCATGTAGGACTTCTGTCTATCACATTAGGGATATAAGTTAGAAGGGAGAGCACTTTTTCTGTGCTTTAGAGAGTTAAACCTGAGTGACTGATAGGCCAGGTGCTGACCTGAGCATGATTTCACGGAGGCTAATAGAGAAACAAGTGGCAATTAAAAATAGGCATGTTGCCTTCTATCAGTGCTGGGCACCCAGGGATGTTCCCTTGGCTATGAACCAGCTAAGAGATTTTCCTTATTAAAAGTAGACCTCTTTTCTGTTATATTGATAGCTAACCCAGACCGATCACATAAGTAGAGTCCCACAGGGGAATGCTCATTCCAGGATAGGAATAGGGATTTATTTTAAACTCCTCCAAACTGAGATCATCTGCATGAAAATAGGTATTTGTATACCAGGATAAAAGTGTCCATGTGGGAAGTTACACCAGAACATCCAGATGACAAAGAACTCTTGTGCTAGATACGTTGAGCTAATCCTGATAGACAAGAACAGAGGGATGACATCCCATGCACTCTATTGTACATTGAATGAGGGTGCCTGTGTTTGAAAAACAGTATTCTTGTTACTGGTTGCTTACATCTTTTATAATAACAGTAATTTCCTAGTTGTCAGTCTGTGGCCCTGTTGGACTAGTGTATGATTCCTAGAGTGTTGCTATCAACTGATATACATAATCTTCTCAAGGCTGTAGGTCTAGTTAAACACAACAAACCAGTATCTGTCCTAGCATTCCCATGGTTTGTGGCACTTTGCATCACATCTTGTCATCCCGTATCATTTAACAATTAGGAAATTGGGAGCCTCAGGGTTTAATGGACTCTTTTGTATCCCCAGGCTGTAGCAGTGAAGGGCTTTCAAAGCTGGCTAAATATCCCCTATACCTCAGATCCCTGGGATATATTATGCTTGCCCTAATTCACAAGTACTCCAGGTAAACAGGGCTACAGAAATTATCAGGGGAAATGAACCCAGCCCAAATAACAGCTCATGAATGGCACCACAGCAAAATTTTTGCAGGTTCTGGTTAATGCCAAATGGATGAAACTTAGCATCTCAGTTCAACTTTGCAAACTGCAGGGCCTTCATCCCAAGGAAACTGAACTGAAATTAAATATTGCTTGGCTTGCAGGGGTTTTTGTTGTTTGCTCCCAAGAGAAAACGGATTCTTCAAAATCCTTTCCTGCAGAAAATTCAAAGTTTGCGGAAATTGTATTTGCCTGGGCAGAAGAGCTCTTTCAGTGCAGAACTCCCAGCCAGCTCTGAAGCTCAGTTATTTAGGGGCGAGCCTATGCAGAGATGTCAGTGATGCGGCCAACTATTAGCTAAGTTAGCTGCAGAATTTGATCTCTTACATATTTCTCTTTAATAGAAACAGACTCATCGTCAGACTTAAGGGTTATTTATGTTTCAGATAATTCCCTGCCCTCGGTTTAGGGAAAACCTTCATTGTTCCCTTAGGCCAGAGGAATGATCTCTTTAATGCAATAGTCTCTCCATCTGATAAGTACTGTAAAATAATATGTCGAGGTGGCAGAGGCTGTATCTGTGTCTTATGAACCCTGTCCTTCCTGTGCTGTGGGACACAGCCCTAAATCGTGGCTGTCTGGGCACAGTGTGGGGCAGCACATGGACAGCCAGCCACCCACCCATGCGGTCCAGGCTGATCTCCTGCCCCTGTGCTGCCTCTCCTCGAATTCCCCAGTGATGACCTTACTGCAGCTATTTCCATGCCTGTAAATCACCTTGCCTGCATGAAGCAATGCTGTTAATTATGTCATGCGAAGACAAATTTACAATGTGGAGCAACAGTAAAAAATATATTCCTACTTGAAATTATGCGAGATCTACGTTCAGTGGGCTGTTCGTAAATCACAGCCAGCTCCATGCACCAGGCTGATGGGCTCTTCCCACCCACCGGCAAAGGCTATGGTTATAGGTGCTGACAGGCCAAAAGAAGTGAGCGTTTGGCGCCTGAAAACTAACCTACATGACTGCAAGTGGATGAAAAAAGCCTGTTTGTAGATGCCCAAGTGTTGAGCGACCTGATTTTCTGTGTTGGTGGCACTGTAGTTTCTGGTAAGGAAAAAAAAAAACTTCTACTAGCATCTAAAAACATTACTTATTCAGGAGGGAATTTGCCCAGGATGCTTTGGCTGGGAATGGAGCAGTGACTTAGGTGCATGGTGGTCTCCAGCTCACTGTTCCTCTGCTCCTCCAGGTGCTCACCTGCCTTTAGTCATCCCTTGTCTGGAGAGGACAGGACAAGTGATGGTGCTGTGGCTCGGACACCTGGGGGTCACCCCATTGCCTGGGGACAGAGCCCTCCCCTTTTGGAGGATCGCTCAAAGGCGAAACAGGAGACTGCAGTGATGCTGGCATTTGCTTAATGGAGCCAGCAGCTATGGTTAGACCTGTAATTTCCCGAAGATCAAAGGCACAGTTGAAAGCAGCTATTTAACACCGAGACAGAGTGTTTCAGCGTGCATTTCCCATACCAGTCATCTCATTTCTTTCCAAAGAAAAGGCAGACTGACCTAGGGCATCACCAGAGATGGGCTGAATTAGCACCATCCCAGGCTGATGGCTTTCCCCTCCCTGGTCCTACCACTGTTGACTTTTGCAGCTCAGCTAGAGGAAAAGCCAAAGCAATGTTTCCAGCTGAAGGGATGTCAGCCACATGCAGGGGTATCCTGGTAGAACATGTCCAATGGTTGGGCTACCCTTGCCCCAAGGAAGGAAGTCCAAGTCCAGTTGTTCAGGAGCCTCTTATGTCTAAGAGACACTCTGTGTGTGGGCTTCCATGCTGAAATTTGGGAACATGTTCAGCCCTTTCTGTAAAAATCTTTTGCAATCAATGCTCTCGGTAAGTGGCAAGTCTGGGTTGGGTGCCAGGGAAGTGCTTACTAAAGCAAAACCAACAGTTCATGAATGATTGGTTTAAACAACAAATAAGTGAAATGCCCACCTTGGCATACAGTCGTTTTTTCCATTTCCAGCTTTTCCAGGCTCTTGCTGTGTAAATCCACTGAGCAAACATCTCACATTACAACCCACTTGCTCACTGCATGGCGTCCCAGAGTCTGGACATCCATCCAGGCGCCTCCGTCTCCCTTTCAGGCCCAGCTCTGCTGGCTAACCCACCTATGTGGATTTTCAGTGCAAAGTAAGCATCTCTTGCAAAAATTCATGATGATTCACCTCTTGGCTCTATTCAGTGTAGCCCTATGTTTTTCTCAGAACAGGAAAGAGCCTCCATGACATCCACAGAGAGCACATCATCGGGCAAAAGGCAAGCCAGAAAGGGCTGATCCGACTTCTCTCCTAGTTCATCTTGCTGAGAAGTGGTGGCAGTAATGTGGGCCTCCTTCCGTCGCTCTTACTAAAACTAAGTTTCTGGCTGACTCGGTTGACATTCTGCAGAAGAATTTCATTGTTTTTTGCAGGTGACCAAAAAAAGCTGGGTCTGCTTCAGTGGTGCTATCTGCCCTACTGTACAGTGCTGCTGGGTGGGCACTCTTTTGGCAAAGCACTGTGCCGTGCCCTTGCTGCAGAGCAGGGGGAGGGTTTCATGGCCACAAGGTGGTGGGGACAGGTGGGACACCACTGCTTCTAGGGCAGAGGAGACCAAAGGACTTGCCTGGATGCAGCAATTGCTCCTGGGGCTGCTTTGTAGGTGGAAGCCTTTGGCTTTGGAGGGCTCCCAAGGCAGGGCAAGCGCAGAGAGTGGTCACAGCCCTTGTCACCAACAAAACTTGCCCTGACAGCCCCAGGGCAGCCAGCAAAATCACTGGAGCCATGCTTGGTGCTTTCACAGCAGCTGTTGCATATTCAGGCTCCAAAACCTCTGGGTGCTGAGGGCATTCCCTCTTTGTTGTGGACACACGTGATGCCCACAAGAAGTGGGAGGACCTGGCATGTCCTGAGTCCCCATGCACGCTCCAGCTCACTGCTTTGCCAGGGCATGGCATCCCTGAAATTGGAGCTGCTCAACAACAGCTTGGCTGTGGTGGGCTCATGTGAGTGTCTCCCTTCTTGTGCTCCTTCACATGCCTGACAAGACAGATCTGGTTAAAATTACCCTGGTATAATGCCTTGGGGCTTTTATTTTTTGCCACTGCATATGGAAGGCAGCTGTCAATTAGCAGCTGAAAAAATAGCCTGCAGTGCTAATGAGAGCAAATCTAATAGACCTCTTCCAAATTGTTTCCATCCATTTTTCAGGGCTTTTAATTGCTGTCATATTAGAAGGATGCCAGAAGGAAAATACAGGGGAAAAGCCCCATTCGGAGGTAGATTCCTCCATGCCAGGACTGACTCAGAGGCAGCCTTCTTCCCTGAATTCCATTTACAGGAGTTTCTCAAGCGATTTCCAAAGTTACATTTGGAGCTGGGCCCTGGCCAGCTCCTGCAATCCCTTTTTCTCTGCAGTGAGGATGGGATTGGGATGTTATACCAGCCGCCACAGCTGGATCGAAGGCTGGGGCAGATGCTGTCTCCCACCAACCTGAAGTGCTTGATTTTGACTTTTTTATTTTGAAGGAATGTAGTCAAAAAGGGAATATTATGTACTGAAACAACAAAAGTAAAGTACTTAATATTTCTAAATACTTACTAAAGAAAAGGTTTCCTAATTATTATGTTGACAAAGGCAGCCTGGAGCCCCACTGTAAGCAGAAAGTGAGAAGAAAACAAAGCAATGAATGAGACATGGAGAGGGCAGCAAGAACCAGAAAACAAAGTGAATTATGAAAGTGTTATATATAGACAGACTTACCTTTAATCCTGGTGTGTGTTTGCACGTATTCATTTCTGGCAGTGGATATATTTACCTGAGGGGCTTTTCTTACACTTGCCATTAGAAATGAGGTGTGAATGGCTGCTGTCTCATGGTTACGGCTGCTTTTTTTGCAGCGGGATTTATGCTCCTTGCATGATGCGGGCAGCCTAAAATGTATTATGTCACCCAGCACTCATTTTCTTCCTCTAAAAAGCTTGTGGCTCTGCAAATACTATTATCTATCTGCTTGTCTGCCTGCATCACCGTCCTGGTTCAAAGGTATCCATCATCTGAGGATCTGCTCCTGCAGTGTCTGGCCTTGTGTGGTTGTTTGCTTCTGGATCCGACCTGTGGTGGATGTGCTTTGTCCAGCCCTTAGCTAACACAAAAGCTGCAGGACTGTGCAGGGCAGCACTTGAAGATATTTGAGAAATCAAGATTAAAAGCATGTGCTACGTGGAGATAAGGGATTGTACTCACTCCCGATGTTACCCTGGGGTAGGTGGTAGGAGGTGCTTGGCTTGGTAAATAGGCAGATTAAAACACAAATAATACAGGGGCTATCAGAGAAGGCATCTGGCTGGCCTTTTGAGCTGATACCCGCTCTTTGTTACTAATTTTTTGCACAGTTAGTAAGGTACCCAAGGATTTGGTACAGGCACACTTGACGAGAGGACCAAGGCTTCCTCTGGATGAAGCCCTATGTGCAGGTTTGACAAATATATGCCACCAATAAAACCTTGATTCAAAAAGGTGGATTTGCAAAAGGTTGGGCTAAGGGTGAGTTAGTCCAGCACATCCCAACACAGCCATTAAAATCATGTAAGCCATTCAAAACGCATAAAAAACAGCTTGCAGGTTCGTGATGGCACACACAAGACCACGCACTGTGGTGGCCCTGGCACCGGGCGCTTCCTGCTGCCAGCGGCAGATAAGGAAGCCCCAAGGAAACAAATTCATCTCCTTGCCAGTGCCACAAGTGCAATGCCTCTGCGAGGTCTCAGCTGCGCCCAGGGTTGGCTGCGAGCCCCGAGGGATGCTGCAGCCGGTGAAGGGGTTTCCCAGGGTGGATCGTGTTCTGCTCAGCCTCACTGTAAATCACTGGCCGGGAAAGGGACAGGAAGGGAGGGGATGCCGTTTCCCAACGTGACAGAGCCTGCTGGGATCCAGTTACATTAATTAAAGCCTGATGCATGATTTTAATCCACGGGCCAGTGCATGCTGTTGCCTGGGGCTGAAATCCCACCTGGGGAGGCTGCCACCACGAATTTCCCAGCGCGGCACCGGTGGGGCTGCCCCTTCCCGGGGACGTGGGGCCGAGCCATCCATGCAGTGGGGCACAGCCCCTGCAATCGGCTGCTCGGGGTGCTGGGATCAGTGCCGGCGACAAGGGTGTGGATGATGGGTCCAAAGCACAGCAGCCCTCAGGGCAAATGGGCAGCGCATCTTTTTGAGGCTCGCTTAGTGGGAAAAAAAGCAAAAAGCGTTTCCTCCTGGCTTCACCATGATTCTTGGCCAATCCTGTGTTTCACCAGCATGGCTTAAATAGGGGCTAATGCACCAAGCGTGCTTTTAATAACCTTGGGACAGTAGCAGCTTAGCACAATAAACCTTTCCCAGCTGCACTGGTCTGGAAACAAGCCTGCTCAGCTGCTTCCTATGCTGGCCCCTCTTTCTGGACCTGCCCTGTGAATCTGGGTCAGATTGGGAAAAACCAGGGATGACTCTGACTCAGGGAACGTGCTGTTCAGGGAACACTGGGTCCTGCCTGCCGAGACCTGGGACGACCGCAGGGAGGGTGCAGGGTCAGTGGCTTTGTCTTAGCACACCTGCCCTGGAGCCAGCAGGTTGGCTGCTCGGTATAGCCGTGGGTCGGGTTGGGAAGCTCTGGACATCTGGCCTGAGGATGGATCTTTGCCTGGCTGCAGTTGGACGTGCTTTTTATGGGAGCACAAGGTCAACAGCAAAGGGATGGGGGAGAAGAAAACCAGAGGAGGCTCTCAACCATGAACCTGATGCTCTCCAGGACCACCGTAAGTACCTCCTCCTCTTCCCTTGCTGGAGTCTCTTCTGGTCTCTGGACATTGATGACTTTCAGTGCAGGTGTGAAACATCCCAGCTGAAACTTAAAGGTGCAGCTGGTCGCTTCACCTAGAAGTCCTTGTGAGACGAAGTCCTTTTTTCCCCCAGATTCTTGGAGCACTGAATGCTTGGCCACCAGTGTGTGCAAGGCAGGAGGACCTGGAGCATTTAGCCCATCCATCCATCCCTCCGGCTTCCCTGGACTGTGTTTACCCAGACCATCTGCGAGGTCGTGAACCCCCAACACTGCTGCAGGCCCACGTGTGCAGGGGGACAGCGGGGATGGAGCGGTCCGAGCGCTGAGCCAGCCATCTGTTTCATTAAATGCCACGTGTGCTCTCTGTTTTTAAAAAGGAACAGGACAAAACAACCCCTCATGAGATAACCGCTTGCAAAGTCCTCTGGAGTCGGTTCCTTCACTGCAGTGTGTCTGATGGCTGGGGCTGAAAGTCAGGTCTGCAGAGCCAAGGAGAGCCAGGTATGCAAAAAGCGGCTCCATCTGCAGCCTCCCAGCACTGCAGGAGGGACACAGACCCACAGGAGAAGGGAAATGGCAGGAGGGGGCTCCAGGCTTTGTTTATATTCAATAAGTGCTGAGGAGAAGCAGGGAACAGAAACCTAGGGATGGGGTCTGTTCAGGTAGGCAATGTTCAGGGACAGGAAGATGAGACTCAGAGAAACCTTAGGAGACAGCTAGGAGTGGAGAGAAGTTTCAGGTATACACTGCTTTTTTGTGTGTGTGTGTGTAAGGTTTTGGAGGATTTTGCAACTGTATTTCCAGTTTTGTGCTCAGCCATCTGCTTTGTGAGGTTTTATACCTATGTGTGGTTAAAGGTGGACTCAGGTGGTGACAATGAGCTAGAGCAGGGGAAACATTTCCCCTTGGTGCCAGTAAGCCACAGAACAGGTCATGGGGTAGCAGAACTCCTCTCCAGTGCAAAGAGGGGATGCCCACGACGTTGCATCCCAAAGGGCACTCCTCACTGCGACTTGAGACCTACGTGGGTACACCCAGAGGTGCCCACATTTGTACAGAGACCCAGCACCAGCAGGAGGATGCACAGCAGGTGATTCGGGTCCATCTGTCTGTCCATCCATCCATCCCCAAAAGGAGCTGGTGTGTCAGCTCTGTTAGGGACTCACTACGTTTTTCTGACTCTTCTGTAATGAAGAAGGTTCTGGATGTAGGTCTGAGGTGAGGCTCCTATTGAACACAACATGTAAATCCTTTTTTTCCTTTTTCTCAAACCGAGATGAAACACACATTTTCTTCAGCTGAGCTCTTGGCAGCTTTCCTGGGGGCAGCTGGTCAGAGGCATCGATGTCAGCCGTTACGGTCCTCCTTTGCACGCAGTCCCCTCGCCTGCAGAGCTGGAAAACAAGGCAATGATTTCCTTCGCTTGGCCACCTCGCCTCCGGCTGACGGGATGCAAGTGAGCTCAGCTCCTCCTGGCCGCTTTCTGCCTTTACACCGGGGACCCGGCAGCAGAGCAGAGCTGACATCAGGGTCAAAACATCTCGCAGTCGGTGCAAGCCGAGGCATTCCTGTGATGCTTGGGGCCTGATGCTGTCCGGAGGGGACTGACAACTCACAGCAATGGGAAGGGCCAGCATCAATGATGCTTTTTCATTGATATATAAACACATATCCATCTTCTCCCCTTCCCTTCTAGGGATTCCTGACCTGTGTCTAAATCAGTCTCAGACTTGGACTAAGCCTAACCCAACACTCTTCTGCCAGCTGAGCTCTCAGGGACTTAATAAACCCTTAACCTTGCTGGGAAACTTGGAGGAAGAGGCAACCATGTCAGCCCGATGGAGGAGTCCACCAAGGCACTGCCGGTTCACTGCAAAAACAAGCACCTTGGTGGGCTTGTCTGAGGCAGACGAGGCTTTGGTAGACGGTGAATGTGGGCTGGGTAAGCTGCCCTTTCGCTTTGCATCAGGGCTGTTGCCGGTCCCACTGGAGCAGCCCCTGGGCTGCAGATGCTTCCTGTGGTTGCCACCACTCCCAAGAACCATCTTGTCCAGAGTGCTGGAGGGGGCATCTGCACAGCTTTTTCTTTTTTATTTGGACAGACATCCTCTGCGAGATGATCATCTCACGTCTTCTGGGAGGCCTTCCTCTGCCTTTTAAGATTATTCTCGAAAGAGGACTGCTCAATATCAGCCTCAGGTAGTTTCAGAGGCAATGGAGAAGACTGTAAAAAGACCTGCCGGGGTCTTAAGCCTGTGGCGAAAATTATGATGTGTTGGAGAGAAGGCTGCGCAGGGAGTGGGACTTGTCAGGAGATGGTTATACCATGATTTCAGACATGCTCCGTCCTCCTCTCCGCCTGGGAATAGCACAAGGTGTTCATCCCTCCACCCGTCCTCCAGGCTGAAGCCTTTGCAGGTGTTAAAGACATCAACTGACCACCCTCCTGCTGGTGTTTTTCCATCTGACTGCATTCCACAGCTCATATTTTTTGAGCTGTAGGATGGGTGAGAAGAGTAACAGGGCATTGCTAGGGCATCCAGAGACCTGAATAACCTGCAGGTGGGATGGAGCTGGGTCTGGGACAGTGCAGTGCTGGTGTCTTCCGTGGGCTTGGAAGTGACAACTCCAGTGATGTTAAGTAGGGGGGAAAAATCACAGCAAGCCCTCCAGGTTTACGTCAGCAGAGCAAAAGGAGAAAAAGTGATTTCTTCCAAGAAACCTCCCTTAAACCTCCAGTCCAAAATACATCCCGTGCCTCTTGCTCAACAGCAGACCAGCATTCTCCAGGGGAAATGCTTTTCTTCCCAAGAACCGCAGCGGTTCCACAGCGAAGGGAGAGGAGCAGGCAACAGCCAGGTTTTGGGGGTGTTTGCTAAGGGGTGGGGGTCTCTATCCCAGCCTGAAATCTAGAAATCTCTTTACCCCATCTCACACAAAATAACAATGTCAGGGAGATGACAGTTCCTTGCACTATCTCCAGCCTCCTGGGCACCCTCATATTGCTCTTACCTGTGCAGCCAGTGCCTCTACATCGCTTCTGAGCCTGGATCCAGGTTTCCACGGGTGTACCTGTATTCAACAAGCACATGGGCGCAGGTCGAACTCCCCCGTACTTCGCAGGGGTTAGGCACATGCTGAAAACCAAGTGATGCTGAATGTTGTCCACCTCTTGCCAAGCCCTTTCCTTGCAGGTAAGGTTCCTTGTGTCAACAAGTCCTTCTGGAAATGTGTTGAGTTTATAGCATCTCTCTCGCCTCCTCTGCGGGTGTAAACTGGCACAAGCTCATTGTCTTCGAGGGAGCCCTTGGCTGTGGCTACACTTCTGTAGTCAGCTCTATAAATAAAAGAAGAGGGAAAATGATAAATGACACCCAAAGTTCGCCAGCCAGCCAGGGAAGATTACTCACAGGCACTGTGCATAAGTGACCTTGAAAACAAATTCCAACTAAATTCGTTAAAAAACTTTAAGGGGGGGTGGGGAAGAAGTGGAATAAACTTCTAAAAGTTCTATAAAATAATACAAAATTAAAATTAACACTTCCAGAATTTCCCACTTCTATCCAACAGAAAAAGGATATATTGGTCCCATGTGTCCCCTGGGAAACAGCAGGATACGACGTTGATAAGCAATATATGTGGCCTGCGAGGGCTGCCAAAAGTAATCAGGGCTCACCAACCCTTGGAGGGTGTTTTCCAGCCGTTAGGAGGGAAACTGGAGCAGATACAAGGGCTTTGAAAATCCAGCTCTAGAAATGTGCTTCATCAGGACAAAGCAGAACTTAATTAGGGCCGGCTGGAAGGTTTTTTTCTCTGCAAAGCTCCTCTCGTGCAAAACAGACCTTTGGTCAGAATGGGAAGATTATTAGAAATTTTAGAAATGAGGTAGATGCTGTCACCTAAAATTCATCCCTTACAAAATTTCTCCCAAAGGGCTTTGAAGTGCTTTGGTTATTTATTCATTTGACAGTCAATGAAACATTTTTTTACAGAAAACTGCTCTAGAAATGGAGCCTTTCCAGGCGTGGTGGGGTGATGGATGGGTATTCGGTATGAAAATCAGTTAAAATTTTTCAGCCTCCCATTCAAACGGGAGACTTCAATTGCTGGCACAGCAGTTGATCAATTCACCCTTGTGCTTTAAACTCAGCAACCTCCAGTAACCTAATAAAGATATATTTTAAGTATACATTACCGGTTATATGTAATTTAACAAATATACTCCTCCTGCTCCTTTGCCTTACTTTCCACAGAAGACATTTTAACAGCTTGAGTGATGTTGCTTTTATGATGCACAAGTCATTTTACTAAACAGCATGATAAAAGTTTGTTCCAGCAAGAATTTCATTAACTTCAGGGTCCTTGTTGTACTTAGCGGCATCGGACTTGGCATGCACAAATAATGGGTTCCAGGGCCTGAAATTTCCATTATTTTCCACCCAGTTTATTTAAAAATCATTGGATGGATTATAAAAGACTGCTAAACAATGAACATACTGTTGTTTCTTATTATTTGTTGCTGTGCCCAAATGTTTGGTATTTCAGGGTCCACCAACAGCACTTTGGGGTGCCACAGAGGGAAACGCATCCTGTAAAACAATTCCTAAATCATAGTTTTTGTCCTCATAAAGCAAAATAATGAGCATTTGCGAATGGGGTGAAACAGCAACAACTTTCTGCCAGAGCTGCGGAGCATTTGGTGAGCATTTGCGTTGTGTCTTTTTCTCTATGGGACCCTGTGCGAAGTGGGTGGGGGAAACTGAGGCACGACATTCCATGGTGCCAAACAAAGCCGAACATGGGATTAACCCTTCTCTTCCATCTCCAAGCCAGTGTTTTCCATGTGCCCTCTCTCCTGAGGGATGTCTGTCACTGAGATGTGCCTGCATCTCTTGTCCTCCCAGCTTTGCACACCCTGTGGGAAGGGATGCGATGTGCACTGGTGGTGTGGGGTCACCAGCTCTGTGCCTCCCAGCTAGCTCCCACCTGAGGGACGTACATTTAAATAAATACCCATCTAAATCAGCTTTGCTCCCAGACCACGTCCGCCTCAGCCATCCGGAGCGCAGGTTTATAGGGGAGGAATGCACAGAACCTTATAATGGCCGTGTTGTCAGAGCCTACAGGCTGGCTCTGCTCTGCTCACCAGCTTTTTATGGGTCTCTGCTCCGTGGTTAGTGTAATTCAGACAAGGTTCCAAAACAAATAGCCTCCTCCTCTGCTCGCCAGCAGGTCATGCGCCTGAGGAATGCCACATACAGTAAATAAATGGCTAACAAAAGCACAGTGTTCTTACAGAATAAATAGCTCCACAGCTTAAATGAAATAGTTAAGTAAATACAGAGATGCTGGGTGCATCCCAAAAAATCCCTCCCCGTTGAGTAGAGCTCCTGGAGGGTCCCATCCTGAGCAGTGGCTGAGCTGGTCCTCCCTTGTAGGCACCCCCCCCACAGCTCTCTGGAAAGGATGGATGCACCTATAGGGCAGTTTCAGCCTACTTTTGGACACTTTTTCATGAAGGAATTCACCGTTCAGAGCCTTTAAGTGCCAGTAATTGTGGAAGGGTGTGAAGAGGGAGGAGAGCAGGATGGGAGGTGCAGACAGCAATCCCCATCAGGGTAGTGCTCACATCTCTAACGGTGGTGGCTTCGCTGCTGTCTCCAAACAGGCTTCATCAGATGGGAATTAAGGTATGATGGGTATGACATTGCTTGGCTAAACCACATTAGAGTGGCAAAACACAGACTAAAGCAGGGAAAGCCTTTCCCCAGCAATAGTGGCATTCAAAGAAGCTGGGAATTTGGGGATTTAGCACTAATTTGCTAAGCTTGTACAATGGAGGGGAAGCAGAACAACTTTCTGTTTCATTTTGAGTGGCTATTCTTCTGCTGGTGTTACTCTCCGGAAGCTCTTCCAAGCCAAAAAGAAAAATCCCAACCCCCCAGCAGAAATGCTTGCATTGAAAGGTAATTCTGCTTGCAACATTTAGCAGGTGAAGTAAGGGTTTAATTTCTCAGCTGTCCCTGCTGAAGACTGGGAGATGTCTCCTGGGACAAAGCAGAGGCTTGGATGGCATTAGCTGTGTTTCCAGGGGTAGATGGATTTTTGCATGGAGTTTTTCTGGAGGTTAGGCCTTTCTGCTGAGCTCGTGCGATGTTATGTGCCAGTTCAGAGGCAGAAATGAAAGCCGAATTTAGGGATCTTGTTTATTGGTCTCTTGCTCCAGCTATTAGCCTGGAAACCATTCAAGGAAAATCGATCAATTATATTCTTGATGCCGTTATTGTCATAAACTCTTCCAGTTCCTCATTTATGGAGCGTGCATGTCTCTTTTTTTAAAAAATTATTTCAGCGCTGACTGATATTGCTTCAGTCTTTTAAGGAACTGGCTTTCCTTCCTTGATTATGATATTCCTTTTGAATTTTGTAGCCCAGCCTGTGCTGAAAGCCCACCTCCCTACACTGCTGTCACATTACTGATGTAAAAGGGGCTGTTTCCCGCAAGAAGCATAGAGCAGGACAAGGGTCGGTAGTTTCAAAATCCCATGCATACTTCCTCCCATCAGGCTGATTAGGAAGTTATTAAGAAAAGCAGAGTCCTGACTTCAGACCAAGTTGAGCCAGCAACTGTGCCTCAGTTTCCACTCCATTAAAGGGCAGTGATGGCAGAAGCCCGTTTCACCCTGAGGCAGTGCCGTGCACCCAGACCAGGCTCCGTCAGTGCAGACGATGTGTACGAGCGATGCTAATGGCCTGGCAAGATTTTACTCAGAGCTCCTGGGATTTTTTTCCAGCTGGCTATGTCCAGCTTCATCCTTTCCGACACAGAGGCTGATTTACAAGTGAGATTACACCGGCTGACGCTCACTGCTCCCCTTGCCAGCTCTCTGCAGACGGCTCCTGCGGGGTGTCCAGCAGCACTAGTGGGTTCACGTCTGTCTAGTGATGGGAAACCCACCCTTAAAGACCTACATTTAACCGACTTTTTAATCCATTCGCTCCTCATCCACGTTTAATGATGCTTAGTCCATAGATGCATCTGAGGATGCTTAGTCTATTTATGAATTGCACTTATTCTGGCTCAACCTCCTTTTTAAGGCTCAGGTTTCACGCCCCTCAAGTGACTTGTTTTAGAGATGGCTTTTTGCCTGCTTCAGAGCCTTGCACCATGGTGGCCAACAGCGGCAAGCAGCCGCAGCAAACGGTAGCCGTTTCCTCCCCGCTCGCACAGGCTGTGGGCGAGATCCTCTGCAACCCCAGACATCCCTCCCGCATCCCACAGCACTCGGGATGGGTCCTCTGGGTTGGCCACCTTGGCAGTGACATTGCTATGTTGGGACATGGCTAATTTGCCCAGAGACTGGTGCTTGCTGGCACAACAGAGGTGGGCTCTGGAGGTGCCCAGCTCGGTCCAGGTTCCCCTGATTTTTTTTTGGCACATCTAATGCCAGAACAAAAATCCTGCAAAAACTTAAGATCCCAAGAAACCATCAAGAAGAGGTGGAAGAATGGTCCTGGATCACCAACAGCAAGGATGCTCCTAGATCAAGGGATGCTCCTGTGGCATCGGCAGTGACTTGTAGAGCTGCATCTCCAGCCCTACCAAGGTGGCTTTGGTCCTGGTGCACATCCCCTGGTGCAGGGTCTGCCCAGGTCGTGGTCTCGGTGTTTGCACCTTTTCCTTTTGCTCTCCTTCATCTTTTCTTTCCTGAGAAAACATTGTTTTACATAAAATCATTATCTCACCCAGGACCAACCGGCCGGCCTGTCCTTCCGGGGAGAAATTAATAAAGAATAAAACCTGACTGTGCCACAGATAAGGCACATCCACAGAAATCAACCGCCTTTCTAGCTTCAAGGGGGGAGATTTGCACTTGCCCAAGATGTTGCAGAAGATATTGCAGAGAGTAAGGAAAAATTCTCAGCTCAGCACACAAAACACGGCCCCAAAGAGTGGGACGGCTCGAGGAGATTTTCAGCTTGCACTCCTCTTCCCTCCTAACAGGCAAATAACCCCTGTGGTTGATGGAAGACTTGCTTTTCAGCTAAACAAAACCTCTCCTGGAGCGTGTTCACCCTCCTTGAGATACAAAATATTTACAAAAATGTACAAAGTTTGTTATAAATCTCAAACTTCTCTAATGAAAAACTTTTGGTCGTCTCCTGCAGCTGGTGCGAAGCATCACCTTGGATAAGGGCGGGCAGATGGGACGTGTCGGGAGGAGATCCCACCCTTCTTCTGCACCAGGCATCCAGTGAAAGTCATGTTGGATCACGGTAAGAAACATGTTTTGCTCCCATGAGTGGAAGGTGTCTTTGTCTTTCCTTCTTGGATTGCCTTTCTTCTGGTTTTTCCATGAAAATAAAAGAAAAAAAAGAGAATGGATTTTGGTTTTTTCCCTGGGAAGCACTGCCTGAAGCTTAACTTCAGAGACTGTCTGAGCAAACCACGAGCTATGTGAGAGAGTGGTGGTGGGCTGCAAGAGTCTGGCAGTCACAACCCTTCCCCGTCCCTTTGGAGACATGCAGCGTGTCAGGTCTGATTCCCATCCCCACGTCTCCATGGAAGTGACAGAATCCCACAACTGAGGAAACGGGACAGGACCCTCTCCAGACCAGCACAGGTAGTGGGGAACAGAAGGAGGACCTCCCATCACGCACATCCAGGCTCGAAGCAAAGATGCTGCAAAATTATGGTCTTTGAGGTATGTGGGCTCTTCAAGACCTCGCTGTTGCAGAGCACAGGGATGTGTCCCCTGCAAGACGGGAGGTGAGCGCTGGGGACGTCCTCTTCTCCCAGTGCAGGAAGTCACCAAGTGATACGAAGCAACCTCTCCATCACAGGGGCTCGGACCAAAAACCTGGGGCATGCCTGCCTGTGCTGTGCAATACTGATTTTGTGTGCCATGCCTGATTTCTTTTCCCAATGTTTTTTTACCCTCTCTTGTTTTATACCCATCTCTTCCTTTTCAGACCTGCCTTGTTCCAGTATTTATGGGAAATACATGATAAGAGACCAGAAGGTTGGTGTGTGTCCCCCCCCATCCTTGTTTTAAGAAGTACTTCCCCACGCCATCCTGCCGACAAAGACACATGGAAATTAGGGATGGAAAGGACCTGTGAGGTTGGGTTTTGTGCTCCTGCCAAGGCAAGACTTTCCGGAGCGATGCAATCTCTAGCACTTCGGTTATTTGAGGTTTAACAGACCCAGGTGACGCAGAGAAAAAAACTCAGGGTTTCCAGGACAGGCACAGGGAGGGACAAGCAAGTCTGCTAAAGGCAGTCTGGTGGCCTGGGCTTGGTTTTGGGCTGCTTGGGGAACACAGTGGCCACCAACGGTGCTGGCTCAGGCTGAAAGCCAACACGGGAAGCCTCAGCCTTCCCCCGAAGCTAAATTCTGCTTTACCAATGCTGGTAAAGAGAGAGAAAGTCTCTTTGGATGAAGAATCGGATATCTTGTCCCGCTGTGTCCCTCTCCAGCTCTCAGCTTGCAGAACAGAAGTTGGGCCACCAGCATCCCAGCTCTGCTGCTAAACACACTAAACATGGCTTTAATTTCTGCTCTGTGTTCTCACCACAGGCTCTGAGAGAGCAGCTGCTTGCAGCTCAGGACAGCACATCCTTGGCTGCCGAGATGGTATAGTTAGTAGGGGAATAAGCAGCCTTTGGCATGATGCGTGGTCCCCATGGTGGTCCAGCTGCAAGACAAGGTCTGCCACAGAACCCTGTGGTGACAGCCTGGGGTGTCTGGTAGGGCTGAGAGCCTGGAGGGCTGTGATATAACTATATAACCTTAGAAAGGCTTAGTGGGAAAAACTAACATAGAAAATGGACAGCAAACTGCTGGGTGCAGCAAGGTGTCAGCACCTCACTCTTGCTCCTATCATACCCAGAGATGGCCAGGGGCTGATCTAAAGGTTTCTGCAGCCCCTGGATATCAGGGTACAATCTTCTGGCTTTTCGATCCTGTTCATAGAACACAGATTTGAGCTCATTCTTGGAAAGCAATGAGGAAAGAAGCAACACATTTACTCTTCCAGTGCCACAGAAGCACCTCAGAAGAAGCTTTACACCCCGATCTCTTCTGGGCCAGCTCTTCAGCCGACAGCATCCTTGTGTGGGATGCGGATCGGATGGGGCGGGGCTCTTCTCTCCCGTGCAGAATGGGAAGCATCCCTCCCTCAGGGTCCCCAGAGATGAGCACAGGGTGTCCCGTGCGGGGACCCACATCCCGGCTGCCTTCCCGCTCCCTCGCCCGCATCCCGGCGCACAGCTGGATGGAGAACCCAGCTGTTGGCAGGCAGGGCTGCGGGAACAAAGGGGCCATTGCAGCGTGGACTTTGAGCAATGGAGAGCAAAGCCCGGCAGCTCTCAGCAAGCGTCGGGGCCGTGAAATCTGATTCGTGCCCCTCCGGGATGGGGAAGGGACCCTGAAGGCAGTGCGCTTTGGTGGCAGGGAAGGACAGGTGGCCGCAGGCTGGGAAGAAGGGCCGTAACGACACGTCATGGACACAAGATCTTCTTTGTTATGATGTTACCAAAGTAGAAGAGCGACTGCGGGAGAGGTTTCAGCACAGCTGCCTGAACTCCTTACCTCCTGGAGATCAAAGCCCGCCTTTCTAATTGCGTCTTTTATTGCACTCACCCAAACCCTCGCCTGGTATTCCAGTGGCTTTGCAGGGGGAACAGGTGTCTTTTAACACGCATGCGATTACAGGAGATTAACAGATTTAAAAGCATGTCTCAGGAGACACAGCAATGCATCATGCTCCTGTTAAGATGGGGGATGCTGAGCTGGGCAGGGAAGCTTCTGCAGGAATATCTCCCTCCCTGGCATGGGAGGCTCTCCCCACCTAGCAGGTAGCCAATGCCACGGGGCAGCTTGGGGCAGAGGTGTGACCCTGGCCAGCCCCAGCACAAGGCCACGGGGCCCTGAGGAAGCCCCCGTGCTGACAGTGTGAGCAGGACCACTGAGATGCCTCATGTGTCCCACCCTGATGAGAAGGACATTGGGAGGAGAGAGGCTGCAGCCTGCTGAGTGGCTCCTGCACAGGGATGCTCCGTCCCCCAGATGCCCCAGCTGGATCAAGGACCTTCCCTCCATCGCCCAAATGCTCCCTACTGCACCAGGGACAACTCCCTCCCAATTCATACCCCCAAACACCCTGTGTTGGACCAGGGATCCCTCTGGTCCATCCCCCCAGATGCCCCATATATGACCAAGGACCCTCTACTCCATCCCACCACCTGGGATCTTCGCACTCCATGTCCCATTCTGTCTGGTTGATTCCCCACAAACACTCTACACTGGATCGCGGACTCCCACTCTTCATCCCCCCCAAATGTGGGGGATTTCAGGCATTTCCAAGTGAGGGAGCAGTGTGGTGGGAGATGTAGTGAGGGGAAAAACTCTTACATTGCTCAAAGATAGCGAAGGTCTTCACCGTAGAGGATTAAAATACGCGGAGACCAAGAACCGCTGGCCCAGGAGCCAGGGAGGGGACAGAAACTTGGCTGACGATCTTGCAGAACAAAGCAAAAACAGGAAAATGCACAGACATGCCTAGAAAGTAATAAAAACAAAGTTCAGGTTAAATACACACAGGGTCTCTTTTCCCCTTGGCAGGTTAAGAAAGGGCAATCTTTGCCTCCAGAGCTGCTGGCAGAAGCCATCGTTCTTGCTTATTCCCGGCAAAAACAAGAGGAGGTGGATGGAGGTGTTCAGGGTGGACAGAAAGGGGCTCAGCTGACCCCCCCCAGATGTCATCCCAGGGGGGGAAGATTTGCTCTGGAGCGGCAGCAGAAGGACACACAGCCTGACAGGCAAGGACAGCGGGGTGGACAACCCTCAGCGCATCGTACCACACCGGTCACTTTGCTGCAGTCTCTGTGGTCTCCTACACATCCTCACAGCTCCCCAGTCTCTTTGATTTAAGGATTTTCCTTTAATTATTCTACCATGCTGTAGTAAACACCCATATAAATGGGACCTCAGGTTTGAGTTCATAAAACAAAGCTGAGGAATGCAAAAAAATATTAATATCCCAGAGAGCTTCTTGTTTATTGGAGTTGAAACCTATGCCCTCATCAAAATGAAGCGATAAAAAAAAAATCGTTTGGGGAAAAGGGATGATCATTTTCCATCAGCTGCCCACTGTTTCTTTGCTGCTGGGTGTAACTCCTAAAAATGAGGCGTTTGTCCCCTTTGATGGCTGGTGTAAAACGAGCTTTGATGTGGTGGAAGGAAATAATGTATTTAGGTACAGCCTTTGCTCAGATCAGGCAGAGCTAATATAAATCAGGATACTGAGGGGATCGGGAAGGGTGTGGAGAGGCTCAACTTGACCCTTTACCGCCTTTTTCTTTAACTTTCACATTAAATTAACTTTCCTATTGTTCCATATCACTGCATTACATCTTATTTTCCCCATCATGATTCTTTTGTTCCCCTGCAAAGCTTTTGAAGCAGATGAGAAAGGGAAACCTCTTGTAATCATTTTTCCAGAGGGTACCCCTGATCACAGGCAGCACATGGAAATGACTGGGAAAATAAAGCCTTGTCACAACATCTCTGCTAATCTTTCTTGGAAATGCCTTGGTATTGCTTTGAAAACTACTTTCAAAACAAATGGTGCCTTACTGGGGTGGCAGAACTGGAATCCATTTCCGTCACTGCATTAAAATTCATACAAGGCACAAACAAGTTGCTGAGATTTTCATGCCATTCACCAGGAGCTGAATAAAAATCACATTAAATTTACTTCACGCTTCTACAACAGCTGGTTGTCACATCTTAAATTGCTTTTCAATCCCACGTGCCAGGGAAAAATCAGGATCCTTTCAAGTCCAGGAGTTTTCCCATTAATTTAACCTGGATGGCTTTGCCAGCAGGACAGATTTTCCAACATGCTCAGCTGTTTTCTGAGTCTGGCCTCTTCTTTTAGTACCTGAATTGATGGGAAGCTCCTGAATAACGTAAATAACCCTGTGATTTCCTTGGATGCTAGCTTGGCCACTTGGTCACTGACGGAGGTGCTGGATGATACCACCATTTTGGGGCCAAGCTCATCCTGCACCGGCCCCGGACAATGCCAGGAACAGCATCCAAATCTCTCAGATTTACAATAATCCTGGAAATACACCAGATCTGTTGTATTCGAGGGTAAGTTTGGGCTGATGTCTGCGGGAGCAAGCAGCCACGGTTCGCCCAGGTACCCAGGATTTTCCTTGTTTGCAAAGGGCTGGTTTTGCTGGAAGTTGAGTCTTTACTCTTCATTTGTCAGAATTAAAATATACTCAGACTTCTTGGCCCACCGTCAAAACGCAATACTCCATGGTCTAATTTTCTTAATGAATTTAGCTCTTAATGCTGAAACCGACCCACCGGTGACACCCCTCCAGGTACGGCTCTGCCACCTTGCCTTGTGCTGGCTGGGGACGTGGGAGCGTGCTCCCTGTTAACCATCCCCAGCCCCTCCCAGAGCAAATACCTGGGCTCTTTGGACATCCCCAGCCGACGGCATCTCCTGGCCCACTGCCAAGATGCTGGTTAAAGCCCTCTGCAACGAGGCTCTGCCCCAGAGCTGAGCGAAACTGTGTCAGTGACGGTGTGGAAATCGCTCTTGCTCAAAACAGGAAGGCAAGAGAGGAGGTTAGAGCCTCTCGCTCTAAGGGTTCACCTCCCGGCCATGACACTGGGTTTCCTCTTTGCTTATGGGGCGGTGAAGGAGTCTGAAGACCCTGCTGAGCTGCTTTGGCAGCTTCCCCATGCTTCTCTCGTGACCATGGGGTTTGCAGCTCACGCACGTGGAGGAAATAAAATGCTGTGGTAAGCCAATGCAGGGCACTGAGGTTCGTGGCATAGAGCAAGTTTCTGTCAGTAGTAGGATTTTTTGGCTTGGTAGGAGACCCCACGGAGATGTGCATCCCCCTCGGCAGTCGAAGCTTGCAGCTCAGCTTGGTGCATCGTGCTGGCCAAGCCGGAGGGTGATGAGCACGGCACCCGGTGCTCGCAGCGGGACGTCCCCAGGGGTGTTAAAGAAAGGCAAGCAGAGAGGGGTGGAAGGAAGAATAAAGAAATAGAGAGGAATCAGCTTTTCCAGCCACCCCTATGCAGAGGCATTGCTTCCAGAGAGGTCCTGGTGGCTTTGAGAGGCTCTGCTAACCAAACTGGAAAGCAGCGCTTCCTTCGTTATTCCAAAAGCTTAATGAAATCCTGAAAAAAAAAAAAAAAATGAATAAAGCCTAACTGCCCCAAAATGGAAAGTTTCTTGCATGAAAGGGACAGTGGGATGTGTGGCGGAAGCTACCGCCCCCGCTCCAGTTTACTCGGACTTTTTAGGCAGTTTCTCTTGCAGCTAGTGCCCTCTCGCGGAAACCTCTCATCTGCTCCATTTTTACTGTTTGGTTTTTTTTTTCCTAAAAATGAAATGAAGAGAAGAGCATGCATAGAGACTGCGGTTCTGCCCAGGCCCAGCATGGCCAGCGGTGCCGGCGATCGGCTCGTGGCTTCCCGCCCAGCATCGGGATGGAGGATTGCATCGGGATGGAGGATTGCAACCCCATGACATCCCACCACGAGATGAAGCCTTCCCAAACCAATGTGCTCCACGGTGACAACCCAGGATGCTCTGACCCCAACCCCACTGGTGCTAAAGGAAGGTCTCCTGCCAGCACCATCACAGGCTGCTGCCTGCTTTGCTCCCCTCCCTGCCTCCCAAAAAGCGTGAGATAATTGGGAATGGGAGCAAAAGGTGAGGACAACGTTCCTCTCAGATGTCCGAATGTCAAAGCGATGCTCGCACAGAGCTGGGGACAACAAAGAGCCATCGGGATCGATGCAGCTGGCGGGATGGGAGCGGTATGTGAGGTCGGTTGCTGGGAAAAGCAGGGCTTGAGCTGGCGGAGCAGCAGTGCCATCGCCTGGAGCCCTCTGCTGAGATGCTCTTCTCCAGGCAAACCCCAAAGCGAACGCAAACACACGTTATTTTTATTTTCCCACAGCGAAGACCTCTCCCAGAGCACAGAGAGGCCCCAGCAAAGGGACCAAGCTTAATGCCAGCCTTCCCTTATGCTAAAGCATCTGGAGGCTGAGCATCCCTGTTCTTTGCTTTTTTCAACCTGAAAGTGTGGGGAAAACTGCTGGGCAGACCTGCTGCTGCTGGGTCAGGCTTGCACAGGGCGCCCTAATTTTGCATGGAGGTGGTGCAGCTCTTGAGCACAGCTTGGGGAAGCTCTCTTGTAAAGGACTGGAGGGGTCCCTGGCCGAATAGGAAGAATTAAATGGGTTTGGGGGTGGTGTTTGGGGCAGTGCTGGGGGTGGACGGTGGTGGGGAGCGCTGGGATCAAGCTTTGTTTGAGGGATATGGGGCTGCGGATGACAGTGGAAAGCAAATTCGTTGCATCGGAAAGCAAGGGTTGGCAGAAAACAAGGCCCTCAGGTTAATTTTACCCTAAAAAATAAGAGTTTCCGCCTGTGGCCCCAGTAATAGCAGAGATCTAGTGACAATCCTGCCATTTTCCACCGCTTCGTGTGCCTCAAACCAGGGCTGCGCTCCACGCCACGAAGGTGTTCAAACCCCATCCTTCAAGCATAAATCAGTAAAAAAGAAGAAAACGTGAAGCCATAACTCGGGCTCCTGCGCCCGACTGTGGGGCGAGGCGGGTAGGACCGGGGGTCCTGGGGCTGATGGGACCTCGCTGAGGCTGGGCGCCATGGTCCTACCTGGTGTTAGGTGCCATTTCAGCGTGGCGTGCGCGACCTGGGCAGCTGCGGTGTTTCACAGGATGCACGTGCGCACGTAGACGCTGTATGAATTGCGTATGTAACGCGTCATAAAGGATGCAGGGTACGGACCTTAAACATCCCATAATATGCGAGATACACAGATAAAACCCTAAACATAGATCTGTTTATCACGCACAAAGAATGGGGGGACGAAAGGCATAATCCACCCGCTCCTTAGGAAATCCCGGTCTGAGGCGTCATTCCCCGTCCGTGACCCCGCCCCCACGCCCTTGGCCACGCCTCCCCATCGTGGCCACGCCTCTCCCGGTCGCGCCTCCCTGGCTCCACGCCCCGCAGTCCTCCAGAGCATAGAAAAGCGGGGCTAGAGCGGCTGGAGTGCCTTGGGTGAAGTGCGTGCATCCCGGGACGGAAGTGGCGTCACGGCGCGGCCGCCGCCTGAGGGGAGGCAGTTCTGGCGGGCGGCGGGGCCCCGTGCCGAGCCGTGCGGGGAAGATGCCTGTGGCGGTGATGGCCGAGAACTCCTTCAGCTTCAAGAAGCTCCTGGAGCAGTGCGAGACCCAGGAGCTGGAGGTGCGGGGGGGAGGAGCAGGCCGCGCCGCTGGGACCGGCCCGAGGTTGCCGGGGGCCTGGCTGAGGCCCCGGGCTGCGAGGGGTGTGGTGGCCGCGGGGTCGAGCGCTCCGGGTTACAGGCGACCGCGGCGCCGGTCTCGGTGCCGGTGTGAGGGTCAGGCCGGGGTCCGGCGGGGGGGGAGGGGTTCGCGGCGCTCCCCCTCTGTGTGCGTGGGGTTGGTGGGGGTGCAGCGTTTCGGCCTGCCGCTTCTGAAAAAGCCTACAGGGAAGCTTTCCAGCAGCTCGCGAGCCGCAGGCGGATGAGCGCGTTTTAGTGTGATTATTAGGGTGTTTTCGGAGGGCGGGGGAGGTGTGCGAGAAGGAGGGTTGCATATCTCTGTGTCTCGCGTGGTTAAGGAAAAAGAGGTGTTGGAAAGGGGAGTGGGGCACTGAACTGCTCTTAGATCAGTGGTGTGCTTGTTACGGAAGCCCACGCTGGAAGCTTCCTCTGTGCCGTTTTAAATTCTGTTGCCCGATGAGTTTTCAGGGCTTACTGCCTGTGCTGTCAGTGTGCCAGACTCCAGCCTGTGGTAAATAGCGTTAATGCTAAAAGCTTTTCCCGAGTGATATCCATAGACCCGTTATTGTCTTGTAGAGTTCCCAGTGCTTTGCTAAATATGAAGCTCACATGTCCCGCTGTAACCATTTGAAAGAAGGGAAAACTTTGAATTTTCCTCTTTCATGCACTCTTCAGTGATTTGGATTTTTAGATCTTGCTACCCTGGCAGTTGAAGGGAGAGAGCTGTTCCAGAGTGTCGTCACTTCCTGCAGCAGAACTTTGGTGGTGACAAACCACATAGTTTTGTGGCAGAAAATATAGCCGTTACATGTAAGGGGGTCTCTACTTATGGGTGTGCATCATCAAGCTTCAGTTGATGTTTCTGTGCGCTGTTTCTGTGCTGACCCCAGGCACCTCTCATGTTCTCTATGTGGTGCTGTAACTTCCTTGGTATGCCCTGATCTCTGCAGATGAGTGTTATGGAGCTGGAGGGAGATTCTAGTGCTGAAAACATGAGCTACCTGCTGCCCCAAGCGATGTGTGAGCATAGAGAAGCAGGAGAGTGCCCTTGTACCACGCGGGAGGGTGCAGTGTGGTTAGCCCTTCCTTCTGGGAGCTGCTTCGTACTTGCTTTGAAGGTGCACTTTCTGCTAAGGTGTGTACTGGGGAAGAGTGGCAGGGGTGGAGCCCACCAGGCTTTGGGTTTTGTTTCTGAAGCCATCTGAGGAGGTTTGACACATCCTTCTTGCTTCCCTGCTGCAGAGCGTTGCGTGTTGGACCTTGGTGGGTCCCTGGGAGCTGTTACAAAGCCGCTGAACTTAGACTGCACTCTGCTTAAGGTTTCTGCTGTGTCTGTCAGCAGAGTCTCCTAGAGCAAGTGGAAACAGATGCAGCCCTGGCAAACTGTTCCCAAAGGCTTTGACAAAGCTGGCAAGTTATTTGCTATGTATATCTGCATCCATGTCAGGATTCTTGTGGGCACACTATCATCTGCTGCTAGCCTTTGTTTTTTCAGATTAGGAGTTGGTATGTAGGCTGTTTTTTTTCTTTTTTGCAGGCTAGATGCATCCACAGAGCTTCCTTAAGTAAGACTGTAGATTGTAAATCCAGTTGTTTTGGTGTTAGTTACTTTTCCCTTCTGTTTCACTAGTCTCCTGGCAGAGAAACAAATGACTTTTTTTTTAGTACAAACACCAAAGGTGAGTTGATACAATCCAAACAGGAGGTATTAATTGACATGGCTTTGTAATCCAAGGAACTGTTGCAGAAACTGTTGTATTTGTATGTGGGTGATAAGCCCTGGAAACAGTGTAAGAGTGTAAGAATGGCTGTGGAGATATCTGCTCCAGGACACAACTAATCACCTGCTTTTGGCTTAGATGAGCCTATAAGTCACACATGTAATTAAATCAAATAGCTGCATAATTGGCTTCCTCTGAGTGTTTGCCACACTACCCTTTGATAAATTGCTAAAAGCTTATTGGAAATCTTTTCAGCTTTTAAGCGATTATAGACTTTCAAAATTTTGTAACTTTATTATAATTAATTTTTTCTACTTGTATGATTTGTGAGGTCTGCTGAAGTGTGGCAGGTGTCAAAGCTTAGGCTGGATTTTCAAGAAGGGCAGTTCAAGTGAGTGAAGTAACTTTAGTCTGGTGGAGTGCCCTGAATTGACCTGAAGTTAGCTCAAGATAGATGAATTTGTGAGGCCTAAAACCATCTGTTTGTGTGGAACTCTGAAGTGAGATGGTTACCACTTTCAAGAGCATAAGCTGGAGCATTAGAAAGGTGTAACCTTACTTTATTCATGCAGCTAACCAAACTGAGTTTTCTAAATAAAACTTATGGCCTGTGCAAATTAATTCTTCGTCATAAGACACAATTATTTCTGTAACATTGCAACTCTGACAATTTGTCCAGACCTATTATGTGGTGTGAAAAACACCAGCTGTCTTGGAATGTTCAGATTTCCTTAAAGTTGGCTACCTGGTATATTTTGTAAGGTATCTTGTTCTTAAAATATGTAACCAAATTATTTGTACTTCTTTTTTAGGCCCCCGGAGGAATTGCAACACCGCTTGTTTATGGCCAGCTTCTAGCTTTATACCTGTTGCATAATGACATGTAAGTGGCTTGTATTAATCTTTACTTCAGATATCAAATTTGTCATTATTAGCTTGAGCTGTAGTTGCCAGAATATTAGAAATGGGTTGTGTGACTAACAAAATCCATGTAGGCAGTGCTGGTTTTTTTAAAAAAAGTATTCACAGAATGAAGTCTCTTTCACTCTCTTGCTCTGTCAGGAAAATCCTTCTTCTTTATTTGCTCTTGCCCACCCTTTTGAACTGTAGGGAAACAGATTGGCTTGAGGAAGAAAGTTCCTTAAATAGTGAAACTGACTCCTTTGGAAAGTGCTCAACACTTCAGTGTTTTGATTTGTGGCTTTTCAAGGCTGTGTTTGCTTGGAGTAAGATTGCATGCTGCTCCTTGTGTCCAATTACAGCGGAATAACTCTAAACTGGCCATGTTAAACATGAGGGGTACTGTTGGCTTGAATGAGCTAAGTCTGCATGAAGCAGTAATCCTTTAAATTCAGTCTAGTGGATTATTACCATGTCCCTGTGCGAGCTTGATTCAGTACGTTTAGGGTTTTATTGAGAAGCTGCTGATTCTTTATTCAGGCAGAACAAATGACACTGCTGTGTTTGATTATCAAGGCAAAGTAAGCATTGGTGTGGGGATTTGAAGACTGGAGTGTTTTCTTGCGTTGTAGGTATATATTCTTTTCAGACAAATTCCCTGCGCACTGGTACTGAGTATTAGGTTTAATGCAGATAGCCTTGGTTCAAATGAATTTGAAGTTTTAGAATTGTGCTTTAATGAAAACCAGTGAAACTTTTTCCTCTATTTTGCATTTTAAATCTTTCTGAGAATTTGTAACCAGTTCATTTTTAGACTTGTTTAGACTCTGAAGATCAATTACGAAGTATTTCAATATGTCCAAGTCTCCAGACTCTGTGTGACAAAGCTGGGTTGGGAAGAACATGCACAAAACAGTCTAAGTCTTTGGTGTGCAAAGTGGAGTATGGGCACATGAAGAAAGCATTTTTGTACTATTAAGTAAAATAAAAATATCTTTAAATTATGTTTATTTAATCTTTTTAAACTTCTATATTTGTATGTTTTATAGCATACGTAATATATTAATGCAGTGGCACATGTAATTTATAAGTACATATGCATATACTGGTGGTGTATGCTCACAAATGTTATTTTGCTAGATGTACGTGATCAAAAGTTTGGAGAGCACTGGTCTAAATGACTTCTGACACTATTAAAAAGTATTATTTGTATATATGTTCATCAAAGATGCAGCCATTCCAAAAATAAAACTGCAAAACTAACTTCTGTGGAATGCTGCTGAGAGTAGATAAATGAGAAACCTTTTCTGAAGTGGTGTTAAATGAGGTGGTCGATGAACTATTTGTTGTATTATCGCAGTCACGTTGTCTCCTTGGGAATAACCTTGTTTTCCTACTTCAGCAGACATAGAGGGAATATTTTAAAGCACTGAGACTGTGTTAATGATAGCATCTCTAAAAACCTTTGGTGTCTCCTTGTAGCAAATATTTGGTTACTGAGAAGTATTTTTAACTTAATTTTTTTAGGAATAATGCACGATATCTTTGGAAAAGAATCCCTCCTGCTATCAAATCGGTAAGTACTTCATGAAATGCCATTTGATACCAGAGAAGCCTTGGGCTCAGTTCTGTGCTGTGAACTGGTTGCCCAGCAGATGGCATGTTGGTCTTTAAGATCTGCTAGTTTCTTGTCTGCTGCCTCTCTTCCTTCCCAAATAAGCTGGTGCAGTAGAGTTCAGTAAATCTGGAGACTTTTTGGTAGAAAGCCTCGTGATAAAGGGTAGTCAGCTGCAGGAAAGCAATGGATCTGACTCTGGGATGGGGCCGCGTTCCACATGAGGGTGCAGAAGACCATGTGTAGTGAAAAGTGACTTCAGAGAAGTTGCATCTTCAAATTGATTAACTTTCTGAAGGTGCTTTTTTTGCACTGCATTTGCATCAAAGAAGCATTTTGAGGATGTAGCTAAATATAATACCAGAAACGCTTCCAGACTGCACTGTTCCTAGGTTTTTAGTTTGCTATCATATTTTGCAAGAAAACAAGTGTTCTATAGTCTTGTGTTAAGAAGCCTTATGGTCAGGATGGGACCTGTCAGATGGTTCTGAAACAATTTTCTTTCTCTTTGAAGAAAGAAGTAGTTACATTGGTTGAGTCAGTGGACATCTGGACCAAACTTTACTTGGCCTTTCTCTGAATCCTCTGCTGTATTTGTTGCACAACAATATTCTGTGAATAATCTGGCTTTTTTTGGTGTAACTTGCATTTTGTGTGAAGCATCATTCTTGGTGGGGGAAGCTCATTGCATGAATTATTTTGGGAAGGTTACAGCTCAAAGCACAGATTTTTCTTACATATTTGTGTTGATGAATCCTCTACTAATTGAGTGAAGTAATGATTAGCGTAAATCTTCAGAAACAAATCTGTTCTCATTACAGTTGAAAATATTTATTACCAAGTTTGGTGCTTGATTGCTATTCTGATGGGGTGTTGTGAAGTCTAGTTGACAATAGGACAATGTGCAACATGGTAGAAGTAGCCCTCAAAACCAGCAGTGGGAGAGCAGTTATAGTGACTATGGCACCATATTAAGTGTGACCGATTTGTCAGCATTTCAGGACTTTCAATTTGAAAATTGCCTTCACTGTGCAAACAGCCATTGCGCTGTGTAAAGCCTATGCTGAAGAGGCAGGCATCTCTCTAAACAGAAAATAAGCTGTCTGTCCTTTTGCAACTCTGGTTAGCAGTCTGAGGCAAACTGTCCTCCATGATTGTTTTAGCTGGTGTGTCAGCCTGGATTGGTGTAAGTGACATGCCGGCAGACTTTGCTGAAACAGGTGATAACATTTTGGCAGAGGATAGATCAGGGAGCTTGCAGCAGTGACACCTGCTAGAACAAGATTTCACAATGCTTGTTTGTTCATCGTTACAGGTATTGTGAGGTACACTTGCAGTGGGAATGGGCTTATACAGAATGGTCCCTGTAGAGAATACCCAGTTCTGGATTAATTGGTGGTTTTTTGTCGCAACAGGCAAATGCTGAACTTGGTGCAGTTTGGTCAGTAGGACAAAGAATCTGGCAGAGAGACTTTCCAGGAATCTATACAACAATCAGTGCGCATCAGTGGTCCGAGACTATTCAACCAATCATGGAAGCACTTAGAGGTACAAACTGAACTTCTGTAGGTAGCATGGCATTCTGTCGCCTTAAATTATTTCTGTGTGCTCAAACAGAAATAGACAAGTAGACAATGACTACTTACTATGAAAAATCAGAAGTGGTCAGGAAGATTACCAAGCTTTTGTAGGTTTTACTGAAAGGAATGTAATTATCAGGTGTAAATTAAAAGCTCATTACAAAAACTTGTAGAAACAAACTGAAATGTTTTTATTAATCAGGATTGTGTGTGATGGAAACTGCAATGTGAAACACTATACATACGTGATATGTTTTGTTCTGTAGTAGCAAACAGACCATTAGTTACCCAGTTTTATTGGGCTTTTAACTAGTCATCTAGGGAACTTGTCTTGGCATTCCAGAACCTTGTGATGCTTATGAAAAAGTTTTCCTTTTAAATGTGGCTTTAGTCAAATGTTTTAGTTACAGACCATGCAACAGTAACATGCAAAGTCTTGCTACTAGAGGGCAATGCAGACTGCTAAAAAGCCTTCCAAGGTATTTTACAATAACATTCTCTGTAGCTTTGAAACAACTGATTCACAGATGCCTTAATATCAAAGCAGATGTGGTAAAATGGCATGAATGAAAATGGAGAATGCCAACAGCAGCAAAGTTTCCTGAACTGGTTTCCATACTGGTGGGAGTACCCAAGATGCTGCAAACTGCATTTGAAAGTTAAATGTGGTCTCTGAGGGGTTTTGTCCTGGCATAGAGCAAGCTGTTGTCTCTGGCTGCGGACTGTGGTACTTCAGTGAATTGTGGGAAGGGAGAGGGAGCTTCTTACGTGCTAGCTCTAAGAGCAGTAGTGGTTTTCCAAATGTGTTGGAATTGGAAAAACATTCTCAGATGTCCTAGTTACGGCGGTTAGTTTACTGTCTGCTTACAGTGTTTATCTCTTCTTAGATGCAACTAGGAGACGAGCCTTTGGACTGGTTTCTCAGGCATATACCTCAATAGTTGCAGATGATTTTGCAGCCTTTGTTGGGCTTCCTGTAGAAGAAGCTGTGAAAGGTACTTTGCATTTATTCACCGAATAGTATTTCTACAGATGATGGAGGTTGGAGTGTGCTGTAAGTGATGGCCAGTAGAAACAGGCACAAAGTCTGAGACTGTTAGAAGTGATGGGGCAGTGGATAAAGAAAAATGTCTTGGTTCTGGAGAATTGTTTGTTTGGGTTTTTTTATTATCTGCTGCTACTTACCATTACCTCCCCTTCTATATGTGGAAGTGGTAAAGCAATTCAGCAGTGAGGGAAGACTGAAGGTAGTGGGTTAACGTAGTTTTGTGTGCTGTTATTACTCTCATGAGCATGTATGTTGACCTAAATGTCTAAATGGTTACAAGAAATATGTCTTAGAGTTGTGGCATATAGGCAGTGCATCTTTATTTTGCATTTCTAGCAAGCATATAAAATATTTGTCCTTACAAATGTAAAAATGCCTTTTCAGGTGTACTAGAACAGGGCTGGCAAGCAGACTTTTCAACTCGTATGGTAATGCCTAAAAAGCCAGGTAGGTGGAGCTATTATTTCATAAGACTTTGAATTTAGCATTTTTTTAGTAATGAGGTGTTAGCTTTTAATTAATTTTACACAGTATTCTTTTAGACATTTTTATGGGGGCTTATGCCACTGTGCAACATGGAATGTTTATAAAATGTAGGAAGTACAAAGGTGGGGGGCTGGGGGTTACAAGTAGTTTGGATTAAACTACATCCTCAAATTAACTTTTTTATACAAAAGCAGACAGGATATGCTATTTCTGCTGCTCCTCCTCTGCTGCTGGCTCTGGCTTAGAGGAACATAAGTTGGATGACCTCAAATGACATGTCTTAATCTAATAAAGATGAGTAAAAATACACCTTTTTGAACTGAGGTTTTCTTTCAGGAGAAGTAGAACTTTTTTGGGCAGGGATCTAGTGGATCGTTGTGTTCTGAGGAGCTCAAGTTGTTGGTATTATTTATTTTGTTCTTTAAAACTTATTCTACTGGATCTTTTCTTTAGTGTCATGATGTTAACAGAATATCTGTTCCTGTAAAGCTCAGCCTGCAAAAATACTTGGTTTTTTTTGCTAAAGAAGTATCTATAGCTGGCTGAGGCAAAAATAAATGTTAAGCTATGAAGGCAGAGATGAAATGACTGCTCTTCAACTGCACAGTACAGCTCTGGAAGAAGGAGCCAGATTACAGTGTATCTAAAATGGCAATGTCTGTTAATCTAAGAAAATAGACTGTATGGGCAGAAATTTTAGGTGTTCAGGGCCCACAACATTGCAGTAGATATGTGCCAGGCAATGTGCTGAAATGTATCCCTCGGGGCACATAACCAACCAGAGTCCTGAGCTTTTGCATGTCACGAACTGGTTGCAAAATACGTGGTGCTTACAAGTACTAATAGTTAGTTAGATGTGGTTCTTTTCCAAAAGTGAGTGAGAACTGTTTTTGAGGCAAAAGAAAGGCATGAGGTTGTAATCTGTTTTGAAGCTGCGTGTCTAACCAGCTAAGCCTTGGGTATTCTGCTTGTAGCTATGAAGTAAAACATGGTAAATGAACAGGCTTAATTACCTTTTTCCAGTGTTGGCATGATGTATAGAACTGTTTAAAATTGGTCACTGGGCTAACTTCTGTTGTGTTTTTCTTCAGGTGTGCTGGAAGCTTCCTTTAACAGATTTATTCATTCATCAGGTACTTTCTGTTTATATATAATCTACTTGCACATATCTAAACTTGCATGAATAATATAAACACAATTTCACCAGCACCACAAAATTGGAGTTGGGTCTTAGGGAAGTGAATGTTGTCATTCCTGCCTCAAGAATGCCCACCCCAGTCAGGAGCTGTATAAATGTATTTCTCCCTTGGTCTCCTCTTTCACTCACATTTTAAGGAGTTCCTGAGATGCCTGCTTCCATAGCCGAAGTAGGGAGCGGATTCCAAAGCAGGGGTAGACAGCCCCTGTAAAACAGAAAGGGTTTTGTTGAAAACTTCTGATTTACATGCAGTTGAGGAGGTTTTGTTGCTTTTGTGTGATGTGGGACTTCATAAGTCTTCCCTGTAGAAGAAAGCAATCTTATGATTGTCAGCCTCCTCTGTCACACACAGCCCTAAGCAGTACATCTATTGTAACTATATCTTGAATGCTAATTTGTTAGCTCTTCAGGGAAGGCAAATGCAAGTTTTCCTGCCATTTTTTTATTTCTGATTTTTAATTCCTAACTTATCTGCCTAGCTTTAGTCACTTGTCTTCCGTCCTATTGTTAAACTTTAATCTTAGGTTAGCTGACATTTATATAAGAATCCTCATGTGCACTGCATTCTGCTGTAACCCATGCTGTGTTTTGTTAGTCAGATAACCAAATAGATTTATTTAATATCTTCAGTATGGCATCTTGTAAGGAAAGGAGCAACTGCAGATCTCCAGGAGCCTTTTTGTCAAGTGGAAGTACTGTCAGTCTAGTTATTCAGACTCCAATATAAAAAATAAAAAAAAAATTGGAGACTGCTGACAACTGGAACTTGTTACAGCTATCTTTACTGTTAGTAACTCTTGGACTACTTTACTTTTCTGTTATCCACAACATTGTCAGCTAAAGCTGCTTGGGTAGGAGATATAGTTAAGCCCCCATAAGACTGTGTAACAGTGTGATGCATTAATGTTTTCCTTACTGTTGCGATGGATGGTGTTGCAGATGGATTTGCTTTCTTAATTTCATTAATTATGCTTTTGTTTTGTCTTTGTAGAACCTGCTCCGGTTCCACCAATTCCAAATGAACAGCAGTTAGCCAGATTGACTGACTATGTGGCTTTCCTTGAAAATTGATGACTCTGCTCCTGTACTCAGAACAACTTGGAAATCCTTTGTGCTGACAGTTCTAGAAATCTAAGACTTATTTTTTGTATCTGTTAAATGTTGCAGCATCCCCTACTCAAATGTGTGAAGTATACAGTGTATGTTACCCCAATTCGTGTTTTGCCAAAGCCAAGCTAGCAATGGAAACAATCCTTTAACTCCTGTAATATTTATTCAGTAGGTACACAGCAGTATTACACAGTAAGGTTTTTTTACTGACTCATAGCAGAGAGACAGAACTTTTTTAAGATATATTAGAAATGGAGAAGAAAGAAGAGTAATGAAGCAGATTAGCTGTGTTGAGGAATTTATGCTAGTAGGTTATGTACTTCTGTGTTGAGCACTGCAATGCTAATTGCAGATCAATTGCATGTTGAACTAAAGTAACGTAGGACACCAGCTGGGTAGCCATACACCTTCTTGGGGCCTGTCATTCTTGGTTCTTTTCAGTATGCTGGGCCAGGATCTACAAGAAACAGCAACTCTTACCTGTCTTTACACTTTCTGGGTTACATCTGCAGTTATTGGAGAGGAATGTAAAAATTAGAGTAGGTGTCCCCGAGTAGAGACTAGCTGGGATGGGGATGATATGTTATGCTGCAATATCAGTTTGAGGAATACATTTTCTGTATCGGAGCACTGCTGTGTTAATCTTTCAGTTGAGAGTGGATTTTAGAAGCAGAAAGATAACCTGTATTCCCAGGCTGCTTATTTGTATTATGCTGGTAAAAAGACTATGGGAAAATAGTGGTGCTTTAAAGGGCAGTGCATGCCTTCATTTGCTTCTCTCCCCTTTTGAACAACATATTCAGTGGTTGCATCAAAGATGGCAAGTGTGCTGTATGTTGTGATTGTTTTTCCAGTGTGCACTACCTACTGTACATTCTCTTGTTGGGGGTGTGTTAGCACGGAGGAGTTATAAACTGTGCACTGCTGCTTTGAGAGCTCCCTTTGTATGTAAACACTTACTCAAAATGATTATTTATTTGAAACCCACCTAAGACTTGGATTTCTAAGTTTATCTTCAGTGATATTAAAGAACATGTTTACACTGATGTTGTGTACTTACTTGATTTTTTAATTTTCCTTAAGAGTACAATTCTGGTTTGGCTGGTTTTTTTAATGAATTTTTATTGGTATAATTTGGATAGGGCTAGTTAAAGATTAGTGCAATACATCATGCCTAAACAGGTATTTTGAACAGCTTTGTGTGCAGCAATTGTATGGTCTCATATTAAAAAAAAACTACTGGTACCCTTCAGATGTCTTTTAAAATATTCAAAAGTGTAAAGTAATTGAAGTGAAAATTTCCCCTCCTGTGTATGTATTGTGCAACTCGGCAGTTGTTTGTAGCACCCAAGGACAACCCTGCTTTCAGCAATGAAAATTAGACATGAGTAAAGGATTACTAACCATGTGCACATAATGAACAGCAATAGGAGTGTTGTGGACACTGGTAATCTGTGTCTATCTCAAATCTAGTATCAAATACAGTGAGTTTGACTCTTCTCTATCCGGTTCTAAGAAGCTCATAGTTTTGAGATCTCTGGTCTGCTGTAAAATGTAAGCTGTCTTTTAGCTTTGGATATGTCATTAACTCGTAACTTGTCTTGAGTACTGTGCTCCCAGCCATACTTTTTCATTTGTACTTCTTTGGAATCCAAGCTATTTCAGATCTTTTTTATCATTGCCCTTTATCATGGTTTCTTGTTCACAAATACACTTTTTCAGATGGGCGGCTTCTTGCCACTCTTACTAGTCAGGTAGCGGATATAGCATGGCTTGTAACAACAGCAAAATACTTTCTATTTGCTGCTGATCCTTTCCAAGATTAGCTCGGTTCTGACATCTCTTGAGCACTGTCCTGAGTGTAGTAATGACCATGATTCGAGTATCTTTCATCAGCAGTGATATCTAGGTTTGTGTGCATCCTTGCATGTCCTTATGTTTTAATCTCTGGCTAGTGCAGTGCATGCATGGATAACAAATGGGCAGTGAAACAGTAGGTGAAATTTCAATATTGTAAGTCACTTCTGGTCTTCATACTCGGACTTGCTTTTGACTTCTTGCATAACTTTATAACCTTGGCATTGTTGCCTTGCCAACCTAAAGAACTTTATCAATGTCGAACATAACAGGTATTATAGTAATTTATGGTAGCCTTCTTCACTATGAAAGCTGACTACCTGCTACTTAGCCTTAGCCAGCACTTTCCCCTTTCATCTTTTAGTTCTGGAAAAACATGTTGTATATGAAGTAGACCTCTTAATCCACATTTGTTGATTCTTTGCAGAAAGATAGATCTGAAGCTGCCTACAAAACCCCACCACACTTCCTCAAACACTTTTCAATGTGTTTTTAGTATTTCTTCTTTTTACTAAGAAAAATGCTGCCCAGTTCCCCTGTCTAGACACTCTTCTTAGTTTTCTGGTTTTAAATGGGCAGATGAGCAGCAGGCTGAGTTTAAAGTCTTGTTAAAGGAGCTAGAGGTATTAAATGTTAAAGATATAGGGGTATTACAGCCAAGTGGAATGCTGTGCTTCGTGTCTGGGAAAGGCAGATGGGACAAGTTACTTTACTGATGTTAATTTGAAGTAACACTGGAATAAGTCAATCTACTGCCAGTGATACAGCTTAATACAAATGGCTTTGAGGGATGTTCTTAACTGTTGTGAGACCTTTAATGGACTTGTTTGGCATGTATTGAGCTAATAAAGTCAAATCTTTTCCAACATGTTCTTAAAATTAGTAAATGATCTTATCCTGCAGCAGGCTATCAGCTGGTTCACAGTACCTATGAATAGGAGACTTACAACTAGTGGCAAGTTTATGGCAAGTTTGTTAATTTCTATGTGGAGATTGTGTGATACATGGTCATGGTTGATTTTTCCTGAACTGCACTGTGCCATGGATCCTTAAAATGGGAATGAGGACCATCTCAGAGTACTACAAAATTATGTGCTTCTGTTTAAAAATACTGGATCAGAAAGTTTGGAGTTACAGCAGGTTGCTAATGAAATTCACAATTGGATTTAATGGCTGAAGACAAATGCAACTTTTCCGTATTAGCAAGAGGGTCACTGGGTAGAAAGAAGGGGGGTGTTGTATAGCATAGCTTCTCTAATTGGATGAAGACGGCTTAACCAGTGAGAAATCTGTCTGCAGAGCTGTGGTTAACCTAGCAAGCAAAGATATAAGATGAGCTTGATTTGAAGAGGTAGGACAGTTCATTTCTCTGGAAGGCAGTGAGTAGTTTCAGTGCAGTAACTGTTTTTAGGCTTGCTCTAACTCACTTTATCATCTTCAGTTGAGCGTACTTTGATACTATGGGGAAGTGTAAACAACTTTGACATGTCATTACAAAAGCCAGCATGAGACATATTTGTAGAATAGTTTTTTCTCTTTTGTCTTGAGCTTATCTTGTGCTGAAATATTGCAGTACCAAAGGGGTTAATAACAAGTTCTGCTGAGCAGAAACATTAGTCCATTTGTTAGGCATGATCTGTGTTAAAGCATTTCAGTTTACACTTTCACTGCTCTGGCAAGCCTAGCATAGTTTTGGGCTTCCCTGTCCAGAGCCCTGTCTTGGTAAACAGATGTGTAAATTATTTCCTGAAGTGAAATCCTTCAGCATTTGAATACTTACCTGAGCTGCTTTAACCCTGTGCTTTCAACTCAACAAAGAGGAAGCATTTCTGTGGTTGCTTTTTTAATCAAAGCAACTGGAGTGGATTTTGTAGTTCTTCCAAACAATTTTATGTTTGCAGTGTTGGAATGGTGCTGGAGTGGGAGGACCTTTGGGTCAAGAAACCATTAAAGATTCAGTTGGGAGCAGAGGTTCATGAAGGATTTGAAAAAAGATACTCTGTTCCAGTTTAGTGTTTTCCATTTTCATCTTCATCCCACATGTAATTGAAGATTGTTTCTTTGCATTTGATTGGCCTCTCCTATATAGGTGAGTGCTCATTTACCTCCAGTTTCAGTCTCTTTAGAGAAAGCCGTTTCAGCTCAGAGGTGGTTAAAAAAAGGAGAAAATGGATATGGAGGCAGAAGAGCAGAGCATGCCTCCCTGATGAAGATCCTCATGGAAACCTTCCATAGGCTTTCAAAACGAAGCCTAGCAGATTTTCCAGGATCCGACCAGAGCTGTCAGTAGCTCAGTTATGAAAATGAAAGTAGGATGCATATCTAGAAAAACACCTCACGAGGCATTGCAGGAGGACATGCTGCTGTTAGTGTAATGCATTTTGATCAGCCCTGCTGTGGATACCATGCTTAGATAATATTCTTCCTTGGTTTACTAATCTGGATTCATTCTGAAACCCTGTGGAGGTTTTTCTGCATTGCTAATCTACAAAGTATGTGCAGAAACTGGCCATTCCAGTTTCTGAGCATTTGAGAAGCTCCTTTTAAGGGTGAAAAGGGCATCAGCTCAGCCTGGTGCTAATTATTCCTCTGGTAGCCTGAGTTTATTCAGATGACTGGCTGCAGTAGTAGCAGGCACAAGATATAAACCACTGTGCTTTGTACATCTTACCTCCTTTTCTTTCACCATAAATATGGTGCAGGGCTTCCAAAGTGAATGCTGCAGATTGATTATTCAAGTTAGTCGTAAAGAGTTCTGCCTAGGGGAGAGCTAATAAGAGTTCGGCCTAGGCGAGAGCTCATAGTGTTGTCATTGTCTGTATTCCAGCAACCTGTGTATGTGCGATAAACCCCTGTGTAAGACAGTACGGGAAATCTAGAAAAAGATCTTCGGTGGGTAGTTTGTTCTGTCTGTGTCCAACCCTGCTGGAGCTGGCTGGGCCATCAGCCAGCCAGCATGTTGGTGTTTTCTGACTTCTGGGAAGGAGTATCTGGGCTGGCAGTTCCAGTTCCAGAGCCACACGCAAGTCAAAGCATCTGCTGTCCAGAGCCTGGCTTCGTGCATTCAGAGAAGCAGTCCCGAAGCATTTGTAAGGTATCTGAAAGTATTTATTAATATGTGGTTAAGTCCAAGAGTGACTAAAATACAAGAGTAAAAAGCAGGGACTCGCGGGTTTATCCTTGTGAATACCAGTGCTTATAAGTCACTGTGAAAGTCCACAGTGAAGCTTTGCTCTTCAGGTCAGTTGGCATCTCAAATCTGTTCTGATGCACTTAAATGCTCATCTTTTACTATGTAATCTGTTGGAACTTTTTTGTAATGTAGTAGATGATTGGCAAGCTTCCTGCTGTCCACTTATGGAAGCTAAAATCAAAGTGCAGGTTTACTTGTTATAATTCAAAATATTTGTCTGTCAGAAGCAATGGAAACAAAGTAAATCATTATTCTGCCAAGATCCCTCAAAGTACCTAAATATTGAAGTAATAGTCTGCTGTACTTTGACTGCAGCTATCTTAAATCTAAGAATACTACGGAGTGTTGATGGGCCTTACATATCTTGGAGCTGGTGTACTGGGAAGTGATGTGAGTTATTGGCCACCTTTGGCAATTCAGTGCACTGAGGTTTTGTAGTTTCACCTGGCTAGGTGTGGGCATGTATTTAAAACAAAACAAAAAACCCCAAAGCAACAAACTTTTGCTGCTGTCTAGTATCAAATAAGGTTTTGCAATTGACTCGCAAGGGACCATGGCAAGTGAAAGACAAATGAGTTGCTGGTTTGTGATGGGAAGCAAACTTACAAATATTTTACATTCTCAGATCATACCAATGAACTTGGGAAGTTTGCAACTTTTTTAAACTAGTTGTGTTGAGCAAGGGAAAGTAATGTGCATTCCTGGTTTCCTGAATTTAGGTTTTATTATTAAATGTTAGATTCTTCTGTGCTTTCACAAGCAAAGAACTTCAGGTGGGACGCTAGGGCTGTGTGGCACAATTCAGTGTAAGGAAAGTCAGAGAACATGTTAAGCATTGGTAATCGTGATGCTTACAATCGATTCTGAAGCACTGCAGTAAATGTGGATATCTTTCTCTTGAACGTATTCTCACATACTAAACAAGTAAGACTGGGAAGGAATGAAGAGTTTTAGAAGAACCCAATTTGTTTCTTCCATGTGAGCCTTCTGTTATGCTAGGAGAAGTGACAGAAAAAAACAGTGCTGAATCATGACTAGCATCTTACTTTGTATTGTAACAGCCCATCAAAACTGAGATTGGTGTAAAAGTACATGAAGAGGTGACAAGACTTGTAGATCACTGACTGCACTGAGAAGTGGACTTGGCCTCTGATTCATAAGGTAGGGCACGCTAGTAGGTGTTTAAAATCTGACAGATGTTTGAGATATGAAGCCTCTTCTATTGCTTTGTCTTTTCATGTGGACTTGAGCCTGTCCGAGAGCATACCAGCTCTTATGGGCTTACCAGCTTTACAACTTCAGGATAGGAAGATGACACACTGCTTTCCTATGCTAACTGGGATCCGATTTTAGACTGAGTTTATGAACGAACACGTGGTACTTAAGTACCATACACAATGAAAGTCTTGCTGTATAACTTAATCCTACAGCAAACACAGGGAACTGTATTTAGGTCAAACATTTTACTGTAGTTCCACGCTCATGTGTTACATTTTCAGCCTGTCAGTACAATGCAGCTGGTACGAGGTAAATGGAGTGTTCAGCTTAGCCCACCCTTAAAAGAGCTAATATTTGGAAATAACCGATACCTTTGGTATTTATATTACAGATTGGTTAGCTTCAGGAATACTGACTGCTCCCAGATATTTAATGCTTAATGCTGTTTCTGTGGTAAATCACAATGGCGAATGGGTTCAGCCTTGATCTTGTGCATCGGCAGTGCTTGATCTTTGAGACTTAAACCCATCGTTTTAGAAGCCCAGGTAGAACATGCCTCACTGCAAGCAGAAGCCTAAGACCCACTGCAGTGGCTCCATAGGAATGCTGAAGAGGTGTTTTGGGGAAAATGTTGGTACTTAAAGCAGAAAGCTTCTGGAGACAAGGAGAGTAGAAAAGCCTGTAAAACCTGTAAGGTCAAATGTAAACAGGAAATAAAAGGTGTAAAACCAGAATTGGGCAGTATTTTGGAAGGGGTGCTCAAACTGATGGGTCAGAGTCACTTAAATGTGGGAAGTCAGCGAGGGACTTATTGAAAATTGTCCTTGACAATGGGGAAAAAGACAGATGCCGAACAATCCCAACATATTCTTTGCAATGGGTAGCTCAGGGTTCCTAGATCAGTTTATAGTAAACATGCAGGAAACATGAGTGGTGTCTAACTTTGCACTGCAAACTGTTACTGTGCCAAAAGCCTGATGGGTTGTCAGTGTCACTCTTTCAAGTAAAGGTCTGTATGGAGATCCTGGGAACTGCAAGCTGCCGGACATCTTGCCTAGGAATAAATATTAGTGGTAAAGATGATGAACCACTGAACATACAGATATAACAGTCTGTTTGGAAAGAACCACTATGGCTCCTGTAAAAAAAAACAACTTGTGTCATTGGCTGGAACTCTATCAGTGTGTCTTCAGGTATGTGGATAAAAGGGGTTCTAGTGAATGTAATAGATTTGATGTCCCACACCAAACACTGATATTGCTGTAGGATCACAGGAAAGCTCATTTAAGGCCTGAAAGCTGGTTAAAGGGTAGCAAGCAATGGGTAGGGCTTACTGGCTACTCTTGCAGTAAATATGAATCAGCTTTGGGGCCTGAGGAGTAAGTGTGTTGAATATTTTTATTGATATCCCAGAGAAGGACATGTGCATCCCCTAGTTTGTTGATGGTAGGAAGCTCGCTCAGGTAGTCATCGTAATGCTGATGGCAAGGAAAACTGGAAGAATCTCCCAAAACTGGGTGGACAAAGAGGTAGCAGGAGAGTTTCTTTGCATTGTAGGTAAAGGTAGGACAGAGCATCCAGGGGCAAAACAGTCTGCAGGTGTGTTTACATGGTGCTGAATTTGAAACTGGAATTTACAGCTCTGGAAGGAGAGTGGAAAGTCTTTACCAGTACCAGTCCAAAATCATTATCAATTTGCAAGAGGGAAAAAAGCCAATAGTGCTAAACATCATCATCAAGGAGGGTAATGAGAACAAGAAGGAGTAATTTTCTTATGTAAAACTTGCACAAAAATTCACTTGAATATTATAGTCCTGACTTCACCTCTCAAGAATGAGAATAGTTAGAGAAGGTGCAGAAAAGTACGTGTAAGGTGATGAAAGGATTAGAGCAGCAGACTTCCAGGTAGGGAATGAAAATGGTCTCTAGGGAGAATGTATAGAGGAGGTATGTCTGAGACTTGTGAGATCATGAAGGTAGTGGATAAGCTGAATGCAAAGCTTATTTGGCAAATCCCACAGTTCTAGAGGTAGGAACACTTCGATGTTGGTTTGAAGCAGATGAAGGAGCATACTTCTGTATAGCATATAGTGAGCTTCTGGAACTTGTTACTGCCAAAGGAGGTAGAGGCACAGCATATCTGTGTACTCTCAAAGGAATTACAAATTCATAGGTAGCAGGTCTGTAAACAGGTAATAAAAAGAATAGGCAAAGATAGGCCTTCTAACGTCCTTCTAGTGGATGCTGGAGGAGGCTTGAGGAAAGAGAGGATTATTGAGAAGAGCCAGGCTTAAATATAATCTCCAGTTGCCACCATGCTAGACAGGCTATTGGGCTACATTGACCTATGTTCTGAGGCAGTGCAGTATTTCATATGTTCCTACCTGAGTGACTTTCTCACAGGCAGTGTGTTCATTTTCTCATCTTTGACTGTCCTCCAAGCATCCTTTGACATTTTACTTGGATGACATAGATAAGGGCCTGTGAATTTTTCAGTATAATTATGAAAGAACTGGTATTGAAATATGAGTGGTGAATTTCTAATGTCCTTGATGATACTGTATATAATGAAGTGTGCACTTCTATTCAGTCAGGTCTGAGAACTTACTGTGTTTTCTAAGCAGAATTGAGGTTATTTTCTATGTTTTGGGCAAAAAGCATCATCTTCCTGTACGTCCAAGCGGTCAGTGGATGAAAAGCTTAGTTTAGAACATTCAGGCCCAAAGGACATGAATGCTCCCTGACTTGCATGGCACATCTTAGCTCAACATTTTGTTTGCCTCCCACGGCCCTCACAGGATCATGGACCTTTAACATCTGGTGAGTAAAGCTCAGGATTAGTAAATACTCCCCTGAGGTCCTGAAGAGCAAATTCTGCTCTCATGTTAAAATACTAGCTGATTTGATTACAAGAAAAATGTCTAATTATGAGGGAAGATCCTACTTCTATTAATAGTTTGGATCCATGCTGAAGGTCTTGTCTTGGTTTAAATTTCCAGCCTGGTCTCATTACTGCAGACTATTTTATGTAACTTCAAGTACAGTCAGTATGAGAATCTTTTGTATGCTACTTCAGATATTTGGAGAGGAAGATTTAGGTCAAAGGGAATTGCTCGCATACTGTCCAAAGGTTTGGAGTGTCTCTGTTAACTCTGTTAAGGAGTGTTGGGGAAAACTGTCTGTGACCACAGGAAATTATTTAACCTTTTAACACACAAGGTTTTGGGCTGTTTGTCAGGGGTTACCAGTTCCTCCTTTCTCTTGCTTTCCTTCACTTTTTTGCCATGTGTGTCCTGGGAATGGGCCATCTGATCATATGTGTGTACAGTATCTAGTCTCTAGTATCGTGTAGTTGACTCCTGGGCTGCTTACGTTCCAATTAACATTTTATAAAAAGCGAGGAAGCACATGGGAGTGGAGTTGGGAGTGGAAGAATTGTCTGATATGCCAAAAAATTTTGATTTTTTTTTTTCCCCCTGCTGCTCAGTGACTCATCCAAACCACATGTGTGTCCAGTTGTTACTTGATTTTGCAATAGTTGATTTCCATGGGACAGCCTCTTAAATGCTAATCATCTGAGGGGGGGTTATCTAGACTCATTCTTTCATGCTTTTTGGCTGCCTGTCCAGGTCTCAGCTGGTTTAAGGATTTAACAGAGCACAGCTGAGCTGTTAATTGATTGTGATGAGATTTCTTTGGATGCTGGAGGTGAGCACACCTTTGGGAACAGAAGAGAGAAGAGTTTCCTTTTAATGTACAAAGGCTAGCTTGGAGATGGCCATAGGAATGGCCTGAGGGCTGGGCAGATGATGCATAATTTTGAAACTAGACTGTCAACTAGTTGATGGTCTGAAGTTGCCTGAAGTAGGATTAGGTGAGGAGGTGATTGTGCTCCTTCAGAATTTTGAGAGGAAACTTGTTTTTCTGACAGCAAGAATGGGATTTGTCTTACTGCCTTTAGGCATGTGCCAGAAAAGCTGCTAAGACCACCAGCAGTGCTAGAAGTGAGTGAAAGTTTTAGGGCTCCGATTTGAAGGATAAATCTCGGAGGGTTATTCACGTGGATAAGCCTGTTGAAGCATGGTTTTTGATCTGTATTTCAGTTTCATCCTTGCTACCTAGAGAGGGAGAGATGCGTTCACCTTATGTGTGGTTACTGGATGATTTCATTTTCCCCAAAGTTTAGTCAGTGATGTTTATTTGTCTTAACACATATGTATCATCACTGTAGTATCCTAACTAGCACCTTGGCCCCGCCTTGGAGTTTAAAAAACACTGAAATCAGCCAACCAGCAGGCAACAGAATAACAGTAAAGACAGCTTGCTACTATGAGCATGTGAGCAGTTTGTAGAAAGTCTCTGACCTGGGGAGGGAGATTTGCTTTACTGATCTCCAGAAGGTGAGGGGCCTCGGCTGAAATTTGATTGTTGCAGGCAGCACCTGTAGCTTTGCACAGCTTTGGTTATGGAGTGCAGAAAGAGTATCTATGACTTTTCTTTCTCTGTTAGCAGTATGATTCTTAGCCAGGGAAGAGGAGAGGAGAGCTGTGCTTTATTGGCCAGATACCTTTGTACCAGAGAAAAAAAATGAATGTTTTTGCAATATACTTATTTGAGCTTGGAGTGCTTTTGGAACCCAGCGTGACGGCCCATGGTATGGAATACCCTGCTTTGTTTGGCCAGGTGGGGTCAGCCCCCACCCCCCAGCTGTGCCCCTTCCTGGAGTTCGGTGAAAATTAACCCTGTTCTGGCCAAACCCAGGACATTATCCACCCCTTATTCCATACCATCTACGTCATGCCCAGGTCCCCCATTTTCCAGCTGATCACCACCACTTCTCCTGTCTCCAGATACCATTCCCTTAGTCTATGGATCATCACTCTAAAGTGTCCATTGAGTTCATTTAGTCCGTGTCTTCAGGCTCCATCTGTCGTAATGGTCTTCCGTGGCAGGAGAGGTGATGTGTGGTGATGGGCGGTCACTTGCTGCATCCGGAGCTCACGGCTGATGTATCTGGTGCAG
>Ga0065711_1027205_pt1 | contig 52611 bp, 23 predicted proteins | sample Hoacrofraction12_FD_59098 | JGI IMG/M metagenome (GOLD analysis project Ga0065711, IMG submission 59098) | Hoatzin crop microbial communities from Cojedes, Venezuela - Epithelial fraction 12 v2 (version 2) | ecosystem: Host-associated > Birds > Digestive system > Esophagus > Crop | place... | reverse complement strand
CGCCTCATTCAGCAGCGGCCCCACATTGTCCCTAGCCTTCCTTTTGCTGCTGATGTAGTTGAAGAAGCCCTTCTTGTTTTTGACATCCCTTGCCAGCTTCAATTCCAGGTGGGCTTTGGCCTTCCTCGTCGCATCCCTGCATGCTCGGACCACATTCCTGTACTCTTCCCAAGTGGCCTGCCCCTCTTTCCACATTCCATGGACCTTTCTCTTCCACCTGATCTCCGCTATAATCTCCTTGTTTAACCATGCAGGTCTCCTGCCTCCTTGCACCTTACTGGCCTTCTCAAGGTCAGCTGAACACTTACTTCACTAAGCAGAATAAGAAACTTTTTTTTTTCCTTTTTTTCTTAAAGACAAATTGCTTCTGATACTGTTCAGTTTGGTGAAATTCTGTTAACTTTCAGATAAAACCTCATGTCATGGCAATACAATGTTTAATGTCTTCTGAGCAAGTAGTACTGTGTCTCTTATTCCAAAGAGAGAGATTAAAAAGAGAGAGGGAGAAGTGAGCATAAATTAAAAAACAACAAAACTCTGCAACCAGGCAGAATTTGCCCTTGACTGTAGTGTAATGTTCAGTCATATGGGGTTAGGAGCAAGACGTTCTGAAAACCTGAGAAATTTACTGAGATCCCCCATGATTTTGGGCAGGCATATAAGGCAACAGGCTATACAAAAATTAATGCGTGCTGTATATATCGCTGTTATATACAGCAGTGCTTGTGGGAGAGTAGTGTTTTGTTTCTTTTGGCCACTGGAGTCCGTTGGGATTTTGACACTAGCATGCTTGTATGCTTCCACATAGTTGAAGAAAAACCAGTAGGCTCATTTCCACCATAATGGAACAAAATACTAGTGCTCCTCCACTGAATATTGTGTTTGAATCTTATGGTTGACTGGTACAGTTCCATGAGAAGAATTTACTTCTGTTTTCAAAAGCAGAGGAGAACAGATGAGAAGGAAAGGCAATAGGAAAGAACACAAGAAGGAAAGGAGGATAACAGAGCAATTTTGTTGTTTCATTCTCCCCTCCTAGTAAGCTTAATGGGGGTGCAGCTCTTACCTGTTCCTTAAAGTTAGCACTCCAGAGGACTTCAAAAGTGATTGTTAGATTTTCCTGAAAAACAGAGGAATAAGGTAACTTCTGAAATATGGTGAGAGCTATGAGTTTAAAATAAGTGGATTAAAAAGAAAATTGTCTTGTACACAATACTTACAGTAGTTATTTTGTTGTGCTTACTCTAAAGCCGGCAGTTTTCCACAGCTGTTACAACTGTAAATGAATTCCATAAAATTCTCTAAAAATTTGTCCATTTTTCATGATGACTGGGACTTTTCTGCATGCTTGCTGCCTGTACTTCTGGGGCCCTCCTGGCCTCTGCCTGTGCTGCAGGCTTTTTACTCACAGTCCCTTCTCCTGCCTTGTACTTTCTTAAAGGAGCCTCTCGGTCTAAGCATGCTCAGAGGCATCTTCCTGATTTTAGGTATAAGCCTTTATCGTGTAGAAGACATAATATCTTTCTGGGACACAGCACACACACGCAGTGTGTAGTGGAGGCACAAGTAAGTTATATATTCTGATAATTAGCAAGTTTGCACAGGTATCCAAAAGGTAATTTTGAACTTCTTGTTACTACAGCATTCATACATATACATGTTCTGTCTTTAAAATAATCCAGAAAACACAAAGATCAGAGAAACATGGTGTGCCATCTTCAGAATTATTATTGTAGAAGAAGTATAAAAGCCTCTCTGAGTTAATATCATTTTTTCTTGTTGGTTTACTACTGTATTGTTTTAATACTATGAAAGAAAGAAAAGCAAGTGGACATACTGAATAGAATTTGATATCAGTGTTAAGAGTGAGAAATACATGGATGTTATAAACATATATACAGAAGCGCAATTTTTTTTCATGTCTTTTCTCATGTCTTCAGGTATTTATCCTTGATTTGAGCCTTCAAGTGCAAATGAAGTTTAAAATCAGTGACCTTTTCAAGGTCTTCCTATATTTCCCTTCATTATTTATTTAGAGAATCATAGGATATCTTTTTTGTGATGAAAACAGCTTTGGTTTCAGATTGTTCAGACGTTTCCAATCTTACTATTATTAGAAAATATAAAGAATTAGTTTTGTACACCTGACTGGGACACTGTTTGAGAGAAGGGGGGCTCTTTTCTGCCCAAGGATTTAAATTCAGATAGGTATGAAAGAAGTCAATTAAAGAACACAACTAGCTAGGTTACAGGGTTGAAAGGTTTCACATGAATCACAGTGCATCCTGGAAGCATCAGAAAGTTTGCCCAGATTAGAGGAACTGAATGTGTGAAAATTTATAGATATACACAATTCAGAAACTGAAGGAGGAGAAAGGAACAAGGAGACTTCATTTCTGGTAAATCACTTACAGGGAAGAAACTCAGATGTATGCTGTTCTCTTAAGCTAGCATTAGAATTCAAAGCTGCACTGTGTTTGAACAGAAACTAAGCATTGTTGAATGCCTCTGTAATTACTTTTCATTCGCAAATCTTAAATGTTGTTATGTAGTGCATTATTGAAATTAATTAAAATTACTAAATTATTAGGGTATATAAGTATGAAAATTTGTATATATACTCAACAGCCTGTGAGACTGCTAGGGAGAATATTTTTTTAATATCTTAGTAGAGCACCACAAAGAAGCATCATCAAATGATAAGCATGTGACTGGGAATGAAATTAAACAGACTTATTAATCTCTTTTAAATAAAGCTAGCAGAAAGACTTGATGTCTGATAAATTTATTTATCTCTGCAAGTATAGATATTTAATGCCTTAATTTTTCATTTTAAAAAAAGTGTCTGTGGTAAATTAATAAAGTCTTGATACTCAGTTATAATGACCATGTTTTTCTCCTACTCCTATCTGCAACATAGCTTCACTTTCATCTCTGCTGGCAAATAACTTACAATTTAATTATTACAGAAAGTCAAGAGGATTACTTAATGGAAGGAATAAATCAGCAATGTTATTAGAGCATGAAATCAAGTATATTGGATGCAAAACAGCACTCCTATATTGTGTTTAGCTTACATGAGTAGGCTTATTCAAGTCAATGGAAAGATGTGCATAAATAATACTTTACAGAATTAAGTCTTTGATTAAGTGTTTATAGTATCTGGACATAACAGTCGTACAGAAAATTCAGTCGTATGATAGTAATGTTCACAGCTTCCTTGTTATTTTCTTAATGTTTGACTTGGTTTATTTGATCTGGTTAAATCTTCTTGTATAATCTTATCTGGAAAATTCCCTAAGCCTTTGTTTAAGTCTGTCTTTATTGATAAACTCAAGAACTGCTGGGTTTGCTTGCACTGCATAGACATTTTTGGATGTGTTCTTATTTATGCCTCCTAGTAAGGACTGTGGAGTATAGGCAAAGAAACAGTAGCAAGTCAGATGTGTCCCGAGTAAAGTAACACATTTATGAAGAATGGGAGTAAGTCATACATTACATGTGTAGCTAGATTTATGAGGAAATAATTTCACTAATTCTGTGTGTCTCCAATAAAGCAAATATGCACAAAGAGGAAAGCTGATATATTAAATTTTTGCAAGCGTTTGCATAGAAAATAATATAAAACAAAAAAGGGAAAAGGTTGACTAATGATTTTTTTGTCCTAAACAACTTCAAACTATTTAGTAAAATGTGCATGCACTCATGCACAGTGAGTAGCTACAGCTACTTAGTCCACAAATAATCTTTCGTAAGTCGATACACATACGTAAGTAGGACCGTGCTGTTCACCATGAAAAACAAATCTAGCAATAGTATGGGAATGGATTAATTGGTAATCTTTGTTTTACTCTATCCTGATTCCTTTGCTATATAATTCTATTTCCTATAAGCAACAAGTCATTTAATAGTAGACATATTTTACCTGGAGCACTATAACATACTATAAACCAGAAACAAATTTTCAGATATATTGCTTTATTGACTTCCCACTGACTGGGATTAGATCTCCACATCTTCATCAAAAGGGTCTGAAAAGAGATACTTGACTATCTTTCTTGGTTTAAAATAAGGTAAAAAAAAATTGGGAGGGAGTGCAAAGTCCTTTTTGTGTTTACTTTCTCATATTTGCACCACGTCTTTCCTCAATATATTTTATCTCTAGTATATTATTCACATTTCACAAGGTTCAGCTTGCTGTTTATAGTATTTTTCATTATTAGTTTAGCAAATTTAGAATATTTCAGTAAAATTGTGTTTTAAAACAGTAGTATATAAAACTTATTAGAGAGTTGAAACATAAATTTGACGGTTGTGCTTAACAACAAGAGTTTAGCAGATTCTTATTGTTTTTCAGGCAGAGATAAAAATAAATTCTACAGATTTTAAGGAACTAAGAGATTGAGATTTGTAGTTAATACATGGGATAAAAATTTCTGTGTAAACTTAAAGACTCTGCTGAATTAAAGTTTTTTTTTTTCTAGAGCGCACTTTGTTCTGGTGTTTAGGAGTTAGGTAGTTAGCTGGAAGGAAACCTACAACATGTTCTTGCTTTCCATAATTTGTAGCTATTAAATATAAAAAATTACATGAATGTTATCCTTTGCAAATAATAAGCTGACAGATCTCAAACTATTTGATCATAGTACGATTTTTGTATTTTCAGATGGCTTTGATGCAATATTATTGCTTCCCTTTTAATTGTGTAATAGTGGATCATTATCCCATATGTTTCCATGGCTTTTGTTAAGAGTGGTCAGAAGTTTGATATTTTTTTCTGTGAAGATGTATGTCCACAATGAAAAGATTTAATCATGCAAGTTATCATAGGCTATTTTTATAGTCAGTGGAGAAAAACAGAGCATGATTCATCTGACCTGTTTCACGCATTTATTTAGAGTTAGAGAAAATGTTCCCAGAGGTTACATTTTTCTTTTTTCTAAAGTGAACTTAGATGACTAGCTTAAATGGAGATGTCTGTTCTGCTAAAAATCTGAAACTCAGTGAAGTGAAACCTGCCCAGGATTTCTTCATGCTAAATGACATCATGTGAACAAGAGTTAATGTGCGGTTACAGACCAGCATGGTGCACTACAAAGTTTCCCCTTTTCCTTGGCTGGTTATACATCTTTTTTAATATGTAAATAATGGGACAAATCAGAGAATTAAGGGATGTTTTTTGTTAGGAAAATGGATTGTTGGCCCTCACATAGACAATTTGAAAGGATTTAGCCCATATTGTGGATGGAGTGATGCACTCCTCTGATAAGAGAGAAGCAACAATATATTTATTGATATAAAACAGTGAGTTAACAAAATTTGATAGTAAATGTGACAATGGTTTAACAAGATTCAATGGCAAAGCACACTGGATTATTTACTGCATAGAGGACAGGGTCAGACAAAATTGTCAGGGAGATCTTCCTGTTGAGTCACGAGGTTCAGAAAAGACCCCATTCCTTTCTAAAGTCCTTCTCAGAGAAGAGTCTAGGTGCGATTGGATCCAGTCTTAGTCCCAGACTTGGTCAACAGTTTATGTCTAAAGGATTGTATGTGCACAACCAATCCATTATATCACTTAGCTAAGGCTTCAAAGTTTCAATGTGCTTATTAATTACTTACTGAGAATCTGTTGCAGTAAGAAATCTCTCAGCCTTGAGGGGTGTCCCCAAACTCAAGTGGAGATCCTGGCATGCAACCAGCTGCCATGCAGGGAGAGCTCAAAGGGCTCTTGGGCTGCTCACTATTTATAAGGTAAGATGATTGATTCATAGTCATGTATGCACACAGAGTACAGCTTCCGAATTTGGCTTGAGTCAGACACTGACCAGCACTGCGTTTAGGTGGATGCATTGCCATAACTTAGCCCTCGGCTATTGTGCAGTTATGTGTCTCTCTTGAATCCACTCTGAGCCAGCTGCAGCCATGATGACTGGATGCATCCATCACGAGCAACACCAGTGGTTATCGCATGAGCAGGGTTATGGAAAAAGTCAGGTCGGGGAGGATGGGGGGAAGCGCACCATCACAGTAGGTCAAACTCAGTTGTCCACTAGACTTTTCAGAAGAAGAGGTCTTCATTTAGAAAATGTGCAGAATAGCTTTACTGTTTCCAGAATTCCAGTCCCATGGAGAACTGTTTCCAGTGTGCCTTATGATATTAAATTTTCACACAGGATACCTGCAGTGACTGTGTTGACAAAGATTATTATTGCACTTGCATGTGGCAGACAGAAATATAAAAATGTGGTTTCAGGAATAGAGGTGAAGGCAAGAATCTGTCTGGTTAAGCATGTACTTTCCTCTATGCCCTCTGTACTTATCTTTGAAGTGGTTATTTTGCCTTTATCTGTGAAGGCTGAAGAAGAATTTAGATTCGGTACAGTTAAGCGCTTGGGCATGCACCATAATGATCAAAGATGTGGAAGTGTGAAGAAAAATCTCAAGAACAGAAATGAAACAGTGTGGATCCAGCTTTGGAGAGCAGACAATTAACACAGGGCATTCCTTCAGGAAAGTAAAGTCCTGTATATGTTTACACTTACTGTACTTTATTCTTCTTAGGAAATGGCTGTCTGTCAGTTTTGTGACAAAATTGTTGTAGGCCATCTGAAGGTGAGTGTGTAATTCCTGATTTTTGTGTTAGGAAAAAAAAAAGCAAAATCTAAACAAATACGCTGAAGTATAAGAGGTGTAAGAGGTGTGTGTGAGGCAAGTAAAATCAGAAATACAGAAATATTTAGGAAAAAGTTTGTTCATATGCCCTTCCAAGTCTTTATTGCATTCACATTAATAGAATTAATTAACCAGAAGTAAAAACACCAAACCTATACAGTCTATGCTCAGAAGAAGGGAATTATTTACTTATGTTAATATAATTTTTTTTTGAGGCTAGTGAATAACAGCTGAGCACAATTAATTGGAAGCAAGTCTGTTTGCATTACGGGTTCTAAACTAATTTCCAGGGATGTACGGAAAGAAAAGTCTGTAGCTGACTGTATATGCTCTTGTAATAGTCTACCGTGAATTGGTACTTTTAGTACATGTAATAATATCTCTCAATTTCTCCAATATATTCTAAGCATTTACCAAGCATGAAATAATGTCGACTTTGATATGCTCAAGTCCAAAAAAGAGGAATCGTATTAGTAGTGTAAAACCTGAGCTTGGCATTTAAAGTGTTGTTTTAGATAGCCAGATGTGGCAAGGAGTAAATCAGATAGACTCAGCTGTGATGCTGTGGTGGTACAGATAATAGCTCAGTGCAAAGCACACACTTAATTGGAAAGGGTCAAATTTGCAGACAAGTTTAAATGACTGTATTTGAATCCTGAAATGCAGGAGGAGTGAGCAAACTAGGCAGGCGACCTTAGATTAGTCAAGATAAACTGTCTCTGAGATGCTCTATGGCAGCTGTGGCAAAAGTATCTTGAAATGAAGACATGCAGATCAGAAACATCCAAATCTGGAATGTAACTTTGGCTGGCTATAGAGTACAGGCACTCAATGCATGGCATCAATAACAGTTGTGTGCAACTATTGTTGCCTTCTGTGTAGGCCAGCATGTCTATAGAAGGAGATGATGCCATCACTGTGGTATAATATTAACATTTCATGATGCACAGGAGTATGCATTCCCAAACACAGGACAAACTTTTTATGATTGTGAGATCTGTCTCCCATAACATCCCCACAAACAAGCTCAGGAAGTGTGGACTAGATGAGTGGACAGTGAAGTGGATTGAGAACTGGCTGAATGGCAGAGCTCAGAGAGTTGTGATCAGCAGCGCTGAATCTGGTTGGAGGCCTGTAGTTAGTGGTGTTCCCCAGGAGTCAGTACTTGGTCCAGTCTTGTTCAACTTCTTCATCAACCTGGATGAAGGGACAGAGTGTATGCTCAGAAAGTTTACTGACAATACAAAACTGGGAGCAGTGGCTCATACACCAGAAGGCTATGCTGTCGTTCAGCAAGAGCAGGACAGGCTTGAGAGCTGGGCAGAAGGAACCTGATGAAGTTCCACAAGGGTAAGTGCAGGGTCCTGCCTGAGGGGAGGAATAACCCCGTGCACCAGTACAGGTTATGGGTTGGCCTGCTGGAAAGCAGCTCTGTGGAGAGGGACCTGGGTAGATGATAAGTTAACCATGAGCCAGCAATGTGCCCTTGTTGCCAAGAAGGCCAGCTGGTATCCTTCGGTGTATTATGAAGAGTGTGGCCAGTAGGTCAAGGGAGTTTCTCCTCCCCCTCTACTCTGCCCTACTGAGGTCCCATCTGGAGTACTGCATCTAGTTCTGGGCTCCCCAGTTCAAGAAAGATGAGTAACTACTGGAGAGAGTCCAGAGGAGGGCTACAAAGATGATTAGGGGACTGGAGAATCTCTCCTACAAGGAAAGGCTGAGGGAGCTGGGTTTGTTTAGCCCGAAGAAGAGAAGACTGAGAGGGGATCTTCTAAATGCTTATAATTATCTTAAGAGTTGGATGCCAAGAGGATGGGGCCAAGCTCTTTTGAGTAATGCCTAGTGACAGGACAAGGGGAAATGGGCACAAACTGAAGCATAGGAAGTTCCAGCTGAACAGGAGGAAGAACTTCTTTACTTTGAGGGTCACAGAGCACCAGAAGTGACTACCCAGTGAGGCTGTGGATTCTCCTTCTCTGGAGATATATTCAAAATCCATCTGGACGTGGTCCTGTGCAGCCTACTCTAGGTTGGACTAGATGATCTCCAGAGGCCTCTTGCAACCCCTACCACTCTGTAAATCTGTGATTCTGTATTCTGAAGGCTGAAGTCAGTGAATTCCTGGAATTATAGGGTCCAATCGAGATGACTAAAGGCAGAATTTGCACTTTTTAAAGTATTTTCAGGTTGGATCCCAGGCATGTGATTTTTTAAAAATTTTTTTCCTTGAAGCTAACAAAACTTATTTGGGGAGTATAGAATATGGGAGAAAATGATTTGCTACTGATATCACTACTTGTGAAGGCTCTATGAGCATATATTTTTCTTGGTCAAACATTTAAAATGTGTGTGTTAGTACACTGGCAAACTTTATATGGAAGAACCTGATCATACTGAAGTTAAGAAAGTTTTAATGTACTTTTACAAGAAAGACTTCTTTAAATCTTGACATATTTGAACTTTCTTGGACAATAAATATATGGATGCTGCATCCTACTATTCCTCATAATCTTTATTTCCTCGGTATGGTATGGCTTCACTAGATGTGTCTTTCTATGATACTTTGCAAAAGAAACCCGACACTTGATTGAAAGATAATTATGGAAATTGTTGTGAGATGAGAATATGATAAATGTTTTTAGTTACTTCATTTCAGTGTTTATCAATTTTGTTCGAAAAAAGACCAACATATATGTGAACATATTTTTGTTACGTATGAAACCAGCAACGAATTAATTTCTTGCAGTCTTCAGAAATTCCAGCAAAAGTTAGTTTTTCTTAGACTAACCTTTATTGGTAGATTTCAGTTCATATGAAGTCAGTTCTTTGAAGAGGTATTACAGAACTCCAGAATACCTGCCACACACCTGGGGATAATGTTCCTAGTGTAAAGTACAGCAGCCTCTTCTGAGAATACTGTAGTTCACCAAGGGAACCAGAGATGACACATACTGATCCCAGGACTTGGAAATCCTAAATGTAGCTGAAAGTCACATTTTCATCCACGCTTCCCATCCTCATTTCCCACAAATCTGCGAAGCAGCTTCAGTATATAATGGTCATGTAGCAGCTAAAACAAATTACCAGCTGAAGAAGTAGATTAAACTGGTGCTTAAAAAATTCCTTAAGTGGTATTTTTAGCAATATTTATGAAGGCATCTTTAATTTTAGCTATACTGAAGCAAAGAAGGATCTAGGGTCTGAGGAGAAAACAGAAGGAACTGACAGAATGAAAAGGGAAACTCACACCTGAGGTTTGTCTGCAGGCTAATGCAATTATTCAAAATGTGTTAAAAAAATACAAGTATTTCAGGCTTTGGTCAGAGTATTTATGTTTTATTGGGTTACTGAGAACCTTGTGAAAATTGAGCTTTGAGTATCGCTTGTCTCTGTTTCACTTTGCTCTCCAGCTACACTTATCTGCCATACTGCGACATTGCTCTGCATAAAAAGCCAACAAGGACTGTTATATTCCCTTAAGAAACTAGCAGAAGCAGAAATGTCAGAATTTCTTTGTTTTCTTTTTATAACAGAAATTTCCTTCCTTTATACCTGAAGTATGGCTTACCCTTTTCTCTTTAAGCCTTTAAACTTTTCCCTGATTTGGTCTGCAGATCCGTGGAGAGGCCTTGCTGATCTGATGAATGGGGGGAGAGGACTGAGTACCTGCTCCTCAGCACACGGTGTGAGAAAGCAACTTGCCCTACCTCCTACCTACAGGAAACATCACAAGAGAAGAGTCAACTTGTTGTGGTGCTTGTCTCATACTATGAAAGCTGCCTTGCAATATAACCAATTTACTGAACTGATGATAAATCTAGCGGTGGTGATCAGAGCATACTGCTTTTATGTCTCTTGCAGGCTGGGCATACGTAGCTCTTCTGCACAGCTTCACAGAAAAGGTTTCATTTCTGAAGAATATCTGGCAGGAAGCCTAGCTCTTTGGTAAGAGAAGCAAACAGACTTACGATTTTCCTGAGACGTTCTTGAAGTAGAAGCATATGGAATGTACAATACTCAGTATTCACCTTGAAAAGTTGTTTTTCTTTTCATTCTCTGTATCCAGACATTTAAGACTGCTGTCTAGTTTATTTTTACTTAATGAAGGATCAGCTAGTTTTTCTACTTCTCCTGAGTACGATGATGTTGGAAGAAAATTAAAATTAATACTATATTCAGAACAGGTGTGTATAAATGAGCTGGAAAAAAATAGATGTCTACCAGTTTCCTTAAAAGTGCCAGCCTGAGTGTGTGATTTTTTTCAGCGTTTGTAAATATATGTTTATTCACAGGAGTTGATGATCCAGACTTTTTCACTGCGTTGACTCTCTGTGTGTGTGCTGTGGATGATGGCTAGGAATTTCTGTCAGGAATTATTTCATTGCCAGTGATCAGTTTGGCAGTCCTTATGCTTCTCATATGAGAGCTCTGTAGGGAATTCATTCTTAACTACTGTGACAAATTTGGCTACAGTTGTAAAAATGGGGCTTACAACTTTTTTCCTTGTCCATTAGAGTGCCTTGTTCTTCCTTTGCAATACTCTTGTTGCAGTCCTCCCTTGCTAGGGTACTTTCAGTAAAATAGACAGATTTTCGTTCTCGTCCTTATCTTCTCTCCTGCAGTTCTTCATCTTCAGCTTGTCTGCAGCCATTTCTGAAGCACTGAACAACTTAGTAAATGATTTGAAGATCTTATCTGAACATATTCCCATATTAAAAGAACACATGTGGGATTAGATGAATGCATTAAATAATGCAATAATCTTTGCATCAAATTTTTGAATGACTTTTTATTTCTATACTCTGTCATTGGTACTGTTACTGAATGGTGAAATTAAAGTCTTTATATTTTTATTTTCTGTTTTATGCTAGGAGGTGTGACTGACCTATCAGATGTAAAAGTGCAGTCCTTGGGTCCCTTTGAAGAAGGCTGTGACCAATAAAACTGAGTCTTTAAGATAGAAATGCCTTGCCTGGCTTGTTCTTCATGAACATATCCCAGAAAACCAGCCAACCATGCTAAAAAGACACAGAAACCCCAGAACTGCTTATTTGAACAGATTAAACAAAAGTTTTAAATACACATCCCGGTTCCTAGTGTAGTAGGTCTCTTCTTCCAGTCTTCTTTCTATTTCAGCAAACGTCAGTATCTTTCTGGAGCAGATGGTTCCAGACAGCCTCATCTTGTCTGGGTAAGTTTTTCATTCCCTCACTTCCTGGGTGTGCCAGTTTGTTTGGCTCCTGTGACAAGAAAGCCCTTTGCTGATCTTCCAAGTTAAGTCTGATTTGTAGGTTATAGCCAGGGAGCATTGCTGCATCTGGAACACCGGCTAGCTTGATGTCAGCAATAGCAATCCATGAACATCCATAGGGGTAATACATGTTAGGTTAAGCAACCCCTTTGAGGGTTTGGTTTTATGTTCAGTATGTCAGTGAAGAAGGAAATGAATGAATCGTTTATTCTATGAGGAGTGTTTTTAAAAGATCAGTGCTGGTAGTAGCTTCTTGCTGTTTAAGAGTTGGAGATTCAGGATCTCCAAGCACTTGCTGAGAAATAAGATAAAAAAACATCAATGTTTAGTGATGGGTGATGGCAACTGCTGTGGTCAAGGGGTCTGAATAAGATAAGTAGGTTGAAATACCAACATCACAAGAATAATTCATGAATCAACATTAGGTCAATTCACAAAATATTTCATTGTTTATTTGACTTCGAGTTGTGAAGCAAGGCTATCCTGTTTTTAAAAGAACAGCAGCAAAGAAGAAATAATACTTAGAGATACGTGTTTAAGAATGTATGAATGTATGTGTAATTACAGATTTCAGATATACTTCTTATATTTTTATATATGAATTCTTAGTTTAACACCCAATATATTCAAGTATGGTTTTTTGGTTTTTTTGAGTCTGCTGCTAATGTAAAAAGACAAGGTAACCAGCCATTTTCTTCCTCCCTTGGAAACTACTTTTAAAAGTCTGTACCAGACTAAACCTCCTGCTATTCAGGTCATTATTGCTTAAACTAAGTCCTCTGAGGAGGGAAATATTCTGCACTCTCTCCCTGCCTTCTCTTAGAGTGGATGTTAGTTTCATAATAGTGAAGGCAGCACAATGAATATTCAATGAGAAGTCTGCGTGTGACACCTGCTTCTTCAGTAGAGCTTTAAGACTGACTTTAAAGGCTGACAGAGGAATGGTATTATGTGCCTGTAAAAACTATGAGTTTCATTTAAGGAGATATGTATTAAAGCTGTCATGGGTGGTCTGATTAATGTAGCACCTCGCTGAATTTATTATTTCCCAAGAAGCAGCACCAACCAATATTTTATGTCAAAAACATATATCAGAATTGATCCTCCTGTTAAAACCTCAGTTTTATGGCTAATTTTCTCATTCTGTCAGCAAAATGGATGCCATTTCTTAGTTGGATTATTTATTTAAAGATATATACGTTTGAGGTTATGTATATATTTGTATTTTTCACAGAACTGCACTGTAACTAAGAGAAGCCCATTGTGACTTTTCATCATGAATTTGTAAAGTGTACATGTGCAACTGCAAAGATGAAAGTAGGCAAACTGTGTGTGTGGTGAATCTGTTTAATATTTAGGATTCTTCAGAGACAAGTATATCTGCTATCTATCACATACACAAGTATTACCAATTATCTGCAGTGCTGTACCAAAGAAAAACAGTGCAGTGTAAGAAAGCAATATATTATATGCCATTTAGTAAATGTTTGATTAAGCACACAGTGCCAGAAACTCACTGTACAACAGCCGGAGCTTATTGTGAAAAGTCCAGTGTGTGTATATACACTCACAGAGGCAAACACATTTTTGTACATTTGTATTCTTTTTCTTCTTCCTACATCAAAGTTCAGATGCACGATGTCCACATAGACACTAATAGCTTGGTAAGAGAGGAAAAGACTAGTGAGACAAATCATATCATCTGCTCAGGAGAGTTAGCTAAACTGCTTTAAACAAAGACTTGTCACAGTCAGTAAGGAATCGAAGAACTGCTGGTAGCTGAAATATTTCCTTCCTTGGATCCAAGTTATAAGATCTAATAGAAGGGGGACTTGCAGTCTCATGCAGTAGTACCCTAAATGGAAAAAGAGTCGGTGTTGGATGAAACCTAGTTATTTACAATGTTAACTGGGTTATAAAGGGTAAGAACTCCCATGTCTTCTGTGAAAATCAGTGGGTTACCAAACACAAGCTGTAACTTGTGGAGTTTTATTGGGTGAAAAAATTAGAGCTATAGGAAATTATCTTTTCTCTCAGATTCGTTTGCTGCTTTGGTAAACCATCTGCACTACTCTGTCAGCTGTAGTGGTAGAGAAACACTCCATCTCCCTTGGAAAGCAGAAGCAGTGTAATCGTGCAGGATGGAGTGGGATAGTTTCTGGCCAGGAAGGTGGGTTAGATACCTTGTGCTGAGTTCCTTGCCTGTGTGGTTCTCTTCCATTGCCATCTGCTCCTGTGGTCAGGGAAGGGTGGAGAAAGGAAAATACTCAGAGGTTTTAAAACCCTTCTTCTTGATGATGGTGCTTAGGAAGGCGAGGGGGGATTTCTTTTCATTTTTTTCAGAAGCTTCAAATCCAAAAGTGTGTTCATTTTTTTTTTATTAATAGTATGATAAAGCGTCAGAAGATGACTTATTAGAGTGGAACTGCTGGTGCAACCTTAACTATACTTATAAATACAGTCATGCGTGTGTATTCAGGGAGTATGCACCACTTTCAGTACACCCTCGATAGCAATTCTGTGAAATTAAAATTATTTGTTCATTATACCTTTGAGAGTATGATGAACTGTTTGTTGGTATGCTATGGAGCAAAAATCTTTCTGTTTTCTGTTATTGCCTGGTATGCCTGTATGGCTGGTGATTAGCTACTGCCAAAACCTCGTGTTCCAGACTGAAAAATGGCAGGCTGAGATTTCATTTAATGTGTGAAAGCATGTGGGTTATTGAGGAAGAAAGGGCTGAGTGATCTCGGATTATGGGTTTTTTTTTACATTCTTGACATAATTTGATAAGTAGTAGCTGTGAATACAGTTCTGCTTAATTTTATAACCTTAAACCAAATATTGCACGTCACTTTCTAATACACAATATCAGTAGAGTAGTGCTCCCTTTGGACTTATGAGGAAATACTTACAAAAAGGAATCTTTTCATATATCTTGTATTACCTTTTTCTCATCTAGGAGAGAGATTAAAATGACCAGATAATTTAAGACTGCTAGTGTCAAGGTGTCTTCAATGTTTCTTACAAAAAGTTTAGGGAACAAATGGGACACTTAGTGCCTACTGTCTCAGGATGAGAGAGAATATTCAGAACATTTCTTAGCTATACCTTGGAAACGTCAAGACAACTTATGTTTTCTATCAGTAGCAAACAAAAGAAGGTAAATTAAAGGATGTGCTCCCAGGGAACAATTTTAACCCTAAAAAATCCCCCCCTATTTCTGTATTTACAAGAAGTGAGAATAATTTAGAAACACTTTGGAGTGGAAGTATCTTGTGGGGTTTTGTTTTGTTTTGTTTTGTTTTGTTTTCTCCAAAATAAGTTCTGCTCTTTCTGTATTTCTTTGTTGGTTAAGCAAGAAGGGATAACACAAGTGACTTCCAAATTTTCCTCTCTCCAAATCCATCTTTCTTTTTGCAGAATGAAATTACTCATGTTTTTATGCCTTAAAAGTACTCCTAGAACTACAGTCTATAAAATTGAATAGATGTGTTTTGAAAATATCACTAGAGTTTACAGAATCTGACACTGAGTAATTGTCATCACCTGAAGAATATTTTATTTTATTCAGGATTTAAGAACATATTCTAGCCTTGAGAACAGTCATGAAAACACTTCCGTTGAGGTCATGAAGCAAACTTCTGAGTTGAACTCCTTCTTTAATGAGAAAAACACTGAGTTCATTCCATGTTTTCAGAATAGAGCTTAACTGCACAGTGAACATACCTGCCTAGGTTATACCTGTAAAGAGTCCAAGAACAATGTTAATAGGTTTCATACCAATAGATCTGTCTGCAAACTTAGTGATTATCTAGCATAAAGCTGTGTTGTTTTTTTCTTCCGCTCCTCTTCTGTATTTTTTCCAAACATTGTCTTTGCAAGGATCTGTTTTATATCTCCTCATTTTTGTCATTTATTTACATGGGCATTTCTGAGAGAAATAATTCAAGAAAGATGTAGTTTTATGAAGCACACCTAATCATTGTTCAGGAATTGAACGATGATCTCTTCTTTTCATGAGCATAAGGGAGGAATGAAATAAAATATTTTTAATTAACGCTGAGTCAGACAAAGAGCAGTAGATAAATTGATCATTCTACAGGAAATTTTAACCATTATTATATAAATTTACAACCCACCATTGGTGTCTGAATTTAGTGAGCCTACCAGAATGAAAGAAAACAAAACACATGGTTAGAAATATGACATATTTTCAGTTTACATGAGTTAGAAATTTTTTTCCTGTAACTTGCTATAAAATCACACTAGAAATATTTGAAGTTTCAGGAGTAAACCAACTCATATAATCTTAGCAAAAACATAACTTCTGATGAAATTACTTCTGGTGATGTATATAATGTTTCAAAAATTATAGGAAAAAGTAATGCCTAAAGAGTAGTGGCTTTGACTTTTCATAGGTCATGTTTGCAATTTTGTTGAAAGCTTCATTAGTAAAATCACATTTGTTGTCCATATGTGCAGAGAAAGGATAGTATCAAGGATATAAAATCACTTTTTTGGAAGGAGTTTTCCTGTAACCTCCTAATTCTTCTGGCAAGATGTCATGTGTAGAGGTACGCTGACTGTGTTTTTGTACTGAAGCTTTCAAGCAAGTTGCAGTGTGCTTAGATAAATGCATGTAAAGTACATTGTGCATTTCCACTGCTTAGATCCTGCCTTTATTGAGGTGATGTCACAGGCAGCTGTAGCAAAGTTGTTCTTGCTTTTGGACATTAGCTATGGGTGAGGAGGAGGATAACAAGAATGACTCCCATGAAAAAAATCTTTAAAACATTTCAGTGATGTGTAACAAGCTTGGCAAAATGTGTGGTGCAGGAGATCAAACAGGTTATTTTCAAGCCAACCACCAGTTCTCTGCAGTCTTGTTGACTGCTGTTTGGCACCCCGTGTCTTGTGATTTGCAGTGCAGATTGCTTTCTGCACACGTTTGCTATGTCAATGTGTGTATGTAGATAATGGCAAGGATACATTCCAACTCTAATTTAAGATTTGGAGCTGGAGAAGCAGAAATTGCCCCCCAGCCAAGTAAAGAACAATTATATTGCTCTTTATTATAACATGCAAAAGCACGTAAACCGAATATATTCACAGGGACTGCATGAGAATGCTAAAACTGATTCAGCCTGATAAATTATATGAAACCTAGTCATTATCAGCATATGAATTAATGGTATTATTAACAGAAGAGATAGTTATTTTGGTTAATGTACTGCTTGCTTTTCCTCTTTTAATAAATACTGTACGTCTTTGAACATAAAACCATAGGATATTGTAGTCTCTTATTGCAATCATCTCTTGGCACTTTGGCTTGCTTTGTGCATGGTTGATTACTTTTGCATTAAAATGAGAAGTATACAAGGCATTAGGTGCTGTAAGAACAACAAGTGTTTATGGTTAGTGAAGGGATGAAAGATTATTTTTGACCTTTTTCTTAGTTTTTATAAGAACTGGAAGAATAGATTTTGATAAATATGTACTGACCTAGAACAGAAATTAAAACCAATACTCAGCACAGAAGCTTTTGGCTTCTGAGAAGAACCTTGACTCTTAAGTTTTTTATGTGCACAGAGACTAAATTTAGATAGTTTAAATTTGAAGACAGTCATCTACTTACAAATTTCAGGTGTTGGTACAGATTAATTGAATATGTTGTGTTCACCAGGCCGAAGAAGACATGTAACTTAACAAAGCAAGTTTGATATTCGAAGTGGAGCTTTCATTTATTCAGAAGAATCTCTTTCCTGGTCTTTTCTGGGTGCTTTTATCTTCATGTGGCTGCCAGTGACCTCTGTGGAGTGACACCAACTCTGGGAGAAATAGCCTGTTTGTAGCTCGCTCATTTGTCCCTATTAACTGTGAAAAGGTACCATGTGTAAAAATGTGTCAGCTTTCTCTAAGCTATTAGCGACTTCCTGAATAAATGTTAAATGGAGAGAAGGGAATAAAAATCTCAGAAGTAATAAAGTGTAGTTCTTTACTTAATAGACCTTTATTCTGGAAAGATTCCGAGTTTTTTTTACATTTTACAGTTATGTAGTTATGTGTGGTTATACAGTGGGTTATGGAGTACATAGCAGTCACAAGTGTTAAGAAACTTGTTACAAAGTGTTCCTTCTATTTTCTCAGTAAACCTGAATGCCAACTAAAATAATGTTGGAAGATCGGAATGAAAGACAAAAAAATGAAAACACCTTCCCCCCTGCTTCCCAGGCTCAACTTCACTCCTTCATCTCTGACTCTTCTACCTCATCCCCTACCCCAAAAGGCACAGGAGAAGAGAGAATGGGAAGTTGCATGTTGTCCATAACAACTCCTCTCTGATGCTTGTTCCTCTGCATGCTTCTCCTCTGCTCCAGTGTGAGTCCTTCCCATGGGCTGCAGTTCTTCAGGACGAACCTGCTGCAATGTGGGCTCTCCATGGGCTGCAGTTCCTTCAGGTCATGTCCACCTGCTCCACCTTGGCCATGTCCAGGAGCTGCAGGGGAATCCCTGCTCAGGCACATGGAGCACCTTATTTCCTCCTCCTCCTCTCTTCTCCGGGCTCACAGGGCTGTTCCCCACACTTTTCCCAGACTTCCCCCAGGCGCCGCCATGGTGGCTGCAGGGCTGGGCCATGCCCTTCGGTGGGGCTGTTGGAGCCGGCCCCTCACAGAGGAACCCCCCGCAGCCCCCTGCCAGCCCCTGGACACCTTAACCCCATAGCTTTGCAAACAGGAATTTCTGTTCTCCTAGCATATAAGAAAAGAGGAAGGGGTAAAATGTGTCATTGTCAGTATGGAAAAGTTTCTGTTTTCTCTCAAACTGCCCCAGTAAGTGATGTTACTAAACAATCAACATCAGGATAGCCACAAGAGTTTTTTCACTAGTGTCCTAGACCTAGCTTTAGTGTGTCAGATTATGCAAATGTCAGTTGAATTTTCTTTTAAAACCTGATGTAAAAGAGTATGGTTATTGTCTGTACTATTATGTTAAAAATACGTTTAAAATTATAATATGTGTATTATTTAACAATATCAGTCACTGCAATATGAGTTATAGATGCTACACTCAACACACACAACTGAGAAAAGAAATCTTGTGTAATCATTTCTTATAAATGGAATACTGGATCTGAGTTATACATTTGTTAATTTAGGAATAAAAATAGCACTGATAATTGGTCAACTGAAAAAACACACCATTTTCTTCCTGCTACATCAGATGGGAAGCTGATGAAAGTTTATGTGCCTGCTTTTATTCTGTATGTGACAGGTTGCTCCGGTTATGTCTAAATCAAAATGCTTACTTCATAGAAAAGGACTATGACAGTTCCTGTTCACCAGATGTGAAGGGGTATTTGTTGGTTTTGATTTTTGATCCGCGCTTTGAAGTGCTTCAGTAGTACTAGTATGGAACAGATGCTTGGAATAAATGTAATTAATTGCACAGACTGCTTTCTCCCAAGGTATCATCTGTGCCACTTAAAGTGTCTATGGCATGTGAGTCTAGCATGTAGTTGGTGGCTCTTTCATCTGGAAATACCTAGGCAGGTCAATGAAAGGTGGCACATTACTAATCATGTGGGTTTTATACAGTTTTGACAAAAGGAGGTGGTTATATGACTGGTAGCACAAGTTTATGTGTGAATGGAAGATGTTAAATTGCTTGCCTGTAATTCAGCAAGATCCAGTAACTCACATCTTGATTTTGAGATGAAACTTCTTTGAAAGACTCAGAATTTACTTTTAAGCTGAGTGCTCTGATGAGGGGCAGGCACGTGCTGCTAGTATAGTTATTCACAGCGTTAAGGAGATTGAAATGATGCCAGTTTCTTTCTTTTCATAGGGTAGCAGTGGTTTTCAACAACCTTGTTGTCTTTTAGATTTTAGTTTAGTCCTCTTCTTCAAATCTAACAGAACTTGTGAATGGAAGGATAACAAAATTGCCTGGGTTATGATAACAGCCATCCAGATAATATAAGAACTAGATTAATAGGAGCTGTACCAGATTTTCATTATAAATGCTAATCTTCACTCATTGCATACATAAATACATTCCTTTATGTTCAGGGGGCTTTTTTTTTTTTTCTTTTTTTTAATATTAAAATGGGAAAGACACAAAGTAGCGTTAATTGAAATTTTACCTTCTAAATTGCTGGGAGCAATTTATTGAATATGCACTTGAATTGATATTTATTAGACAGTAACTTAGACCTGTACATGGCATTCATGTTTTCTATGGAAAAAAATAAACAGCAGAGGTGGACAACTGTGACTACATCTAATATTCTTAAGATACAAAAAAAAGGACACAAATTAGTTGTAGAGAAGATACGCTTTCAATGTCTTGCTGTTGCCCTTTTTTACAATCTGATCACATTTTAGGTGAAATAAATTAACTTTTCAACCAAGCAGTTTTTCAAGAAATAAGGAATTCTGAAGCAGCTATCTCAGAGTGGGGCGTCCTTGATTGCCTCCAGTACTTCTTGTGGTTTTGATGGGAAATATAAGCTAGGGAAAAAGTGAGACCTTTAAAATACACAGTGTTGATCACTGTGCATCTCTGGTGACAGACTATAAAAAATGTTTGATATATGCTTCTTTCATTATTTATTGAGCTTAATATCTATGTACTATGTTCTATATTTAAAAATGCATAACCAAGTAACATGTTTTCTAAGATTTATGAAAGAATATACATTTAAAGGAATTTCCTATATCTTAGACTGTGTTGTCTATTAAATAATAATGTGCTTAAATAAGGAGTGTGCACTATGTACAAGCTGCTACCTTTTAAAATTTAAATTATCCTCTCTTGACAAAAATTGTTTTTTAAAACCTTGCAAACTGGAACAATTTCTTCCCTCCTTGACCATCTTAGGCCGCCCCTATTCCCTCTCCACACCCCACTCAAGCTTTCCAGAGACACTGGTATAAGAATGTTCTCAGTGTCTTAAATAAGTTCTTCAGATATTTTTGTCTGGACATTCTTGAGTAAAGCAAAATGTTCACAGTAGTTTTATAATTTTCTGCTATCTTTCAGAAATTGCAATAGATCATGGAAAGGCTTCACAGAGTGAAGAAAATGTATGTTGATCTACTTATATTGCGGAATCGAAACATCCAGCGTGTAATTGAAAGTATACCTTTTTCAGAGGTACATATTTTTTTTCTGATTAAATCATAGAATCTTCATAGAACAGTTTGGATTGAAATGGATCTTAAAGATCATCTAGTTCCAACAACCCCTGCCATGAGCAGGGACACCTTCCACTACACCAAGTTGCTCGAAGCCCCATCTAACCTGGCCCTGAACACTTCCAGGGAGGGCGCAGCCACAGCTTCTCTGGGCAACCTGTGCAAGTGCCTCACCACCCTCGTAGTAAAGAATTTCCTCCTTGTATCTAATCTAAATCTACCATTTTTCAGCATAAAGCCATTACCCCTTGTCCTATCACTACATGCCCTTGTAAAAAGTCCTTCTCCAGCTTTGTCATAGGCCCCCTGCAGGTACTGGAAGGCTGCTAGTATTTTCATGTTTATGTGTAAAGAACCTGGAATAAGAAAAAGCAAGCATCTCAGCTCTGATGTCGGTGATAGAGATTGAGAGATGAAGAGGAGTTTTCTCTTCCTGCTTTCTATTATCTCAGCATTTTACTGGAGATATGCAGTTTTTGAGGAAGCTGCTGATGCTGTTCTTGTTTGACAGGAAGCATACACAGATGAAAGTAAGCTATTTAGGTAAGGCATTCCTAACTGGTGTTGTGCTCTAGGAAGTCATGTTTTCCTCCCCAAATATACTCTCAACGCTCCTTAAGTAGCCTGAGAAATATGTGTATTTGTAGCTTATTTGCTGCAGCAGCTCCTCCAGGGTAGTCACAGCTCTGATTTACATGGAAGCTCTGTGCCTTGTACCTGTGCCATGCACTGCGCTGCTGGTTGGCATTACCAATGACAAAGCCTCCACCTCTGATCTCTCCCTGTATATTCTCACTTAGGCTACCTAAGAGAGTACCATGCCAATTTTCTGCTACTTGCTAATTCTTTACCATTACCTGCTGTTTTCTAATGTTTAAATTCTTAACTGTGTATTATAAAATCTGATATAAAAATATAAAACAAAAAACAGTTCTTGGTGATACCTCACTTCTACTTGTGTTCCTGTCCTTGCTTTGGCTTAATACTAGTAGACACACATTCTGAAATCTTAACTTTAAATGCACCAAAGCAGTTATTTGTAAATTTTTTTTTCTCAAACTAGTCCTGTGTATCAACTTCTTCCTAAAAGACCTTTATCTCATATTTATGGCTGTATTTTCCCAATATGAGTTTAGATTTAGAACTCCTGAGTTTCTACAGCTTTTTGATAAATGTGACAATCTCTGTTGTAACTACATTAAAGATACACGTATTTTTTGAATACTGGTGTAGTTATGTCTCAACTTTTTTAAGGGTTTGTTTTGTTTTTGTTTTTTTACTACGTGCAATATATTTTCTGTTTAAAAGTGAATGTATGTGTATGTGAAAGTAAAGAAGTAAAAGGAATTTGTTGTTTAATTGAAAATGTGATTGAAGAAATTGAGTTGTGTACAACTGGTGTTGAATAACTAGAGAAAAATTCCTGAAGCAAAAGAAAACATAAAACCAGGAAGCTAATAATGGTGTGCTGGTGTTAAACTTTTAAGAAATATTTTATATTCATTTCCTAGGTGGCCTGTATGTCTTAAAAGAAGGAACACAAAAATCAGTGTCAGCGTGTAAGAGGGATGGTGCTCAAACTCAGCTACGCAGGACCAAGCAATCGCAGCTGGAACAGATGTGTCAGCCAATACCCATTTCAGGTAACTGCTTCCTCCGGGCTACGGCTTGTTCAGGTAAAGCCAGACTCTGTAATGCTTCAGTTACGCTCAAAAATCTTCTTGGTCCCATCCATGGGAACTGCAGAAAAGTATGGGGCATCACCTAATCTATAGCCTTCCTGAGCTAATATAGTAATCTTGCTTCTTTGCCATCTAGCTTGTGCAGGGGCAGACTGATTTCTCTAGATGGCTCCCAAGAGAGCATTCAAATTGATAAACCAAACTAGTAGGCAGTAAGATCCATGTTAGCAGGTGTCATTCAGCACACAACATTTTGAAAATGTCTTATAATTCTTCTTTTTTAACTATTGATGGAAGAAATCAGACCAATTTTAGTCTTTCCTATAGGAATTAATATTCAAAATGAGATACACTAGGAGAAGTTATTACGAGCCTTCAACAGAAGGTTTTATTAGACTTTTTACAGATTTGATGTCAGGTTCACTATTGCTGCTTAGTAATATAGGATGATTTTTCCCCCTTTGGGCAGCTGCATTAGTAAACCGTAGAACAATGTTACAGAAAATCCCACCACATCAAATAGAGAGGTGATGACTATTTTGCTAATGACTTTTATTAAATGTTCTGAAACTAATATATAGTCAGACAGAAACTTTCCACCTTTTTCTACCACTCTATTTTTTGATATGGCATTATATCTCATCCATATTTACTCCTCCTGTTTTTAGGAAGGTTGATATTCACTATTCAGGGCTGATGTTCTTCTGTTACCTTTTCTCTTTCCAGTTCTTCAATATTGAAAAAGTCTATATATGCCTTATTTTTGGGTGGTATTTTTTAATATGAGTAAAGCTAGAAGAAAGAGATGCATGTTGTCTAATCAAAACTACTGTCTCCAAAAAAGATGAGGATTTTTATCAAAAGCCCAATGGAAAAAGAAATCTTCTCATTGCAGACAGTTGCTTATATTGTGTGCAATACCAGTTTTGCCTTGTGTAATATACTCTGCAAGGACTGGTGACTCTTGCAAAAATGTTTTTTGGAACTGTAGAAAAATAAGAAAGAAAATAAGAATATTTATGGGCCTGAAAATCTTGCAAAATTAAGTAAAACTGAAAATGTTTGCCTGTTTTAGGAAACAGACAAGAGTATTTAAAACATGATTAATGTATTCATAGCCTTTTAACCAACTTTGGTGTCAACAAGAGTCTCAGTTCGTTGGTCCTTAATTAACATCTCTTCCAGCCCAAGTATCTGGACAAGTGAAACTAAACTGCTTTGATTACTCTGTAAGCTATTTCTTCTTGCTTGAAAATGCTGACTCAAATGTCTTAACAAAGCAAAGAGAAGAAAAAGAAAGTGGAAAGATCAAGAAAATGAGATGCCATATGCACTTTTCCCGAGACTTGTTGCTTCAAGTTCTCCTCTCTGGTTCAGTGAAGCAATTTCTGGAAGAAATCAGCTTTTTTACCCTGTGCTCTTAATAGCCCTCTCACAGTTCATGTTTACTGGCCCTGAAGCAGCTTTTGTGCCTGTTTGTTTGGCTTGGGTCATGGAGGCCTCAGCCCAGGCACGGCTGATGCTTCAGCATCAGCTATCAGCCTGCCACTGTAGCTAGACACTTCCTTAGCTCTTGTAGTTGCTTTATTTTTCAGTGACATTTTCCATAGCAGAATATATCAATGTACAGGATGGCAGAAAAATCTTCATGCCCAAGAAGGACTTTAAAATGAGGTCTCACAGTATTTAAACACAGGATTGTTACGCTTAAAATCTGTAGTTCAAGACATTTGGCTGACTGCATGTGCCATGGTTCAGTCTAGCTGTTCTGCCCGGTGTTATTGCAGCTATGTAATTTCCACGTTGTTCAAGAATGTTTTAACACAGTATAAAAGCAAATTAAATTTAATTTGCAGTCCTGCCCATTGATTGATGCCTTTCATTCAGCTGTCTTTTTTTTGTCTACCAGCTACCAACAGAATGGATATATTTTTCTGTTTCTGTGGGCTTGGCAACCCTTTTTCTTTTGGACCTCAGATGTGGCCCAAATGTGCAAATCATTTGAAATACCTAGTAGTTGAAGTGAAATGTAAACGGAAGATGTTGAATTTCTGATCACTACATTGGTTAAAACAAAAGGGATACTTCTTGGAATTGAAAGGTAGCAAGTGAATAAAAAGAAGTACGTGTAAGTAGGATGGAAATGAATCCAAGAGCCTAGTAAATTTTTTAAAAAAAAAGATAATGCTCTAAGTAAGAGACATCACTGGAGTCACTAAGTGTAGCAAATTTTGGAAGAACTGTTAAACCCAATGCTTTACACTTTAAACTGATCTCTAATTATAGGCAGCCTGCAAGATACAGGTTATCCCAGATTTACTTACTACAAAATTCTTATTTGTACTGGAGGATTTTGTGCTGGCTGTTTATTCAGTATTCTACCCCTGATAATAGCCAGTTAATAGTTCAATGTGTTAAATATTTGGTTTAACAGCTCTTCCAAAATTAGTCTGTTGTTCATACCAATATCAGTTCTTTTTTTTGAATCTTAATGAGTTCTCGGCTTCCTCTGCATTCTGTATGAAAGGCAGTTTCCTAGATTTCCTGTGTGCTTTGGCCATCCCAAATAACCTAAATTTTCAGGATCCATCAGCTATTAATTTGTTCTCATGAACTATTGTAAGGATGCACCCAAATACTAAACTTAAGGCTTGTTTGCTTCCAAGAAGCTAGCTCTAAAGTGGTGTTCTAACCTTCACTGCCTCTGTCCCCAGGCAAGGAGGGTAACAAATTAATTGAAATCTCTCCAGACATCACACTAGCTGAGTAGCATGGAGGAGTCCAAATCTAGTCATGTGTATCTTTTAACATTTTCATCCATCTGGTAGGATTTTTCCTCTTGTTTTCCTCATTCTGTGGGCTGCTGCTTAGGGTACTTGAAGTTAATAAGGAGCAGAAGTAGCAGATACCTCTTTTGTTCAACACTTTCAGGTACATCACGCAATGCACTGGGAGAATTTCTTCTTTTGGGCTCTGTGCTGAAAACAGAAGCTGACAGAGAAAATCCCAACCATTAAAGGAGAGTTTTCCCAGCTACCCTACTTACGATAACTGAATTGAGGTTTCTTGACAAAGAAGCAGTTTAAAGTTAATGACCTCAGCAGCAGACTGTCAGTGGAGGTTAATTATGTCCACACTTCTGTACCCCGCAAGTTATAAGTCAGTGAAGTACCTCTGTGTTCAGCCAAACACTTAAGTGTGTTTAAGCAATTTACTAAACAGTAAGTGCTGAAGTAGTCTATGTACTTTTTATTAGTTTTGACTGGTAATAGGAACCATTGACTTGTAAAAGGTCTCATTGCCATGGACTGTATGAATTCTACCAGCATGTTCTCCAGATCAGGAACCTTGATTGTTCATCGTGATGTTGGGTGGGGCAGGGAGGGAGTGTTCTGCAACCTCACTGAAAAAGGTTGGAGCTGGGAAGGTGGAAAATTCCCAAAGTATGCAACAGCAACAACAAAAAAGGTGGCACGATGTTACACTCAGAAAGGGTAGAAAATCAAATGGGTCAGAAAGACACAAAAAGTTCCCTAGGCTCTTCTATTACTCACAACACTGTTGTAAATATTATGGACTCTGTTTAAAATGTAGCATGGCACAACTCTGCTGGATAAGGTAATTTCATGATTCAGGAGATCTGAAGGTTGAGAAGGGTTTTTCTGCACCAGTGGACCCTACATGAGTGCATTGCCAAGGAAATCAAAGAATTTAGCATTTGTTATTCTGTTTAGACTTGTCTGCCATCTCATGTCTAACAACAACTGTTAAGAAGTGCTGCATGAATACATATTGGGTAGCTAAACAGTTCTTCTGTGAGTTAACCTGTGCAGTTACACCAAACTAAAGACCGTGAGGAGCCACTGCTTCTCCCATGCAGGGATCTGAGCTGTAGGGCTTCAGCTTCTGGAAAAGGGGATCCTGGCAAAAAAATTGCCTAGATTATGTTCAGACCCTGAAGGCTGATCTTGGAGTGATTTAGGGATTGGATCAAAACAGTGTATATGCCAGGTAGATAAGCATGTGTAAAGTGCTTCTTTGAAACAGGTTCTTGATAAAGTTCATTACTTTCTGCACTGAGCTAGGAGACTCTTCACTCTCTAATCTTTTTTCAGTGATCCTGTGTCTTCATGTCACATCAGTATGTGAAGACAGTGTGTATAAGAGAGATCCCTTTGGAGTGCCTATGGACTGTTCATTAATCAGCTGGAGTGGCTGCTTTGAGTGACGTGAAATAGCTCTCCAGCTTTCACCTGTGGGTGAATGTGTTGCCCTGAAATGTACTTGTCTTCTCTGGTCTGTGAATATGGGAGACTAAAATGATGACTGAACTTCTTTTTGACATGGAAATACAGAGCACTTCCAGTAAACTTCTGAAGTAGTATTTGTTCACATTTTTGCTTTTCCCAAGCATTGGCAAAATCTCAGCTCTAAATACGACTTTAACAAACATAAAGCAAAAAAAACCCATAATGCCTTTTATAGATTTGCAGGGAAACAGGAGGAAGAGACAGACTACTTGTTATTACAACCTTCCCTACCTGTTGTTTCCGCCCTGTATCTAAAGAGATTTCAATTAAAATAGTTGCACATACAGTGACCCACTGTTGTACAATTTTACTATTACACTTTTCTTAAATTTTGAGGGAAGTTTAGTTGGTCATGTTGTACTGAAAAAACTCTGAAAGCAAGGCTATTACAAAAAGATATTGAAGTCCACAAGTACTTAGGTTAGATGAGTTATTTAGGGAAAGACATGCTGTATATTGTGCATAAGTGGTCACTTGCTAGTGGAGCATAAAATTGAGTAATTGTTTTGAGGATTATAAAGAAAATACTTAGCAAAAATTTTCTGTTCCTCCCTAGAGCTGAAAGATTGCCCTTTGTTTTGAAACAAGTACAAATCTTAGAAACAACCATCCAAAAATCCAAACAGAGCAATCATAGAATCACAGTATCATAGAATGCTTTGGGTTGGAAGCGACATTTAGAGGCCAAACGCCCTGCAGTGAGCTGGGACATCTTCAACTAGACCAGGTTGCTCAGAGCCCAATCCAACTTGGCCGTGAATGTTTCCAGAGATGAGATCTCCACAGCCTCTCTGGGCAATCTGCTCCAGTGTTTCACCACTTCCTTATATCTAGTCTAAATCGACCCTCCCTTAGTTTAAAGCCATTAGTCCTTGTCTTATTGTAACAGGCCCTGATGAAAATATTTTCCCCATCTTTCCTACAGGCCCCTTTCAAGTACTGAAAGGCTGCTATAAGGTCTCCCTGCAGCCTTCTCTTCTCCAGGCTGAACATCCCCAACTCTCTCAGCCTTTCCTCATAGGACAGGTTTTCCAGCCTTTGGATCATTTTTGTGGCCATCCTCTGGACCTGCTCCAACAGGTCCACGTCCTTCTCATGCTGAGGAAGCAATAGCAAAACGGTCAGACTTAGAGCAATATATAATCTATTTCATCTGTTCCTGAGGTTCCTCTTCTTCAGACTGGTTTTGCAGAGGAAGGTCTTTTTCTGTCATGTGATTCCCATGTAATTTGACATATAGTTTTCCATTAAAAGCCACTCATCAGTGTAATCCTGTACTTGAATAAGTGTTCGGAGAGAGCAGTTACTTTTGACTGAGCTATCCTGGCCATACTACAAACTACATTTTGTTTGTTTCTTTGGTTTTAATATGTCCCGTAGGACTGTATTTGAAATAAGATGTTCATTCAAAATAGTTGAGACCAAAAGGAGGACTTGGAAAGGCTTCCACTTTTTTTTTCCTAGTCACTTTTTTGTCTCTTCCCTCTGTTGACCATTGTCAACAACGTGAGCCCTGTTAATATTAAGAGGTTGTTCTACCAAAAGAAGACTACCAAATATAAGTAAGATTTCAGATAGGCTGTCTCTAATTTATTAGTATCTACTTTTCATGTGATAGTGTGTTTTATCAGCCTCCTTTGTCTGCATAGAGCAGGTTGAAGTAATAGCAGATACTATGGGTCGCATCTCAGAATACAATAAATTAGTCAGTGTTCATCTCCTGTTGGGCAGCAGAAGGGTATGAACTCCATATTTAGTTGAAGAGACTAACTGGACCATGCTGAATTTGTCAACAGATAGTTTAGGTACTCTGGTGATTTCATTGTTTTATTGTGTTTGCAATACTAGGTTTCAGATGTTTCCAGGGTTATGTGGCAGCTGAGCAAGGTTTTGAGGATCTGAATTTTTAGGGTTAGAGAGTAACAGTTCCTTAGGGCATCTGCATTCCTATGAATCCTAGTCCTATGTGCAGTTTCCAGGAGAGCCTGAAGTCTCTCTCAAATCCTTTTTAGAGGTATCTGTCTGCATCACCAAGTTCTTAAATGTGTTTTACGGGTTTGTCCTTTTTGCACAGCTCCATTCTTGTTTCAGTGGGAGACAGGCAATTAAATACCTTAGATTTCTTGGAAAATCCAGTTTAGAGAGTGCTACAAACTTCAGTGGGCTAAGCTGAGCTTTGAAGTAAAATCTGTTAGGAGAGCATTGCAGCTAAGAGTGTCTGAGATCTGCATGGGTGTCTAGCTAAGTTAACTTCATTGCATACTACATCATCTTCAGAATTTTGCTGATGGAAGGTTGTTTTTGTGCTTTAAAAATATGAAGAATTTCTTCATAGCTACATACTTTCTCATCTGCATATCTTAGATTTTAAAACAGTTAAAAGTCAGGTGTACTAGGCAAGAGTTGCAGTGCAGTAAGTGGTAACCAAAGAGAATGAGAAACATTACATTGCTGCTTCCAGACCTGTGAAAAAGGCAATTTAATACTGTAACACTGACAAATATTTAAGTTTTAAAGCGTGCATAGAGAACCGAGATTGAATGTCGCATAAACATTTTCTAATCGGGACAGCATAAAATTTTCATCCCCTTTCTACTACAGTGATTTATTTAGTGTATTTTCACCTAAAGATTACATGTACAGCAAATTAAATTTTTGTTTTAAATACAATCTATTTGTATAGTATTGTGAACGGAATTCTCTGGAATAACAGTGAAAGATTTGTTTATGCATATTATTTTCCATTGTGCTGTAGGACTCTTTTTGAAAGGTCAAACCTCATAAACCACGGTATAAATCTTCTCAGTGATTAGATTTAATCTTTTATATTCAATGATATTTATTTGTAATTACTCATTTTCAGAAGAGACTGATAAATAATATTGCAGGATTTGAATTTGTTGAAAAATTGCACTCTCACAGAATCACAGAATCACAGAATCACAGAATCACAGAATCACAGAATCACAGAATCACAGAATGTTCGGGGTTGGAAGGGACCTCTGTGGGTCATCTGGTCCAAACCCCCTGCTGAAGCAGGGTCACCTACAGCAGGCTGCAGAGGACCATGTCCAGGCGGGTCTTGAATATCTCCAGAGAAGGAGAAACCACAACCCCTCTGGGCAGCCTGTCAATTTTATGCTCTCCAGCTTAGAAAATGATTCTGTGAAAAATACCTTGGAAAGACAGGAAAATCCTAGGAGACAAGCTGTTTTGAAAGACAGTTCTTCAGTATACAGTCCTTTGGCAGAACTGGTCTCAACAGCCACAACTAAATGCAAAACTTTTTCTTATGGAGACAAATGATCAAAATAGGCATTCCTCCTTAAAACATTTATGAAAGCCTTTTCACAAGACTTCAGAGAATTGAAGTACATGGGAAATTGAATGGTTTAGTATACATAATAAAAGCACACAATACAGCATAGAATCAAAGAGCAATGCAGGTCAGAAGGGACCTTCAGAGGTCTCTAGTCCAAACCTCTGTTCAAACCAGGTTCCTTTTAATCAGATGGATCAGTCTCATCCAGTTGAGCTTTCAGTATTTCCAAGGATGGAGTTTTCACAGTGTGTCTCAGCAACTTCTGCCATTTTTGGACAATGCTCATGGTGATAAAGATTCTCCTTTAGACTGAGTCAGAATTTCCTGTGTTCCAACTTGTGCCTGTTGCCTCCGTTCCTTCCACTGCGTACCTCTGAGTACAGTGCCCACTTTTCTATGTGGTCATCTGCTGAACGTGTTCCATACGTTACTGTCTTTCACATACTGGATAGTTTTAAGCAAAATACAGGACAAGCAGAAGAGGAGAATCACTTCCCTGGATCTGATGGCCACATTTTTCCTAATGAAGACCAGGATGTTCTTGGCCTTCCTCATTGCAAAGGGTCACCTCCAACTCTTCTTCAGCTTGCTGTCTGTCAGGACCCCCACATGTTTTTCTGAAAAGCTGCTTTCTAATGAGTTGCCTGGAAATATTTTAAGGATCTTTTGTATTTTAACCTTATTTTGTAAACTAAATGCACAGTGTTACTTTTATCTTCTTAGAAAATATATCTCTGCCCAGGTTATGAACAGAAATTTTGGGAGGATTATGTAGGTTTATACTTAAAATGGTATATACATTCTTAGACTGAAGTGGAAAAGTTATTTATCCGTAACTATGGTTTTGATTTGTATGTCCATAATTAAAAAATGTTTCATTAGTAGGTATATATGACAACAGTTCGTATGATCGGCAAAGTAACAAGACGTCAGGTCATACTGTTTCAATTTCCTTTTAAGGAGACCTATCTGAGTGGCATATAGAGGTCTCCTACAGGAATCTAACCATAATCCTGGCTTTACAGTGTTCCAAGCAGTGGAGCATGGATGCTGCTAATGTAAAATCTTCAGACAGAAAAAGAAGATAATACGGAGATATTCTAAGTTAGCACAGCTTGCTTTCTGTGAAACAACTTCTGTTTATGAAAAATTAATAATATGAGAGCTTAGCAGCCCAGCATGCTAGGAGCTAATTTAACTGATGACTGCAGCTCAGTTCCTGATATGCTGCTTTGCAGGGTATGAAAACTGCAGTTAACTCTGAGTTTGCAGTTGATGACATACATCAAGTGAGGCAGGAGAGTTTTCTCTTGTACTTTACAACAAGAAAAATGGTGGAAGAAAGACTGACATCTCTTTGCTGATCCTATGCTTACAGCTGTTAAAGTTCTTGGCACTTTGCTCTCATGAGACTTTAATCACAAGATATTGTTGCATACTATTAGCGGCAGTGTCCATGAAATACGAACCAGAGGACAAATAACATAAACAGGGTATTTGAAACTCTGTTTCAGCACATTGCAAGTTCATACCTAAGGAAAAGGTTGTGATTGAACTGGCAATGAAATGAGTTCTCTCCAACTGAAATGTATAGGGCTGAGGACAGAAAGGTTATCTGATAATCACAGAAGATGAGGTGGAGAAATCATTGGTTCTAACTGACTCCTCCAAGGCAGGGTCATATCCACACAAAATTCTCTTGTCTATTTTGTTGCTAAAAATTACCAGTAGTGGGAGATTCAAGAACCCCTAAGTAGATTTTTATTTCTAGAATTTTTTTCAACTACCATCTAGAATGAAAGTTCTTTAATGCAACCTAACTGGATAACTTCTTGTCCCGTCTTGAGTGAATGTGTAGAACATAGGACATCTTTTTATTATGGAAGCTTTTAGCACCTATTTTGGTACAGTTGCCATGTCTCCCCAGTCTTCAAATAAATCTCCTTTTATAACCCACACATCTTTTTCTATAGACCTGCTATTTGGTGGCTAAGTGATTGTATTTGCACAGCTGATTATTCTTACCTAATAAGAATTTTCTCTTCCCATTATGGAATTACTTCCTACATAATTCAGGGTATTGCTTCAATTAGTGAAGAGTGTTTTTAAATCACATCCTTCCTGGCAGCACTGAAAGCACTTTGTGCACCTTTCTCCTACCTCCTGTATGCATATTGCGTTCAAATTCGAGGAAGGTCCTTCATTATCTAGCTCATTAATGAAAGTATTAAGAAGTAATGAATGCAGGATAGGCATTTGGCTGATTTCATGCAACACATTTTTTCAGTTTCGTTTATTTTTACTGTGAACCTTTGCTAACTACTCTGGTGATGAGTTTCCTACAAGATATGAACCCATTTTTAAATCATTTAATCTACAGTGGTGTAGCCAACGTGTTTCTCAAAATGTCACAAGACTGAAAAGCCTTGCTACACTGAAGAGGCATACTGACAAGATACTTTTTGTTTATAAGACCTTTTAAGATGTTATAGAGAAAAGTTACTTATTTTTGACTCTTATTCCTGTATTACCTTTCAGTTACTCACAAGTAGTTTTTTGAGAAAGGTATCCCAGGATCCTTCTGGATGTTGAAGAGCCAGAGAAAACAGAAAAGGTTGCTACTGCTCTCACTTTTCCTCTCAGTGTCTCATTTTGTGCTGTGATTATGAAGGAAGGAGTTTGCAGGTTTTTTTTGTGGTTTTTTTTTTAATTATGAGATCTATTGCCAATGTGTATTTTAAGTACTAAATTATTAATTCAGTTAAGCATGCTTGTTTCTCGGTGTGGCTCTGTGCTATTGGGACTGTTCTGTCTATCACACGACTTTTTCTAGAATCTTTTCCCAGGTAAAAGATCTGAAATACAACATGATAGAGACAGACAGGTATTTGAGTGGCTCATTATAAGGAGTGCAATTGTGGTATGGTCTTCTGGCTCTGTTTTATGAGGAAATTTTTAGCTGTAATTGCTTTAGGTGAAGCAAAGATCATGGAAATAAAGACAAAAGACTGAACTTTAGTTTTTTGCACTTTTTTCATGTACTGACCACATACTTTTACATTATTTAGGTATTGTAATCCACTTCTTCAGCACTTTCAGAAATAGGTGTCTATATTTTTTTAAACAGTTTTAAGAGTTTAAAGAAGTGTATTCCTATTTCATTTATTTTAGGAAAGAAAATATAATAATGTGCACTGAAGTGGGAAATGTATTTATGCTATTTCTAACTGAACTTCTGCAGTATGCACTACTGAACCATGGATATCCTAGTTCTAGAGGTGTCTAGGTGTCTAGATATTATGAGCAAAGGGAACTCAAAATGGGAGTTATTCACTTCGAAAAGAGACAGAGCAGCATAGAGCTCTTGTTAGGTAGCTGTTCCCTATTTATTTTTTAAGAGGCATCCAGGCACACTAGATTTTTAACTGAAGTCATCTGTAGCCACTGAAACAAAACTGGACAGAAGAGAAAGTGTGTGTCTTTTGTATGCTGTATCTAATAAATTCTCAGTTAGAAATCTCTCAAATAGATTTCAGATTGTAGTCTTCCTTTTGTCTGTCTTCAGAATTTGGCCTTTAACCACAAGTCACTAATTCTTTAATGGGTTATTTTCTGTTGTTTCTTAGGAAAGCCACCTGAAATAGTTACCTCATCTAATCAAAGATTTAATGAATCCTTGATAGGAAGAAAGCAAATATGGTTTGAATTGAGTCATAGGCATGAATTAAACAGTTGTTATTACACTTGTTGTAAAAAATAATCTAACCAATCTAAAAATAATCCCCTTTTCAAGCAAAGAATTAAATAATTTCCCCTTCTTTAGTTATTTTATTGACTCTCTTTCTCAGTAGTCTGCCTACTTTCACTGCCAGAGATCTGACCAGGAAGCTGCTGGAAACATGTGTAATGGTTCTCTCAAAGCCAATACAAAGTTAGCAGAAATGGGACAATTTAACTGCAGAAGACTGTATCTCATAATCTTTTTTTTTTCTGCAAGTTGTCTTCTGTCTAGCATCCAGATTAAAATACTTCTTTGAGATATTTTGCTAGTGTGCGATTATGCACATTTTGAATTAAAACCTTTTCTGTATTTACTCTGAATGGTAATGGTGAATTAAAACAGAATGGCTTGCTGTTCACACAAACTACAAGGAGGAAACCAGTGCATTCTCTGCAGATCATGTATTTGAATCACTCTGATGGCTGTGCAAACATTTTTATTATTTAAGATTTCTCAAATTCAAATTAAACCAGTGCATACTCTGTTACTGTCACTGTCAGTAAATTTTATTTCCTTCAGCAGTCTCCTCTATTGATATCCACATTTCTCTCTCACTTTACTGCAGATTTCTGCTTTCTGGGTCATAGATTTGATGAGAAGCAGAATTTACTGTCTGTTATGTTGCCTAGATGTTTTACTATATTCAACTTCTAAATTTTCTTAATGATTTTTAAGAGCAGTCAAATTTTGTCTGACTTAGATTTCTCTTAGGGAATGGGGGAATTGTGAGTCTTAAAAAAAAAAAAGTAAAGCACTTATAAACAGACATAAATAGTACACATAAAATCAATGCCAATATTTCTCCTCTTTTTTTTTCCCCTTTTTTTTCTCTTTCTCTTCTGTCCTTTTTAGCTCAGTAGAGACAAAGTTACCACGTTTCCTTTTTTGGTCCCTGTAGCCTTCAGCCTTTGTAACTCCTGCAGCCCACCTGAGGATCTTTTGGGTCTCTGACAGTACATAGTGAGGAAGAAAGCTGATGACAGCTCTGAACTTTAAAATAATGCCTGATATTCCTTCTAGGAGTATATTCTTTTCATTGCACCTTATTCTGGTCTGTGTTTATTCTTTAAAACATTCTAATCTGATATTCCATGGCTTATTTAGCTGTTTTGGAAGGAAAATAGAAGAGAAATGTGGAGGGTAAAGATGGTTATATTGCAGGCTTACCAGCTGTACAAGGACTATTATAGATGGGTGACTAGCAGAAGAACTGCTATAAATTCTCCTACTAAAAAAATTTGTCTCAGTATGAATTTGTAAAACAGCAGAAGAACTAATATATCTACCTACTTGTAAAAAGAAAGTCTTTATGACTTTTAGTGTAGCTACTTTGATATACTAATATGTTTGTACAAGACTATGCACTCATTCCATATTTTTGTCTTGGTGTGTTGTTGATTCAGGTAAAACTACTCAATCCCCAAATTCTAAAATAAGAGAGGACTGTCCAGTTTTATGCATGCAATAAGTTCCATACCACTTTTTAAATCATTTAGCAGCTTACTGGTGGAAATCAGTGATTAACAACTGATAAACTGTTTAAATTAGTCTCATATGTGTAATGTATACATGTAACAACCTCTCTGTTCAATTAGGAGTCCATATAACATTTTTGAAAATGATTCCTACAACGTCCAACCCTTTTTCATTGTAGAATACAACTGCGACCTTTTAATTTGGTTTGCCCACAACATAATTTTGTTGTTATTCTTCTTCATAAAATGAGTTGACTAGAATGCAGTTCTCTAGTAAGACAGGAAGGAAAAGGATTACTGAAATTGTCTGCGACAGCAGCTATGAAGATATTTCTTTTTTAAATGTTTTTTTTTTTTTTCTGCTATTTGTTATTCATTAATAATGTTTCTATCTGGCACTAGCATAGCTCTAGTTGTTTGTTTTGTTTTCACTTTACCTTTGCCAAATAAAATCATCCTTCTTAGTGGACAACTTCTCTCTTAATTTAAGGATGAGTACCATGGAAGTGCAAAGAATCAGTTACCAGTTGTCTTATGAATTGTCTTTTTGGTTTTATTGTAGTATTAGTTTCAGGATTTGAAATGAGTTTAATGTTAGATATCCTACTATGGAATAGGGAAGAGAATACAGATTAGCTTCAAATCCATATTCATTTGTTGGCAGCAAATATGCACAGAATTTATTAAAAACTAATGATACATAAAATACTAAAATAGAAATGGAGAGAATACTACTTACATTGTTATTCTTTATCAGTATCTGTCTTTCAATGGCTTCTATAAAGCTTTTCACTGATTTTTTAACTATAGTACTTTCTCAGTTCTGTAAACACAATTTACTTCAAACTACTTTCCATTTGTGATGGAATGAAAGAACTACCAGCAACATGGAATCAGTTCCACAGACCTCTCCTTAGCTCTCCTGCCATCAATTTTTGCTGTACACATGAAATTAGTTTTTACAAACTTCTCCCTTTAGTCTGAAATAGGAGTACCATAGGTATTGAGCCTGGCAGATTGCATGTTGTCACTGAGAAAGAAGTGATGTCAAAGTAGGTATTTGAGGGGTTCTCTTTGCTTGACTGCAACTTTGAAAACTCCTAAAATGTTTATAATTATGAACTCTGTATATTATGCATGGTACAGATCAAGTGTGTTACCTTATTTAGTCTGGAACAAGTTCGAGACAAAGGGAAACAAAACATTAATTTGAAAAATCGGTAGGGGAGCAAAAATGATGAAGGAGAATGAAAATGCAAATTGACAAGCCACTAGGAATAGAAAAATACAAATCTTCTGTTAGAGTTATTTGGAATTCAATTGATTGCTTCTGCCGTAGCGATATGATTTCTCCATATTGATATGCTTTTGTTGTTAACTGTATAAGCCACTATAGGACAAAGGTTATACAATGCATGAAATGGGATCATTTATGTTGAAAGTGATTGGTAGTAAGAATTACTGAGTTTTTCATGTGATTTGATTTCATCCATAATGGAGTGGGGCAGCAGTAGCAAAAACACATAACAAAGACACTCATTTATTCATTTCCTATCTTTGCAGCAGCTCCTCTAGGAATACAATGCTGCTGTTGTGATTTGTGATATAGCTGGTATTTGCGATGAGACTGAGATACCAGTCAATAGGATGATATTTTGTTCTGCTAGTCTTTAAAGTTTCTTCAGTATCAAAGTGAAATAAATGGCATATGGTATTTCAGCGTGCAGTCAGAAGTTTGTTTGCTCACTTTGTAGCAAAATGCATGGATTCGTACCTGATCACCCCTACTGTTCTGTACTAAGGACAACTCATTGCCAAGTGTGTTCTAGAGCATACATTTAATTTTAAATCCCTGTTCACAGGTGACATGAGTTTGTGTTTAACTTGCTGTGGATTTTTGTGCTTTAAAGTACATTTAAAATGAAAAAATTAAGGACATTTGCACCACAGGCTAAAATGGAGGGTTACACTTGGAATTAACTTATGATGCTGTTTAGAAAAGAAAGGAAATAGATATTCCCTTCAAAATAAAAATGAAATTACTTTGGGACACGTCAATGAATTATTGGCTAAAGACTCAGCCTGGATCTAAGCTTTTCTTCATCAGTGTGGTACACCAATCTGCCTTTGCTTAAGTAAGCTCTTTTTTCCTTATGTGAAAAAGTCAATATTAGCTGGTTCATTGTAATGATTTTATGTCATGTCTTTTATCAAAATTTTGCTTTGTTGTCAGCTGTATCGCTTAGACATGTCAGATATATCAGATGTTGGACATATCTGATAGATCAGATTTTCTCAACCCTGTCCATTAACTGTGTTCCATCTTTTGTGTAACCAGAAGAAGAAGGATATTCTTTTTGCACTTTGTATAATAATGTTTTGAATATGTGATGATAGGTACATTGAAAACAATTACAGTATACTCTAGGCAAGGCCACTGCTTAGAAAGACTCCTGGGAGCCTTCAAGAGAGAAATGATTTCCACAGAACAGCGATTTAGAAGCGATATTGAGGAGACCTAAGGAATGTCTATGAGCACATTGTGAAGTGTGGTTTTGATTAGGTCATGCTGGCAAGCTATAAGTCAGATGGCAACCTGAGATATTTTAAGAAGCAATGATTAGACTTTTGGATGTAAAAATGGAAAGTACCCTGAGAAGAAACCGTTAAAATCCTGTTTGTCTAAGAATTATAAAGAGATCTTGGACCTCGGGATCTTGCTTCTTCTGAGGTGCAAAAAGTTTTGCAACGGTAGTAGTAAGTGATCATCCACATTAAAATATGGCTCAGAAATTAGTAATGTTTACTTTGATATATCCTATATTTCTATGCTTTAAAAAGCATGAACAAAAGATTGATACTGCCTTACAGTTGCAACCACTAGTCTTAACAGAGTGGCTATGAAGTCTGCTGGCTAGAAGGCTCATGAACTACTAGATCCCAGCATTAATAAAGTTATAAAACTGAGCAAGCCAAGGTTCAGAAGAGTTGGGGAGGAGGAACTTGTGGAGGCCAGATGTACTAACCTGTGGAGGGAGAGAGACAGGCAAGGGAAAGGGAATCTTTGTGGTTTAAAAGAAGAATAAACAGGTAACGAAAAATCTACTGTGTTCATTCTATTCTTCCTACGTCCCTCTCCAAATTGAAATATAGAAGGAAGTCCACATGGAAGTTGAAAAAAAGTATGCATGTCAGTGGTGGGGGGAAGGAGGGCTCAGAGTTTTCTGCATGGAGCATAACAGAGGCCTGGTTACCTGCCATGAAGGTTAATGGCATCTGGTACGTGAAGCGGGCTTCACAAAATACCGATGCTTGTGCTAGTTTGGTTCACTTGCAGTAGCTCAGGAAAACAGGTGGGCATGTTTTCGATATATGGGATTACATCATAGTACACTTTTACCTCTAAGCTAGTAGCAATAGCGAAAGATTATTTGAGGCAGGCAGCGTCAAGCTGATGCAGGATTGTACAATTAAAGTTTGTACCAGGCAACAGATTTGTGTGTTTTGTACTGAGAATACCCTATGGCAGAGCAAGAGTTTAACTGATAATCAGGCTATGGCAGTGGGTAAACCTGTTTATTAGGTGTTTCTATGTATATCCTCAGGAGTTTCTGAGCGCTACATGGCGACTTCCTCTTGAAAGGAGGTAATTGCCATGACCCTCTGTATCAGTGAGATGAGAATCCTATCCTGTTATCTTAATGACTGAGTAAAACATGGCAGATGAAATTCAGGGCAGGTGAAATTCAGGGCAGATAAAGGCAAGACAACTCTAGTTACTACATCATTGAGAAACTCCGTATTAACTTTCACCACTCAAAGGAAAAGGTCTTAGTGCCATTAAAACATCAACACAGTGCTCAGAGGTTGTCAAAAAGCATGTAGGAATTTTCTGGAATGGATGAAAGGGAAAATCAAGAAGCACTGTTGTAAGTTGGCATATATATCTTTTGGTTCTCTTAAATCTTGGATTTTACACTGTGTTCTAATCCTCTCCTCTCAAAGGTAATATAATAATTTGCAAAAGGTAAGAAGAAGATATATAAAGATTACCAGACGTATAGAAGAGCTATAGAGAGGCTATAAAGAGTGAATAAAGACACATAGAAATAGGAGCAATTAATTTGGATAAAGATCTGAGTGGGCATATTTAAATAACTATATCCAAAATCATGAGAGAGATTATGGAGAATGATTATTCATGATTTATTATAAAATCAGAAGTAGAAGGTATCAAATGAAATGATGAGAGGTTTTAAAAGGAACAAAAGGAAGTGCTGCTTGAAACCATGCTTAATTAAGCTGTGGAATTCTGTGCCAAAGGATGCTGTGGATGTCAAAGTATAAATTGGTTTAAAAGCAATTAGGGTAATCCATGGAAGAAAATACCTTCAATACTTATTAAACACACAGATGAGGATAAAAACACCGACAAATGAAGTATCTAAACCACAGGATTATATTTTACTACATCAGGGAAATACTTGAACTTAGATGGATTTTGGCCTCTGAACAGAGCAACAGAAAATTTTGAGCAATGTGTTTTCTTAAAAAGTATGGCCTCAGTAACAATGGGGTCTCACGGAGCAAGATATAGCTACGACTCACAGAATCACTGTCTAGAGGTTGAAAACACAATGAAGATATGATAGCCCAGATTCCAGTGAGGGACTTCAACTACCTGCTTATCTGCTGGCGGGACAGTATAGCTGGGCTGCAGCAGTCCAGGAGGTTTCTGAGTGCATGGATGACAGCTTCCTAACAGAGGTGATTAAGGAGTCAATAAGGGGGAGGTGCTCTGCTGGACCTGATTCTTACAAACAAGAAAGAATTGTTTAGGGATGTGATGGTTGGGGGCAGCAGCCTTGGCTGCAAAGAATATGAGGTGGTGGAGGTCAGGATCCTGAAAGGAGGAAAAGCAATTCAAAAAACATGACCACAACCTTGGCCTTCAGGAGGACAGACTTGGGCCTGTTCAGGACGTACTTGGAAGGATGTTGTGGGATATGGTCCTGGAGAGAAGAAGAGGCGACTAGGAGAGCTGATTGAATTTTGTAAGGCCACATCCTCCAATCTCAGTGGTCCACCCCCATATGCAGGAAGCCAGGCAAAGGTGTGAGGAGGCCTGCAAGAATGAACAAAGAGCTCCTGACAAAATTCAATATAAAAAGCAGGCATACAAGAGACAGAATTAGTGTCAGGTGACACAGAAGTATGGACACGCTGTGTTAGTGTGATCAGGTCTAGCAAAGCTGAAGTCCACCTGAAGTTCAGTGTGGCAAGAGACATGAAGGTCAACAACAAGGGCTTCCATACAAGCATATCATCAACAAAAGGAATGCTAAGGACAACATGGACACGCTGCTGAACAGGCCAGGGGAGCAGGTGACATTCAATGACATTCTTCATATTGGTCTTTTTTGTTAAGATTTGACCTCAAGAATCCTGACTTTCCAAGACCTGTGGGAAAGTCTTGAGCATGGAAGGCTGCTCTTGATGAAGGATGATCAGGTTAGGGAACATTTAAGCAGACTGATGTACGTATGTTTGTGGGACCTGACAGGATGCACCCACCAAGTGCTGAGGGAACTGTCCAATATCACTGTGATGCCACTCCGGATTATCTCTGAATGGTCGTATTGATCAGGGAAGGTTCCTGAGGACTGGAAGGAAGCAAATGCCACTTCTGTCTTCAGAAAAGGAGAGGAGGAGGGTCTTAGGTAGTACAGGCTGGTCAGCCTTACTTTGATCCCTGGGAAGGTGATGGAGCAAATTATTCTGGATACCATTTCCAGACACACGAAGGACAAGAAGATGTTTGGGAGCAGTCAGCATGGATTATTTTCATAGGCAAAATTGTGCCTAAACAACCCAATAATCTTCTACAATGAGACGACTGGCTTGATGGATCAGGGAAGACTCATGGACATAGGTTATCTTCACATCAGCAATGATTTCATCACCTTTTCCTATGATATCACAATTAATAAACTGGTGGAGTATGGACTAGGTAAATGAGCAGTGAGGTGAGACTGAAAGCTGGCTGAACTGCTTGGCTGAAAGGGTTGTGATTATTTGCCCAAAGTCCAGCTGTAGGCCATTCCCTAGCAGTGTCCTCTGGTGGTCAATACCGAGTCTAATCTTGCTTAACATCCTCATTAATGAGCTGGATGATTGGACAAAGAGCACCCTCAGCAAGCTTGCAGATGACCCCAAACTGGGAGAAATGCTTGATAGACTTACCAGATGGCTGTGCAGCCCTCCAGAGGTGCCTTGACAGGCTAGAGGAATGGGCAGAGTGGTTTGTCGTGAAGTTCAACAAGTCCTGCACCTGGGGAAGAATAATAGGAAGCCCCATTGCAGGCTGGCCTGCTGAAAATTGCAGCTTGGCATCCTGGTTTATTGCATTCTGACCATGAGGTAACAAAGTGCCCTCAAGGCAAAAATGGCTATCAGCCTTGTGGGATGCATCAGGCCTAGAACAAGCACATTCAGGTGCTTGTGGTTGGGAGAGGGAGAAAAGCAACCAAAAACTCAAAAAGGAAACACATGTCTCCAGATCTCTGCTTCTCTAAATATATTTCCTTCCTTCTGCACCCTCTAAAGCGCCATGTCAAAGCCTGTAGGTGTGAATACAGGAATTTGTGTGTACTGACTTTCATTTTCCTTTAAGTCAGGGTAGATCACAGTTAACAATATTCCCCATCCTCTACATATGCCTTCAACATTTGTACCTGTGTTATGAATGGAGGAGTATAATTTATACCCCATTTTAATACAGCCTGCTGTTGCACATATTCAAGTGCAGTAATAATTGCATTAAAATGGATTTGCTTCTACAAAATAGTCCTCCTCCAGGATCATATTATTATTTGTATCCTGGAAGACTGTCTGATATTAATATTCATACTCTCTTTTTATTACAATGATCTCTTAATTTCTAATTAGGTCCCATATTCCATGGCCTAAAGCATATCCTGAACAGTTTTTCTGCTTGGTTCTTTAACCTAGATTGAAAGACACATTGTCTATATTCCATTTTCCACTTTACGCAAGATCAATATGAATTTGTCATTCCTCCCCCAGTCGGTCACCTACACCTGATGGACTGCAGTGGATAACTTTTGCTCTTGTGACGAATTCTCTTTTGTCTCTCCTGGGAAGAACTTGTCCTGGCAATGAAATCTGGAGAGGGGCCCAATCTCATTTGTTTAATTGAAAGTGTAAATCTCTGTGAGTGAAAGGACATGTTTTACTCAGAAATAGGTGGAGGATTAATTTTCGGAGTCTTTCACTGGAACATACCTTTCAGAGACACAAGCTTGATAAACAAACAAGAACTAAATCTGAGGGAGGAGCTGAAACGATGTTTGGAGGATCAAACATAATACAGTCATGCATCATCTGTGGTTGCCAAGGGAACCAGCATTGGGATCCTGTCAGTAGGATTCTTCAAAATCATCAAAGGAGGCACCACTGGCGTCTGCCAGTTAAACCACCTACTACTGTCAAGAACAATTTCTTGCTGCTTTTGTTGTGGGTAGTCAATATATTAGTTTTCTAAGAGAAAGAGAAATAGTATTAGAAAATCATCACCTCTGTGAGGTAGCTGCGATGCCATCTGTCCCAGCTAGCAGCACCTACACTCCCATCAGAGCAGCAGTGGGTGAACTGATAAAGCACTTGCTTTGCCAAGCTTTCTGTTCTGAAAGAATTCAGGTTGTGTGCCTGTGGTGAGTTGACCCTGGCTGGGTGCCATGTGCCCACCAGAGCCACCTTCTTATTCCCCTCCTCAGCTGGATAGTGGAGAGAATTTATAACAAAAGGCTCGTGGGTCAAGATGAGGACAGGGAGATCACTCAGCCATTACCGTTATGGGCAAAACAGACTCAACTTGGGGAAAATTAAATTGATTACCAAGCAAAACAAAGTAGGGTAATGAGAAATAAAACAAAATCTTAAAACGCCTTCCCTTACTCCTCCTTTCTTCCCTGGCTCAACTTCACTCCCGATTTTCTCTACCTCCTCCTCTACCAGCAGCGCAAGGGGACAGGGAATGGGAGTTGCAGCCAGTTCATCACACGTTGTCTCTGTTGCTCTTTTCCTCTCAGAGGGAGGACTCCTTATGCTCTTCTCCTGCTCCAGCCTGGGGTCCCTCCCATAGGAGACAGTCCTCCATGTACTTTTTCCATGTGAGTCCTTCCCATGGGCTGCAGTTCTTCATGAACTGCTCCAGCATCAGTCCTTTCCACAGTGCCTTAGGAACAGGCTGCTCCAGCATGGATCTCTCATGGGTCCACAGGTCCTGACAGGAGCCTGCTCCAGCACGGGCTTCCCATGGGGTCACAGCCTCCTCTGGGCACATCTACCTGCTCAAGCATGGGGTCCTCCATAGGCTGCAGGTGGATATGTGCTCCACCATGGACCTCTATGGGCTGCAGGGGTACAGTCTACCTCTCCATAGTATTTTCCACGGGCTGCAGGGGAATCTCTACTCTGGTGCCTGGAGCACCTCCTCCCCCTCCTTCTTCACTGACCTTGGTGTCTGCAGGGCTGCTTCTCTCACATATTCTCTCTCCTCTCTCTGGCTACAGTTCCGCAGGTTCCCCCACCCCTCTACCCCTCCTTCTTAAATACGTTATTGCAGAGGTGCTACCACCATTGCTGATGGGCTTGGCCTTGGCCAGCAGTGGATCTGTCTTCGAGCCAGCTGGCATTGGATCTATCAGACATGGGGGAAGCTTCTTGCAGCTTCTCACAGAAGCCACCCCTGTAAGCCCCTCCGCTACCAAAACCTTGCAGCGCAAATCCAATACAGTGCTTGACAAGGTAAAACTTCATAGATATATGGTGTTAAAAAATGTCATTGATATGGTCTCCAGCTGTGTAGGTCACCACTGATTTCCCCAGTCTCATTTGCCTTTTTCTTATAACTATATATATAAACTTCTATATTTAAAATTCCATATACTTAGTATTTAAAAAAATAACTATTTAGGAATCTTGGGGTTTTTGTGTTAACTATGACTGGGTTAATTGGCTGTGTTTGAACTAATCTTGTTTGACTACCTGCTACCATCTAGGGACCTGTTCTGCTGTTTTCTTCATTTCTGTCACTTGTTCAGCTTCCCAGAACCCTGTCTCATCTCACTAACCTGCTCATCAAGCACTGCTCTTAATGCTACTTTCCTCCCCACTCTTCCCAATTTCTCTCTGCTTTTCTCTCTGTTCACAACTTTTCTTTTTCCAATAATCTTCTGGGTTTTTTCTTTCTCTCTTTTTCTTTCTTTTTTATTCAGATATTTAGTACATGTCTTCATGAGGTGATAGGTAAGAGTGAAGAATTGAATGAAAAAAGGATGAAGGGAAGGTGAAAAGAAGGGCTGTATAATTTTGAGGCTGGTAACTGGATTGCAGAAATCTTAAGCAGAGATTTGTGCTGTCAGAAGTTTAAATCTTTTACAATCCTAGGTATGGAAAAATTGACATGAAAACAAGATTGCTTTTGGGACTAGGACAGCATGGGGCAAAACAAAATGTTTATTTTTGGTACAAGCCCTTGGGTGAAATTCCTTCTCCAGTTCTAAGAATAGCTGGAACTGAATGTCCTCTCTCTTAAGAGAAATTAAAGGTATGTCTTTAGCTATAATGGAGCAATTAATTTTTTATAAATCAGTTACATAACCTGAAGATATCCTAGGATGACTTTCTAGTCTGCTGGTCAGGACAATAAGTGCACTACCATGGGAAGAGATGCCTCCTGTTGTGAAAATTTTAATTATTTTTACTAAATGAAACAGTGATGATGAGCAATTGAGATGTCTGGCCACCCCCTTGTCTTTTTCTCTTATCTTCTGTGATAGTGCTTAAGATGGCCTCCTGAAAAAAAGTGATATCAGCTGTCCACAAGCAGAGCAGAGATTAGTCCTGATTTTCTGGATTTATGTGAGTGTTCAAACATCTGTTCTGTTGAAGAACCCTACCTCTGTTTTCTGGCACATACATGAAGCTAGTCCTGAAAAAATGTTTTTAAGATGACTTGACAAATTCTTATCCAGAGCTGAAAACTGAGTATGAAAGAAAGATATGCTCTGAAGGTTTATGATTTCTGAAATCTGCTTTTTGGTCATGTGGGGGACAAATTTACAATTAAAAACCAAAGAAATAAAGAAACATAACAGAGAAACATGAATTGTACCTGGACCACCCAGAAAAAGTTTCACTCTTTTGTTATTCCCATCTATTTCTACTCTCTGTTCTGGGAATAAAAAGGTGGGAATTGAGATTTGTCTTCACTTCCTGTTAGCCACATTTTCTGCACTTGGACCATGTAGTAGTGCTGGGAGCAAGGAGAGCTTGCTGTAAGGAGTCTGAAGCAGTTCTAAGTTATACATATATATATTTTGGGTGTCCTCTGGAATCAGAGAAAGCTCCTTTCTTGATCTGCTCCTCCAAGCAGAGGTTGAGAGAGGATGGATGGATGGATACTCCGGACTTCAATGTTGAAGATTCCAGAGGGCACCCTAAATATACCCTAATTTCAGCTTTCAGCTTCCAGTTGCCATTCCCTGAACTGTTTAAATATTTCTTGATGTGAGTAGGGTTGCCATATTTTTTTTAGGTAGAAAGTAATTGCAGCAAGAGAACTGAATTTTAATGGGCTGTTCAGAGTAAGGTGCTACCTGATGTGGCTCCTGGATGAGCTCTGTGACAGATTGAGCCTGCACATAGCAAAAGCAATTTCTCCCCCCACTTCAAATAGTACTGTATAGATTGATGTTATCGTTATGATGCAGAATTTAGACATTTGTAGAATAACTGATCTCTCCATTGGCAGAGTGTGGTTAAGCATAACAAGCAACAAAAATAATGTTTATCTTTTAAGAAAACCTGCACAGCAGAACCTTTTCTGCTTCCTGGACGGGACATTAGAAGAGTTACATGTCCATTAGATTACTAGAGCTGAACAGAAATTTTCTGTTGTGACCCTATGATAGAAATTGCATTGTCTGTGCAAGTACAATTTTCCTTGGGGAAATACAAAACATGATGGTGGGATGCATTAGGATTCTATTGGAGGGAAATCCTCATGAGAGTTTATCTGAGATATTGAATGTAGTTTTTCAAGAAAGCATGCACATGAGTGACAACTTTAAGCAGGAATAAAGGCAAAGAAAATTAAAAATATATTGAAGAAGCTATTTTACAAGACAAGGCTGACAGCATACCATATTTATCAGAACTAAAGCAAGACCAATATATATGATAGTTCTCTTTAAATAAGGAAAGGAAAACAGCAACATAAACTACGGACAATGGCTGCTTTGGATAAATTTAAGCTGGAAATTCTGTCACTGAGGATCTGGAATAGATCTCTCAAAGAGATATTGGAGGTGTTAAAGAAGGTGACTACTGTAAAGCAGATTTTGAGGTTAGCTATTAACAGGAATGATGTGACCAAACATAGTCTATGTAAGGTGTCAAGTGTACCTTGTTTAAAATAGATTGAGGCATCCCAGGAGTCAATAAAGTTGAAACAGAAGATAATAAAATAACAAAGTATAATAAGATATTTTGTATTCTGAAAAATTTGTGGTCTAAAAATACAAACTTAAGGCACCATCCTTTTTGAATCAAAAGTTTCTGGATTTTTATTGTTATTCAGAATTATAGATTTATAGTATATAAATACATAATTATGTATGTATTAACATATATATGTATCTATTTGTTCTTATAACTGATGGAAACCCATATGAAGTATCAGTGTTTCCTGTGATGCAGAAAATCCAATTTCCTCTAGACTGTAACAATTGCACAGTATTTATGTGACTTGGGCATCAAAATTACTTGGAAGCTATTCTCCTTTCAGCTGTTAATAATTATCTATAGGGCTTTCTTACCATGGATGCTGCTGATCTGTAACTTTCTACGTTTCTTAGCAGAATCTTGCAAAGCTGTTTAAATTTTTTGACCCTATTTGTCAAGTCTGTAACTTACTATTGATATTTGTATCAGTAGATTGCATATAATTTTGTCAATACGGCATGACCATAAGAATCTTTTAATCACCAGGCAGAAGAGGAAAAGAAACACTGATGACTCCTAGCCTGAAGGTTTGGGTTCTATTTAAAACAAAACCAGCAACAACAATAAAATAAAACTACCCAAAATAACCAACACAACAAAACCCTTATTGATATAGATAATAAGTTGGCCTATTATTTGCTTTTCAAAAGTATCCAAGGTATTATGGGACCTGTTGTAGGCGGTGTTTAACAAATCTTCATTAGTTTTTAGAGATAGAAAGCTCTATCCAGAGAACTCTTACTCGTTGGTTTGGCTTTTATCTCACTTTATGAATGAACAAAGTCTGAGAAAAGAATTAAACAAAAAATGTACTGCAATGAGCATGAAAAGTTGTCCTGATTTTAATGAGTTTTCAAGAGCACGTAGAACAGTTTGAAATATTTGAATGGCACTTATATGTATGCAAGCATTTAAAGTCAGAATAACTAGATTTGTCATGTGCTTAAGTAATACTTAATTATCAGCTGACTTGTCTTGTCAATGTATAAACATTGGTTTGTTGTTTTTGCTTTTTAGCTTTTTTTTTTTAAATGCCTTTTGATTACACTTTCTTGATCAGTTAATTGTTAAACTAAAGACTTTCCCCGTTGACCCTGGCCCTTCTGATTTTTTGCATAGGTGAATAGTCATTGATTCCTAATTTCAACTTGTCTGTGTACTAGTTAAATTGTGTATGAAAATGTCATAATTCTGCCCCACCCAGCCCTCTTTCTAGGGATCAAAAGGTCTATCAGATATTCTAAGAGCTCTCTGACTATAAGGCATCACTATAGATCATGAAATGCTACTCCACTGACTTTATTTATGGAAGTTAAAATTCTGGATACCTCTCTAAAATAACCATCTATACAAAAGCAGAAGTCAATTCTCCTCCTGTTGTGTATTATAAACTACTTGGATAGTAGAAGATCACACAAATGTGTACACGGACATAGGTATATATAATCACATGGCAGGATCATGAATATTCTTTCAAAGAATTTGAGTAGATGTTTTAGATTATGATTTAACAACATATTTTGGAGGCACAGAAATTAAACATTAGTAGATATTTGTCTTTTTATGCAGATAATTACGATGTATTTCTCACAGGAACCACAGTCTTAAAATTTATAAAAGACAAAACTTTTTTCAGTGGAATATCTCTCTTTTGAAACACACACACACATCTGCACACACACACACATGCCTGTATTATATGCTAGATGTTTTGACTTCTGCTGTCAATGATCAAAGCTAGAGAATCTGTATATTATGTAAAGCTTTATGAAAGTGTTCATTACCGTGGCAAAATACTGGACGTGACATTGTGTTTTTTCACTCAGTATTTTTTTGTTTGTGGTTTTTTTGGGTTTTTTTTTTTTTGGTGCTTATTCAGATGAAAATAAAATCAAAGCAAAAAATGTAAAACTATGAAATGACCGGAAACAAGAGTCTTGCCTGTTCTTTTAGCTGGAGTAGTCAAACTAAGACATTAACAAATCAACGGCTGTTATTAGGCTATACTAAATACCTAACCCTAAGATAAGTCACATGGGAATACATAACCACAGCCAGGGGATTGAGATGGAAGTAAGTTAGGAGTTGAGCAGAACTGCCTGTGCCACGTACCACTGCACGGTTCACAGGCTGCACAAATTAAGTATCAGGCCACTCACAAAAGCCTAGCATTTAGCCTGCTCCGTGTAATATCATCAGAGAAATTGTTTCTTGCCTCTGTGCACTTACATTCAAGCAAAACACGCAATACAAAACATGTAATACATTTTGTAGTTACTGGGGAAAGGTAAAGAGAAGGCAGGTAAGTGAACTGTCAGTCAAACAGAGGCAGCAAGATCTGGCTGTTATTACTTTTGTTACTGATACCGTTACATCTGCCAAGTTGCTCCTATTCTTTGTGCTCACTCAAGGGTGAGGGCACTTTAAAATGAAAATAGGAATCTGGACTGCATATTAAAACCTGCATATTTATGTGCCTGCTTGTGTTTGCCTCCTCTGTCCCCTGTTGCCCTTTCTTCCTTACAAACATTTCTCTGCATATTTTTAATAGCAAGTTTTGGTGAAAATATTGACAGAGGTTATTATTGCCCTGCTTCTGAAAAGTGATGGTTATTGCCTGGAGCTGAGTAATTTTCATTGCATCCTATTCAAGATGCTTAATTAACATGAATCAAAATAAACAGTAAAATAAATATATGATGCCTTATCTGCTTAGATGTGTGGGTGTGCTATAACTTTTCCTACACTAAAGCCACATGGGAAGACAATCTTACTAAAATAAATATAAAAATGAAAAAGTAGAAGTGACTACTTTTAGTATTGGGGTTTTTTTCTGAAAAAGATCACGTGTATAAAAATACATGTGAATTATGATGAATTATTTTGTTCTTTGCACAGCATAGGTATCAGACAACTGTTCTTAGTTTTGGCCAAAATGCTTTTATTTTGATCAAAATGGCACAATGCCTTATATAAGCCTGAAATGCACTGACAGGTGTGGTGCAGCTGGGAAGTGAAAGTGATATAGAGGTTGAAAATATGGAGCTCCCGAGAGTAACTTAACTCAGGAGAGGCTCTTCTCTACCTCACCTGGATCGATTCTGGTGCCTTAGTTAGCCTTAGTCCACCTAGTAAGCAAATGTGAGAAAAATGTGCTTTGTTTTCTTTTCCTGTGTGAAGCTACTATGCTGTCATCTTGGGCTATTTAATGTTTTGATTATCGCAGTTTTGTAATATCACGGTGTCATAATAAAGCATGAGTGTTTTGTTCTTCTAATCTCCCTTGATCGTTCCTGTTTTCATTGTATCTGTGATAGGAGCTGATCTATTATAAACAATATCACATAGGAACATGTAGATGTCTTCATGATAGCACAGAGATTTCCTTACAGATTTTTTAATTTCATTTGTATAATGAATGAATGAACACTTTCTCCACTGTATTTCCTAATTCTTCATGCTCAAGATTCATGCTGATTTATAGCATGTTCTTTTATATAATTTTTCTGTGGTCTTGCCTCTATTATCAGTGACGCCGTTAGAGACGATACTGTAATTGAGGCTCAGGCGTCTGCTGTGTTTTGTCAGCTAGTCTACACTGCCAGCATGGAGACTGAGGCTGGATCATAGCATATGTTTCCCCATAGTTTTGATGGTTTCTGTAAATGGGAGTGGTTTGTTGTGGTTTTGCATGACTTGGTGCCACAAGAAGCCACTGACACACAGAAAAGCGCTTGTGCTGTCCTTGGCCTAGCCTGAGAAACTGGAGCATCCCCCGGTTCAAAGAAGATTTGTTAATCAGGATTAACATAATCTTTGTAGCCCCATTTCAGAATTTACTCACCATTTTCACCTTTGACATTAGCTTAATTGTTGAAGCCCAAAGCAAAACACTTCATATACTCCACCTCCCCCGCCACTGCACTTAGTAATCTTGTTCATAGAAGTACAGGGGTTTTCTCCACATTGCTCTTGGAGGCCCAGAGTATTTCCTATGAAACCGAAAACAGATATTTCCCTGGCCTTGACAGAACCACTTCTAGGCAGTGAAGAATTGTTCCGTCTGGAAAGATCTCATTTCACGGCTGACAAAAAACCTTCTAAAAGTTACACCATCTGTAAAATATTCTTACTTTAAAGTCTCCAAAATAAAGAATTAGCCCTTTTAAACTTCATAGGGATAACATAGGAGACGCTGTTCTACATATCTTTCTTGAGTTTTTTTAATTAATAGTGTATGTTCAAAATCAGCCTGGGGGTTTGGAAGAGAGCTATTAATATTAGGAATTGGCAAATATTTGTAATACCCCTTGTCATGCATGCAGTGAAACAGCTTATGCAGCAAATGCCCTGGGCTTACTTTTTTATGAGATATATTTTCAGTTTTGCCTAATATTAAACTATCATTTTGGAATGTCATTGAGTTATTCTTTGAACCTGTAGCCAGAATAAACAAACTGAGAATATTAATGATCAAATTTATTAGTAGATTCTACATCCATTTGTGGTCCATGTACTTAGGCTACTTCATGCTTGTTGTTGGATCCCTGGTTATAAATGGAAGCTGCACTGAAGTAGACAAATATTGAACAGGGAATGGGACTATTCTGGAAATGAAAATGGGAAGAATAATATGGTTGGGTTGGCAAAAACCATGCTCAGAGATTTTTCTCTTTTAAGTTAAGATTTATGATAAATGAGTAAAGAAGCTCATGTGGAGAGGTCAGTGTAAAGGAACAGAGAAACAGAAAAATGTTTCATCAAAACGCCTGCATCAATCCTGTTGTAATTCTCTGTCAGCCTACTGATCATATATTAGTCAGTCAGCTTTTCCAAGCTTGCTGTACACACAATTTGAGTAGAGGCTCTTTTTCTTGCTTATATAATGTCCAGTTATTTTCACTAGAAGAAAATTACAACTGTTGAATCCATAAAGTTGAGGAAGACAGTCAAAGATGTTTTTCAGGGTTTTTCCTAAGTAATTCTGATCGTCTTCTGAAAAAAGAGAAGGGAGAGAAAAATGCTGATAAAATTTTGCAGGAAAATTGGTGCATGGCAAAGGAAGACAAATGTTAGGGCTGTGTTTGGATGGACCATGGAATGTGGAAAGAGGGGCAGGCCACATGGGAAGAATACAGGAATGTGGTCCGAGCATGCAGGGATGCGACGAGGAAGGCCAAGGCTCACCTGGAATTGAAGCTGGCAAGGGATGTCAAAAACAAGAAGGGCTTCTTCAAATACATCAGCAGCAAAAGGAAGGCTAGGGACAATGTGGGGCCGCTGCTGAATGAGGCGGGTGTCCTGGTGACGGAGGATGCGGAGAAGG
>Ga0065711_1027204_pt1 | contig 52611 bp, 35 predicted proteins | sample Hoacrofraction12_FD_59098 | JGI IMG/M metagenome (GOLD analysis project Ga0065711, IMG submission 59098) | Hoatzin crop microbial communities from Cojedes, Venezuela - Epithelial fraction 12 v2 (version 2) | ecosystem: Host-associated > Birds > Digestive system > Esophagus > Crop | place... | reverse complement strand
GCATTAATACATCACAGGGCGTTGATGGAAGGAGAACAGAAACAGGAAAAGGTGTTGGTTCAGTTTAAGAATTTGCAAACAGGAAAATGGGAAGGACCAGCTGAAGTGAAATTAACTGGTAGAGGTTATACGTGCTTGCTTACAGATAACGGAGTAAGATGGATTCCTGCTCGATGAGTCCGTCTGTGGAAAGGTCCTGATAGAGATAACGATGACGCAGATATCCAGGCTTTGGAAAAGAAGGATTAATGGACGCTGGTGTGGAAGCACATGCTGGAACAATTAAGTGTAACTATTGTAAGGCGTGTAACCCATGGGTTTTATGTAAGTGTTATGTCTGTGGAAAACAGTGGTGGTGTAGAGTAGCACGTGCACAATGCTGGTGTGATCAGTGCATGGAAAGGGAACTCGACACTGTTCGTGTGCTAATTGTTGCTGGACATGAAAACATAGACAGTGAAAAATATCACTCGGCTACAGCAGATTGGGTAAGATTAGTGTACGTAAGGGCAAGAACTATCCTGGTAGTTAAGCCTGAGTGCAGCAAAGATAACCCGGTACCTGCTATCTGGATGGTGCCAAAAACAGAATGGGAGAAAATGAAGAGACAGTGTCTACGACGGTTTGGAAAGAGACGAGGATGCCAGCAGCCATCGCGCTAGGGATAACCATATGCCTTTGCCTATTTGTTGAGAATGCAGGAGCCATGCATCGCATTGACGTGAGACACAATATGTGGGTAACCTGGGCCAATCAAACAGGTCAGATGGATTTTTGCCTTTCTTTAGCTACTCCAGGAGATCCTTTTTGCACATGCCTGATTGGCTATCCTATCACGAATGGGGACGAGTTCAAGGACTTTGTGAATGAGATTATGAACGATTTGAATGAGTTGTATAACAAAACCAGGCAAAGTAGGTCAGAGAAAGGTGAATGTACGTGGAGTAGTGATGTGCCAGTGATGCAGAGTGCTTTTTTACAGCAGTGGATTGTAACACATTTAAATCACTCTAGTTCACTTCCTCTGCAGGAGTTAGAGCTACTAGGTTCCATGGCACCCGCTCAATGGGCAAATGTGACTAACCAGCCAAATTGCAGCAATTTGCATCAGCAATCGCAGTGGTTGCCGTGGAATGGCACAGGAGTGATTGAGTTCGGAGATCCGTGGCTTCTTTGGTTACATAGCCAAGGTGAAAGGCAGTATACTATGGGTTATCAAAATGTAAGTGGGAATTCAAGGCATTGGAATTTTTCGCTAAACACTATGAGAAAGTTTTCGGTTAACACCTCAGGGGGATTTCTGTTGCCATCAGGATATTTCCTCATCTGCAGAGATCGCGCGTGGGGAGGGATTCCTGTTCACCCGGTAGGAGGTCCGTGTTACATAGGAAAGCTAACATTGTTCACCCCACGTATCAGAGATTTCTTCAGCCTCAATAAAACTCATAGTAAGCGAAGTCTTAGACACTTTGATCCAGGGTGTGATGATAATGTACAGCTGGGATCTGTAGCTGGAACAGTAGCGTTATCCTTTTTCCTCCCTGGAGGCGCTGCCGCCAGGAATTGGAATATTCTTAAAAATTTAGCTTGTTGGAGCTTGAAGCAGTCTAATATCACTTCAGAGATTTTAACGCAGTTATTAATGGATGTAGATAGCGTTCGCCATGCAGTCTTGCAAAATAGAGCGGCTATTGATTTCTTATTGCTTGCGCAAGGTCATGGGTGCCAAGAGTTTGAGGGGATGTGTTGCATGAATCTGTCTGATCACTCTCAAAGTATTCACCAACAGCTAGCTGTCTTGTGGGAAAGAACAGAGCTTATTACGTACAATTCATCACCGTTTGACAGTTGGCTGTCTTCTTGGGGTCTGTCGGGATGGATAAGGGAATTAGTTAAACAAGGTATTGTTATTTTGGTAGCAATTATTGTGTGTTTAGGAATTGTAGGTTGTGCTTTAAGCTGCATAAAGAAATTGATGCTTAAGGTCTTCAACCAGGCCTGGATTGCTCAAAACAAAGAAGGGGGATTTGTGGAGGATGAAGCATTAAAGGACTGGGGACAGGTGAGCAATCCAGCATTTTCTCTATGAGGCCATGAAGCCTTAGCATAAGTCCACAGAGCCTTAGCATAAGGCCGCAAGGGCATCTAGAGGACAAACGGTGGTATAAACAAGGAAATGAATGCAAAGAAAAATAAGTCCAGGATACTGAAGTGGAACCTGCCACCTGCAAGAAAGCCACGAGCACAGCACGTGAACGAGTAATGCACACCAATCATAATCGGGTTGCTATGTGACTTAATTTGATTATTGCCAATGGGAGATCGCCGCGTATGTAATGGGGAATATAAATGTGAGCTATCTGGGACTAATAAACGGCTTGTACCTGATCACATCGATCGTCGTGTCGAATCCGGTTCATCCTCCGCGACAATATCGTATTTTCCTTGCAACATCTGGGTTTTTCCCTTTGCTCAATAGAATGGATACAAAGTCTTCACAGAAGCACAGTATACATCCACATCTGATACCTGTATTTAACCCAAGAATCCTACTCTCTGTATTTTCAGTCGCACATTTACCTTGTCCTCACCTTCCTCATAATTGTTCTTAAAATCCTTTTCACATCCTTATTTCTCAAGCTGTAAATAACGGGATTTAACATGGGAGTTATGGTTGTGTACACTAAAGCCAGCACTTTTTTAGCATCTTGTGGTAGCTGAACTTGGCTCTTAGGTAAATCAGGCTGCCACTCCCACAGTACAGCATCACTCCTAGGAGGTGGGCTGAACAGGTGCAGAAGGTCTTGTATTTCCCCCTTGCAGAGGGCATGGTCAAAATCCTGGAGATACTAAAGATGTAGGACAGAAGGATGAGAGAAAATGGGGTGAAAATGACCAATATTGTGGTTATTGTGGTCTGAATTTCATACAGCGATGTTTCAGTACATAGAAGTCTAATAAGTGGTGAGATATCACAGAAGAAATTGTTAATTTTGTTAGGCACACAAAATGCCAGTGTGAACACCCAAGCAGTTTGGACCACCGGCACAACATTACCAATAAGGAAAGGCAGCAGAACTAGGGAAAAACAAACTCTTCTGTTCCTCATAAATGTGTATCTCAGGGGGCTGCAAATGGCCGCGTAACAGTTGTAGGCCATGGCAACAAGAAGACAGGATACAGCAGCTGTTAGAAAAATCAGGAAATACAACTGGGCAGCACAACCGATGTAGGAAATACTCTTGTCCTGTGACAGAAAATTCACTAACAGCTTGCGTACAACAACTGAAGTAGTACAAATATCCATGAAGGAGTGGACCCTGAGAAAAAAGTACATGGGGGTATAAAAGGATGGGTGAACTGTGACAACGATGATAAGGCTGTTCCCAATGATAGTAATAGTGTAAATCAGGGGGAGCATGAAGAAAAACCAGAACTGCAGCTCAGTATGTCTGAAGAGGCCCAGGAGAATGAACACGGTCGCTGTGATGCAGTTGCTTCTACCAGCTTTTACTGTACAATTCATCTGGAAAGATTTCGAAATGACAGAAAGTAGGAACAAAATCGTGATTGCTCCAAGAAACAAAGTCATAAACTTTATAGAATTTTTCACATTTTCTGCTTCAGTACTGTACCTAGTATTTGAAACTCCGTAAAGTACAGCAATTTCAGAAGGCTAAACCTATGAGAGATGAATTCTACCTCTGATGTAGAAGTTATGGACAGCTGAAAACTACTTAATATTACCTGTGGAGTGAAGGTCTGAGTTTAGTGTATTTAAGTTCAGATACTTGACTCCTGAGAGATCAGAGAGATGAAAAAAGTGGTAGATAGTGGAAGATAGAAATCTTCAATTTTTACATATATCTGAATTCCTGAAGTGTTTCACTGAAACCAACAGATGGAGAAAGATATTACCCCAAATTAGTTTCAAAAGGAAGTCTCAAAGTTTGTGCCCATCCCCCAAACAGCAAGAAAAGAAAACACAAAATAAATAACATTCCAGCCAAAAAGATACAGTCAAAAACAGAATAGGAATTATCATTTATCAGTAAAAGAAAAGGGTAGCATTTTGATAAAACGTGCAAAACATAGACAATGAAATGTACTGCAGTAAAAATCGGCGGTTAAGTACGAGAAAACACAAAGTATATAAAAAAAAGAGAAAAGAACAGAGCAGAGCAGAGAAAATTATTTCTTCTGTCTTCTGCCACTATCAATGAAAAAAGATTTTTAAATGTTTAATGCAATTTCTCCTTCTTCTGTAATAAGTTTTCCAAATACCTTTTTTATTTTTTTCCTCATCTTTCCAACATCTTTGAAATGACTGTCAGAATCTATATTGACTTCAGTCATACAGCAAATCTAAGGGATGTAAGTCGTGAAGTGGATTAACATAAATGAGTTAAGATGTCTGCAGTGTAGAGATCTACACAAGAGCCAAATGTCATAGGCTACCTTAATAAGTAAACTTACCTGTTTTTGGTGAGAGATGGCACAGAGAGAATGAGAAGCCAAGCAGGTTAGCATAGTGGGGTTTTAATGCATCCTCTCCATTTTGCAGGAGCAGGAAACGGCCGTCCTGGCGAGAGGTTGGGCAGGATAGCGTGGTAGGTCCTGCCACGCTCTCTATTTTATGTCGGTACAAAGACACGGGATTTTCCTGAAGAGATGGTTGTGGATCCCTGTGATTCTGGGATACAAGTTATGCTGTACATGGCATTGATATCATACTCACATGTGATTTATAGTATATGTACTATGATATCGTCTCTGGAGGTATTTTTGTGACTAGACATGTCCAATGACATTTAAGATGACAGTGCATGCCTATCTAGAAAATAAAATCTGCATTCCAAGTATTTATGGTAGACACATCTACAGAGAAGTCTATGTTTATGTTTCTTAAACATGAACCAATTCCTGCATCTTTAATGTTTAGATATGTAAACTGAAGGAGATTTTTTTTAAAGAAAAAGATGTCATTCTCAGAATGTCTCTTTTCAATCAAAATGAAGCTGCAGAATTCCCAAACATTTCAGCAAATACAATTCCTACCTAGACTTATCTTCCTAATATGTTTGAGAGAAAGAACATTTGTTTTTCTGTACAAGATATAGTTTCTGTTATGGTCTTTATTCCCCTGATCTTATTTCAGACTCTGTTTCTACTATGTATAATTATACATATAAGTTAACATCTGGAGGTAATTATTTGAGTTAATTAGAGATAATAAGGTTCTTCTGTCCCTTCATTTCTTTAATTGGCAGAGGACTTCATTAGCTTGGGCCTTTTTGTATAAGGGAAGCTCTCCTAGAAAAAGGCACCGAGTCCTTTAAAGGACAATCTTTCAGGTAAGTTAGAAAAAATACATCTGATCCATTGCTCGTTTCAAGAGTTTAAAGGCCACATGCATACCTGGAAATCCTGAATTGGTAAGTAAGACTTAAAGCTTGCTTACAGTAACAGATGAATAAATCAGGAAATCACATATCTGTTACGGTATAAATTATAGGGCTGAATGCTTCAAAAAGCAATTCTTATTGATAATTGCATCCCATACATTTTCATCATGTAAACTTCTAGGTGTATAATGAGGGAATACACCTGCAAGTCAAGAATAATAACAAAACGCATCAAGTCTTTCCATTATGTTTTTCCTCTTAATAAAAAAGAGGTTTTTTGCCTTGCTATTCCTTGCCTTGATTTTGATATTCTGAAAGTGTGCCTTATAAAGACATCAATACCCAGTGTGTTTTGTAAATACAGAAATACCCACTGATGTGTAAAATGTCGGTGTCTATTCTTTTTGACAAATGACATTTCTAACTGGAGATGTACAGTTCTTTTTATTAACTTCATTAGGAAGACCTAAGTAGTAAATACAGGATGTGAGGGTAGAAGCCTGGTGATCTATTGTGCCATTTTTACTCTTCACTGAGTTTCAGACAGTCGCTACTATTCTCTATGGGGGATAATATTTTGCCCAGGATCTCCTTTGCATCATGTAACTTGCCCAGGACTTGTTCTATGGAAACAATTTTTTTTCATTTTTGATGGACAAAAGGTATCGAAAAACTATCTTGCTTGCCATTTCCTGAAAGTCTTCTGTTTTCATATTTGGAGAAAGAAACTGCCAAAGTTTTGTTCCTTGTCTCCAGTCATATTTGTCATCCCTTAATTAGTCAAAGGACCACACATATTCAGGTAGGTGATGAAAGAAAATAGTTAAAAAGTATGTTACTGTTCTGAATAGATCAATGTATCTTTTGAACAGGCATGTTTTACTCTCATGCATACACAAACATGCGTATACTAATAAGCCCTAAATTCTAAAAGTAAGTAGACTGGAATGAAGTAAGTTTATGTGTTCATTATTTGCTCTCATTTCCTTTCAAAACAGTAAGAATAAACCTCACCTCCTCCGTTTTAAATCATTTATGGTACAGAAAACAACTTCAAGGTCAGTCAAGGATCACTAAAATGTCGATGAAGAGAAAGAGGCATTTCTAGAGTGCAAATATGTGATGTGTTTTGGAAGGACGTGTATCTATAGACAATGTTACGGTCTAGGCTACCAGTACTCAATTAATGCCTTAAGCAGACATGCATTAATTATAAAAGGATCTAGAGCAAAACATTCAATAGTAATATGCAATATCTACTTGAAGATATTTTAGTTAAACCCATGACTAGACATATGTCTAAATACGAGCTAAGTGCAAACTGAAAATAAGAAGGAATTATTCTTCTCTTTTTAAGACAGACATTTAATGCCCACTGGAGGAGCCAGTCTTTAGATCCACTAAAAATTTCTTGCTTAAACATAAGCTTCTAAAATGTGTAGCTAAGAGAATGGCAATCTCCATAGCAGTCTCTTCCGATAAACCTCACTGCTGTCACTGAAAAATAGAGGTGGATAATTTCCAATAGGAAATGAAGAAAGTCCAACATTTTCAAAACTGCATGTTCAATTAGTATTACATCTATGTTTTTAGCCTTTTTTATCTATGTACTGGCTGAATATTTGTGGTTCTGTTTTCAGCAATGTGAATGTCAGCAGCCAGAGTCCCTGTGTTCTTCCGTATTTCATCCTATCAGGAAAATAGTGTGCATTACAGAGGCCTTCTGGAGATTTTTTTTTTGTGAAATTTTGGTTCATTTTTCCAGTGTTGCTATTGAAAGCACCTAAGAAGTCATTGGATACAAAGACATGTGTCTCTCTCACTTTCTTTCTTTCTTGTAAGAAATGCTGGTTCTACTTTGTAAAAAGTTTCTGCAGGAAAGAGTTAAAAAAAAAAAAAAAGAAAAATTTTCTTCACAGAAAATTGCTTTTGTGGAGCTCTTACATTTGCTTTTCTTCTGCTTTGACTCCCGCAGGGACAGCTGTGTGCGCCTAATATGGAATGAAGAACCAAACTGCTGTCAATGAGTTTATTCTTCTGGGATTTTCCTATGGGCTGCAGGTCCAGACCTTACTTTACCTGGTCTTTCTGGTCACCTACATGGTAACAATCACTGAGAATGCAATCATCATTTTTGTGGTGAAAAGGAACCAACGCCTCCAAAAGCCCATGTATTATTTCCTGGGGAACTTGTCCTTCCTGGAGATTTGGTATGTCTCTGTAACATTGCCTAGGCTTTTGTTTGGATTCTGGTCACAGAGCATGACCATCTCATTCACCAGCTGCATGACCCAATTATACTTCTTTATCTCTCTTATGTGCACTGAATGTGTCCTCTTGGCTGTAATGGCCTATGACCGCTATTTAGCTGTGTGCCATCCCCTGCGCTACCCAGCCATCATGACCCACAAGTTGTGCTTTCAGCTGTCAATTCTCTCATGGGGAGGAGGCTTTTCTGTTTCCTTGGTCAAGGTGTCTTTTATTTCACACCTCACATTTTGTGGTCCACAAGTCATAAACCACTTCTTTTGTGACATCTCTCCAGTCCTGAACCTTTCCTGCTCTGACATGTCCCTTGCACAGACAGTGGACTTTGTATTAGCCTTGGTGATCCTGCTGATACCTCTCTTGATCATTGTTTTCTCTTATTGCTGTATCTTGTCAACTATCTTGTGTATGCCTTCAGCCCAGGGAAGGAGAAAAACCTTCTCCACTTGTACCTCCCATTTCACAGTAGTCATTCTCTTTTTCTCAGCCACTCTCTTCATGTATGCCAGGCCCAGGAGGATCCATTCATTCAACCTCAACAAAATAGTGTCTGTCTTTTATGCTGTATTCACTCCAGCACTGAACCCTCTAATATATTGTCTGAGGAACAAGGAGGTGAAAGAAATTCTGAGAAAGATCATAAACACTAGCTGCTCTGCACACCGATAAGTTCCTAGGCTAAGGATACAGAGGAACATAGACAGTAGTCAGAAGTTTCCTTCTTGAAATGTAATTGACTGAGACCACTACAGATTGTTCATTGCTGACTCAGTCATCACTGTCTTGCTGCACTGTAGTCTAGTAAGGAAGAAATCGTATGTGGAAATATCTCCTTTCCATTCATGGGGGTGATGACTGAACTACATCTGTCCGTAAATTATTCTGAATAATAGCAATAAAATAAGTCATACTAGAACCTTGGCCGATGGATAATTTCCTCTTGAAAATCCTGAAACCTGGAATTATAATTTTCAGATCCATGTAGGAACGTTAGATATCATTGACAATCTGTTGGCCAAATCGCTACAGACACAGTTAAAGAGCACTAAAACAGCTGTTAACAGCACTAAAATCGGCTGACTTCCTTATTGTATCACAGTCTAACTGTATAGAGAAAATGTTATTCTTGCTGTATCTATACTATTTGCGTACCCATACTGTCACATGACCTCTTGTTTGACGTATGATAGTGTGTAGTAATCCTGAGTTGAAGACCACTGTACACTGAGGAATTAGTGATCCACGTAACATTTAACTTGAGTGTGCCCAGGCATATGCTTTGCTGCATGTACAGCTTAGCCTTTAGACCTGTGTTGTGCTCCAGGATAAACTTTGCCAGTTGAATTTACCAGTATAGCCTGCAATCAGCTCCCCTTAGTACCTGTGATTACTCCACTTGTGTGTCTTTCACTTTTCCCAAAAGTGCAGCAAGAACCTCTCATGTGAACATCCTTTCTGTTTGTTAGTAGGAATTCTGGATAGAATTGTTCCCTTTCGAGGGGAACAATTGTTACCTATAATAGCTTGAGTGACCAAAAATGGGTAACGTTTCCACAGACAGGTCTGCTCAGCATACTGTTCTCTGATCAGACATCTGCTTGATGCTGCACAGCTCAGGGTTCCCAGTGTCTTAAAGGGCAGAGGACTGTCTGTGTCATCCTGTTTTTCATTACAGTATTAGTATTTCAAGTAATAATTTAGAGTGCGAGTGCCTTTCTTACTGGTATAGTAATGAACCTTCATGTGCAAAACACAGTAGCAAAAGCATGATAAACAGAAATTGGCGACTCCAGAAGCTAAAGTTAATATTTTTTTTTTAATAGGAACTAAGTATTCTGGATTAAATAATTTTCTGGGTATGTTTACCTCACCCTGTGACTCTGTAGTTCACAATACTGGACGACAAGAAAATCCACTATTGCGAAACTGACTCATAATTGATCAAAGGAGCAGTCCTTGAAAGCGCATCCATACACACTTTACAGCATTTTAGGGCAAACAGATCAGATATATGATGCTGTGTATCACAATGTGAAAGGGATCAAGTGCCATTTGAGATACGCTAGGATATTCTAGTTGTCCTCAGGTCTTCCATAGATACTGTGTTCTAGCTTCCAGACCTCTGAGACAAACTAAAATATCTCGAATGATATGTAAAATATCTGTTTAAACACATGAACAATGTTCTGAGAGTAAGATACAGCTCCAGATGTCTTATATTTAAGTGTCTAAAATGCAAAGCCAATATACAGATACACAATTTGATTACTGAGAGGTTAGCATGTAGTGCCATCTGAGATGCTCCATGGTTTCTTCTCTAGTGTCAAGCTACAATTACAGAAGGTTCTGGACATTTCTGAAGTGTTGAGTCACATCTGTTGGCATGTGTAATGATTTCAAATGCTATAGGATATACTAGAGGACGCTAGCTGATGATCTCTACCTATAGGGCTTGAAGTGCCTAAACTGCCATTTAGCAGATGATTGGGATCCAGCCAGTGCAATCAGTGGAGTACAGTGAAATCCAGTGACCAGTAACCAGTGGTTCCTCAGGGCTCAGTACTAGGGCCAGTTCTATTCAATATATTTATCAAAGATCTGGATGCAGGAGTTGAATGCAACATTAGCAAATTTGCTGATGATGCTAAACTGAGAGGTGCTGTTGACTCACTCTAGGGATAAGAGGCCTTGCAGAGGGATCTAGATAGACTGGAGAATTGGACACTCATCAATGGCACAAAATTTAACAGATACAAGGGATAGTTTCAGACCACATAATGAATATCCATTCAGTTTTTTTAGCTAAAATGACATAATTTTCTCATTTCTCTATATGTCTGCTTAAAAATAAAAACTTAAAATGTTGAGAAAAATTTTAAAATTAAGAGATATAACATCCCTTGAAATTCTGAAAAACTTTAAAAACTTTGTATGAAGGCAGAGAAAAAAGGCAAAATCTGTCATTGTGCAAAGTTTTTTTGATCTTTCATGCATCTCTCATTTATTCCAGACACACCTCATCCAAGTCTTCATTCAGTTTTTCATTTTCTGAGGTGCCCTCTGTAAGGATATGTGGAAGGAAAGCGTCTGCTCTTTGAAGGGTATCTGGTCAAAGCAGCCATAAACACAAATGTACAGAGCCAAACCTGACAAACACTTGACAAAGGAGATCATGATGAGCATAAACCTGGGCAGTCGTACTGATTGGTAAGGATGTATGGAGCATGAAAATGTTTATTTTTCAGTCAGATTATCTGATTAAGGACCTTGCCCAATTAAGAGGTTAGTAAAAGAGAGGGAGATAAACACAAAGAGTCATAAAACCTGATCAATGACCATTAACAAAGACAATAGCCAGAAAAACTGGTCAGTCACTCTAATTGATGAGCTATCAAAAAACTATAGGCAACTGAAAATTTGGAAGTGGTACTGATGGAGACCTGAGGGTCCAGGTTGCTGGATAGGGTTGAGAGGACTGTGCCCGCTGATGAAGCAATGTACAGGGGAAGGGGAGCAGGGAAGAACAAAGAGGGTGCAGACATAAAGGGGTATAAATGGGTTGGTCAGGTGTAAACCAGGGACATTCAGTGATTGGCTGAGCCCTATGCCTGATTGCTGAGTTCCAGCTACAGAGGGGACCAGTGTGAGTGGACTGGGTGCCAGCTACTGTGGTCAGATTGGGGGCTGTGGGGTCCATGTTGCCTGAGGTGCCAGCAACTGGAGCCTGTGGGTCCCAGGGCCAGCTGTCACAGCCAGTAGGATCTCAGGCTCCAGCCATTGTGGCAGGAGTGGTGTGTCTCCAGAACCAGCTACAGAGGAAGACTGGTGTGAGTGAGGTGAGTGAAGGGCTGAGCATTGGTGGCAGGAGTTGGACTGCAGGTCACAAACTGTGTGTTTGGTGCTGGCTTCTGGGGGGACACATGTTTGTATCTATCTTCCCCAAACCAGGTGTGTAGAGGGTGTGCACGTGTATCCACCAGTAAACTTCAATCCAGACCAGATGGCAAGTATGAAGCATCAGGTCTGCGCAGGGATATCAGAAAAGTGGAGTCTCTGCTTGTACTTAGGGGTTCCTGCAAGAGTGGAGTGCCTGTGGGACAAGAGTGTGGCAGCTGCACGCTTGGTGCGTCAAGCTGGACCAGCCAGTGAGTAGGAGACGCATAGGGTGAGTTAGAGGGCTGGAATCTGGGCCAGGTTGCCAGGTGGACAGAGGCGCTGCGCCATTGCTTGAAAGATCTGCAAATGTGTGTATGCTTGTGTAGTGGGTTGACCTTTGCTGGACACCAGGTGCCCACCAAGCCGTTCTATCACTCCCCCTCCTCAGCAGGACAGTGGGGGAGAAAATAAGATGGAAAAGAACTCATGGGTTGAGAGAAAGGCAGTTTAATAAAGCAAAAGCAAATGCTATGCATGGAAGCAAAGGAGAATAAAAGATTGCTCTGGAAGACAAACATAATAATGAACGCCACCCACTCCTCCTTTCTCTTAGATTTTATTGCTGAGCAGATGTAATGTGGTATGGAATATCCTTCTGGTCAGTTTGGGTCAGCTGTCCTGATCGTATCCACTGCCAAGATCTTGGCCATCCCTAGTCTACTGGCCTTTGGGGGTGAAGGAGGGGAATGTCGGAGACATAGGCTTGATGCTGATTGAGCACTGTACAGAAGTAGCCAAAACACTGGTGTATTATCGACACCTATCTAGCTACCAATACAAAGCACAGTACTAGGAGGACTGCTATTGGGAAAATTAATTGCATCTCAGCCAGACCCAGTATGATTCTTTTTGGCGCCCAATGTGCAGCATGAGGAATTTGAGAGAAGGATAGTAATTGGGAGAGGTATTGGGCAAGACATGGACTGAACACAGCTAGAGAGCAAAGAGGGGAATGATTGTGACGAATTTTGGTTGTTGTAATAGTGGTGAATGGATGACAGGTGGGTTGTGTATAAAATATCCTCTTTGGTCAGTGTTGTGATCATGTTATTTTGATTTTGGTGTGGGGAATTCTTTTTGTTGATGCAAGTGAAGTTTGTGAAGATTGTGTGATGAATGTGTATTTTAATAATTCTTAAATATGGGATTCACAGAGTTGAGTGATGGAATGTATTGCCTTTGCATGGCAAAGTTTAGTTAGCAGGAGGGCCACAGGAGGGCTGCTGTGAGAAGCTTCCCCCATATCTGATAGAGCCAATGACAACCAGCTGCAAGATGGACTCGCCACTCGCCAAAGTTGTGACAGTGGTAGCACCTCTGTGATAATACGCTTAAGAAGGAAAAAATCTGTTGTGCAACCACAGCTGGAAGAGAGGAGTGAGAATATGTGAGAGAAACAACTCTGCAGACACCAAGGTCAGAGAAGGAGGGGGAGGAGGTGCTCCAGGCACCAGCGCAGAGATACCCCTGCAGCTTGTGGTGAAGACCATGGTGAGACAGGCTGTCCCCATGCAGCCCATTGAAGTTAACAGTGGTTCAGATATCAACCTTCAGCCTGTGGAGGACCTCACACCAAAGCAGGTAGATGCACCTGAAGGAGGCTGTGACCCCATGGAGAACCAGCACTGGAGAAGTCTCCTGGCAGGACCTGTGACTCAGTGGAGAGAAGCCCATGCTGGAGCAGGTTTTCTGTCAGATCTTGTAACCTCATGGGGGACCCACACTGGAGTAGTCTATTCCTGAAGGACTTCACCCCATGGAAAGGACACTTGGAAAGGACTCACACTGGAGCGATTTGTGAAGAACTGCAGTGGAAGGACCCATGTTGAAGAAGTTCATGGAGGACTGTCTCCTGTGAGAGGGACCCCATGCCGGAGCAGGGGAAGAGGGTGAGGAGGAAGGAGTGGCAGAGAAAACATGTGATAAACTGACCACAACCCCCATTCCCTATCTTCCTGTGACGCCTGGGGGGAGGAAGTTGAGCCTAAGAAGAAGGGAAGGGTGGGGGGAAGATGTTTTAAGATTTTATTTTATTTCTCATTATCCTACTATGATTTTATTGGCAATAAATTAAACTTATTTCCCCCAGTCAAGTCTAAGTTGACTGTGACAGTAACTGGTGAGTGATCTCTCCCTGTCCTTATCTTAACCCATGAGCCTTTCATCATAATTTTCTCCCTCTGTCCAGCTTGGGAGGGAGAGGGATGAAGTGGCTTGGTGGGCACCTGGTGTCCAGCCAAGGTCAATGCACCACAGTTCTTTTCACCCTAGAGAACCTAGAGAGTGTCATGTATGTGTCTGTGCTAGTGACCTCCGGTCTCTGCCAGCCCCAGAGGAAGAAGAGAGATTGCAGCTTGTGCTTGTGTGTGATGCAGGTCCTGTATGTGGCTGCTTTCAACAGCAGAGCCTTGGCTATGACAGTCTATGTGAGTGGCCATATCAGTGTCCAACATGTGTATGTGTCTCTGGGTCTTCCTGTGCATGTCTGTGTGCTTGTGTGTATGTCCACATGTCTTTGTGTGTTCGTCTCTGCGGTAGGTGCTCAGCTTTGCTACTGGTTGAATCTGCAGATGAGAGAGCAGACTGTAACACCATTGCACATTGAGGACCTTGTGACTGATATAACATCTACCTTGAGGATGCCTGGGTCTGTGTTGTGCTGCATATAGAGCTCAGTCTTCAGGTCTGTGTTGTGCTGCATGACTTCTCTGGCTGCAGGATGAACTCAGAAGTTTATTGTAGCAGAGGAGCCTGCGGGCATCTCCCACTTTACACCAGAAATTACAGCACCCGTATGGCCTTGCCTTTATCTGATAGTGCAGCAGCAAGTTTTCCTCTGAACATCCTTTCTGTTTGACAGCAGAAATGATGGATATAGTTGTTTTCCTTTTAAAAAATCATATACTAAAGCAAATGACCAAAATGGACTAACCCTTCCAGGATGTACATGGCATGCTGTGTGTTGATCAGAGGCCCATCTGATGTTTCGGAACTTGGGATTCTCAGCATCTGAAGTGATGCAGCTTTATCCATACTATCCTCTCCTTTGTAGTGTTAGCTCTAATAAATAGCGTTTTGAATGATGCCGGACACAGTCTACATGTCTGTCTTATTTGGATCATAATGAACTAGCAGCTCCTGGTGTAAAACACCTGTGCATCTCCCATCTTAATGACTAATTTCACATCTACTGTCTTAGCTTATTAAAGAAAAAGAGAAGAGTGAAAAGGTAAACTATGATCCCATGAAACCTCCAGATGGTACGTCCCACATCCAGAGGAAAAATGAAAAATAAATGAAGTTTTAACCTTATTTTTAAACTGACAGGTCTCAAACCAGCTTAACACTCTAGTTTCTTTCTTAACACCCTTAACACTCAAGTTTATTTCGTTCCACAATCAACCTTTTATTTACACAAAAAGAGGCATTGTTTTCTTCTGCTCTCAATTCAAAAGCCTAAGACACAGATATGTTTACATAAACTTATCATTTTGACTTCACACATAAATGGAGCTGTCTAAGTGGTAGTTCATCTCTTACTACAGCAGAAATCTAGCTTAGAACACATAGACTGCGTTTTAGCTATTTCAACCTGTTTGATACCAGTGGAGAATAGGATTATCAGCAGAGCCATAGTTCTTTACATTCCAGATATTTTAAGTAAAGTGAGTCTCTTCAGGCCTTCAAATTAATTTTTTTCACAGAACAGAGCTGAAGAGCTCACCTGGGAAATATTTCAATCAGAGCTCACCAGAAGACTAACGTCACAGATATTTGTGGAGTGCTTCTCATTAGATCCACTGTACTCTTCTTTGATAATTTCTTCCCCTCTTCACTGTGTAATTGTATTTAGATAAGCTCCACAGAAATATTTTCACAATATCCAGAGGATGTTGAGTTTCATCTTGCCACAGGTAAACATACCTACAAAGTACAGAACTATTTCTGTACAGACAGACAGACATAGAGGATATAGTAGCATGGAATTCACTTGATTGGTATGACAAACCTACCTTAAAACGACACGAAAAATAATCTGAATAATGCCTTTAAAAAAAAAAAAGAAAACAGATGAAGTTATCTGAAGGATTGACTGGGAACTGCAAGATAAATACAATTTTTTGGTAAGTGATGGCAACTCATATTGTTCTTACAGTAATGCACACAATATCAAAGCTACTGCTAGATTTAATTTAATTCATAAGCATGACACCTATTTATATTTTTGGCTATCAGTCTTTTCAAGGCTTGTTTCACCTCTTTGTTCCTCAAGCTGTAAATCAAGGGATTCATCACTGGAGACACCAGTGTGTAAGAGAGAGAAAGCAGTTTGTTACTGCTGCTTGAATAAAAACCTTTGGGTGTCCAGTAGGTCACAATGGCAGATCCATAAAACAGAGTGACCACAACCAGATGAGATGAGCAGGTAGAGAATGTTTTTCTCTTGTTCCTAGCTGATGGCATCCTGAAGATGGTGTGGAGTATCTGGACATATGAAACAACTGTGAGTAAGAAGGGGACCATGATGAAGAGGACAGTGATTACAAAGGTGGTGATTTCATTCTTGGAGGTGTCCACACAAGCCAGCTTCAGCAGAGGTGGCAGGTCACAGAAGAAGTGATTGATTCTGTTGGGCCCACAGTAGGGAAGGGTAAAGATGAAAGTCGTCTGCCCTAAGGCCACCAGGACACCAATAAGCCAAGATACAGCTGATAGCAGGAAGCACATGTTCCAGCTCATCATGGTCATGTAGCGCAGGGGATGGCATATGGCTGCATAGCGATCATAAGCCATGGCAGCCAGCAGACAACATTCTGTGATCCCTAAGAGGGAGAAGGCATACATCTGTGTGGCACAGCCCAGAAAGGATATGCCCTTCCTTTTTGCAAGGAAGTTCACCAGCATCTTTGGGATTGTGGATGTAGTGTAGCCGATCTCCAGGAAGGACAAGTTCTTGAGGAAAAAATACATGGGGGAGTGAAGGGCAGCATCTGCCATAGTGACCGTAATGATGAGGATGTTTCCCACCAAAGTGCTGAGGTACATGAACAATACCAGACAAAAGAGAAAGCCTTGGATCTCTGGAGTGCTGGAGAAAGGTAAAAATCGGAAATAGGTGACCGCTGTGTGGTTCCGGCTGGTCATGTCCCTCAGGGTTTTTTTAACTGCAGAAATCATGACATATATTTTTTCTACTTAATCTAGAGAAATGCAAAATAGTAAATCAAATATGTATATATATTGCTGTGTAATAGGACAAGATCCTAGAAGAGTGAGTGATGTTTTACTGCTGTGTTTTGGTATTTTTAGTGCTAAAGATTTTTTAGAGGAAGGAGGGAATGTGGTTCCCTTCACATAGCTTTTGATAAGTAAGAACACCTTTTCCAAATGAGCGTACTTCACTTCTAGTCAGTGGAAAGACATGTCTTCTTCATGATGGTAGAGTATTTTACTCTTCTCGCCTTTTAGAATGACGATGGTACTCTAACACCCCACTCTTTGAAGTGGACTTTTCTCCCATTATCCAGCTGAGATCTGCTACCCTAACACCTCCTGCCAAGCAAAGTAGGCTGGTCCTTAAAACCCAGAGATGACTAATTCATTGGTAGAGCAGGTTTTTCGGCAATGAGTCCCTCTAGCTATTACTCTGTGGATGGGGTTCATTCTAGAAAAGGATGACCTAGTGAACACAGATAAGCCTATGTACACTCCACAGTAACACGCAGAAGTACTAAATTACTCTCCAGGAAAATACCTTTGTCCCAGGTGCACATCAGAAGGAGCAGTTCTTTTCAAGAATAAAAATTGTCTTGGATTTTATCTACTATTCCAATAATCCATTCACTTCATACGAATCAGATGTATCTCCCTCAAAGAAAAACCCTATGTAGGTTGCAGAAGAACAATAACATACAGAAGAAGAGAAAGCAGACTGAAGCAAAATAACATAGCTCACCTGCTGTTAGAATGCTGTGGTTAAATTTTTGAAAAGTCACCTCTAAAGCCTTGAGTATTTCAATGTGTTTATGTTCCCAGTGGAAAATAGCCTGCTGTGTATTGATTGCTTGCATTTGTAGGAGTTAGTTACATTTTCTTCATTGTTTAGGTATGACAAAACCCTCTCTCTGGTTCTCCTGCTAGCTCTTGGAACTAACTGCAAAAAAGACCAGTCATGGTCTCGAGGCTGATGCCACCCAATGTTATGGATAAAAGCTCGGTATGGAAATAAACCATACAAGCTAGGCACAGGAAAAAGGCTTTGCAGGAGGAGAGAACATGCACATAACTCATGTCTAACTCTGGCTTTAAGCTCTCTAATTAATGGTGAGGGACAGGCCCCTCCATGGAAGAACTCATCCTGCCATCTCAGGCCCTTCAGGTTGTCCAAAAATTGTCCTCTATGGGTGGTAATAATTTCTGACTTTATTTGGGTGAATCATACTATGTTTCCATTTAATTAAACAAAGATACAGCACTTCTAAGGATTCACTTACCTTATCATCCAGAAGACACCTACAAGACATTAGGTGATTCATCCCTACAAAATCTCTTGCTCTCTGCTGTTCACAGAAGATGACTACAATGTAGATATCACTCTATAGTCGATCATTACTGAGAAGTGGGGAAAGACATTCCCAAGGCCAGGTTAAATAAATTCAGACTGAATGAGATGTCTTAACACTAGCAGTGCATTTATCAACCAGTAATTTCACTTTTAATCAAGTATAACCCCCAGATTTTTGCAACTAATTGCTCTGGTCTCTGTCTGCACTTTGGTCAAAATCCGGAGAACACCAGAAGTGGAATTTTTCTGCATTGATTCAGATAACTAACACGTAGTGACAAAAAGCTAAGTCCATCATCTGGAATGTATCCCAATGAGCATGGCTGGGGAGGGGTCAGGAGGAGCAAGGGGAGCGTTCTCCATTTTATGATTTATCTGAAATCTGCAGTACATGCCTGTCAGAGTCAGGCCTGGAGATCGTCAAGGCTGGATGCAGATTTACCATCAACTGAGTCTAACTGGAGTCTGTTTCAATGCTTAATATCCAACTGAAATGTTGTCATGCCAGTTAACAGCCTAATTGGTACATTGATTTCCTTCTGCCTGTGGAAGACGGGTGTCATCTCTTCTGCATGTGAAGGGGCATTGAGGTGAGAGAGACAATGCAGGATTCCTTCTGGACCTCAATAAGAAAGGCCCAACCAAATGGCTAAATAAAAGAGCTGTTTTAATAGGATACATTAAAAAAGAATATGCGTAATGAGCAGATCTTATGTCCCTTCTGATGCTGAGAAACCTACATTCATGCAGAAGGGGATGGTGCTGTGCAGATCCTGTCTGTGGAGGTAGCTCTCCCTTTTGGTCGTTCTGTCTATTACATGATTCCTTCAGGAGAAAATAACTCTGTTCCTAAAGGATGTTCTCACGAGAACTTGTTGCTTCACTTTTAGACACAGGCCAAGACCATGCACGTGGTGTTGTCACTGCTACCAAGTGGAAGCTGCCTGTAGCATCCTGACTTTCCATGAGCTGTTCAATTTATCGTGTGGCCAAGGGATATGCACAGCAGACCTGAAGGCCAGGCTGGATGTTCAGCACAGCACAGGCCTGGGCCTGCTCAGGAGAACTGTTACATGCATCACTAGCTGCTAATTGTGCAATGGTCTCCTGATCAGGATCAATATGAGGCCAAGCTTAAGTGATCTGAAATGTAGACCCTGGCCCATAGATTGCGGATGGAGGCTGTAGGAGAGTCTGTCTGGCCTATTTGTGCACCCGGGGCCTGGGCCTTTAAATGTTGGTTTGCAGTTTATAATCTCCTCTTCATAATACCTACAAGGTCGTAGTAAAATACAGGTCGTCTAAGTTCAGATGTCAAAGTAGATTCATCTGTGTCTGAATTCTCAGTCTGGGAGTCTGGATGTCTTTTATAGTCCATGGAGAAAAGCAAGCACTTCTACAGTCTATTTCACCTGATTCTGATACACTGCAAAGAGCAAGATGATCTAAACTGTGAAAGTATCCACCTTTCCCCAGTGAGTATAAACATAATCTAGACGACTGATTTTGGCCAAGACCTCTACAAGGCTGACAGCTTTACTGAAGTGATTTGAGTCTCACTCCTAACATAACGTCTATATAAATGCTTCTGTTGTGTCTGAATGTTAAGAATGATGGAGGTTCTTTCAAAGCTCAGTTCACCATTTCCCAAGGAAGTTATCTGACATGAGAGAATGAATTCTGTTGCTTAGACAGTCTTTCCTTCATGTAATACTGAGCATTGTGTGAAGAAAATTCTCAAGGCCTCTTTCACTTCCTCATTGTTCTGGTTTGGCTGCCGCCGGCAACAGAAGCGCCACGTGGCCGCCCCTCCCCCTGCTGCGGTGCGGAGGAGAATGGGAAGAAAAGAGGAAGAAACCGGTGGGTCGGGATAAGGGCAGTTTAACAGAACAGCAAACAAAGGGAACAGGAACAACAATGATACAGATAAAGAGAAAACACAACACAAACCGCACGACCCAGAGAGCCGCCCTCCACGACCGCCGCCGCGCACTCCCGAGCCAGAGTGAGTTCCCACCGCCCAGCTCCCCCCCACCAGAACCCAGCATGATGGCACATGGTATGGAATACCCTGCTCTGTTTAGCCAGGTGGGGTCAGACCACCCGGCTGTGCCCCTTCCTGGAGTCCGGTGAAAATTAACCCTGTCCTGGCCAAACCCAGGACACTCATTCCAGAAGGTGTAGATGAATGGATTTAGAAAAGATGTGACCACCAGGGTCAGCATACTCACAATCATCTTGATATCAAGAGAAGGCTGTGATATCCTCATATATGTGAATATGGCTCTGCCCTAGTATGGAAAGGCCACAGAACTATCAGCACCACAAGTGGAATAAACCTGAAAAAATAAAGCTGAAAACACACCTTTGCACTTGCGGATGCAGGTAACGACATAGCCATCAAAGGACAAAACAACCAGAAGCATGAATGGGACCATCCCTAGAAAAAAACAGAGGAAACACTGAATAATGCAATCTGAGAATGATATAGCTTTAGCATCTCAGATAGAAGGCTCATTAAAATCACTGGTCTAATGCATGTGGTGAAAAAGATTTCTAGAAAAGACAAGTTGAAGAGGAAGTAATACATAGCTGTGTGCAAATTGTGATGTCTCCAGAACCTTTGTAATGCTTGTTGAGTTCCCCAGCAGTGTTGAAAAGTAAATTGCCAGGAGCATTGGCAACAGTGGAATCTGAAGGGACAGAAAATCCCACAAGAACTAATTTAGTCACAGTGCTCCGATTTTGAAGGCACATTTCTCCTGCACAGAAAATAAATAGGGGTAACTGCAGATAATGTATAAAGGTTTTGAACAAAGTAATAAAGTCTTGGGATCCTTACAGGAAACAGATGTATATTTCATCAAAATTTAGGCCTCTACACCTCTAAGTACACTAGTTAGTTATTGTTTATGACCACAAACTAATTGCCTGTGAACCCAAATGTTCTTTCTTTCTGTGCCATTTCCAGAATAATAAGGTGCCAACTTCAAGTAGCATCTATGGGCGTTAGTGTGATACTGAGAGACATTAAAAGTTGCCTACATACTATATTCCTCCATTCAGGAAATTCTGAAGAGATGTGAAGTTTTTTTAGCTTTTCACACAGAACATGAGCAAAAGCTGAAATAGAATACAGTACAGTTACAGCAGGGTCAGCATTGTTAGGGGAAGTGATAAACTCCTCTACGTATACAAAAGAGGCACAGAGAAACAATGGCAAGTCAGTTAATAACCTGCCCTGGCTTCTGCCAGGCCCATGAGAAGAGAGGCATCAACCCATGAAAAACCTGTTTCCTAAAATTCAGAAGGGCACAGAGGTATAATAGCTGGGGAGGGGGGCGATGACCCTAATTAGAAACTCTGAAGGAAAAAAAATCTTACCCAGGCTGTCCTAGGAGAACCATCAGACCTGAAAAGCCATCCAAGGAGACTTCTGCCCCACTAGAAGGTCCTGGCCAGCTGCATGTGTGTGCAGGTTTGCGACGGTCTATACCAGCGAATACAGTAGGACCACTGTCTCAGGGGTTGGTATGTCCAGATGTCAGCAGCTAGGGAGATTTGGATCTAGGGGAGACTGCCAGCTACTGGGCACACTGAGAGTCTGAGACTGGCTGCTGGATGCATCTGCTTTGTGCACTTGTACATAGATATATATGTAAGCATATGTACATATACATGTATATGCATACAAACAATGCATACATATATGTATACATATGTATACACATATATATGTAGGTGTGTGTCTGTATATATATAGAGACATACATGCACATATATACATACATATATATTTTGAAGCAATTGGACAGTGCCCTTAGTAATACTTTTAAAGTTTTAGTCAGCCCTGAAGTGGTTAGCTAGTAGGACTAGGTGATCTTTGTAGGTAACTTCCGACTGGAACTATTCCATGCTATTCTTTATACATTTTCTCACTGTTGGACAACCATACTGCTCAGCTTGAGAATGAGGCAGGATGAGACCACTGGTGTCAACTCTGTTTGTTTGAGTGCTCTGTGTCTCTGTCTCTTTGTGTGGCCAGACAGGTATATACAGATATAACTGCCTACCAGGACTGCATGTTCAGCTTCACTACTGTAAGGAACCAGGAGACCGAGCCAAATTTGGAAGAGCTATTGGCCTACAGAGTCCTGCTGCGAGTGGTCCAGATGATGCAGAAGGAAGAATCTTCTAGGTACCCAAGACCCTCTGATTGGGTAATCCTAACAAAGATAACATGCAATTACTTTATATTTCAGAAAAATTTGGGTAGAAAACTGTTAGGTAGAAAATAGACCTAGTGGTATGTATTGTCCTATTACCTATAGAAAGAAATAAGAATTTCTGGATCTATCACATCCTAAAGTAAGCATTTAAAATCTATCACATGGAATGAGAGCTAAAATTTACTAGTGATCTATGTTAATTATAAAAGTCAGCCAACATAAAAAAAATTACTTATTCTTTTCAGGGGAAAAGTATGTCTTATTTCCTTTCACAAACAAGAAAAATATTTTTTTAGTACCTGGATTTTGAAGAAAATAAATATTTCAGGCTCCATCTCTAAAAAGTAGGAATTGTTATATATGAAAAAAAAAAAAGCTAGAGGGGACTTGCAGAACTCTGAATGGATGAGACATTTCCAGCATTATTTATATTTTCTAAGTATTAATATGTATATATGTATTCTGTAGCTAATATTATCTACACTTTTTATCTATACAGTACAGATAAATATTTTCCACTGTAATAAAATTCACAGAGCTTCTAAGTAGTTCTGACCAAACATAACCATCCAGTGCTATCTGGAGTGACTTAGAATAACCAAGGCAGCTACAAAATCTGAAGATATTATATACATCATCTGCAAAGGTAGTAGGGGAGAAGGCAGTTTTCTGGGTAGACATGCAGAGACCAGGCAGGCACCTTGCTTATGGTGCCTTCTCATATAGGGCAGGGTTTATCTCACAAATTCAGGGCATCTACATAACAGCTTTGATTGTGCTTCCAGTAGAAGAGCTAGTTGGTGGAAACCTAGTCACAATCTAGAAAGCAATGAAGTTCTTCCTAGCATAGACATTTGCCCCTAGTTAGATGAACCACCCTCCAGAGCAGCTCACTGGATATATTGGAATGTATCTCTTTAACTATAATGGACACTCAGACAAATAGACCACAAGACCTGCCTACCCATAGGTAAGTTTCAGTGGTAAAATGCACACTGAGAACCCTGATTTGAGCATTGTTGCCCATAACAGTGCTGGTATAACCTCGTCTGCTGACGATATCCTGCGTATCTGGAAGAGGACCAGAGTAACTGTAACTGCAGACTCCAGGGGAGGCCAAAACATTCCAGAGTTGCCTGGGAGGAGTCCAAAGGAGCTACAGGGCATGGATCTTCCCCCAGCATACACAATGCTTTTCGGGTAGCTACTTGCAGAAGAGTCTGGGATTGCTACCTGGGAATTCAGCTTTCTCCAGCAGAGGCCAACGAACTCCCACAGATACCTGGGAGGAGTAACAGGGAACTCCCAGTCACAGACCTGCCTTCAGCATGAACAAGTCTCTTCATCAAAATACCCAGAAGGAATATTGTGCTACTACTCAAGACTTCAGCTTTCTCTAAAGCAAGTGAACACACTCTTGGTGAACCTATGTGGAATCCTGGGGAGATGCTATTCATGGACCTGCCTCTAATATGGACAAAACAATGAAATTAACTATCTAAGAAGAGTTTGGGGCTACTAGCCATGGCTTCAGCTGTCTCCAGATGAAGCTGAAACACTCCTGGAGATGCCTGTGAGGAGTCATAGAATCATAGGTTGGAAAAGATCTCGAAGATCATCAAGTCCAACCATCCACCCAACACCACCATGCCTACTAAACCATATCCCAAAGTGCCACATCTAAAAGTTTTTTGAACACCTCCAGGGATGGTGACTCAACCACCTCCCTGGCAAACCTATTCCAACTTCTGACTACTCTTTCAGTAAAGAAATTTTTCCTAATATCTAATCCAAACCTCCCCTGATGCAACTTGAGGCCATTGCCTCCCATCTTATCACTAGCTAGTTGGGAGAAGAGACCTACACCCACCTCACTACAACCTCCTTTCAGGTAGTTGTAGAGATCACGACAGTCCTCCCTCAGCTTCCTCTTCTCCAGACCAAACATCCCCAGCTCCTTCAGCTGCTCCTCATCAGACTCGTTCTCTAGACCCCTCAACAGCCTCATTGCCCTTCTCTGGACATGCTTCAGAAACTCAATGTCCTTCTTGTAGTGAGGGGCCCAAAACTGAACATAGCATTGAAGGTGCGGCCTCACCAGTGCCGAGTACATGGACACAATCACTTCTCTGCTCCTTCACACTGTTCCTGATACAAGCCAGGATGCTGTTGGCCTACTTGGCCACCTCGGCACACTGCTGGCTCATGTTCAGCCAGCTGTCGACCAGCACCCCAAGATCCTTTCCCCAAGCCTATAGCGTTGCATGGGGTTGTTGTGACCAAAGTGCAGGACCCGGCACTTGGCCTTGTTAAACCTCGGCCCATCGATGCAGTGTGTCCAGATCCCTGTGCAGAGCCTTCCTACCATCAAGCAGATCGACACTCTCACCCAACTTAGTGTCATCTGCAAATTTACTGAAGGAGCACTCAATCCTCTCATCCAGATCATTGAATAAGATGTTAAACAAGACTGGACCCAAAACTAAGCCCTGGGGAACACCACTCGTGACCAGCCACCAGCTGTATTTAACTCCATTCACAACAACTCTCTGTGCTTGGCCAGTCAGCCAGTTCTTTATCCAGCAAACAGTACACCCATCCAAACCATGGACAGCTGGTTTTTGTAAAAGAATTCTGTGAGGAACAGTGTCAAAGGCCTTACTAAGGTCCAGGTAGATGACATCCACAGCCTTTCCCTCATCCAGTGGGCAGGTCATCCGGTCATAGAAGGAGATCAGATTAGTCAAGCAGGACCTGCCTTTCATGAACCCGTGCTGGCTGGGCCTGATCTCTTGGTTGTCCTTCACATGCCCGGTGAGTGCACTCAGGATGAATTGCTCCATTATCTTACCCAGCACCGAGGTCAGGCTGACAGGCCTGTAGTTCCCAGGATCCTCCTTCCAGCCCTTCTTGTAGATGGGTGTTACACTGGCTATCCTCCAGTCATCTGGGACCTCCCCTGTTAGCCAGGACTGCTGATAGATGATGGAGAGTGGCTTGGCCAGCTCCGCCTCCAGTTCCCTCAGCACTATTGGGTGGATCCCATTCGGCTCCATAGACTTGTAAGTGTCCAGGGGGCATAGCAGGTCATTAACTGCTTCCTCCTGGATTATGGGAAGTTTGTTCCGCTCTCCTTCCCTATCTTCCAGCACTGGAGGCTGACTACCCTGGGAATAACTAGTCTGACTATTAAAGACTGAGGCACAGCAGGCATTAAGTACCTCAGCCTTTTCCTCATCTTTGTTGACAATATTTCCCCTCGCATCCAATAAGGGATAGAGACTCTCCTTAGCCCTGTATTTGTTGTTGATGTTTTTGTAAAAACATTTTTTGTTGTCCCTTACAACAGTGGCCAGCCTGAGTTCTAGCTGGCCTTTTGCCTTTCTAATTTCCTCTCTGCATGACCTAACGAGACCCCTGTCCTCCTCTTGAGTCTCCTGCCGTTTCTTCCATAAGTGGTAGACCCTCCTTTTTTTTCCTGAGTCCCAGCAAGATCTCCCTGTTCAGCTGGGCCAGTTGTCTTTCCCGCCAGTTCGTCTTGTGGCACATAGGGACAGCCTGCTCCTGCGCCTTTAAGATTTCCTCCTTTAAGAATGTCCAGCCTTCCTGAACCCTTTTGCCCTTCAGGACTCTCTCTCAGGGGACTCTCTCAACCAGCATCCTGAACAGGCCAAAGTTTGCCCTCTGAAAGTCCATGGTCGTGGTTTTGCTGGCCTCCCTCTTAACTTCGCCACAAACCTACAACTCTAGAATTTCATGGTTGCTATGCCCAAGACAGACTCTGACCACCACATCTCCCACCAGTCCTGCTCTGTTAGCAAACAGGAGATATAGTGAAGCACCTGCTCTGGTCGGCTCATTTACCAGCTGCATCAGGAAGTTATCTTCCACGCACTCCAGGAACCTCCTAGACTGTTTTCTCTCTGCTGTGTTGTATTTCCAGCAGATGTCCGGTAAGTAAAAGTCCCCCATAAGAACAAGGGCTAGTGATTGTGAGACTTCTGCCAGCCTCTTGTAGAAATCTTCATCTGCCTCTTCATCCTGGTTGGGTCGTCTATAACAGACCCCCAGCAGGATGTCTTCCTTGTTGGCTTTCCCCCTCATCTTTACCCATAATCTTTCTACCTTGTCATCACAATCGTCGAGCTCTATACAGTCAAAGCAGTCTCTAACATACAGAGCCACCCCACCACCTCTTTCCTTGCCTTTCCCTTCTGAAGAGCTTACAGCCATCCATCGCAGCACTCCAGTCATGAGAGTCATCGCACCACATTTCTGTGATGGCAGCCAAGTCATAGCTGTCCTGCTGTACAATGGCTTCCAACTCCTCTGTTTATTGCCCCTTGTTGCGTTAATTTGGCAGAAAATAAACCTCCTTGTGTTTTAACTCTCCTCACCGGAGTGGGAGGCTAGGTGCAGCTAGGTTTAAATTCTGAGTGGTATCCAATTTACCACTACCAGTCCAGTCGCGTTTACTATGTGTATTAAACTACCACGGTTCTGGACACACTAATAGCAGTCTGCTCCTTCAGTCCAGTCGTGCTCATGAACTAGCACGGCCACGTTTGGTCGCATTCAGTGAGAAACTGTGACCACTGGCTACTTAAACAGTGCGGTTTTATTTGTGCAATATAGGTATTACATAGGTTTTATTTGTGTATATAGGTTATTTATACATATAAAAAATAAACCTATTATATAGGTTTTATTTGTGTATATAGGTTTTTTGAATTGCCGGTGATAGTGACTGTCTGCAAGAAAGCACATGCAAAGATTACATTATTAAATATAAAATGCATGAAAAGGTTATAAATAATACAGCCTGGCTATAAACATTAGGGACTAAATCTCTAGAGAGATTTCTAAGATTCCCGTGAAAAGTGCTTAGTTGAAGTCTCACTCAAGGCGTTCCAAGGGGGGGAGAGAAGCAAGGCTCAGCCCATCGGCCAATCCCGGTTGTCAGAGGCAGTCTGAGGTGGAGTTCCCTTGACTTGCTCACGGTGTTATCTTCTTCTCCTAAAATCCCCCATTTCCCTGGCTATTTTTATACCCTTTCTACATTTATGGTGGAGTTTGAGTGACTGTAGTCATACATAGCTTTTATCATGATTGGTGTAAAATTCTCTCGCTTCACGTTTAAAGGTAGAGTTTACAAAAAATAGAGGGCACAGACTCGAAGAGGAGTGGTTGCACCTCAGAGGCGGGTAGCCTTCGGGATGGAGGTGTGTTTTGGTATTAAAATGACATTAAAACGAGAAAAGTTCACGAATGGATAGCATTTTGGCAAGGTTTCGTAAACCTGTTGGCTCAGGGGGTCAGATGAGCTGCTTATCAGTTCTAGAGGACCATTTCTTCCCGCTTTATCATCACGGAGCACGGCCACAGAGTCTCGACCCCACTCCATTCTCTATGGTGTCTTGCAGGGAGTTGCTGTGTTAGTGGATTCCTCACACGCCTGCTGCAGCTGTGTCCCATCCTCAGAGCTCCTTTTGATTTTATGCTTTTCCTCAATGGGTGAACGATGCTATGTTTTTCATATAAACCTTAATTTTCAGATGTAAAACCTTAATTTTATTACTAATTCCACACACCTGCTGCATGCATTGTTGTAGATACACTTGAGCTGGGCTGTCGATCTCACACCCAGCCCCAGCATGCCACGCCTGGGCTCATCTCTAGTGTGCCTGGTTATATCCCCTTCCCCCTTCGAACCTAGTTTAAGGCCCTGTTGATGAGCCCTGCCAGCTCATGGGCAAGAATCCTTTTTCCCCTTTGAGACACCTGGACTCTTTCTGTCGCCAGCAGGCCTGGTGCCGTGTAAACCTCCCAGTGATCAAAGAAAGCAAAATTCTACCGATGGCACCAGTCTCTGAGCCTCCTGTTAATCAGGTGAGTTTTCCTGCCCCTTTCAGTGTTCTTCCTTGCCACTGATGGGATTGAGGAAAACACCGCCTGTGCCCCTGATCCTTCAACCAATAGCCCCAGTGCCCTGAAGTCCCTTTTGATAGCCTTGGAATTTGTCTCCACAATCTCGTCCCCGCCAACCTTCATTACCAACAGGTATTAATCAGAGGGCTGCACCAGACCAGGGAGTTTCCTAGCAACATTCCTAACCTGGGCACAAGGAGACAGCAGACTGCCCTGTGGGATGGGTCTGTGTGGCATATCGGGCCCTCCATCTCTCCATTATCTCTCCATTCAGCCACTGTGAGACTCCATCTGAAGTACTGTGCCCTGTTTGGGGCACCCCAGGACAAGAAAGACATTAACATATGTGAGCAAGTACATGGGAATACCATCAAGATGGCTAGGGGGATGGAGCACAGGGTGTAGTACCAGTGGCTGAGAGTGATTTCTATACTTAGCCTTCAGAAATGAAGATTCAAGGAACATCTTACTTTTGTGTGCAGCTCCCTAATGGCAGGATGTGGAGAAGGCAGCGAATCTCTTCTCAGAGCTGCTCAGTGATAGGAAATGAAGAAATAGATAAAGGTTGGAAAATGGGAAATTCAGACCTCCTAGGGAAGCTCAGGAAGTGTGGGCTGGATGAGTGGTCAGTGAGGTGGATTGGGAACCGGCTGAATGGCAGAACTCAGAGGGTTGTCGTCAGTGGCACTGAGTCTTGTTGGAAGCCAGTAACTAGTGGTGTCCCCCAGGGGTCAGTACTGGGCCCAGTCTTGTTTAACTTCTTCATCAACGACCTGGATGAAGAGGTAAAATGTACCCTCAGCAAGTTTGCTGATGACACCAAACTGGGAGGAGTGGTAGATACACCAGAAGGCTGTGCTGCCATTCAGTGTGATGTGGACAGGCTGGAGAGTTGGGCAGAGAGGAACCTGATGAGTTTCAACAAGGGCAAGTGTAGGGTCCTGCACCTGAGGAGGAACAGCCCCATGCACCAGTACAGGCTTGGGGTGGACCTGCTGGAGAGCAGCTCTGCGGAGAGAGACCTGGGTGTCCTGGTGGATGACAGGTTAACCATGAGCCAGCAGTGTGCCCTAGCTGCCAAGAAAGCCAATGGGATCCTGGGATGCGTTAGGAGGAGTGTGGCCAGCAGGACGAGGGAGGTTCTCCTTCCCCTCTACTCTGCCCTAGTGAGGCCCCATCTGCAGTACTGTGTCCAGTTCTGGGCTCCCCAGTTCAAGAAAGATGAGGAGCTACTGGAGAGTGTCCAGCCCAGGGCTACAAGGATGATGAAGGGACTGGAGCATCTCCCCTATGAGGAAAGGCTGAGCGAGCTGGGCTTGTTCAGCATGAAGAAGAGAAGGCTGAGAGAGGACCTAATAAATGCTTATAAATATCTGCAGGGTGGGTGTCAGGAGGATGGGGCCAGACTATTTTCAGTGGTGCTCAGCGACAGGACAAGGAGCAACAGGCACCGGAACAGGCTGCCCAGGGAGGCTGTGGAGTCTCCTTCTCTGGAGATACTCAAGACCCGCCTGGACAAGGTCCTGTGCAGCCTGGTGTAGGTGACCCTGCTTCGGCAGGAGGATTGCACTAGATGACCCACAAAGGTCCCTTCCAACCCCTACCGTGCTGGGATTCTGTGATCCTGTGATCTAAAACACAGCAAAGGCTGCTCTCTCAAAGTGGCCGTTGTTTTCATTTGACAACAAATAGAGTGCAGCTGGCACATAGGGAATGTAACTGCCTCACATTGCTTTATCTCTTTAAAAGAGTCAATGTAAGTTGGAGGAAGTTGTAGTAGTTTTCCTTTGCAGTGAGAGAATATGGAGACACAGAAACCTCCAAAGAAAGATTCTTCTTATTTTTAGATAGGTACATAGTGAGCTAATATGAATTACAGTTTAAAAGTGGCTGGCTATCTTCACTGTTTAGGCAGTAAATGCAGGCATTTGTTGGCTAAGCAATAAGACTAGGCTAAGTAGCTCGAAATACAACAGCTAGTTTAGGTGTTGTACTTGGTCTGGCAAGTATGGAGTTAATTTTCTTCATAGATTGAGAGATGCTGGAGAAGTTGGGAGAGTACACAAGCTGCACATCTGATCTGAATTGACCTCAAGGACATTCCATGCCATATAAGGGCATGCTCAGCAATAAAATCGGGTGGTACCCGTTGTTCAGAGACTGGCTGGGCATTGGTATACTAGTGGGAGATTGTGACTGATTGCCTCTGCATCACGTTCCATGTTTTTGTTGTTGTTGTAGTAGGGTTTTTTCATCCTTCCTCTTCCCTTACCTTATTAAACTATCTTTATCTCAACCCACAAGTTTTCTTGCTCTTGCTCTTCCAATTTACTGGTCCCATCCAGTGGTCCCCCACTGCTGTGGGGTTGGGGGTGCAAGAAGCAGTGATGTGGTGCTTAACTGCTGGACCGGGGTCAACCTGTGGCAGTTGCCTAGGGAAACTGGAGGCAAATTAGACTACTGGTTTTTAATAATAATGAGGTAGCTAGTCTGATCAGATTTTTATTTTTCCCAGAAGTTTGTCCTTTACTTTAAATACAAATTTGAGGTTGCAGGTAATCTTGATTTTCTTACCTAGGATACTGAGCAAAATTATATTTTTCTCTTCTTCCCTAGTACTTAAGGAGTTCCATTCCCTCTTCAGATCCAATAAAATATAGATATATTAGTATGCATGTTGAGTGCATCAGTGAACATTGTAGCATTTTTTTCTCTGCTCCTAAAAAAAACAATGTCATTGCTCAATATATCATATTATCCTATCCTATCCTCTCCTCTTGTATTTGGTCATGATTAATAATGTTCAGATATGAAAAAGATTCCTGCAAACAGAAAAGAAATCACACTAAGACAGGAAGTCCCAAGCTTGAATTCTATTCCAGAAGATTCAAGTTAGGCAGTAAAAACTGTAGGCATATTGTAGTACCAGAAGAGATTCAGCTGAGAGGTTTAAAGTATTCCTCATATGCACAGGAATGCAAATTGAGTCCTGGCATCAGTGACAATTGCATGGGTTGTTCTGCCATGCCAAATGGAGACAAGAAAATACGTGTCCTATCACTGGATCCCATAGAGAAGAGATCAGCAGCTCCCTCTCCACTTCTCCTCCTCAGGAAGCTGTAGAGTGCAATGAGGTCACTCCTCAGCTTCCTTTTCTCTAAATTAGACAAACCCAGAGTCCTCAGCCACTCCTTACAGGACATACCTTCCAGCTCTTTCACCAGCTTTTTTGCCCTCCTCTGGATGCATTCAAGTAGCGTCACATCCTTATAAAACTGTGAGGCCTAGAACTACACACAGTATTCAAAGTAAGGCCACACCAGTGTTAAATGCAGTGGGATGATTATATCATGGGAATGAGCTCTTGTCCCTGGTATCCAGTGTGGGAACGGTTCAAAGCTGTGTCAGGGGAGATCGAGAGCTGACATTCAGAAACATTTCTTTACCAGAAGAGTGGTCAAACACTGGAACAGGAGTCCTAGAGAGGTAGTCGATGCCCCATGTCTGTCAGTGTTTAAGAGGCGTTTGGACAACGCCCTTAATAATATGCTTTAACTTCTGGTCAGCCCTGAAGTGGTCAGGTAGTTGGAGTACATGATTGTTGTGGGTCACTTCCAACTGAAATGTGCTATTCCTATTCTATTCTATTCTATTCTATTCTATTCTATTCTATTCTATTCTATTCTATTCTATTCTATTCTATTCTATTCTATTCTAATATTATAGTATCCTTATTGTGTGTTGGTATTGTATGTTAGCCCTTTTTGCTACAAGGGTGCATTTCTGGCTGATGGTCAGCTTGTTGTTGCCTGGGACCCCCAGGTCCTTCCCTGCAGAGCTGCATTCCACTTGGTCATCCCTCAGTATGTACTGTACTCAGTTAGTGTACTCAGACCTCTTTTCATTACTTAGGCACACCAATGCACATGCATGCACACACAGAGATGAAAGGACTCTCAGACTCTGTCTCGCCAATACTTAGCCACAAGGCCTATGGTATATCTGGCAGCTGGATCCCAGATATGTTCTCCTATTTCCTGGCTACTCCAGCTTGAAATCCACTAGGGTCAAACACCTCAAAATAGAAACCAGTCTCATTCAAGAAAATAATTAGGAATAAATTTTAATAAGAAGATGGGACAGACCGGCAATTAGAGTCAGGACTTGGCCAGACAAGCATACTAACCAGTGATCTCTTTACACTCCACTGGCCCCTTTATATCTTACTCCTTCTATTTTCCCGTGCTCCTCCCCAGTTCACCCTGGTTTTTCTCTTTCCCTGGCTTTAGTCCCTCCCTTCAACATCACAAAATCCCCTTAAAACATCCCGTAATAAGTCTTCCACAATCCCAAAGTGCTCTTCCTCCTGATCCCGTAGTCTTATACCCCCTTCAGTCTGTATGGAATTTGGGGGAAGTTTCTGTGGTTGACTCAGCTTGGTGGATTTCACATATGGACAACAGGTTAATTATACCCCTTGCATAACTCTAGTAGTCAATTCACTATGCTCTGTTGCGTGTTTTAGCCCCAGCCTGCAACAAAGAATCATGCCGCCGCTCATTCACTCCTCCCCCCAGTGGCATGATGTGAAGAATCAGAAAAAAAAGGCAGAACTGGTGGGTTGGGATAAAGATGGTTTAACAGAACAGCAAAGGAAGAGAAAAATAACAACAATAATACTGATAAAAACCATATACAAAGAAAGGGATACACAGTGCAATTTTTCTCACTGCCCAATGCCCAGCCCACTCCTGAGCAGCGACTCCCCTCCACCGGCTAGCTCCTCCACCTATATTCCAAGCATGACATCATACGGTATCATATATACTGTTTGGCTAGCTGGGCTCAGCCTTCCCAGCTGTGTCCCTTCCCCATTTCCCATGAAAATTAACTCTATCCTAGATAAAACCAGGACATCTGTGTTCACTAAATAATTTCTTAGTGTTCCTCTGGCTATCGTTGTTCGCCTGATCTTCATCAGGTCTTTGTGTTTATGGTGAGTCACATTTAACCACATAAACCTAGCACATTTCACCCGTTTTGTAACTGCTGCTCTGCAGGCAAAGGAACTTTAATTCTATTCCCAAAAGACATAAGTTTCTAGCCTCTTCCCTTGTGGCAGTCTCCATTACCATTCAAATTTGTCTCTAGCTGTCACTCCTTCAGTATATGATAAAGCTTAGGTTCTTGGTTCTTCAGGGTCTGAGAAAGTCCCTGTTGCTTTGCTGTTCCTCTTGCCTGACAGTGCAGTCTGTTCATCTCTTTCCACACGTCTTTCATCTGGTTATTCAATACATCAGCTGAAACACCCATCCTCCATGTGAAGCTATCATCATTCCCAGCCCCAGGGAAAGACACCAGGCACTCCCTATAGCTGGAGACTTGGATGCTTCTCCCTCAGGAATTCTGTCTGGGTAAAGGCCTCTGATGAGGCAAAGACAGTTGGTTCAGATATTACCAGAGATGGTGTTGCTTGTTTATCTAATTTGTTCATTCATATGCTTTGAATCCTGTACCTGTTAATACTTAGCCCAGAGGAATCCCAGCAGAGACAGAGGTGGCTGATTGACTTCCTTTCTTACTATACATGCTTGCCATGTGGGTGTGACTCCATAAGAGAGTCCAGTGTCTGCTAAGTTAATCCCAAAATGGAAGCACTCTGCCAAAATCATCAGAAAGAAGCTTTCTACATTGTGATTAGCACCCATAGTGTATTTCTTTCTGACTGCAGACAAGGTCCATCATCATATACTTTTATGCAATAATGCAACTTTTGATTAATCAAAATAAATTCTAAAGCATGAATCTTCCTGCAGATGCATGTATTGAACAGAAGAAAAAGGGTTCCATTCAAACCAAAATAAAACCAAAAAACCAATAATACAAACTAAAATTTTGTTTCACTGAGAATCAATTTATAAGCATTATTTTGGGAACAATCTTTAGCTGGTAAAGCTACTGAAATAGTTTGTAATGTCACTACACAGAACAATGATCTTGGATGTTCCAAGCCCCCATCGCCTCTTGCTGGATCTGTCATGACATGAAACACACTACCATAAAGAAACTTAAACACTATTAAGGAGTTTTAACATTCAAAATCTTCATAAGATATTGACAATAATGAGAAGTTTGGTCACAGTTCTCCACAAGCAGATAGGCATGCAGAAAGATGTGTGATAAGAATACGGAGTTCAGTGCCATGAATATTGTCAGAGGACTTGCCTGGGTGAAAAAAACGAGTACTTTGTGATGTTTCCTACATGGACTAGTGGAGTCCTGTCTTTACTAGTCTAACAACTTACATGTTCTGAGGTTTTCACTGGGGAAAAAACTTTGTTGATCCACTTCAAAAGAATCCCAGGACTTACTTAGCCTGCATGCAGCTTAGATATTTCAGGAACAAAATGGGAAGTGAAAGATAGAAAGATTCAAACTGAAGCTATAGTCGCTTTCACTAAGCCCTTCTAAACTGTATTTCTTAAACTGTGGAGACCTATATATTTTGTATCCCTTTGTAGCTTTTTGTGAAAACTCATACGTTTTAAAATGTCTTAATTAAAGAACCTGGATATATGGTCAGAGAATGATACTGTTGATGATATGAAACTGAGGAGACTGTTGACATGCTGGAGAGCAGAGCTCCTATTTGTGAGGACCTCAACAGGCCAAAGAAATGAGCTGACGAGAACCTCGTGGATTTCATTAAGGACAAATGGAAAGTCTGGCACCCACACAAGAGTAACTCTATCCAACAGGAGAGCCTGGGGCCTTGTAGCAAAGCATCTGGGTTTGCAAGTTGAACAGGTGGCAGCACATCGTGGCAGCAAAGACAACCAGACAAATTCTCATCTCAATTAGTAAAACTGCAGCCAGCAGGGTGATGGAAGTGAAATTTATCCTCTGTTTGGCACTTGTGAGATCCCTGTTTGCAGTACTGTGTCCAGTGTGGGATTGCCTAGGACAAGAAAGACCGTGATGTACAAACTGTATTAAAACAGTGAAGGGCCATTTCTGCCTTTTCCAATTACAAAAAGATGGCTGGAACACAAGACATTGAAGGAGAAACTGAGAAAGGTGGCTATGTTAGGAAGAGAAGGCTAAAGGGAGATGTCATTGCTCTCCACACCTCCTAAATGAAAGAGTGTAACAAATAGATCTAGACAGGTGAGCAGAAAGGACCATAGGTGGCAACAAGAAATTCCAGTGAGATACAAGGATTCTTTTATTTATTTTTGCCTTTGTCCTGAGGGTGGTCAGTATTAGGTTATGTGATGAAAGCTTGTCTGCTGATCCACAAAGAAGCACAGAAAACAAAGGAGACCAAGAGCAGGTGGGGAGCACAAATAATACCCTGCTGGGCTACTCCCATGCTCATCACATTCTTCCTGCTCCGGAGAAGTGGAGCTCCAGAATGGTCCTGTTTTCCAATTGCAAACACTCCACTGTCTCAGATATCCTGAGACATCTCAGTGGCTATAGATGACTTCCTGTAGGTACCTGAATCACTCTTGTGTATCACTCATATCATCCAATGTGGAGTGAGTCCTACCGAGTGATATTCTTACTCCTGCAACCCAGTGTCCCATCATAAACAACCGCTCAGATTTTGGTATATATACTGTCTTGGGAAAGTCATCTTTTAAAAGAATCAGGTCCTTTGATAAAATAAACTTAATACTGTTTTTCACCATTGTTTCAGAGTGTAGCACTAGGAAGCAGAGCTGTTTCTGATGTGTACAGGGATGACCAATAGATAACTTGTGTCTTACCATGATGATTACACATTATAGTGTGCCTAATTGTCTTACTTCTGATACATACTGAACTGAGTGAAAGGAAAATTGGTCTTTTGTTGTTTATGAGACAGTATATGGTGATCACGAAAATGGTCCTCTGTTCGTGGAGCACAGAGAGTATCAATTAACCTATGTGCTCTGAAATGAGACAATCATTCTTGTGCTAGCAGATTGGTTTAACTTCAAATTGGGAGAGATCAGGAACTAACTGCAGCAAGTCAGTGTTCACACATACGACTGAGTCACAGGAAGACCCACACTGAGAAACATGGATGAGCAGGACGCATTTTAGATACAGAGCAAACAACAGCAGGGTTTGGAGCTCAGATTTTCCCATTGATATTGAAAATGTCTTGAATTTGCCTTGGTCTTTCAGTCTTTGCTCACATCCCTTGCTTCTTGTACTCTCTTCCCCAGACAATGAAGTTGCTTTCCAAGATGCTGAGTGCTTGCATCCCAAGGCACTAGAGTTTCACGAAGTTTTAACTAGACTTCTGTGTTCAGCCAAGTCTCTCCCAGGGGAGGCACTGGGCTGTAGAGAATTGGGGAGAGGACCAATTAACAGCTAGGAAAGTTTTTTATCTCAGGAGTCAGTCTAATCCCAGAAGTCCTTGTTAGCTCCTGTTAATTGCTCTTAGGATTTTACTGAAGACAAACATTATCTGTCTAGATGAGACTGGGAACACCAGTCTCTCTGAAGTTACAGCCTCATAACATCAGATTTGGAGAGAGTTAGGGTTTTTCAAAAACTTCTGAACAGCAAGTGCACCTGCATGGAAATAGGGCCTTGCTTAACCCTGGCCGGAGAAAGCAAAATGTTGTTGAACTCCCAGGAGCAAGGACCAAAGGCTGCAAAGATTACTTCTCTGCAACGGATAGAGATCATAGGCAGTATTCCTGGCTGGTGCAAATTGTTTTAACCAAAACTAATGCACTTTTACTGAATCAAGCTCAAAAGTTCAAAGCCGCATGATAGTGCAAAGCAAAAAAAACTCCACTCAAACGAGCAGGGCAGGATGTTCTCCTGTATCTTCGAGTGTAAAACAGCAATGAGTGCCCTGGAAACCCTCAGGCTAAACCTGCTTTTCCTCTTCACTACCAGTACATAAGGAGGTATATTAAAAAATGCTCCTTTTGTATCAATGTGCTGATTCCCTTTTTCACACCAGAATCTACAGATGAACATTAGGCTGGTGCCTCAGAGTGAGAGGGGAATGGGGCCATACTGTTCTGAGTTACAGACTCTTCCTTTCCAGTGTCAAAGCACTGCACTGTCAAAGTACACCCAATGTATTGCATAGCAGGATCAGGTAAGGAACAGCCCTTTTTCTAGGCTATAACTTTCAGTCTGGGCCCCATTAAAGTGGCCAAAGGAGACTGCTATCTGAAAGCAATTAGTCACCTTACATGGCATTTACTGGTAAACCTCAGCTGTGTTCCAAGCAAACAGGAGCCCAGAGTTTTGGACTCAACTATGCTGGTCCGACGCACACCTGTACCCCAGTAACTCAGGGTGTTATTCAAGCCCTGAACCTTTTGCTGAAGTGTCCTATTCATCACACTACTTGTCAGTCACAGCACATTTCATATGTATTAAACTATTGTTCTCTCTTGGATAGTCCATTCTATCCTTTATCCATGCTATCCGTTGTCTTAACCATGTTATCCACATGCCAGTATGATGTTATCTCACTATTGTCTCCAACTCCTTATGAAATCCCACTCCCTCACTTGGTCTGTTGTACCAAATACAGTTCTTAGTTGTCTGAATTTTGTTACCCAACTTTGGTGTCCTCTGCTCCAGCTGCTGTTTGAATTAATGTAGTACTGTTGCCTAGCCTATTCACCATGCCCCGTTGCCAATTACTTAGTCTGAACTAATCCATACCCCATTGACTCTAACCATTTCCCTAGCCCACTCTATTCATTTAATGTTCTTTTGCCGTACTACCCCAGCATGTCCTGACCATTATGTTCGATCCATTGGCCTCGGACATACTCCTCATCCTTCTGACTTTGTACTGTCCACACTAACCACACTAACTGTGCTTTGGCCTTATCCATTTTTCATTCCTTCACCACCCCAGTTCAGCATATGTGAGTTAACCTATTGGTGTGGCCTTTTCCACCTCTGTCAAAACAGCCTCTTGTCTAATGAACACATCTGATTCCTGTGTCATACCTGACCTTTGACCCTAAATTAGTGTTCTGAAATTCCCCATATATTATTCTGTTGACCTGACTTGGCTTATCCACTTTAACATATGCCATTATCCTGCTCCAGTTACCTTTACCACACTACTGACGGCTGCTACTTCATCATGCATCATGGCCTTTTGAAGAACTTCAACCTTCAAAGACATCTCTACCATCTGCCATTGTGCTATAAACCCCTGCTAGGCTTGACCCCCAAAACCATGTCCATTTTTGCTACCCACTACTCCATCTGGGTCAGTCATAGTTCCATGGTGGACTGAAATACCTCTGCAGTGCCTTGGTTCCTCCATTTCCTCCTACCTCTTCAAAAATCACACTGGTTTAAAACTGACTGAAACCAAGGTCTTGCTCAGCAAGTGGAGCTATGCCAGTCAGGATCAGCTGTTCTCTACTCTATTGATAATCATATATGCGAAACCCTTTGGAGTTCTTTTCTTTATCTGCAATTTTCAGTGCACTCCTACAGTATGATGCTCCTGATGTTTGTTATGCAGAGACATCTATTACCAAACTCTGTAGGCACAGACTAGGAAAACAGCCTTGAACATATTCATAATGTGTAAGAGGTTACTAGGAAGATGAAAATACTAGTTGTCTGAATTGATGGTCTGAGGCAACTGGAAGCGTAAGTGCACAGAAGGAAGAAGTGTGCACGTGGGAGAGTGTTCCTGCCGAAACCCAGCAGTACCTGACTTGCAGAACACAGCCTATTCCAGCTCTATGAGCTAATCACATTTGAAAGTGTCTCCAGATTTGCCTAGGAAGACAGCTGCAGCAAAGAATCTTTGATAATTTTGACTGTGGGAGGCTGTAAGATTCACCTTGGCATACTCCAAGTTCCTACATTAAGCCACTCTCACAGGCTGGCCTTTTATATGTAACTGACTTCCCTGATCATGTTTATCAATATCAACAGACTGCTGTCTTCTGGCTTACCCTGTATGTACTGCTGTTTCCTCACCTCCCTATGTGTTTTGCCATAAGCCTTGCCTCATTCCTCAGTTGTGTATTATGTTCTGATTTGATTTCCTGAATACAAACCACAGCCTTGTCTTAGCTTGCTCCATCATTGCTTCAGCCTGCACATTCCATATTGCACCACTCAGTAAGCATCTAACCCATTGCCTGGTCAAGCACTTTCCTGCAACCTGCTACTCTGGTATGGTCTTTACTTCCTAAGCTGCTGTTGGTCCTGATCATGATGTGTTTGAACCAGGTGAACACATAGCCAGCTTTCTGACCTAGACTTCCCTTCTTCATCCAGACCCCTGGTATGCTACATTCATGCCAAGCCCATCCCTCAGGCTCGTTCATTCACATTCTGTCACCAATACTTTCCAAGTGCCTGACAGCAATGCAACATCTTATTTGATCTAGTATATCTGTAGTGACTCTCAGCTGCTGAAGTCCTCTTTTCTGCTGAGTAACCCTGGTGTGGCAGGGTTAGGGCAAGATTACTTTATGCTGCTGCATTCTACCGTTTCTGCTGGCTCACATGCAAGAAATAGCTTGCAATGAATGCTTCTGGGCAGCAGATGGAAGCAGTAGCCTGAATATGTGCTGGAGGCACCATCTCCAGAGACCCGAGTGTCAACTGCTAGAGCTGCTACTGCAGAAGGAACAGTTGCAGAGGGACCAGGGGAAGCAGTTCTTCAGACTTGCAGAACAGTGCCATATGCACTGCTGGACTTATTTCTGAAGATGCCTTGGTGTATGGCTGGGAAATTCATTGGAAGTAGAGAATAGAGTGGCCGCAAGTTTGACCTGTCTCCTGCCTTAGCTTGATTCACCTTTGCAGAACAGGACATTGTTCTGACACACACATTCATTTTGACTCATTGCATAGCCTGGTCCAGTCAACAAGGCTGGTGAGGTGTCTAGACAACAAGTCTTACTAGAAACAGCTGAGGGAGCTGGGGCTGTTTGGTCTGGAGATGAGGAGGCTGAGGGTGGTCCTTCGTGCTCTCTACAACTACCTGAAAGGAGGTTGTAGTGAGGTGGGTGTAGGTCTCTTCTCCCGACTAGCTAGTGATAGGATGGGAGGCAATGGCCTCAAGTTCTATCAGGGGAGCTTTAGATTAGATATTAGGAAAAATTTCATTACTGATAGAGTGGTCAGACATTGGAATAGGCTTGCCAGGGAGGTGGTTGAGTCACCATCCCTGGAGGTATTGAAAAAGCATGTAGATGTGGCATTTCAGGATATGGTTTAGTAGGCATGGTGGTGTTGGGTGGATGGTTGGACTTGGTGATCTTAGCAGTCTTTTCCAACCTATGATTCTATGATTCTATGTTTCTATACATTTTCTTAGAAGCCTGCATATGCTATGACCCTGGTCCTATCAAACCTGACCCACAGCCTATTATTTCTCTTCGGAGTCCATACCTTCAGTCTTAAGCCACTGCTTTATCATGCTATAGACTAGTCCATAGGTCATAACACACTGTTCCATTCTGATTCATACTTGTCACTCACCTCCGGTCTGCTCCACCTTAACAGCCTGACACTTAGGCTGTTCCAGCCACCTCAGTTCTCTGACATAGCCAGTCCTTCTGCATTCACAAGCTGGACTGGCCTGGTCTGTTAGTATTCCACTGTCCTGGACAGGTTCAGTTACATGCCTTATCCTCACTCAGGTGCCAATTAAAATACACAGTCCCCTGCTCACTCAGTTTCCTTTGTAAAAAAACTAGAAAAAAAATAGCTAATGTCTGGGGATTCTTTTGAATGCATCACACTGAATTCCCTTCAAACTGAAAGACTCTACCAGAAAGTGATCCTGACGTTTGAAGGCAACAAGCTGTGAGTACTATCTTATGTTCACTGACTACAAATCCACCTGCATTTCAGGTTCCTACAGCCAATGGTTAAAGAAGCTTGCAATTATCTTGTACAGGCTCTAGGTGGAGCTTATAACCCAAAATATGCAACCTTGCTACCCGCAAGATTGTTTTTTCCAGGAGGGGGAGTTTACACAGGAGTCTTCGTTCTCTTTCAGAAGGTTCTGAGGCCTCACAAGCTTTTGTCTTCCAGGGCTAATCCTCACTTAGTGTCAGGTGTTAAAAGCCAAAAGTTTCTGAAGGTGGAACAACTTTTAATGAGGTGACCAACAAGCAGAAAATAATTGATTCCAGCTAGGAGCATGGACCATAACTCATACTGCTGCCTTGCTCCGTTCCATTCCGTTTAACAAAATGACAGAACTGGCCTACCACAGCCCTTTGGTTTGGCATGTTGAACCCTAATGTAATTCCTGGCCTTGACAGATCTTACTAAAACGTTATACAGACGTGTTTCAAAAAATCAATCAACGGCCTGGACTTATTCAAAAAGAAAAAAAGAAAGGGGAGGAGGAGGTAAGAGACTGATAGCTTTGTAGCTTTGTCCACTCCTAGTAATAGAGTACTTTGGCCCTATACATGGAACTTATTGTGATGATCTCAGTTAGCTCACCCAGGGTACACTAGTTCCTATCCTGTCAATCTGTGCTCAATAGTCTTCTCTAGGGGAGCTGATTAAGTTAAGATAGAGGATTAATTGATTAAAAGGTTAATTAAAAGGGTATGAAGCTGGTGTCTGATGTCCATTATTATAATCTGGGATTTCTTTAATCTGAAATTTCCCCCTCGCCTTTCCAGAAATGGAGCTGTTTTGTCAGCCATGAGACAGATTGAACTTGGATCCACTCCCAAAGACTTAATCTGTCTAGTCATGATTGAAAGTCCTCCAAGCTAATCATGGGTGACCTGGGACAAAGGTTTTCTAAGAAAGAACTCCTAGTCAAGATATTCTAGCCCTATATCAGTCCAATTGCAGGCAGAGTGAAAATCATAGCACTGTTATTTTACATCAGTAATAGATATGAGTGAAGAGAAAGTAGTGGAGCTATCTTGATTACGTTAACTTGACCCATTAGACTAAAGACATTTAATGCGATCTGGATATCTGGTACCCATTCTCAACCTTGAGATCAAAATTTGCTTCATATTTGAGTCCTGATGGAAGGAAGAACTGTGAGATTATCTTAAAACTATATCCTGGCCTGATCTCTTTTTTTTTTTTTTCTTCTCTGCCCTGGTCCTATTTGTTACTGTGTGTGGTCAATTTTAAACCAGCAGTGTTAGTTCCAAGTTTGAACATCTGAACCTAATCCACTATTCTTATGTGTCAGTCAACTATCCTACTAATTTCTTGCCCAAATCCATTGCCCTTAGTTCATTAATTTAGTTTGTCCTGTTTGTTTTACACCCACTGTCTCAATCTGGTTCAAAACAGTTGTTTCATTGACACACTCCAGCCCCAACAAAACAAAATACAGTCTCCTATGGGCTGATTTATCCATGCTCAGATACTATCCACTCTTCAAAGAAGCAAGATTTAGTGTTGATGGAAAACAAAAGTCAGAATGCTGTGATAGCAGTAGATTATCTGTATTATTTGAACCTGAGCTTTAGTAAGAACCTCTTAACTTAAGAACACTGGCATCTAGGTCTCATTCATTCAAGTGAAATCACCTATCTTCTGCTTACTGGGACCAGAAACTTTGTCACCCATTGAGGTATGCTCAGTTACACCAGTGAGATCTTAGCCCACTCATGGCAAAGAAGTAGTAATAATATACTTCAGAGATTTCACAGATGTATTTCAAGAGACCTACTCTTCCTAATTTATATCACAGGAGCACTTAAGTACAGAGGTGCTAAGAGAGTGACAGCAAATCTACTCCAGCTCACAGTCTTAGCCATAATATCCTGACACATATTTAACTTTAGTGGAAACCTGCCCACAAGTTTTTAATTTGCAGATTCAATGTGGACAAGCACATGGAGCTAAAAGATCCGAGATATTTGTTCTATATGGATGGGACTACTAAGGAACCTAAGGAAATTAGGACATATTGGTTTCATTTTGCCTTTTCAGTTCTTTTTTAAGCTCTGAAAGGCATCCTGGTTGAAACTTACTCCTAGGTCAGGAGCAATGAAGACTTCCTGCGCTGTTCTGACCTATCAGTTTTAACTTTCCGTTCTGGGTTCTTTTTCCCACATTGTCTCAATGTGACTCAGTGTCATATCCCAACACACTGTCTGGCCTGAGATGGTTACGTCAGCTCCTTGTTCTTGCCTGACCTCTCAAGCGAAAATATTCCATCTGGCCTGCATACATACTTATTACCAGCTCCTTACAGTTTTTCCTGTAAAAGAGGTAGAATAGACTACAGGAGTGGTTTACATATCCATAACCCATTCCATCTCTGATAATGGAAGGCCTTGGCCTTGTCAACACACTATGACCTGCTAATGTGTGTCAGACTGTCAAGGAGGCTAAACTGTTAGCCTTTAGAGACTGGTTTCTTATTCCCAATGGGGCTATATTTGGGAAGCTAGTGAGGATAAATCTCACCACAAATCTTTATACTGCCTTAAAAGTTTGACTGCAACTCGGCACAGACACCCTATTAAACCATCACTTGCAGCCAGGTGTTTGACTGAACAGAAATCATATACTATGACTTTTTGGTATCTGGCCTACATTCACTCTCGGAGGGTCAAACTGATTTTCAAAGAATAGGAGAAAGTTTCACAGATGTGTAGACCATTTTTCTGTGTCCAAGATAAATCATATCCATCAATGCCTCAAAACTGATTAATCTGTATCCCACAGATATGACCAATTCACTTCTACACACTGTACTTCTCTGGCTCATATGAAGAGTTGGCCACTATGGCTGCAACTATATTAGTAAATTAGGCATTGTTAGCCACTAGAATATGATCACCCATGACGCTGCAGGCATAAGATGGGGGGCTAGTGCCAGGACCCTCAGTGTACTAACAGGCCTTCATTGCTCTGACGAGCTGCTCCTTGGGCTTCCATCCCCATCCTCTGTGATCAGGGGCTCTGTATGCCTGCCGCAGCTCTCTTGCTGGTTTGCTGTCTGGATTTCCTGAGATGACCTATGACATACTTTTTACCTTGTCTTTGCCTGATGATCACTTGTTGTCAGCTGTTCTTGCCACCACCCTGCTCTGCTCACCTATCACGAGGTCCACAGGACTGTATCCTGTCGTTGGACTTGTGTTGTGGCCACCCTCAGCTCATGAGTGCATTCCTTTAGGGAGCAGCACTTCTCCTGCCACTCCCTGATGTGAAGAACAGCTACTATCCCGCTCCTGACTACAGTCTTGCTCATACAACTGAGGATGCAGTTGATTGCCTTTGTTGTAAGGGAGAACTACTGAATTCTGCTCACATTGCTGTCCTCAAGTACCTCCAGATGCTTTTCTACAAGGCTGTTTTCTAGTCAGTCAGACCCTAGCCTGTCCCGTTGCATGGAGTTACTCTCGCCCAGGTGCAGGACTCTGGATTTGTCTTGGATGAACTTCATGAGGTTTATATCAGGCCATTTCTGCAGACTGTTGATATGAACTGAATAGAAGGTCTGCCCTCCAGCCCTCCAGCGTATCAACTCTCCTCAATTTGGTATCACCCACAAACTTTCTGTATGTACTCCAACCCATTGTCTACGTCTGTAATCAAGACATGAAGAAATAATGGCCCCATTATCAGTCCCTGAAGGACTCCACTAGTAAGCAGATACCAGTTACACTTTATAGCAATTATCACAATCTTTTAAATCTAGCTGTCCAGCCAATCTTCCACACATTGTCCAGTCATCCAGTTCATATGCATCAGGTTGGCAGCACTACAGGAAACTGTTTCAAAGGCCCACCTGAAGTCAATGTACACAACATCCAGTGATCTCCCCTTATGCCCAGAGCCAATTAACCCTTTACAGAAAGCAATCATACTAGTCAGGCATGATTTGCCTTTGGCAAATCCATGCTAGCTCCTCCCAGTCATCTTCTTCTTCATATGGCTTGAAATGCCTTTGAGGATTTACTCCGTAACCTTCTTGTAGACTGTGATAAAGCTGCTTGTCCTGTAGTTCCCTGGATACTTCTTGCTGCTCTTTCAGATTGGAGTAACATTTGCCATATCCAGTTGTAAGGAAGCTCTTCTAACTGCCATGACTTTTCCATAATGACAGTCGCTTCACAACAACATTGGCCAGCTCCCGCAGTACTCCCAAATGACACCCATGTGTTGCTACGGACTTGTGTATGTCCAGTTCTTAGGTGCTCCTGAATGATATCTTTCTCTCCTGTAAGTAATGCTCCACAGGTCATGCTAGTAAGCTGAAGGACCACAGAGGTATGAAAGCAGACCTTACTAATAAAAAACAGAGGCAAAATCATAATTGAATTTCTGTCGCAGGTGTGAATTTAGAAACTCTTCCTGTTACTTCTCACAGCCCTTATTGGAGAAGAAAATTGTATTTTGACTTTCCAGCTGTTTTGGTTCCCTTTGATGAATTATCCAGGGCTATCTTCTTTGAGATCCTGCTGGAAGCATAACGAATAAGCAGCCATCTGCTCTCCTGAAGTGAAGGACTGTGATTCTATTATTTGCTCTGCTCATTTGCTCCCAGGATTTTAAACTACATAACCTCACAGACTCTGCAGCTGAAGTTGCCCTCAGCCTCCAACTCCTTGACCAGTTCTTCTTTCTTCGTGAGCAATGACTACAGCAGAGCACCTCCCAATGGCAGTTTTTCATCACCTGTAATAAGAAGTTGATTTAAACACAACAGTTAATAATAGTTATAATGTACATGTAATTCTAGTTGTAAATTGTACCCTTAATATAGGTCTCTGCGTATACTGAATCATGGAATAACAGAATCTTTTAGGTTCAGAAGGGACCTCTTAAGAATATCGAGTTCAGACATCCTGCTCAAGTACAGTCAGCTGAATCAGTTGCCCAGGAAGATGTCCAATCAAGTTTTGATTATCTTCAAGGTCAGAGATTCCACAATCTCTCTGGGAAACCTGTTCCAGGCTTTGACCACTCTCACAGTGAAAATGTGTTTTCCTGTGTTCAGGTGGAATTTTATGTGTTTCTGTGTTTCATTTTGTGCCCTTTGCCTCTTGTCACATCACTGGGCACTACACACAGAGAAGATCCCTGAGCCATCTTTTTTCCAGGTTAAGCAATGTCAGCTCTCTCACCTTCTCCCATATGAAAGTTGATGCAGTCCCTTAATCATCTTTGTGGCCCTGTCGTGAACTCAGCCCAATAGCTACACATCTTTCTTGCACTGGGGAGCCCAGAACTGAACATAGCACTCCAGATGGGGCTTTACTCCGGTATTAAGCAGAGGAGAAGGATCAGTTCCCCTGACCTGCTGGCAATGGTCTTCCTAATACAGCTCAAAATGCCTTTTTTGCTGCAAGAGTGCATAGCTGGCTCAACAGTCAGCTTGTTGCCAAGGACCCCCAGGTCTTTCCCTGCAGAGTTGCTTTCCACTTGGTGAGCCCCCAGCCTCTGCTGATGGCTGAGGCTACTTCTCCCCAAATGCAGGACTTGGCATTTCCCCTTGTTGAACTTGATGAGATTCCTCTATATATTATTATGTATATAATATATACATGCATTTAATTATTATTTATGCATCTGTATTCTCTGGTGACTTCAAAACAGTACCATTGATTATTTCAGTCTAAGATATGCCCCTATAAACTTTGAAAGTATTCTTGGTACTATGTGATAAGCATTATGTACTCTCCCACACACAGTGAATTTGAGTCATCAGTTGCAGCTGAAATCAATGTAGGAAAATGTGTACATAGTGGAGGGCTGGCATTCCCAGAAGTGTCTGGCAAGTAAGCAGATTGAAATCAACACCTTGCATTCCAGTAGTGTCACAGCAATTTGTGCATTCTGGGGATCAGCTTTACTGGCCTCAGACAACCTATGTGACCTTATGCCAGCTGAAATTTTTACCTTCTTTGTGTTAAAGAAGTGATAACTATGTGACCTTGGCATAGACACATCTAGTTCATTCCAAAGGAGTGGTACTCACTTCTGTTACATGATGATTTGCCCACAACTCTAAAAGGATAGTAGCAGTTTACTTCAGTTAAAAACTTGGTCTGTTCTGCTTATATGTGGCATCACTACAAATTTCCTCAAAGATGCTCATTCACTTACACTGTCTATTTGTCTCTTTCCTCCTACTTTTCATGAATGCAGGGAAAATGGCATTTGTTTTGGAAGGCTGAGACATCGTCTCTGAAAGACTGCCATAGTTAAGACTATATCCAGTGAACGTGGAAGATAACTAAGGCCTCTCTTTATTTATCTGCTTCACGTGAATTAGTGTGCTATTGTATGTGCAGAAATTTTCCTGCCCAGCCCATAGGAATAGAGTTGGCTTGTCATCTAGACTGTGTTACAGGCTTTTCCTATGGAGACAAGCATTATGGCAACTGCTATCATCAGGAATTTATGAATATGACAAGATAATTCTGCAAAAGACCACTCCTAAGCATCAGGGACAAGTGACCTGCCGAGTGACTGTGAGGGAGCAAGAAGTGATGGCCATTCCCCAAGGGAGGGGCAGCTCTCAGACAAACATGAGAATAAGGCTGACAGGGCAGTTTTCTCACCAGTAAAGACCCAGTGTTACAGTACCTAAGTGAGACAAGCAAGGCAGGTACAGATATGGTAGCCGGGTTCAGCTGTTGGTCATCAGACAAATTCATGCTTATGAGGCAGGTCCAAGGTCAAGCCAGAAATCAGTTAGGGTTAGCCTTTGGGTCTGGGTCAGTGACGTCCATAGAAAGCCATACACGTGGTTGCAGTACAGCTGGAGCTGTAACTCAGGCAAGGCCAGAAATGCCTGGGACCCTCTGTCCAATGTCACCAGAGGGAAAGGAGGGCAGCCATCAGCTGCACCATCCAAAATTTGATCCTAAGCCTAAGGACCCAAATCCCAGGGAGGGGGGTTTTCTGACATCCTAACTCTTACCTCTGTCATCTGGCAGCACCAGCAAAACAGGTTTGGAGACAGAGCAAAGCTCAGGAAAGGATTTAGTTTCTCAGGGAGCTTTTGAAAAACCCAGCCTGACATACCACTTCAGTCGTTTCCATCCGATGTCACTCATTGTCCCAGTCTGGTGCACTTATTCAAGCCACCTGTAGTGTCCCATCTTCCTGCATAATCTACATATCCTTAACCCTGACCCACAGATTGGCTTGAACCATCCAAGCCAGTCTGTTTATTCTTATTTTCATTCAGTCTGAATTACTGAGCACGTAGTTACTGTAGTATGTATTTGACCTGGAGATAACTGTGGCTTCTACAGCTACTAATCTAAGGAGGAAAATTATCACCTGTCACTGTAAGAGCAAACTGGAAAGAAGATAACTGCACTGTAATCCACTGCTTTGGAAACAAATACACCCAGTGCCAACTTGAAGGAATGAGAATCCGAGGTTTATGAGGAAACCAAGGAGGCATTCTTGTTTCATGAAAGGCTGCTTCTATCTTCCAGAGTTAAGTAAACGGCAAAGTGCAGTCTTCTGAGATATCCGCAGAAACGTATTTTTGTAGATTTTGCAGACCTTAAGAACAAAAACAAAGTCAGGGGAAAAAAAATGTCCTGCAAATATTAAGGTCTTTCATATTTGCTTTATCCTGCTGTCTTGGATTTCTCTGATCCTAATGGGTCCCTTCCAACTTGAGATATTCTATGGTTCTATGATTTTATGATGAAAGTATTAATTGGCGCAGACAGGTTCTTGATAAACAAGTCCCTTGCTTGGCACACTGAATTCAGCTTGTAACCCTACCTCTTCCCTCTGTATTACCTTTGTTGGTTAATTCTAACCCAGTTCCTGGTTTTCCTTAGCCATGCTAAAGTATTATTTTATTTTAAATCAGAGCTGATATGAGACGTGAACAATATATTCGTCTGGGAGGATCACATGAGGTTAAAAAAAATGTCTTCATTCTGTCTGTACCTCAGTTTCTGGCTGATATTTGGGTCTAGATTTTCTGTTTGTGTATATTCTCTTTGTGAGTGGCTCTTACTTTCGCACTGGTCTGGAGTTAACAACTACTTTGGGAACTCTGACAGAAAGCAATGATGGAGCAGAAGGGTGGACCAAAACCCGCTTTTACAATTCCTGGGGGCACATCTAGCTTGATTTAGACCAAGACAAATGCTTGGACACCTGAAAACCTTTAGACCATTAGCCCAACCCTACTGCAGTAAGTAGGGATATCTTCAACTAGACCAGGTTGCTCAGAGCCCCATCCAACGTGGCTTTGAATGTTTCTAGAGACTGAGCCTCCACTACCTCTCTGGGTAATCTGTCCCAGTGTTTCACCACGCTTATGGTAAAAAAATATCTTCCTTATATCTAGTCTAAATCTACCCTCCCTTAGTTTAAAGCCATTACTCCTTGTCCTATCACAACAAGGCCTGCTGAAAATATTTTCCCCATCTTTCCTGTAGGCCCCCTTTAGGTACTGAAAGGCTGCTATAATGTCTCCCCACAGCCTTCTTTGCTCCAGGCTGAACAGCCCCAACTCTTTCAGCCTTTCCTCACAGGAGAGGTGTTCCAGCCCTCGGATTATCTTTGTGGCCCTCTTCTGGACCCACTCCAATAGCTCCATATCCTTCTTATGCAGGGGGCTCCAGAGCTCGACACAGTACTGCAGGTGGGGTCTCACCAGAGCAGAGCAGAGGGGCAGAACAACCTCCCTCGACCTGCTGGCCACGCTTCTCTTCATGCAGTGCAGCATACGGTTGGCCACCTGGGCTGCAAGCTCACATTGCTGGCTCATGTCAAGCTTTTCATTCCCCAGCACCCCCAAGTTCTTCTTGGCGGGGCTGCTCTCCATCCACTCATCCCCCAGGAACCCCAAGTCCTTCTTGGCAGGGCTCCTTTCCATCCCCTTATTCCCCAGCCTGTATTGATAGCGGGGGTTGCCCCAACCCACTGGCAGGACCTTGCACTTGGCCTTATTGAACCTCCTGAAATCCACATAGGCCCACTTCTCTAGCTTGTCCAGGTCCCTTTGGATGGCATCCCGTCCCTCAGGTGTGTCAACTGCACCACTCAACTTGGTGTCATCTGCAGACTTGCTGAGGGTGCACTCAATCTCGCTAAGTCATTGATGAAAATGTTAAACAGCACTGGTCCCAGTATAGACCTCTGAGGGGCATTGACCACTACCCTCTGGCTGCAACCTCACAACCAATTCCTTAGCCACCAAACAGTCCACCCATCAAATCCATATTTCTCCAATTTAAAGAGCAGGATGTTGTGAGGGGCTGTGTTAAAGGCTTTACAGAAGTCCAGATAGGTCACATCCACAGCTTTTCCCTTGCCCACTGATCTAGTCACGCCATCATAAAAAGCCACTAGGTTTGCCAAGCAGGACTTGTCCCTGGTGAAGCCATGCTGGCTGTCGTGAATCATCTCCCTGTCCACCATGTGCCTTAGCATAGATTCTAGGAGGACCTGTTCCATAGTCTTCCCAGGCACAGTGGTGAGGCTGACAGGTCAGTAGTTCCCAGGATCCTCCTTCCTACCCTTTTTAAAAATGGGCATAATATTTCCCTTCCTCCAGTCACCACGGACTTTGCCTGACTGCCAGGACCTTTCAACCATTATGGAGAGTGGCTTGGCAATGACATCAGCCAATTCCCTCAGGACTCTGGGATGCATCTCGTCAGGTCCCATAGACTTATGTATGTTCAGGTTCCTCAGGTGGTCCCAAGCCTGGTCTTCCCTTACAGTGGGAAGGACTTTGCCCCTCTGGTCCCCATCTTGCAGTCCATCAGCTTGGGGGGTGTGTGGCCAAACTGGTAACAGTCTAGTATTATAGAATTAAGAGGTATGATTTTAGTCAGAGAAAAGGAATTCTTCTCATTTAAGCAAACACAATGCAGTTCATAGAAAGCTTGAAAATGTCTAAATTGACAGCGTGTGGGTACTGTCCCTTGCTTGCTCTCATGGAGCTGGGCTGATGTACTCCTGAAATTAAATTATAAAATCAAAGAATAATAAATTTACAAGGTGGGGGCAGGAGTGTGTGTAGGATCCTGTTCAGCCCATAATAGGGCTTGGATTCTCAAAGAATATTAAACATAAGAAGAAAGGTTTTACAGTGAGGAGGTCAAACGCTAGAACAGAAAGGAGTGGAGTAGAGTGTCCATCGTTGGAGACCCAGATGGATATTGTCCTGAGCAACCTTCTCTAGCTGACTCACTTTCAGCAGGGAGAACTGAACTGGATGACCAGAGGTCCCATCCAACTCTATCCATTCTGTGATTATATTATAGCCTTTGAAGATGTTTTCAAGGCCCTGATCACTTCTCATTAATAAAGTTATGTTCATATAATAGCACATACACTTTGCTCAACTGATTCACTTGTTTGAAAATGCTGTTATTTCCATGTACAATGAAAGACAGGAACTGGACGAGATAATGATTGTTAAGTGACTTGCAATGCTGCGTGGAAATGCCTGACTTGGAGTCAGTGTCTAAAGGTATTTAGGGTTCCCTTCCCAAATCACTTGTCCATATGTCTATTCTGTGATATCTCTTTTTTTCCTCATATTGCATCTGAAACTCCTTTCACTGAGTAACGGAAATTTCACCTCCAGCCACTGAAGGTGCAGTTTGCAGGCGTAGCTTGTGAATGATTGCCAATAGCTAGTATGGAGCCATGATCTGTAGCTGCCAGATGTGTTGAAATAGAGTGGGGTCTTTATAGAATCAATGGTGTCTGTTGCTTCATCTAGGAATGCCTTGTGCTAAGTCCCAGGAGTAACAAACTTGCAGGCTAAGCCTGTTGAGGTTCACACATTTTCCCAGTGTTCTGGCGTTGTCCAGTGGAGCAGTGGCCTGGAATGAGCCATAGCTGCTATCATGGATATGAAAGATATATTAGTCTCCAGAGCTATTGCTCCAAAATCAGAGTTTTGTAGGGGAAAGAGGTGATCATTGCTCTCTAATAAAGGCTGCTGCAAATTGCAAGAGGTCAGTGACCTGGCTGTCATTCAGGCTGCAGTCAGTCCTCTGCAATATGAAAACAGAGCAGTGGGCAGAAGTGAGTGAAGACTAGAAACTCCAACTGAGTCCCATCTTACTGCTGCTGCTTTATTCTGGACACGTGGTCTCAGTGAAAGCAACTGAGCTAATCCTTTGCACTTCATCCTGGCATCTCAGTTCATAAGAACAATGATAACAAATAGACTGTGGTCTTCTAGGCATCTTTTCACAGAATCACAGAATCACAGAATGTTAGGGGTTGGAAGGGACCTCTGTGGGTCATCTAGTCCAACCCTCCTGCTGAAGCAGGGTCACCTACAGCAGGCTGCACAGGACCCTGTCCAGGCGGG
>Ga0065711_1000900_pt1 | contig 52615 bp, 24 predicted proteins | sample Hoacrofraction12_FD_59098 | JGI IMG/M metagenome (GOLD analysis project Ga0065711, IMG submission 59098) | Hoatzin crop microbial communities from Cojedes, Venezuela - Epithelial fraction 12 v2 (version 2) | ecosystem: Host-associated > Birds > Digestive system > Esophagus > Crop | place... | reverse complement strand
GGAGGAGGGGCGGCGGAGCTGTGGCCTGTCGTTACACCCGGCTGCCCGCCGCCGTGCCCCGGGGCCCCGGCCGCCGCACGGCCTCGCCTCAGCCGCCACCAAGGCCGCTGGCGGGTTTTGGCGTGCGCGTCGCCGCTCAAATATTTATAATCCCCCCTCAGACTTGTTTTTTTTTCTTTCTTTTTATATTTTTTTGAAGTCTTGCTCCTGTTGTCACCGCCTCGGTTGCGACAACAGGTGGTTGGGCCCTGGGAAGACAGATTGCCGGATGCTGCTGAGCACGGTGGGCAGGCGCTGGGACGGACATTTGGACACCTACCTCAGCGGCCACGGCCCCGGTCACATATTCACGCAGGAATTAATAACTGGAGACCTCACAGAGCGCTCCTCTTGCCTCCTCCTCATCGCATGGCTGGTAAGGCATGGTAGGATACCATCGCCCTTGCAAACTGCGAAAACGCAAGTGGTGCTGAGGAAGAGTAGAGCAGTCGGTGAGGAAGGTCAGCGTTTGCGCAGTGCCGTGGGCGCAGCGTTGTTAGCGCTGGAGGCTCAGCCACGTGAGGGGGGCAGCTTGGAGACGGCGGCAGGCTGGGCCTGTCAGCGGGTACGGCAGGGCTGGTCGGTGGAGCAGCCCCCTTGCTTCAGCACAGCGGAGCGCGTAACCTGTAAATGGTCTTTTAGGAAAGACTGCGAAGCTTGTGTTTGAATCTGCCGGTCTTTCCCCCTGGGAACTGCAAATAGCATGGTTTTCAACAGAGCAGCAAGACTTTGTTTTCCATAGACTTTCTTTACAGCTTTTCCTCTTTATCATCTAGTGACGACTTGTTACCCACTATTCCAATGACGGGCTTCCCAAGTTTATTAAAATCAGAAGTGAATTTGTGCCATGTTTGTTCATTTAAACATTGTTAAAGATCCAGTTTTAACCTGCAACAGCAGGGAAAAATTTTAACCAACCTGCCTCACCAAAATAGAATTTCTCAGTGCAGTAGGGATTTTCTTCCCACATGGTCTGTTACTATCATTGCACTATGGCAAGATCTCTGTTTCTTTGTCACGTACTCTTTTAGCAAGCAGCAGCATGGCTGTACCATCACACTAGTTACATTCCAGAGGATACTGGCTCTGAAAATCAGCATGCTGTGCTATTCCCTAGATTTATTTCTATTCTGTTGCTTCAGAAAAAAAGTTTGTACTGATTTCTCTTTCCTTCTTTCACAGGCTTCTGTGAAGGAAAGAAACAGACTCTCTCGCAAGTGGCAGTGGCATTCTTGCTACCTGGACAGGGTTTGTAAGTGGTATGCAGCTGGCATTTTCTCCTTCCTCGCCTGCTCAATCCAGATGACAAAAATTCAGGTATAAACTTCTCACATCATGGATTGTGGATCTCAGAAGGAAGAGTCTTTAGTAAGAACCAAACATTTTTCTATTAAAAAAAACCCCTAACTTGTGTTTTGCCTGCCTAGGCCAGTTTTCAGGTTTACCATGTCACACTCATTGCCCAAGCTTTCTCTGAGATAATGATTATTTGTTGTTGTTTCATGGGTAGCTTTCACCTCCATTCAACATAGTCTTTGTGATCAGGTATTAGGCCTGTAATATATTTGTTGTCTGCTGTGAGATTAGGAGCTACATAGCTGTTAGTATCACAGAGAGGTAACAGTAAAATCTAAATCTGCTCAGATCTAAAACTTCCTGAAGTATGTGGAGCTGTACGTGCTTGGGGAGGGTGGTGAGTAGATCTCTCTTAGGCTATATGGCGGAGTTTTAGAGAAACAGAAAAGGTAACTTCTCACGTTTCTGTTGGGGAAAGTGAAAGCTGGTATTTGAAAAACATCAGAGCTGTACATACCTCAGCCTAAATGAGGTATGAGCCTAAACCACAGCCTAAAATGCCCTTATCCCCAAGTAAGCATCCACTTCTGTAAGCTGCTCCTGGACCTGCAGCTCCTCTTTTTGGACCCTATCTGCTGAGGTAACAGACTCTAGTGCCTGTCTCCCAGTTAGCTGAAGCAACTGCTTTCGCCTTAGTCCCTTATGCTCCTTCAGCTTCTTACACAGTCTCCACTGGAGTAACTGAGTATTTTACAGCCTTCAGTGTATCTGTCCTTCAGAAAATACCTGCAAGGTCAGTGTTGTTCTGCTTTCACAGCTGCAAAATCAGAGAACTTAAGTTACTGGCCCAAGTTCATAGAGGAGATCTGTGCTTTTCAATGGTTTCCCAGTTGAAAAGTACCTTTTGTGGCACTGTAGCCTATACCAGTACCTCTAGCATCACCACCAGATGAAGATAGCTGGCCCGGAACTACGTGGCTAAGGCAGTCTCTGGGAAGAATCTTTGTAAACCATCAGATTTCTCTTTACTGATGCCCACTGTGGCGAGCGGAACAAATGGTCAAAGGCAGATGGAGGATGCCGTACAGCCAAACCCATACATCACTCAGACACCGACTTTGGTGAAGTTGTTCTTTTGAAATGAGAACTGGTGGTGAATTAGGTTGAGCTCAACTTCAAAAGTTTGGTTAACTGACGAAGAAATTGACTTCCCTTCTGAACTGCTGCTTGCTAATGCAGTTTTAAAAAGTTTCTGTCAATAAATGATTCACACTTAATGACTTCAGGCTTCTCAAATGTAAATAATAGTAAAACAGTAAAAACCACCACCACCAACAGATGCAGTACTGTTTTAAATACAAAGAAAAACCAGAATGAATATGAGGTTATCATCTCCTACATGCATTTGTAACTGAAGCAGTGTAACTTAAAAAGCTCTGTGCAGCACAATAGTGTATCTCACAAAGCGCTGTGAAGAACAAGACACAGGGCAATGCCTGTAGAGGAATTATGCCAGGAAAGGCAAGGAAATTTATTAATAAAAGATGAGCTCAGTACTAGATGTGAACAAATCTTCTTTAAATAAAGCCATTAGAGTGAGCAAGAAGTACTATTCAATCATACAGCACGTAGGCAGCTAGCAGCCCGCTCAACTGATAACATAACTGCTCCAGACCTGAATTTCATCCAAGTTAGGTTTGCTCTGAGAAATGGTACAGAACATTGGGGCAGCCAAGGAGGGCTGATTAAGAATCACAGTTCCACAGGAGCCTGTAATCTAGAATTGGTTCTTGGGTTTCTACCAGAATTCCTTCTGTATTTAAACAGATGTATGCACGACTGGAGAGCTATAGCATTCCTTGGAAAATAGCAGACTGATGTGTTAATCGTGATGTTGTTAACACATTCACAACTCTTTTCACAGAATCACAGAATGTTCGGGCTTGGAAGGGACCTCTGTGGGTCATCTAGTCCAACCCTGCTGCTGAAGCAGGGTCACCTACAGCAGGCTGCACAGGACTGCGTCCACGACGCTTGGTCTCTGTCTTCATAACCCCCACCTTGCTTTGGCATTTCTACCTGCAGAGGGTTTCTGCAACTGCATCAGTGAAAGAAATCAATTTTACTAGTGGCTTTTCCTGTATTTTTACGTGGGGTACAACCAAAGGTCCAGCCAGTTCCAGTGCTGGCTCCTGGCCCTGACAGCAGCCAGCAGCAGATGGCTACGAAGGAACTTGACAGCCGAGCACGTCAGGATACTTCCCAAACTACTTTCCAAGCTCCAGCCCTCCTCGGGCTTTTCCCAAGCCGAAAGACATTTTCTTACCAATGGACTCAGCAGCTGTAGGACATGCCTCCAAAACAGATCTCTTTGGTAATGTTTTAAATACAGATGTCAGATACTCCATTAAATCAGCTACAGTATATATGTGCATCTTTGTAGACTGTGTACTTCTACATTCTTGAAACAAATGTATTACTGCCTGAAGTTATAAATGTTTTAGAGATTCATATGTTTCTTTCGTAACCCTAGTGATTAATGGAAAAAAGGAGGTTTTTTTTGACACAGCTTTTGAAAATACAAGTACTTCTTGTAAAATGAAACTTTATTCTAAAATGTATCCAAAATTGCAAGACACAAGCACCATTAAACAGATAAATAGACATGTATTTATGTACAGAGAGCATCAAAACACAAAGCAATTGTTAATATAATTCTTATACCATTTTAATGAGTATCCATCAATAAAACTTTACAATTTAAAGAAGACTTTTCAGTTGCAAAACAGTTGTAAAATCATATGTATAAATTATGTTTACTACAATTCCAATAACAGAGGCAAAGTAAAATACAAAAATAATAATCAATACTGCAAATTCAAATACAAAACCCAAAGTAATGCTGCACAGGTACGTATGTACACTGGATGAATTCATGCAGCTAGGCAGTGCAACAAATTAACTGCTTAGTTTAACTTACCACAAAATGGAACAACCATGTCGGCAAACAGAAGAAAATATATTTTTGTAATAAACCATAGTGCATTTTGAAGTTAGACTTTATAAAATGATTGTTGAGTGATATACTTCTAAAATCCCCCATGTGATCTGAGATTCCCCAACTCCTCTCCTGCAAAATAAAATACAAATGACAAAAGCTAAAAATCCCACTGTAGTACAGAGACTGATGTACTGGTACCATCGTGCTTTTTTATTTATTGTTTGTATCGGACTTGTTTGCAAGTGTCGATGTCCACAGGGACACATGTTACTCCTTGCTACCAAAAGTAAATCTTTCATGCTTCAATGCTATCTCCATTAACTGAATCTCATACGATGCTTAGACTGCACTGGTTGAAAGAGACACAGCTGAGCCTTGAAAAAAGGAGCTCTTAAATCCCTATGAGGTACAGAGAGAGAGAGTAAAACGGAGGATAGAGAGACCTCATTATTCCTGAAGCTCCTACCCCTAATTGCTTTCATTACATAAACACAGAATAACGTAAAAGGCTTTTATGGCTTGGATGAAATTTCTGCTAATTTGCTGGGCAAGCGCAAAGCTTCTCCACAGGGCTTGCCTTTCACAGTGCAGAAGGCTACAGACTGTTTTGTTTGGTGAAAGGAAGCCTCAGGTAACTATATCAAAAAATACTTCTGCGGTGAAAATCTGTTAGAGAGAAAGAAACAAAATCAAAACAGAACCTCTTGAAAACTGTGATTTCTCGTGTAGCTGCGATACTAAAACATGGCTGTTCACCTTTTCAGTTCTGCATTGGTTCGTGTATCATGAACATGCAGATAAAACTGAGGTTCACACCTCATTGAATATTACTGGTTAAGTGTCAAAATTAGATGAGATAGTTACACAGTCTGACACTTTTTTCCCTTAAAATCTTAAGTGATAAGCACGCTCAGTGTTTTCACTAGGAAGTTACTGCTAAAATGCTACATTTCTTTGCTAAGAAGACATTAATTTACAGCAGCCTGTAAACTACTGAAGACTTGCTCCCTGCATCCTTCGTGCTTCCAAAACCCCCTTTCAAGCCACCACTAACTTCCAAGTTAATGGGAGTTTCGAGCAAAAAAGGGATGCAGAAAAACATCTGTATTGGGTAAACAATGTAGCAATTTATACAGCAGCATTTCTAAATTTCCAACATGCAAGCACATGTAGAGAGAAGCTAAAAGATGGCATGCACTGCAGTGATGTGTTATTGTGTTTACGTCTGGTGAGAATACTATGGCATCTTCACCCAGGAAAACGTAAATGCTAGCCCCAGAAGACTCAAATAGCTAGTATTAATGAAGCCATCAGCTACTATGTAGTAAAGAACACCCCAAAAGAGAGAAGTTTCATCTGCTCATAGCTTATAGATACTGAAGCTTAAGAGAATTACAAAGGCACAATACAAGCCTCTATTTCTTGTAAATTATATATATTCATACATTTTTGCTCATACCACCTCAAGATATCGAATGGTAAAATAATAACTGAAGAAAAGAATATTAAATTGAAAGATAAGCACTGAAAATAAATGATTGCTGGAGAAGATAACTCATTACTTGCTACATTTCTACCCTTCCTGGGTGGTGAGCTTGTCCACCTTTCCTCCACTGGCTGACAATACCCATCAAGATATTCAAGAACATGGTGATCCACTGAGAAAACTGGAAGAGTGTCATACGAGAAACAGAACGGCTTCACGCATCTGAGAAGCGGTCAGTAAGTGGCTGCAACATCAATATTTCCCACTGCAACTCTTTTACCTTTGGCCCAGAACTCACTGAGAACCCAGAAACAGTAACTGGAAATTCACACCCATTTTCATGCAGAGGCTACGATAATTCGTGAAGATAACATTTTGGTTGAGTTTGGCACTCAAAATATTGAACAGCAGAGCAGGGATTGTACTAGCATAGCATAAAAAACAATTCTCAATTTTTCTGCTCATAGCTACACAAGATGCATATAATTTTCAGCGCTGAATGACTCACAACTCAGAAAATAAAGCAAATATATCAATACCGCTCCTGTTGAACGCGCACAAAAAATTACACCCGCTTTTGTGTGATGAAGTTATATGGCAACTTTGGAGGCAGCTGCTCTCTTGGGCCCAGCTGTGGGAATGTGGACACTTCATGAAGGTGAGAAAGTGCAAGTTACAACATTGGTGTTTTCAAACTTCAGCTGTTCCTCAGCTCACAAGAAGAACTGGTACAACTGCTGTTATGATTTCATACCGGCAGTTAATGAAGAAAGATACCAAGTTGAACTAGAATAAGGTAGCTGTATGGTGCAAGCCTGAGGTGGAGCCCGCTATAAATGGGCTTTTGCTAATCCACAGTAACGCCGTCGGCAAAGATCTGGTCTATCTGAAACCGGATACTTTCCCTATCTCCAAACCAGCATGTCAACTCATACACATTTACCAGAAGTTTACTAAAAACCCCACCTGATAAACTGCCATTCTACCTATATTCTCACAGTCCTAAATCAGGAGCTCCTGGATTTACTCTTTAAAGCTGTCAAGGAAAGGAAGCTTTAGCCATTGAAGTATGAACATTAATATCTTAGTTACAACCTCACAGCTGAATTTGAAAGCCGCACACGCTCTTGCTGGTGTGGATTCATCTATGCAATGGTTTCTTCATGTGTTGCTTTCAACGAATTAATCAATGCAGACAAAGAGTGAGAGAGCCCACTTAACAAATTAAGGTGAGGATTTCTAGGCAGTTGTAAACCTCCCGGAATTGTTCAAACAAGTTAATTCAAGTTACACCTGTTCATAAAAGAGGAACTACAGATGGAGAAAACAGCAAACTGGGGCAGAAATCTCATATTTGAGATTGAAGGATTCAGAAACTCATCTGGAAGCCACACAGATGCAGGTTCCTATGAGCTGCATTATTCTTGTCCATACCAGGCTCAAATAACTACACTTTTGTGTACAGGGATGTGAAGCTGAATATAAACCCTTGGATTCACTCCACCTAACTGTAGGCCTTTAAAAGCACGCAGGATTCATCAGTGGAGAGGGCAATTGATGCTATAACATGATCTTCCAGAGGCACCTCCTCTTCTGTCCATCCTCTGACTTCCAGAAGAGACCTAGGCTGCTTATTTTTAGGCAGCTAAAATCAGGGTAGGATGAATCAGTCCACAATTCTGTGGAGCAGAAACAAGTCTGATGTGGTGGTACAGTGTTACCATTACAAAACACAGTCTGTAACAGCCTTGTCTGAGGCTCCAACCCAGATATGCTTTGTGGTCAGTGCCCCACACAATCCATGTCTCTGCAGTTCCCCGGCCTCGTAAGCAACTTTTAAAATAAAACAGTGAGGCTTGATTTTATGACCTTGATTCCCTTGTTTGTTCCTTAGAAAAGGCGGCTCCTCTGAACACTGGGTTCCCAGAGCGGTGCTACACTGGCTGCCGGAGGCACTCTCTGAGGGGAGGCTCTCCCAGAACACGAATGCACACAGGGTTGTAATTCAGTACAGCAGAACTAGCACCACTGGACCTCTCAGTACTTTCACAGCTGTGGAGAACAGCTGTATACTTAAAAAAGGATTTTGAAAAAAGGGAAGCCTTCAGGGGCAGGTCTGTTTGTTGACATAGTCAAAGGGCTTTGAATAAAAACATATCCATGGTACGACTCCTTCCAAGGGCTGCAGTTGGGATAGTTATGATCCCCCAAAGCAAGACCCTAAACCGTTTGGAAAGGGATCACTGCCAGGCAGCGTGTTGGACCTCCCATCAACCCAGACTGCTGCCCTTCTGAAACCATCCCAGGGGTGGCTTGTAAAAGTCACACGCAAGGTCCAGGGTATTCTGCAGTAGAGTGATTGCTCATCCTAACACAACACGCACACACGTCCGTGGATTTATAATGCTGTGGGAATTTTGTATCGCCATGCTTTTGAGCTCTTTCAGGATGGCATGGATTGCCTCTTTGTGGTAGCTGTTGATAAGGAAGGTAAAGCACACACTGAGGAGAAATACAGCTATTCTGAAACACACAAAATTTGTAAGGCCCATAACATTATCAATGTTAATGCTTAAGGTCAGAAGCAGTATCAAGTTTTGCATGTATTTTCTACATTAATATTTATACTGACAAATTTAATTCTTGCTGGTTTGGGAAATTACTGAGGTTTTATTTATTTCCAGAGACAGGCGTTTGAACATTAGTTTCATTTATGATGTTGAAAGTATTTCTTTGTCTAAACCAGACCTGCCTAATTCTTTAAATGTGACCTGCAAATACTTGGGATCATGGGATTGGGATTGCCATGTTTTTCTCTGTAAAGGGTTGAAGTAATCTGTAGAAACATAATTCGACCTTAGAAATATAGGGAAATTATCAACAGACTGGCTTGGAAGTTTGAGGAACATTTATTGCAAGTACTCAAAGTCTTACACGAAAAGGGTGAAGGTGCAAAGTCATTAAGAACAACTCCCTTTATTCAAAAGGTTAACCTATTCATTTAAACTATCAATAAAAACAAACAAAACACAGAATTTAAAATAATCCAAGTAAGAATCCCCAAAGTAATCCAAGTAAGAATCCCCTTCAACTTTGCCAGCTTTTTCTCTTTTCCCATCATTGTCTTTCAGTCTAGACAGGATTTGGATTTCTGATGTCAGAAACTAGCAAAGAATACATATACATTTTTCAGGTCTTTGTGGTATATCATAAAACACTAATATAAAAGAATTCAGAGTTCAAGAATTCAGATTATTTTTCTATCTCGATAAACAGACAAATAATTAAATTCTCCTTAAACCACTGCCTCACATAAAGCCCATGGTAACTGGGGACGAGGACACAATATGGAGGCAGTGCTTCCTCACCCTTGCATACCCTTAGAGATGGGTTTCTGTCCTGGCACCAATGCGGAATTTTTTTTGGAAAAAAAAAAAAAAATAAAAAGAGGCACCAGAGGAAAAGCTAGCATGTCTTTGCTCACTCAGTGCAAAGCCCGTAGGCTGGCGGGTCTCTCTGCAACAGTCTGCCGAGGTCCCGGAGGTGCCTTGGCCAGGGGACAGACAGCACAAGGAAAGGCTTTCCCTCCTGTTCCCAGCACAGGGTCTGATCTCCTAGGCTCCCAGGTGCCTGCAGCTGGAAAGCACAAACTGCACAACCCAGCACGGCGTGACGAAATGTGCTACCCCACAGGTGCCTGTTGTCTGCTAAAACCCAACCCCGAGCTCTCACAAACAGTATGAACTGCACTGAATTCTCTTACGTCACATTTAATACTCCTGTAAATGGCTTATAGATCTGCTGTTTGAAATAAATTCTGAAACCACTAAGCGTGCTTAACAAAGCTTTAACTATATGTGAACAGCAAGTTTTGATGACAGAACAAGTACTGTTGTAGTATATAATACACATGGCTGTACAATCAAAAGCCACCTCTTGCTTCAAAACAAGAATTTACAGTAGTAAGCAATGGTGACAAGGTTTCTTACACAAAACCTACAGGAATTTACAGAATATGCATGGATCACTGAGGTTATAATGCCAGCAGTAGACTACACAGAGTATCTTGTGCAATGTGAACAAAGTTGACAATAGTTTACCAATGCTTTTAAGTAATTCACAGAAATATGCTAATCCACCAGCTATCAAATCTTCCTCCTCTCCCCACCAGAAACAAGTGTTTGCCAGATCAGTGTACAGCAATCCAGAAAGAAATTGATTTGTTTTTGTGGTTTAAGCAAACATGCACAAAATAGATACACTGCAACATTATTGCAAGGGGATACTTGCCACAAAAAAAAGCCCTGAAAATCAGCCTCTAAGCATATACAGCATCTTGATTCACACTTCTCAAATAGCCACTACAAGGCTAAAAAAGTTCATTGTATGGATGCTTTTTGTCCTGGGGAAAAAAAAAAAATTACTGGATTATCAAATAACAGAAAGCTCCAGCTTCCATTTTAGTCATGCCACTCTTCCATGTCTATATTTCAGCCCTCGTTTAGGAACTTGTGTTCTCTTCCTTAACCATAAATCAAATCAAAACTAGGAGGTAGTCAGAAAAATAGGAATAGACCTGGGAACAGCCTACGCCTGCTTTTGAAGGTCATATTTTCAAATGGCAATTCAGCAAACACCGTTTTTCTTTTCTGCTAAACTGTCAGGACATGCTCTGTGCTCCTTGACGTGTGCTGGAAGGGCACCTGCACTTTGCTCATCGGTAGCAGAATGTGTGGCCCGCGGGTACCGCAGTGCCTGGTCCACAGCCTGCCTGGATCCAGAAACCCAGCCTCTCTGCTGGGGATTACAGACTCTGCACCTCTGCGTTAAAAGAGAGCAGCTACTGAATCCTAGATGCCAGTTTTGCTGCTAACAAGCTTGTCCTCAGTAACGTACTCTTCAAACTCTCCTAGCAAATTATAGTTTGCTAAATTTCTGCTTCAACTAAATATGCTCTCTTTGGATTTTATTTTCCTCCAATCTGCACGGCAAATGCCAGCTTTTGTTTCAAGCCATTTTATGTCGTTGTTAGAGATCATCTCGCCTGATGTGTGAGTCTGTGAGATGCTAACTTTCCTAATCTTGAACGGTAAGAGCTCTCAGGATATCGCACTGCCACTCCTTATTTGTTGTCATGCTCAATGTCTCTAATGAAATAAACTCTCTGTAGTAGGGCTCTAGTTGCAGATGTGAACAACTTTCTGTACGTTTATTGGATTAATTGCTGGTTTTTTTGTGCAAAGATCTGGCAGGGTATTTTTAATGGGGAAATCCCAATGAGAGAGGAAGAAAACATGAAGATTAAACAACAGAAATAAAGACTACAAATATCCAGTTAATCCAGTTGATAATCTGGCTCCTCAAAGATCGGAGCAGTTGTTCCATAGCAATAAATCTTCATATCAAAAGTGATTACTGATGATTTCACTCTATAGGGACAAACATAGGTTTGGTCATGGTTATTGTTATAATTCCCTCCTAATCTGAGGAACTCTATAAATCTCTGTAACAGACCAAACGTCTAAATTGTATGGTCTATTTCCTAGTACACCCAGGGTACTGAGAAAATGCATCATCTTTCAAAATCCCCATGTTTTGTGCTGATTCTCTATGAAAACTGGTGCTAAACTGCCAGAATTTTCTCTTAGCAAAATTAAGCGGCTTGCCTCAGCATTGTAATATCTTAAGGGAGGCCCAGACCTAACTGCAAGAAGAATTGTACAAGTTCTCAAGAGATCAGCGAGGTAGCGTACGAATACCTTGTTTCTGAGCGCACAGCTGTGCACACTGGTGGATAATGATCCGGTCCTTAACTACCAGACCCTGTAAACAAGCCTGCTTGACCACTTGTTGACTCTTCTGAGAGATACAACCACAGAACCCTGCACAGCTAAAGGGCATCCCGAATCATCCACGGGATACAGTGAAAACAAGGAACAGACAAATGAAATTAATATTTGTGAATTAGGCTCTTACAAAGCCATACATATCATATGTTAGGCAATCCACTTCTGGGGATGTGGAAGGAGCTTTCAACATGAAGTCCAGCTGTATTATTCATAGCAGCTAGGTAGTAAATCTCGTTTTGATCTCATTTCCCCAAAACCACATCTTTCAGCAAATATTTATTATGCTGAATTTGAATAAATAAAGATAATTTGTTTTCTCAGGTTTTTTTGCACACTGAAATTAAATAGTGGCTAGAAAGTGACCAATTCAAATTATAACTGAAAATTGCATTTTTATTAAATGTGAAAACATGTACCCAAGAAAACCTTTATACATTTTTATGGCAAGTTTTCCCATTACATGAGAGGCTTTCTTACACATTTTAAACTTAAAGAACAATGACCAAACAGAAGTTTGGACTAAAATCACAAAGCTGTTAGCTATGTTGAGGCAAACTATGGCTGCACAACTGAAAACAAGATGGAATGACAAGTTCACAGAAATAGCTCATGTAGTAGTGAACAATGCTCTAATAAAATAAGAAACAGAAGAAAGCCAAGTCTGTTCCGCATATCAGTACTATCGATACATAAACATGCTCCTGCATTGGCAGAATTTTAAAAATAATGTCTGCTTAGGGAAGACTTAATTTGAGCTTCTAGACCGTCCATACTCAAGCACGGTTTTAGTATCTTGGCAGTCCCACTTTCCTGAAGGACATTACTTTTGTTCTTAAATCTGGTCAAAATTAACTATGTGCAGGCTTTATTTCAAACAAATGTGAAAGTGTTTGCAGGATCAGAGTTTTAATGTGCTGAGTAGATGATCCATTTATTTTCTCTACATTTGTTACTGTAATTTGTTTCCACGATAGCAACACTGGCAGACAATTTGCATGCATGCACTCAAAGCAATATTTTAGATAAGGATTTTTTCTCGTTTTTCAGGTTAAAACATCATTTTGGTAATTTCATCAGACCCTCCGTATTTTGCTCTACTTACTCAGTTTATACATCTTCCAAATAATGCCACACCTCAGATAAATTACATATTTCACCCAGACCAGAGTGAAATCCTACCAAAAAAAATGACCTTACGTGAGTGGTTTCATTGAAGTTTCAGCAGGACAACTGGCATAAGCAGCAGCTTACAGGACTGAGCCAATAATTTCTGGAAAGTAGAGGAAGCTGCACACACTAAAATTTAAATCTAACTAAAACTCATTCATCTCTGAGTGTACTGGTTTTTTATAGTTGTTTCATATCATTAAATTCTGAATTAGATCCTTAGTGTGACCAGTTTGAAGAGAACGAACTGCCACTTTTGAAAGCAGTTCTTGGGTTTTATCTGAAAGATGTGCTTTGTCAGGATTCCCCTCCTTAGGGCCCAACCAAACCAGAGGGTGTTTGGGACAGGAGCCATGGTTATGTCATCACTTACAGTGAATTAAAGAAAAATAAATGTACCTGTATTTTTTTTTTTTTTTTTTTACATCTTTAAGCTCTATTTTACATTCTCCAAATGGAAAAGTGTAGGGTCAAATCTTGAAGAATCCACTCCATATTTAGCAACCAAAATAACAACGAAGAATCAGAGCTGGCTAGGAACAGGTGATAACACTTAAAAATAATTAACTGATCTGAGAAATAGAAATTGGTGCAACATGTATCAGCTGAAAATTCATTTGACTGGTAAAGGGAAAAAAAGAATAAAATATTCAACACTGAATATTGTAACAGCTGGTCCGTCATTAAATTACCCATCTAGTTCGAAATCGTCTTCACATAAAGTATTTCATTTGCTAGCCAAGGAACAGGCCAAAATTCAAATGATTTTTACCCAGTTCAAGAAGCTGTCCTTCTGATGCATGAATTGCTGTCCATAAAGAAGCAAGATTCTATTCACTTCTTCCTAATTTGAATTACTTAAAATAAACAATTAGCCTACGTATTTCTCATTGCATTTTCCCACTGCAAGGGAAAGCAACAGCTGGATGTCTGGGCACATGGGGCATTTAATCTTTTATTTTGTGAATTCAAAAGGGGAGTCGGCTGGTAAGTCTGAAAGCTGTTACTGTCTCTGAATATGTGACCCTTTGGTGGTCTGGTCTCTGTGACCAGGAGGCTTCCAAATAAAAAATGGCAGATGTGGCCTCAAGACACAGAGTGACGGGTGACCCTCTGATCTGGGGACTGTCACCCCAAGATGCCTCTGAGTCAAGCGGAGGCAAATTTATTTCGTTGAGCAGCGTATGGTGTGTCAAAAGATGCAACTCAGGGCTATTGCCACGTTTCTTACATCCACCAAACTCACGTGACAGTGGAGTTGGGGAACACGGAGTGCAACGGCAGTTCTCCCTCATGCTCAGGCAATTACGAAAACAATGCAACCCATACATACAAATATCCAGGTACTTTTTTAATGCACACGTCAGGCCACATGCCTTACTTGTGATCCACACGCCTTACTTGTGATCCACACAGCTTCTTCCTTGCCCTAAACCCCATTCTCGCCTACAGAAGACTTGGACTTGCAGATAAAATCTGGGCAACACGGAGATAAAATCTGGGTATGAATACTCCTCTTCATGGGTTTATGCAGCGGGTAAACTACTGGTTTCACTGTCAAATTCACAAGTGAAAGCCAACTTCAGATGATTTTTACAAGGCCAGAATATTTGCCAGCGTTCTCACAGTGCAAGAGATCCCTTACTCCCCATTTCTGCTACTCTAAGATTTCATCACTTCTGTTTTTAAAAAGCCTGACTTTAACCTGGCCTGAAAGACCCATTTACAGAATCATGATCTACTTATTTCTATATTAAAGACAAAAATCCATCTAAAAACACAGTGTGGAAAAAATATCCTGCACCACTTCAAATAAGTTTCCTCCTGGAGCTGGACAAGTTTTGAAATTATCAATAATGCTGTTGCGTAAGGACAGCTATAAGCAGCAGTTATGTTACACATTGATGTGTAGTGCCTTAGAAATGTAAGAGGGAGTAAAAAGCCACTGCTTGGAAATAGTCTTTCTTTCCACATTAATACTCTAGACATGATGAAAATCCTACAAGGAATTATAAGCAAAAGACAGAAAACAAATGAACAAGCAAAAGGCTTTATGCATATTTTAAAAAACCCCAAAGGGATACTTTATAATTTTAAAGGTGAGTATTTAGCATCTAAGATTGTTTTCTAATGGTTCAGCTGCAGGACCTACGTATGGTTACTATCACCTGATCTTGCCGAAGCACATGTAAGCATTCCCTACAGAAAGCAAGATGATTGATTAGGTTTCTTTATATCTGATTAAAATTCTAATAGTAAGATATACACTGACTACTCAAGCAGATCTTCCAAATCTAAAATTTTGCAAGCTTGCACGTCTCTTGCTCCACCAGTCTGCGGGGCTACATAGGTACGGGAATTGCGGGACGTACCTAGTCACGTGCAGTATCAGGGTACAGAACGACAGGCCACGAGAAGCGGGGCCTGATCCTGTTCCTTTTGAAGCCTGGAATCTATTTACTGAGATTAACGCTTCAGGGTCAGTGCAGCCATGTTTAATTTGAAATGTTTTGATAAAGAAATGGAAAGGGGAAACAAACATATGCTGGCAGTAAGAAAAATTGTACAGAAGGGAGTTCGAAAGAACTCTAGGAGACAAATTACGCACCTGAAAGGATGTTATGCTCTTGTATATAAGTTAGGATAACATATTTTCATAATGGTCTTCAGCATGTGCTGGCAGCTCCATTTAAGGAGCTTCTATGCACAGGTTTAATTTAATGGTCCAACTTTCATCCTTAACAGGTGCCCATGAGCTAAAATATCACAGATAATGCCCAAGTGAAAAAGAAAAAAAAAAACCAAGTCTAATACCAAGCCCTGATTCTGCTAAATTTTGGCACAGCACAAAGCTTCAGCGGTGGCATGTATGCTGTCTTGCACGAGAGCCCTCAGCGGTGCCACCATGGCCAGCTGCTCCATGAACAGGGTGCTCGCCGCAGGACCCCAGCCCGGCACAGGGCAGTGCAGGGGGTTCCCCAGAGACACAGCACAGACCCCAGACGCACTCAGCCACTTCGGAGCTCACTCGAGGGCACGCTTACCTGCTGCATGAGCGGGCTTTGGCACTCGGTCCAGACACATCCATCTATCCCAGACCAGCAGCAGCGACATAATCTGACTGAAACGGTGCAGAAAGAGCCCTACGGCCCTTAGAGGGCTACCAAGGACAATGCAGATGCCAGGCACAGGCTGCAAGGACGTCTGGACTCCGCAGTGCTCATAGGAGAAGCTGGGGTGCACTGGGGACACAGCCAGTGAAACCAGTGGTATTAGTGACAACAGCATAGGGTCTTAGGAAATTAGATCTGATTTTGTTTTTGTCACTCAAATCAATGGTGGGGGCTTCTAGCATCTCTTCAGACAGCAACATAGTGTATGCCAAAGATAAGAAAATGAATGTAACTTTCGTAATCTCTGGGAATAAAGTCCACAAAACCATATAAAACAGATTATGTTTACAACTAATTGAAGTAGTTATTATTACTAAAAAGTAATGCTGCCTCCAAGAGTTTCATCTTTCAATAGCCCCAAGAATAGAGTGGAAAGTGTTACACTTTTTTACATTATTGTATATATATTGTATTATATATATAATATATGTAAATAAAAATGAGTTAGGAGATTGTAGTATTCCCTTACACATCCCATTATGTGCAGCTACCACCACAATGAGCCCATTACATACACTTCTTTATCACAAGTTCATGAAAAAATTCTCCTTGCAAGACTTCATGGACATACCACACCTCAGAACTGCTCCTCCTATGTAAGTGGCTCTTCTATATGCAAAGCCCAAGGAGGCGACTTTGCTTCTTGTCTGTGGCATGAATTTTTGTTCAGCCACTTTGTGCCCGCACTGCTGACCATCAACCTTTTTGATCACTATGCAGCTGAAAACTTTTGTTTTCTTGGGGGAGCTGGAAGTCGTTAGGAACTAAATGTACTATAATCTTGGGTTTAGAGCTTTGCCTGAAGAGACATGGCACTGCTTCCAGAAGTGTTTAAGACCTTATGCCTTTTCTCCATTCTGTCCCCAGCTTTCATGTCTAATAGGCTGATCCCCTTATAAAATGGTCTAGACCTTTGTTACTCTTCTGTTCATGGCAAAAGGTAAGGCCCCCACAAAGCTAGCAGTCCTAAAAAACGTACTCCATCATTTTGGCTCCGAAAAAAAAAAAGGACTGTTTACTGGAAAGTTTTGGCGGCATTCATTCTGGTAGACATGGTGAAAAATACACACCCAAGTAGCAGGGTGACCTGATTTTCTGAGTGGGCTTGAGAAATACTGTTTATAATTAGGACCATGGATTGTTACAATTTGGTTGAGAATCACTGAAAACGGGAAACATTAAATTGCTAGAAAAGATATCCGTGATAAAGACTCTATTGTATTTCCACTAACTAGCACCCCTACGGAAGATCATGCTAAACAGAAAACTCGTTTCCAAGGGCAGAAGAAGCCCTGACACTTTATTGCTAGATTCTATAGCAATTGGAGCTCACTTACAGAAACCTTATAGTACTCTCTATAAACTGAGAAGCTTGTATCAAATTCAGGCTTCCATTTAAACTAGGTATTGCAGATATTAGGCTTCAATTAAAGAAGAAAAATAACCTTCAGTGCTTCTTTTTTTAAAGGCAAAGTATGAAAAAAAATCACCAAACTAGGTGAAAATCATTAAATTTCTCCAAAGAATTAAGATGAGCTTTCTTCTATTTCTTGAGACAGTACAGTTTGTGATTCATGGGGTAACTGGTATCAAACACTAGTTAATGAAAGCTCTTATAAGCAATTTTATTCCTATCCATAATGGCAGACATTTACAAAATCAGAAGAATTTATCGTTTGAGTTCACCTTAAAAAATAACTTATGAAGCAGTGATATATGCAACCTAAAACAGTTCAGGAGGGGAGAGGGAAAGCAAATTTTAATAATTAAAATGTAAACATGAAAAAAAATATGGAATAAAAGTCTCTACTTCTCATTTCTACTTAAGATGTCATGTGATAATATTTTACAATGTCCTGTGGGTCCATATATGTATGTGTGTGTTTCTGTCTCACACACACATACATATACATTAACCCACACGTGTACATACACAGATAATTGTTTGCAGTTCCATCTTGGGCTGTGCTGTTACGCCACTCTTTACCGTTGCCTCAATCATGTTTGGGACCCACTGTCTTGACAAATGGGGGAGATGGCAGAAAAAAAAAAGGCGGGTCTGATTGTGTCTGAGATCCTTTTGTTAAACTGTACACTGGGATGAATAATTTTCTTCTGCGGTAGCTCTCTGAAGAGGGCCAACTCACTGTGGTCTTCACGGCGAGACTTGTTAACGGATCACACACTCATTGTCATGCTAGGGGAGTACTGAAAAAGAGGAATCCACATTTTAACAACCATTTTTCCCCTGCTGGTAAACTAAAACCACTTCTGGACCGCAGCAATGGGTTCAAACATCAACACGCTCTTTGAACTTCCTCCTAAATTTGTACTGTGGCCTGTGCTAAGGCTGTAGTTCAATTTGTGGTATCATAAATTCTGTGATGCTTCTCTCATTATGCAAAAATACAGCCATCGCTGATAAAGCCAACTGCCTTGAAGACTGTTTTGGTGTTACCTGGGCAGTGTGACGAATCGATACTTCACTGAAGCTTTCCGCACTCCTTCCTTGTCAATGCTGGCTGTTTGGGGGATTGCTAGGCAGATGGCTAGTCTCAAGTAGAACAAGCTGCATTCACAACTAGCTGAACCACATAAATATTTCGGAGAGCTTTTTACTACTTCACGGGAACGAAGGAGTAAAGGTATGTCTTACTGGAACTAAACTAGGCTTTTGGTCTTTATTATCCTGTATTACTGATTTTAGGAGGCAAGCTGAATCAACGATCAGTGGTCATTCTCCTTTACGCGAACCAAAACATTTAATCACGACATTACATTGTTACTGTAACACAAACTGAACTGCAGCCCCTTTACAAGCTATAGTTGCCCTCAAGTTAGCAGTACTTCATTACAATAATCGACGGGACACCACAATGGCTAGAAGAAGTGCACATCTATATGCCTAATTCGCTTTTATATTTAAAACTACAGACTGCAGAAACAATTTGGCCTAAAATCTTCTAAGTAGAGGAAAATGTTAAAATGCAAGAAGTATTAACGTTATGAAAACTGGTACAAGAAACAGAAAGATAAATTTGCCTTTCCAAAAGCAGATACGCAATGAAAAACCTACCAAAGCTGGAGTTTCAAGCTGGCCATTTCCAAGTGTCCAAACATTAGAAAAAGTATTTTGGTTGAGCCTCCCCTGTCACGTGAACTGCACAGAATGGACTACTTGCATAAAGTCTGTTCTGTCCCACATCGCGTCTCTGATGGTTTGTCTGTTCATCACACACTGAGCACTCCCACAGTGGGCCAGCAGAGCTGGTGAGAACACGCTTATCTCTGGCCAGTGTCAGAGACCAGCTCACACTCTTAAGGCAAAGCATCTGTTCCAGTGATTTCCTATATCTGACCCAACGTACCTGGGTAATCACTTCAGACACGGAATCTGAAGATGGTCCTAAAGGTGTTTGTGATTTTTAATTTATTATTAGCCAAACACCGTTCCCCACCCCCAACCAAAATTCCTGGCGAAGTGAACAACAAATTTGCCTGAGAAAGGACTTCTTAATAATGCCTACTCTAAATAGCCAAGTAACAAAATATGAATCAAGGCAAGACAGTTCCCAAAGACTACAATATGACTTGTGGCATGAACAATGCATGCCTTGTAGACATATCTCTCACGTAAAACCTTGAGAAAAACGGGTCCCAGGTTCTTCCAGGTAGGAAAACAACATCTAAGAGCACCTAGAAACCAGTAAGTGTCTCTAAAAACTGATTTTCTTTCGAGTACAGCTGATGCCCTTCTTTCCATGACTCCAGTTTGGTGAAATGGCCTGCCTGCCCTCAGCACAGGCAACACGTACCAAGTTGAGAGTCAAGGATTAGCATGACTGAGAATCACATTTCATGGAGGTTCTGTGGTTACTGTTTTTTTTGGCAGATATTGAAACATCAGTCTTTTTGGGTTGTACAAAGCAATTTTCTCTGATATGCCACACAATCTGAACATCTGCCCTCTTTATGAAGACATGAACGGGTAATGGACAGAAGCTCTTCCTTTTCACTAGTTAAATAAGCAAACCCCCAAAAACCTGAAATCTGATTCCCATGGAATTTGCCATGCAATTCAACTGTTTTGTGATCTAACTGAAGCTGTTTATTGGTCATGATTTCTGAGCTGAAGTTGACCACTGTCATAGTTAATGAAGCAGCACTCACTTCTGGCAGCAGTGATTTCCAATAACAACAGAAGTGTTCAAGTCACTCAGCACTTCTGAAGTAGCAGGCCACTCCTATTTAGGAACCTAAACTTGGATTTAGAAAGCCAGCTTCAGGAACGTAAGTATGAAAATACTGTAGTCTTGTTTTGCAGTGTATTTTGCACTACGATTTTCTGCCTCAAGCAGTCTCCGTTTTAAAAAAGCATCGTTTTGCCTCAGAATGAACACTAGAGGGAACCTTTGCTTTTTCTGGCTCTAACAGCACACTGCATCTTTCCAACATGAGATCTACTGGTGCTCTAATTATGCACTTCACTGTGAATCCTGTTCTAAAAGTCATTCCCCGCAAAACACACTGCTTAAGAGCCAAAGGTTGGGCAATCACACATTGAAAACAATCAGATGTAAGGATCTGTCAACTATGTGTGTTTAGGCTGCTTGGATATGGCCTGACAAATGCCTGTTGTGCATTACTGAATATGTGCGGCGTAATTACTGCTTGACAGACCTAACTTTCATTGACAACTGAAGTTTCTGCAGCAAATCTACACCTCCCACAATTTCCAGTTTCAGCTCAACTTCTAGCAATACTTTGCACAATTTTTTTGTCGAATCAATACTACAATTTTAGAAGCTAGTAAAAAAACATGTAAGGTGCAATACTGCATTACAAGTACATTACAAAACTGTTTGTTCTTGCTGTTGTTTTTCCTTTTTCTGAAGAAAATACCAGGGATAAAGGTTCACAAAGTAAAAAAAACCCCAAACGTAGGTAAAGAAATACTTACGCTCTCACTCTGAAAAGGGTTTAGGAAGTTTCCACCCATCTCACCGTCGTCCCTCGGAGTGCCAGGCTGATTACTCATGCTCATATTACTGGGAGAGTTCTGTTAAATAAGATTTTAAAACACAGATTAAGCGTTGAAGATTTCACTTCATTTCACAGCTTCACCAAGCATGCCAAAGGCATGTTTTACATGATACTGTAGTACACGAAGATGCACTTTGCAATGCACTGGGGTTTTCGAAGATGAAAAACAAGCCTCTGCAGAGTTCTGTATGATGCAGTCACTAATTTTAGCCTGTAAAGTAATGTTTTTGTCCCTGAAGCAAGAATTATTTACTTGTAATTCTTGTTTTCAGTTCATAGCAAGCATCTTCTACTGAAGTCAGGAAAAGCTATAAACAGCTGCGGCAGGTACGAGAGGTAGCTCTGTCACTACATTAAATCACGTGGTCAAATTCAGCGAAGTCTACGAGCGTGTGCCTTGACATATGTGACTTCTGAATATGTACTTAAAGGCAGACATGTAGATGGATCTGGTCTGCACAGACCTTTGCAAACGCCTGTGCCTGGGGTCTTTGTTCACAGCGTTCACAGTTTGCTGAAAAACAGTTTCACAAGAACTTCACAAGTGTGGTTCCAGTGCTAAACCACTCCACAGAGCACAGGTCATACACAGCGTTTATAGGTGAAAGAGTTTACAAAAGTTTTAGCTAAAAGACTCCTGAGTAACAGCCAGCCATTGGACTGGGCTTGCAAACACTTTCAGGAGGAGCTGCACTTTTGCTATTTGCTTCCACAGAGCATAATGCAACAGTGTTTTAATCTACCTTTTCAATGTCCAGGTGTAACTGAAATGCTAATAAATAATAACAATACCAAGGCATCTGAAGATAAATTCCCCGTTTTTTAAAGAAGTGCTCCTGCACAGCCACTGCCGTGATGTTCGGGAAACTCTTTCAAGATTCAGTTACTTACAGAAAGGGTGAAATTAGGTAATTGTCACAGAAATTATTCTAAGTCAATAGCTAATTCATAACTATTGTAGACACCACAATTAGTTAGGTATTTTTACAAAGCTGATTTGTGGTACCCTACTATGCCTGGAGCATGGGTGAGTCTCTTTCCATCACTGTTAAGACTCCAACTTATAGAGGATTTATGAAGGAAAAGGAGCAGTCAGGGAAAGGAGTGAAGTCGTGAACTTCATTATGAAACCTTTACGTCTATCACAATTCTTCACAAGAAATCTAATGCAAACCTAGTGCAGTCAATGGGCAAGCTAATGAAATGCAACTCCAAGTAGTGCTCTTGATCAAAGTGACCAAACCATAACAGCTGTAAGAATCCTAAGTGAATTTGTTCTCTTCTTGTTATGTTATTCTCAATTACAATCCTGACATGGTATGTCTGGTAGCACTGAAATTTTCTCTTAAAAAAACCAAGGTATTTTGCACTTTGAAAATACTTGCATTCTGTCTTCATTTAGTACAACGAAATCTGCAAGAGGTCAAACTTTGAATGGAAAAGAGCAGGCACTAAAAAAGAGAAAATCCCCGTAATTTTTTGGCGCTTTCCTTGCAGCTACAAAGGCTATCTATCGTACCCTGGCACTTTAAAGATGTATAGTGGAGTAGTCACGGAACAGAAAATGGGACGGGATAGCTATGACATTCTGTGATTCTGTGAGTTCTGCTTCCCCTTCACGCCATATTGCTGCATGCTCTCCTCTGTAATCATCAAGTCCCATGTTGACCACTGTCCATAATTTCAATATTGCAACATATTCCACTGTTCCACAGACTTACTTCATCTCCAAACAAGACAAAAAGCATTGTTCCCAGCTTCACCAAATACCAAAACTTCAATCAGTTACTTTTTATTACTGCATTAGCAGAGTGGTACGCCTGATGGCTGTATGTACTGTCCACTTTGCAACGTATTTTGTGTGGAGCATGAAAGGCTGTTGTTAAGTTTTCACCATATTTCCCTGAGGGAAGATCACCATTCTCAGTCTGAATGGCCAAGTACGTTTTTTATGGGTTCAGCTCAGGGTATTTATTTTCAGTTATAGATTAAATATAAAATTAATTACATAGTGAAATGCAGGCATAACTGATTTTTTATTAGCACTTGAAATGCAACTTACAGACTTGAGTAAAGAGCCCTGCCTTCACCCTTTTGCTTTCTTCAGTCCAGTGCACTGCTTCTGAAACTGCGATCCCCAGATGTCCAGGAATCACTGGACAACACGTCCATCAAAGACAACTAAAAGCCTAACTAGTTAATTAACATCTGACAATTAAGTTTGCTATTCAGTGAAGTTAGTATAGCAAATATTTAAGGACCTACAGCTTGAAAACTATCGCTTTAGTTCAACCACAGCTATGGAACCTTACGCAGGAATTAATTCAGGGAAGTCCTGTGACTTGTGTTAGGCAGGAGGTCGTACTACACACTTGTATTAGTCCCCTCCGCCCTTAAAATTTATGAATATAAAGTTTAAAACCCACTAAGGCCTTTTATATGATGCTCCCGCACTTTTCTTCGTGCCTGGGGGATTTACCCCTATTTATTCCTGCTCTGTGTAGCGCAAAGCTTTGAAATTCTGCAATTGCTAGAGTACGCCAGCCCCAAAGGTTCAAATTCCTGACACAAATGCTTTTATAGTAACTCCCCTGGGCTGCTTTTATGGCCGGTATGGGGTCAAGCATTGTAGCACTAGCTGAGTTTTTCCAAAGCAAGTATGTCTTTCACACCTGCACACATTCCATGGGCACTGCAAGAAAACACTGGTTATTAATGCTTATTTAATACGTAATTTCGGTTCATTTACTTCCTCCATCTCAATCTACTTCATAAAAACTTCATCTTCTGCCATTCAGCCAATTAAATTAAAATCTTCTCTAGAAAATGTAGCTCTGAACTCTGCGAGATGCACTGATTCTACCAAGACTGGATTAATTTTCTGCATCTCCTGGGAACTGATAATCAGCTCTTCTAACATGCACTTTACTCCACTGAAGTCCTGTCCCTGGACTTGAGTGTCTAGCAATGCACACTCCAAACTGTGTTAAAACTTCAGCAAACAATTTCCATCACTGGAAATTTACTGGTGGAGCAGCCAACTGCAAGACTAGACCGTGATGTATACAGCGAGACTGCTGCCTCAGCAAGAACAATCCTGGTAACGGTGTACAAAATTGGAAGGCAGCCACATAATTGTGCATGCATCAACCCCAGAAATATACAATTCCTTGCCAGCAGAACTTTTCCATTCAAGAGTCAAAAGCATTCTGTACCATTACCTATGGGAAATTACCAATGCTACACACACACTTTATTACTGTCAATGAAGGCTGCATATTGTACAGTGCTACATAGAAAAAGACATTTAAAATGTATATAATGGTGTAACAGGACAACTCTCATTTCCAAAGTAAACAGCATTTTTCTCTTAGGTACGTGAAAAAGACATGCATCAGATGTGATTTCCATGAGTTATTTATTATAGCTGACAAATTGCAAGACTTCCAGGTAAATTTTTGGATCCAGGTTTTCAGTGCTCCTGATACTTGTATTAGCACACTTATTGATACTTAATGCCAGTGGGCTGAATACAGGCTTTCAAAAATAATCCCATGGCAAGCTAATAGAAACGTTTTGGGTTTATTTCTTAAAAAAATGCTGCACTTCGCAATAAAAATACTGAAGAAAAAAATCTGGACATTGATTTTAAAAGTGCTGTACGCTTATTATCTCATTGGAGGCTTCTATTGAATCCATCACTGCACATCTAAGCGCAGCACAACTAAGGCAACAAAGTCATTTCAACCCATCGTTGTACTCTTTGCAGAGCCTGAAAATGTTACAGATCTTAAAAATGTCCATAAATACACGATGGCTATAGACGTTGCTCCCTCATAACAGCAGCAATGGCCTCGGACACGTGTTGCTGAGGTCCTTCCCTCCAGCAAAGACACACGCTACGCACACTGCACAGGCTACCCCCCTCCTGTGCCTCCCCACCAGAAGACCACAAACTGGGGAACTGTACAGGGTCTTCCTCCTCCTCTTTGGATACACAAGTATGTATCACTAGGTGAAGAATGATTCCTGCCTTTTGAACACCTGGAAGTGTATTCTCAACAGATTTACACCACGAACTTCTGTGTCAACCCATGGGAATTTGGGTGAGCGTTTTGTTCCCTGCATGTTGGCACCTCACCCCAGCTCCTGAGGACAGACCCACAGCAAGGTCCCCAGCATGACCACAGCGTGTGCCGACCAGCCTTAGGCAGATCTGGAATGGCAAAGCTGGCACTGGGAGAGATCCAGCGACAGCACCGTGGTACTCGGTCCTGGGGCAACCAGAACACACCAGAGCTGATATGCTCAAAACAAACTCATACTCCTTTCTCAGAAGGTTACGAATTTTGCTACAAACGAATGAGTTATAAAATTTTAACTGAAAACAACCTCTTCATTAATTTCTGTATCTACAGATCAAAAGCATGAAAGTGCAGGGACACTGTCGTAGTGATATGCTTATTAGTTTTAGTCAGTTACATCTGAACACACTGAGTAAAAAACCTAGTGTTTTGCCGGGGAAAGATATATGCCTCTTTATCAATACAAAATAAGCTCATTAATTCCTAAATTAATGATGATCACATAAGCAGTAGGGTTATTCTTATGGAAGAAGTGACACATTCAACAGTATTATTTTCATAGATGCAAAATCCCGGCAGGTTAAACTCACACTTATTTCCAACTATTTAATGGTTGTGATTATCAAAACAGTACTTCTTCTGAAACTACTACTTAATCTAGCTTTTAGGAACTTGGACTAATGATTAAGATATTAACATTGCCTTACAGAGGTGACAAAAGCAATCATACAGTGCATAAAAGTAACATCCCAATGACATTTTCCCAAAATTTACATTTAACTAGAATTAACTATTAGAACTATATTAATTTGTCTTAACAGCATGGAAGATTATAACATGATCAATCAGATGATGAACTGGATAGAATTAATCACATTCATTAATACACATTATTATGCAGTAGGGAATAAGTCTACTTACACTCCCTATTGATTATATGTTTTTTAAATTTTCAATTAATACTAATTCTGTCTGCACGGCCTTTAAAGAGTTGACAAGCAGCAAATGCAGATACATAATAAAAAGTTTCGTAACAGAGACAAAGAAAGTATGTTTAGAGTTGAAACATTATAAAAATTCCAAATACTTGATTAGATACTCACTTTGGAAATACTGTCCATGTCTCCTGAGCCTTAAATTAAAACAAACAATTCTTCAGTTAGCTTTGAGCTGAAGTTAATATAAGAATTTTTTTCATAGTAAATATATAGTGTAGCAGCATAATTTTAAAACATAACCAGCCATGAATCATCTCACTTCCTTCCCAATGTCTCTCTTAGTAAGAGTTTACAGTCAGTATTGAACTGTGTTAGTCCTTTGTCTGTGTACACACCTGGTGCAAAAAGTAAGAACAGAATGAAGGGCACAATTCTGATCTTTTTCAGGTATTTGGATGGCATCCTTTCAGGATAAGACAGCCCAGCACAACTCAAGAAACTGTATGTCCAACCTCCCTGTCCCATCAGCAATGACAGGGTATAGGTAAGGCTATTAAATCAGGGTATATGCACCTATGGGAAATGCTGCTTCAGTCTGAGAAAAAAGAACCTCAAAATCATGGCTAACTAGTTAAAGTTAATATTCCCGGGGAAAAAAAAAAAGATCACTATTATCACTAAGGTCAGCTGGTAGGCTTTCATCAATGCCTTTGCTCCCACAAGCAGAAGCCTACTGCTGAAATTGGCTGAAAGGACATCAGCTTTTGATGCATTATAAATACTGATGATAAATACTGATCTTTCAGAAGAACGCAGATGATCCTGGGGACCAGAGTAATAGAAATCAAATAAAATTAAACATAATGAGTGCAAGACTACTGAAAAGAATTTTTTTCACATGCCGTAGCTCTCACTTGGGTTAAGCCAAGAATAAAGGAAATATAACTTTAGGATAGATGTATCAAGAAAAGCATCTTTAGCAGCAACAGGCAGTAAACAATTCTGGTCACACATTTTCAGGAAAGACAAATTCTAGAAGAGTACTGAATGCAAAATGAGAAGAGTATCAGAGAAAAACAATCGAGAAAATGGAGTTGTGGGACGAGACTGAAATAGCTTACTATACTTAGCCAGGCAAACTAAGGCTGAGAAGGGATACGATTTCTCTCTATAAATACATCAAATACATAAATGTTATAAAGAGTCATTTTGCCATGGCCCAAAGCCTAAATTTTGGTGGAAATCAGGAAAAGATTTCTTTCTAACCATCAGAGCTATGAACAGATATCCAATAGAAGGGTTGTGATCAAAGAAGTCTGAGAAGCTCATGATGGACCTCGACTGATTTATCCATCTGGCTATGAGACACAGCTGCCAAGTGCAGCATGGAAATGAATGCAGCAGGTCTCTACCAGCTCTCCTCTCCTAAAAGAACCCAGGTTCCAATTCAGAGATGAAGCTACCCCTAGAAAGCAGTCATCATTAATTTCACTAAGCATGTCATCATTTTCACTAGAGAAAATAACTAACCAAACGCGAAGTACACATAGAATCCTTCCACAACTGTTTCAATTTTATCTTTGCTAAGAAATAATTCTCAGGCTATAAGAAGTGACAGAAAAAGATGTTGTTACCTTTTGCACAGTTTTTCTTTTATTTTAATGTAATGTGCATCATTATTAATTAAAGCAACAATCCATTTTAGGATTGTAATATGTAAAGAAAGGCTGTAAAATCACAAGGTGTCCTTATGCAAAGTAATCTAGGAATTTCAGGGACATGCTTTCCTAGAAAAAAAGGTAATTCTATTAGGACACAGATGCCTACTGCTGAATTTTAATCGTTCAGAACATGTCTTCTAAATAAGGTTTGATGGCTTAGGTTGTTTTCTCATCTTGTCATTCCCTCATTCAGTTTCTCCCTTCTTTTTACCTGTTTAGTATATGTATAAACTACACAGTGTAGCATACCAGTACCGTGGTAGTACAGACTTCAGTCGTACAGAGTTCAGGTTGGTCCATGCCTGTGCTGGAAGGTGCCAGAGCTTTTCTCTGGGGAGAGAAGCAAGGGGAACACTGGCAGCTTGGCTTCTGCCTGCCTGCCTCACCTGTAAGCTCGCTTGGGTTTCTCCCTGTAAAGCACAACGCTGCTCAGCAGGGTGTTGCTGGTGACCCTTGTGGACATCGGGACAGCTCCCAGATGTAGAAGAGAACCTTGCTGGTGGACAGGGAGAGTAGAAGAAGAAAGAGATTCGAAGTGTCTGCAGTGTGAGGTTCCCCCAAGTTCCTACCTCTGTGACCAACACCCCTTGGTGCAGACAGAAGTGAAAAGCACAACACAAGAACCGTACTCAGAGCTACCAGCCTGGTGTTGCAGTATGAGCAGAAATAAAGCCAAGGTATTTATTTACCTTGTGGGCATGGAAGAGGAAGGTATAAATGCAATTTATTTAGCTGCGGCTCGTTTCTTAAATCCCTCTGAAGTGTGTATCATCCTCCCAGCAAAGAGCAAAGAGCTGCTAGGATAGTCAGGAGATAAAGCAGTCTGTGTTCGCAGAGTTGTGCAAGGCTTCTCCCCTAAATACGAGTCCTTCAGAAACCACAGTGTCAAAAGTCAAACAGCACTCTCTTCTTCCTTCCTCTGCATGCCCTGAGTAGAAGTCATGATCTTTTGGGTGCATTAAAATTAGCACCTGGCTGCTAACAGGGACAGAGTAACAGTACTTATACTTGACAGACGTATGGCTAATTATAGAACTAACAAGGGTACAAAAATGTTTCTATAAAAACAGTTTAACACATACATCAATATATGTAATAACTTAGTTCCAGGTAATTGATAAGAATGTGCACCAGCATGTCACAACGAGACCTTCCCAAGATTTTGGAACAGGAAGAGAGGTCAATAAAAATGGATCTCAGACCTTCACCTCTGCATTACTGTGACAGTATGCTTTTAGAGTGATTTTCATCAACTGCATTAAAACTATACTCTCTTACAGAAATAAAATACAGTATTTTTCTTCTAAAGGTGCATTATGTATGCCAACTCATACACTTTAAAAGTATCTTAATACTTCTTGATGTATATATAGCTTTTTCATTTTTTAAAAGATTTTTACATACAGTCTTCCACACAACTCAGAGATCTACTCATAGAAAATGGCACTAGTCATTGAAAATTCACAATGTTTGTAATATTTACTATCATTACCTAATGATCCATTCATATGATGTGAATCCATTCCACCCAGTCCACTCATAGGTCCATCTGACCCTGGCCCCATTGGAAACTACAAAAGGATCAGACATTAAAAACTGGTATTACTGTACAATTTTTTGTTGATAATCTAATAATAATTAAAAAATTCCTCAGGAGAAAGGGAAAAAAAAAGGAAAAATGCACAGTCCCAGCTTTGAATGTGACAAATCTAGTGAAACCTTTCATGTGAAGACTGCAAAAACATCGTTGCTTTTGTTCACTTTTTCCAATGCTACCTTCATGATTTTTGGAGACTCCCACCTCTGAAGGCTGGCATACACTTTAGGAATAATTTATTACTTACTTCAACACCTTGTGTATGACTTTCAACCCTGCTAGTGCTGTCCTAGTTCTACTCGCACTGAAGTTACAGGGAATTTTACGAGTCTCTTCAATGAGAAAGTGACTAATTAACAGCTTTCAAACCTCAGCCTATCCGTACTCGTTGTTACCTTCACAGCATGAGAAGTTTCTGTCCAATTATTTCAAATATTAACCTTAAATTCAGTTCTTCAAAAACTTGAAGCCATTAGCTTTATAAAAAGAATTCTAAAATTCACTGCATAATAATTCAGCAGTCTAAATATCTGCATTTTTAAGTTCTACGGGCCTTTTTTTCAAAAGGCCCATAATATGGGTAGTCATTAAATGAAATATGGTTGCAATCAGAGAAATACAATAAAACTGAAGGCACAGAGAAAGATCAAAGAAGAAACAAGTTCCACCCGAGAATCCAGATTTTTGTCGGTTCTAGAACTGCTGGAATTTCAGCTAAAATGGTCATGAGTTAACTAGTTCATTAGGCAAATACTGAACTGTTATCAATAGGTTTCATTCTTAACATCCCATTTAGATAAACAGGGAAATCTGTTTCTTCTTAGAGGTACTAATTTTAGCCTTTTTTACAGAATGGCAGGGCAACATAATACTGGGTCACTTTCAGCAATTTTATCCTCTCTTTTCAGCAGTAGATACTTTTTCATAACAAAAGTCTGAATCCTAAAGAAACTAATGCTTAGTGGCAGCTCCTTGGATGATGTCCTGTCACACAGACATCTATTGCACCGCAGTGTTACAAACTAAGTCATCCCCAAAACTTGACATGCACAAGCTTCTAAGGCTTTTTCCATGTAGAAAAATCTGTCCCAAACATTATTTGGCATGTATTGGCATGACTGATTTGGGAAACATTAGAAAGTACATGATGGGGGGAAGCAACTGAAGCACCACCCATAAAAATGGAAAACTTAGTATTAATGATGTGATGGAAACGTAGTGTTTGGATTAAAAAGGCTGTATAATTCAAAGAAGTATATAACTAGATTCATATTTACATTAGGTCTGTTGGGTCCAGGTGGTACTGCATTCATTAAAGTGTACATGTTGTCTCCAGAGTTGGTTGAATCTGTAATAAGAGATTATTTTAAGTGCTAATATATACCTTTCAATAAAACTACTCACCTAATACATTTCCTGTCATTTTGTTCATATTATTTCTGTGCCTCAATCACTGATACACAGTGGCAATATAATGGAAGATTTCATCCCCTGTCTATCTATTGCTACCACACAACAGAGCTATGAAAAGAAATAATTGCAATGGGCCTTAAGTGACTACTTCTAGACTCTAGTTTTATGCATGACTGTTAAAAGGTTTATAAATCACCAAGTATCTGTAACTGTTTAATTCCATAAACCCTTTTTCCTGGAGTTCCAAATTACTTCACTCATCTTCAATATTCTCTATAAAAAAGGAGTTTCTTTCTTATCAGTACTTTCTGTAAATTGTTTTCCATCTGTAATAAATGATAAATAGCTTCTCATTATACAGACTGCAAGCTAGTATAGTGAATGAAAATTTTTTATTTTCATTTATGTCAGTCTTTGATTTTGGATATATCTACCTATTGAGTGCAACATTGTGCAAAGTTCCTTGCTCTAAGGACACCTTTAACTGATGTATCTTCATGGTACAGCACAGTGCAATGCTTCAAAAAAACCCTGAGTCCAAAACCCACCAGAACACCCTCGCACAGCACGGTGCCTAAGCCAGTAAGTTCTGCCAAGAGTTTCACCTGGCCTTTCTGGACATCAATCCAGCTACATTGCACCTCACCCCTTTCCTCCAGTCAATGCACATGAACTTTCAGGTGGAGCACCTCCAGAATCAAAATGCAAGATTTAACTAACAAGACACATAGAAGACAACCCATATAATTCTTCTGGTTCAACTTAAGAAAACTATCCCCAAGAACCATCAGCAGATACAAATTGCTCATTCTGATCTCCAACTTTTCCCCGCTGCTAACACACGCAAAGTCTTAACACCCTTCATCAACATTTGTAAGAAACAGAAGGCAGAAAACACAGCATATAGCAGACAAATCAGGCAAAAACCTCTCCCAAGGGAACCCGACAAGATGTAGGCCATGTAATGAAAAAGTTTACTGAGAGGAGAATGACCTAAGGAAAGTCTAAATACATCCTTAAGGAGACAGCATGCTTTAAAAATGTATCGTCAGCTCTGGAAAATGAGTACCTCTTATAATATCTGGTAAAAGAATATACAATAGCTTAGTGTTCTGTACCTAGCTCCTCCAAAAGACCATTCCACCTCTTTGAACTAGAGTACTGAGATTAACAACACATGCAAAAACCACGGCTGAGCTGTAGTTCCTTTTCCAAGACAAGGTAATGAGGGACTTTTAAGTCAGAAGTAGTGAAAGCAAGAAAGCTGAGACCACACTGAACTGTGTTGGAACTAGGAGTGTGGCCTGACCTCCTGCAAGACTGTATTTGTAAATACACTAGGCACTTAAAATTGAGGTCTTTCTCTATTCCTTCATCTTTCTGAGACAGTTTTATAAGTATTAATTAACCTTCGTGAGTAAATAATTCCATAATATGCAGAGCACTATGTACCACCACAACACTAAAATATGCTGTTTAAAGAGGGGGAACAGACAGTTTGTAACCTAAAGTTATCAACATAAAATTAGCACATAAAGAGTTATTTTTAACATTCAATGAGGTAGGCAACAAGTTCCTCAACCAACAGGTCCTCCTGCAACACACATCCCTGGCTCTCCTCATGTTCTGCTCCCTCATGTGAAAATACATACAGGCTAGTTGGGCCACGGGAATCCTCGGAGCTGGTTTGTCTCAGAGGCAAGTAAATACCTTTGCAAAATTCTCAGGTGGCCAATTTCTAAGTGTTTTCATACTTTGGAAAACAGAGCCTCAAAACATCTTTGAGTCTCTAACTGGAAATGGGAACAACTGTCTGCAGCAGCTTTCTTTGAGTTGCACACAGACAGCCTAATACATGCAATAACTGCAGTGCTGACTACTTTTAAAAGGGCAGGCTGTCCATAAGTTTGTTTTATATTAAGAGAGATTCTAACTTTTAAATGCCAGCTTGTACTAATTATCTTTTTCACTAATGATATGAACAAGGAAGTCCTACACTTTATCTTAGTTGCATTTTTATTAAAGTTCTGGAATTGTATTTAACGCAAATATTATATGGGTGCAAGAAGTTTTTGTGGCCAGTTAGGAAACTTCCCTACCCACTTGGGCGGTAAAGGACAGCAAGAACATGTAGGACATATGGACTGAGAACAGTGTAACATCACTGAGGTGAACAGGTCCCTCTTACCTGGTGAAAGGGAGTTACAAAGGCACATACTGGCCAAAAGGAGTAGCTACTGAATACTGGGTTACACAAGTTGTAATTAGTTTCATTTTAGCAGATTTCTGATCATGTCGATGGGGGAGGACAGCGTCCTCCACATCCTGCAGTTCCATTTACGTATCAGAATCTTTGCGGAGTATCGATGGAGGGAAATACTTACTTCTAGTAGACCATCTTTAAGCCTTGAGAAGCTAGCTAGCCATCCCAAATCCTCCCATCCTCCTCTTTGTTTCCTCAAACCTTAGTAGGAATGTGGCCAATCTTATGCATGGCCAAAATCTCCATGTGGTATGAGCTGCAAGATACAGATCATGCTACCTGGTGAAACAATGGGTCAGTCGAAGTTCTGAGAACAGATCACTGGTAGGACATGACGATGACTCCTTTGGGGCCTCACTCCTCTAGTGCAAGCCAGAGAAGAGCAACCTGTCCAGCACGATCCTGCTGTCAGTCAGATGACAGTCGTGGAATGCAGCACATTGCTGAAGAGCCACATGCTGGTCAGGTCCATCTCACAGGATAGATACTACAGGGGAAGTTTCACCAGATTCAGAAATCTCCCCATTTCCAAACTGGTGGAATTTTCCCAAAGAACATTAGCAAAATCGAATAAAGACTGTGTCTTCTTTTGTTTATAACTTGCTGCTGCTGAAATTGTGCAAGAAACTATGGGCTCAAAAGCCAGAGAAATTAATTGATACAGTGCCTTTTATCTCTACAACATAGTAGCGAAAGAATGAGAGTGAAAGCATAGGATAAAAACTGATACGGAAAATGTAAAACCAATAATTTATCATTATCTAACTCTTTATGAAAATCAGAGTCTGAAAATTAATGTATGTACTTCCTAAAATCCCTTATAATTATCTTTTATTATTTCTGAGTATGTTTCAATACCTGCAGGACTAGGCATGATAGGTGTTCCTGGTGGCCCTCCACCTCCCGGAGGACCCTAGAGAGAGGAGAAAATGTCAGTTAGCATGAAAGGAAAAAATACCACAGTAAAAAATGAACACAGTACAAATGAAACAAAAACGTATTGTGAACGTCATGAGTTGCTCTGGTAAAAACACGCACATTTACTGATAACCTAGTGAAACAGCTCACCAGATTAAGAGAAGATAACTGGCCAGCAAGCTCTGGCACAGACTTCTGATGTACGCAGGTATGCAGATCCAAGAATATCCATTAGTTTATAACTCTGTGCCATGCTGTGAGTCAGACAAGAGAAACACTTGGAGCCGCACCTAAGACAATCATATTTAATTCCCTCAACCTACTTTTATTACCACTGTTTTTTCAGCTAGCATTTCTGTTTTGTTTGTTAAGCACAAAACAAGAGGGTGTCCTATGGGGACAGAAGGGCCTAATCACCTTAAGAAAGCTTTCTTATCTAGGCAGGCTTCGTATCTTGATGCGACAGGCATCTTCATTCTGTCTGTATAACATCCTACACTTTTTAAACATAACATCTGTATACATAGTTTCTTCTCAAACTAATGACAAGTGGATTGAAAAGTCAGGACAACGCTAGGTACAGTCATATCACTTGCCTAGACTGCTAAATCAAAGATAAAAAACAAAAAAAGCATCAAGGAACATATATTTTCTTAGATTCAGGTATTTCTATGTGGCAGATCTGATCATGACTAAGAACTGTACACAGACTGCTCTGTCGTTAAAAAAGTTTTTCAAGGTTCTTTAAAAATTTCTCCAAGAATTTTATTCTAAACATCCAAATTGTTTAGTAAAAACAGAATTGTAACTTCTTGCTTCCTGTGTTTGCAGATTCACTCATATTTTTAAAAGTAATGCAAAAAACTATCAACTTCAAGTTTGGTAAAAATGTCTGTTCAATAAAAGTAAATAAATATTGACTTTCTATAATAAAAAATACACAGATTGCTAACAACAGATGACTATTTTCATTACCATATGACTCTTACTATATTTTAATATATTTTTTAGTATTTTAAAATGGCAGATATACTGTTGCAGATATACTGTTCCAGACAGGAACATTTTTTCAGTGGCACTGAACAGAAAGATTTGTCTGTGTCTGCTTACAAGGACATTGGTGAGATTTGCTATAATTCACTTAGATATTTTGGAAGGAGGCAGAGAAGTCTTGGATTTAAAACAACAGACACTCTCTCAATGGCTTACTAAAATTACATTTCTTACAAAACAATTAGCAATAATATACTAGCAAACACTGTTTTCAGAGAATCAAACTCAGTAACGTATCAGCTTTCTGACAGCTCCTCTGCAGGTTTGTAGAAGCAAAATAATTGCAGGGGGGAAGCATCTCTGTCTGCCAGCCAGCGATCAATTCCCCATTTATTGTAGATGAAACTGAAACCTTTTACCCAGAAGCATCAGCACATCCCTGCAGTCAGTCAACATCTATATACCTCTATGCCCTTATACGTAACCCCATCTACCAGTTCTTTATCTTGTGCTTCTCCTTGCTCGTCAACTAAGCAAGATCACTGAGTATCTCTTATAGAGCGTGCTAGAACAAAGGCTTGCTATACCATCAAACCCACAGATCAGCTTATAAAAATCAAGGCATAATCACAACTTCATTTCATACTGCCAGCAGCCACATAGCTTTTTTACCCTCCCAAATTACAACTGAATCAGCAATGAATGTGTTAAGATCAGGCTTGCCAAAACTGTCTGAAAAGCCTATTCAGCCCTCAGCAATGCAAAATTCCACCACTGCTGCGGCAGAGCTACAGACTCCAAATTGAAAGGGACCTTTGGATCACAAATATGATGCTCTAGGCGTCACAGGCTATGACTTTTTATCCATGTACTTGGGCACTATGCTCACTAACTTCATTTTTTTAGGTGTATATATATATTTTTAGCATCACATACAGAGGTGTAAAAACCACAAACTAGTCATTTATGAGAAAAGTTACTTATCTTCACTACTAACTTTTGCATCTGATTTTAAATTTGCATTTACTCTCATTGTTTGTATATTTTCTTCTCTCAGAAAGCCTCTTGGTAGTAGCTGTTTTCACTCTGAGAATATATTAATGTGTAATGGAATTATTTCTCAAAAACTGTCTGATAAACTAAGCAGATTAAGCTCTCAAAGCACGTAGTTCCAGATCACAAATCCCGCGGCTAAAAAGCTGTTTTAAGAGATCCCTAGCCCACACCTTGTCCCCAAATGCTTGTTCTCGTGGAAGCTACTGCCCCTCGGTTTTGCTTATTTAGCTGTTCATATGGTTGGAGTCTGTGCATTCCTTTTCCAAAATGTGGCGGGCCTTTCTGAAGCAAGACTATTCTCTCAGCACCAGAGAAGACATGCACCATGCAAATATCTATGCTGGCAGAAGAAGATCTCAACCCTTGGTCCACCTCAGCTGCTTCACCACTGCCTTCTGCTAGCGGCTGCCTCAGGTCTGCATGGAGCTCCCTCTGTGAGTGTCCCTCGACCTATTTTGGGTCAACTGAAGTGCTTCAGCAAGGACCTAGGTCTTGAAATGCTGCAGTCAACTTCAGTTGTTTTGGACAAAGAGGGTCAGTCATCCAAGGAACTCCGGCAGCACACCTGAAGGAGCGGTAACCTTCAGCAGAAGAGTGGGGACAAGGAACTAGGTAGCAACCTTTCCCACCAGCACAGCTGAAGTTCACAGAGCACATCTGAGCAGAGGCTCAGGCATTTCCTTCAATACTTCAATCTTCCATGTGTCTCTTTCTTGCATCTTTGCATGTCTTTTGATTTCCCATCAATGTTGCCAGTTAGATGCAACATTCCAGCATCAGTCTCATCACTGTCACTGAAAGAGGTAAAATCAGCTCTTTACTCTTCCTCCTCCTCTATCTATACACTGAAATACGGTGATGCCCTCTTCTGTCCAAGGCACCTGTCCCGGCTGAGCTTTGGCTTGATGCGAGTACACCACAGAGTCCGATACTAAAACTTGCATTTCACTTACGTTTGCTTCCTTAAAACAATTTTCTACAGTGTCTCCTTTTCCACTTTCTTCATATTTTTAAAAAATGAGCATATAAAGTCAAATTTTTTTTTAAAAAATCTTCAAAATCTGCAATAATAACTTATCACTAATGTCTGTGGCAAAACCAATAAAAACTCTTCCCAACTGAGAGAAATTTATGAAGTCCTGCATTAAAAAAACGGTTTGGAAACCAGCAGATTTGGGCTGTTTCCACTAAACATGTGGCAAAATGAGTACTACAGTTATGGACACTTACGAGAATTATAACCTTTTTCACAGCTAATTGTCTAAATAAAGGAGAAAAGAAATTGCTTTTGTCCAAACAAAAAACAAGCTTGTACTTGCACTCATCCTTCAGCTTTAGCTCTGCAGGATCATCTCTCTCACAAAGACTGAAAGTAGGAGAAACCTATAAGCAGCACAATCAGATGAAAAAACACTGGTATATTGTCCTCATGGTGAAGGACCTGCTATTTCCACATTCTGAAACAGCTTCAGGCTTTATGCTGGCTAAAGCCAACATTCTGCAACTGTCTAATCTCCATGTGATAAAACATGAAATATCAAAAGAGAGGTCTACTAAAACCTGACTGAGCAACAGACATTTGGAATCCTCTCTCTATATACACACACAGACTTATATTATATTATATTATATTATATTATATTATATTATATTACGCACACATATTATATGTGTCTGTGTGTGTATATATATATGAAAACCTATATATATAGTCCTGTATAGTCCTATAATCCTATATATATATACATACATATATAAAATTCTCCCTCGTTACCCTTTGACACCAGTACTAAGCATGTGATAAAAACAGAGTAAACAATATGCCTTAGAAGAGCACATCAGAAGTACAAATAATCCAAGCGCAACAGTTACAACAACAATCAAGAGCCTAAAAGGATAAACAAAGTTAATCTCCTGGGATAGAGACAAAAAACAGCAGTGTATACTCCAACAAAAAACATTCTGTTGATAGGTAAATTGTACTTGTTAAATTCCCCAGAGAGGGTTAGCATTTTGTGTTCTTTGGAATGACAGCTCAATGCTGGGCCTATTATAAAGCTTTAACTATTTCATTCTAAAGTACAGACTAAGAAAAAACAATGATACCAACTAATCCATAATAAATTAAGACAATGTCTGTGAAATGAAGACATAACAGACCATGGAGAAAAAAAATATCAAGCCTTCAGAAGGTAATTATAAGAATAAAAATTTCCCTTAAAATACCAGCTGTAAGGACCCTGTTGCACATCTTTGGGGAGATAAAAGCTTGTTTTAATTCTTCAAATTCTTTTCTTTCTGAAGAAGTTGAGACTCATGCACAATATTGTGTCACCGAGAAAGCTGGGGGGTTTTGTCCTTTATTACTGAAGACAGTCTATTGTGTTGGTTATATAAGTGTTTGCTGAAATAAAACAGGACTCAGGGCAATTTTGACCAGACTGATAACGATTCTAGTAATGAATATCAACATATGCACCATAGATAGCAGGAGAAAACCTAAGTGCAGATCAGATGTTCAGTTCTCAACCAATACACAAGGGTTCTTCACATCTGGACAGCTATTTCTTTGGCTAAACAAAATGTAACATCTTTTCTAATAAGCAAACACACACAAATGTACTTACTACATAGTTCCCAGGAGATGCTGAAGAATAAGGGATCTGTAATAGCAACAGAAACAAACCAGTAATTTCTTCTGCAGTGAGATGGAGTCCATACACATGTTTATGCACAGCCATACGTTAACACTTGTTTAATTAATTTCAAAGGCACAGTTAAGAATTATGGAAAAATGCTATTGTTGTCAAAACAAACACCTCTTCTTTTCAACAACTTGTCATTTCAAGTATGTTCAAGTCCAACACTAGCAATATAGACACAAACAAAATTTAATACCCAATATTTCAAATACAAATATTTCCACTTAAGATTACTGTGCCCTGGTAGCCACTCTAATGAATTTAATATGAGTAACATAATTCACACATTTAAATGTCTGCAGGCCGAGGTCTGGTATCTGCTCTCCGTTGTTTCATAATAAGTGAGGTGTGCATGAACAGCCAACATCACTTTTTTTAAGATGCCAAGTTATAAGGTCTAGTACCAATCCAGTTCTTGCATCTACCACAAGAGCCTCCTTATTCTTATTGCGGGAGCCACAAGACGGTCTGTAAAGATCTGCAGTTTACAGTAAAAGGTTAAGCTGTAAGACTATTAAGGTATCAAGCTTTATAAGGTTTATAAGCTTAAGCAGCCCATACTTGCATTTAAGTCAACAGGACTTCAGAGTCATCCCAAGCATGGACTGAATTTCTATGGTCTTGTATATACTTAAATCTTTACTAAAATCTCGACCGTAAAAGGAAAAGCAACTCTCTTGTATCTTTCACCCTAGAAGATACTTGTTGTATTTCTTTGCATTATTCTTTTTTTTTTTTTTAGAAGGACAGTGTTCCAGTTTCATTTCAAATTCAGTTGTGGTATTTGTTGCAGAGGATATCTGGAGCAATCCAGTTGCCTGTGAATAATCCAGTTTTCTTTTTTATGACAGCCTTTGGAATTATTCTCTCCAAAGCAGCACGGACCAATGCTATTATAGGAGAACTGGTTAAGAATTAAGTAACTGTACTGACAAAATACAAAATTATTTTGTAGCATAAGCATCTTACATGACTGCAGACAACTTGTCAGCCAGCTCCTTTTTATAAATACATCTATTACTGGACTTCTCAATTAATTTCACAGAATGACAGTATTTCAACTATCAGTTAAAAAATCTCCTAACATCCATTTTAGTTGAGTACATGCAAAAGAAAACTGAGGAAGACTTTCAGCTATTTTGTCCCCCCAGCTGTCATTAGAATCAAAAAATCAAAACTGAGAACAACAGGAAGAACCAGGCTAGTCTGTTAAGCCAGACCCATCTTACCCAAATGCAAGTGCTAAAAAGGGACACATTTTTATACTAATGATGTATGATCACTGAATGAAAATGAGAACTTTACCTTTGTGTTTTCTGAAGAAATACCAGACACTGTTGTTCATGTGGGATGCCTCACTGACCTCCTCCTCCTTCAAGCTGCTATTAGACTCCCTCACTTTTTAGTTGTTGCAATGAAATTCAATAACGTGCACTGCTTTTTACAAAAAGCATACAGAAATGGCTGATGTCTTGCAAGCAGTTGTGCTATGATTCCACATTCCCTAGTTAAGAGCAGCAAATGTGCTTTTGTTATGTAAAATATGTGAGCACACATTAAGCTGTATCTTAACAAGCTGTAATTTCTGTAAAGCTTGCTGGCCAGATAGTGTTGAACTAACTCATCTTACTTGCACTAAAGGAAGTTAAAACATTATTTTAAATATACGCTAGGATAACCTTTGGGTCATGGAAGTGCTGTAACCGATGTAAGGATGCAGAGCTGTTGTGTGATTATGAACAGAGCTGGACATCTGCAGGTCTCTGTTCAGATGTGCTCCTCACTGTACCTGCTCTGCATTAGGGTTATGAGGCAAAAACATAAAGCATGCAGTATTCTATTTGTTCAATGAGGTAGAATTTTTTCCCTGGTGTACTGATGGGAAATATTTCCCTTAATATAAGATAATGTCTAGTATTTTTTAAACATTTACTTACGGAATTGGCATTGGTTGGGTTTGGCCATGGTCTACCACCCCCAGGACCCCTGTAACAGAAGATGAAAGATGAGACACAGAACAATCCCTGTCTTCTGACCAGCTCTGAGGAAGCAAATCAAAATAATCTGTTTCCAGAGTAAGGAAGGAGATGGTGCTTTTGTCAAATTAAAGTGTGTCTATAAACCATAACTACACCAAGTCATATTCCTATAGCGAAACAGTCATCGTTGCACCACCATTGTCATTTAAGCAGTCTATCAGTTGATTAAAGATGATTTATTTGTTATTGCAACCCTACCACTCACATCTAAGACACTTCAGTTCCGGACTGACTTTGGTACTTCTATGCTCCTCAGGACAGGCCAGGCCAGATGGCACTGTGAGGAGTCTTTCCCTAGGAGCTACATGGCCAGAGGCTACAGTGGGGACCACACAGTTTTGCACTGCTCCCAAACACTTGCAAATTTTGGAAGTGACAGATATTCTCCTTTTATATTTTCCATGGATCAATTTGAAAGACATTGCAGATTTGTGTCTCTTTAAGTGGTCTCATGTTGAGGGAGAATTTAACTCTGTGTTACATAGATGCAATACTCTAAAGTGGCACAAAGTTTTGCAAAGCATAATAAAGAAGTTACCAAATTCTTCTAAGTTCTCATGAAGACTGTTTTTCCTTGTAGTCTGTCAACCTTTTTTAAAATATCTGGAGGAAGTATAACACATTCCACAAAAGTCTACTTACAGTACAGGCAAAGGCAGAAAGGTACTAAAATGTAAGTGTAATTTCAGTCATAGAAACAGTACTCTTGCTTACATAATTAAGTACCTTCCTGAAGAACTGAGGATGCATGCATTTATCGAGCATGGATCTAGAATACTGCAAGTATAGCAAGGTTTCATTAGTGATGCTAGTACCTTACACATATTTTGGGAAAGCCTATTTTTTACAAGCACAAGCCACAGAAAATACGTTGCTATAACCTATATCTGATAATAATAATAAATTTCACATATTAAAAATTGAAAACACGTCATTTTATACATACACTTTAAACGTATGTTTAGATATGAATCTAAAAACAGTTTGCTACTTGACCAAGGATACATTATCTCCACATAAGTCACGGAAACATGAAATTTATCACACAGCAGGCAAAACGGAAATCTCAGACTTTTTGGACATTCTCATTACACTTGGCCCAAATGGTGTACGTGTGATGAAGTGGCAACCCCCCGCCAGGAGGACCCAGAGCATTTCACAGAGAGGAGACCTGTCTGATAAAGCCAACACCGAGGAGACATCAGATGGGTACTAAAAGCAGAATGGAATAGGGAAAGGAAAAAAGGGAAAACCGCCCAGATAGAGCACATTTTTCTCACAACTCTTGCTGTTATTTTAAGTTTCTCACACTTAGCTGAGCTCAGAAAAATAGTTTGGTGGTTAGGCTTCGTCTTTTAACAGTCCTGAGGGAACTAAGCCATATGGGAGATAAAAGCTCCATGTTTACAGTCATAATTATTCCTGGGAGCATGAAGAACTTCTAGTTATTTATAAATAAGACAAAATCACTTTTTGAAGGCCTTGACAACAGAGAAGCAGAGCAGATGACAAAAATTTTGCATTTAAAATGGCGTTTTGGCCTCATTAGCTTTAGAAAAGCAACATTAGCCACCACAGCTTACCAGACATGGGAGAGTGATTTAAATACAGAGAAGAAAGCAGGCTTTATTAGCAAGTTCAGGAAGTTTTCTATTTTAAAGTCTTGCAAACCTAAAAGCTATTAAGTAGATATTTTGCCCAAGTGATTTAATATTGAATCTTATTTTTTTTTATTACATTCTTGATGAAACTAAAAAGAAATTAGCTCAAACAATCAATGGAAATAAATGAAAACTGACTTATTTCCACTGACATTATTTTTGGAAATCAGGAATGTAGGTAAGGCTCATTTCTGCCTTATTCATTGGGAGGAAGGGAGGCAAAGCAAGGAAAGGGACTGACAGTACTCAAGCTCCTCAGGTCAAATATTCAGCGATCTCTCCTCTGCTAATAATTACAAGGTGAAATACCAGGTGTTCTTTTTTCTTTCTTTCTTTCTTTTTTTTTTAAGTTGTCCTTTTTTCTATGTACCATACTTGGTATTTTGGATCTTCTTTTTCAGAGAAATCAGAACTTGTAACAACACTGGAAGTTTGCTTTCACCTCACAACCCTGCACTGTATGACACTGTGACACAAATCTATCTAGCTAAACACATCAAATGGCAATTAGCTGTGACAACACTGCAGATTACTCTGAACTACAGAGATATTAAAAAGCCAACTCCGATACAGGACTGGGTTAAGCCACAGCAACACGGAAATTTAGACAGGCCTTACCAGGAGACTGCAAAACTCACCTTTCAGCTAAACAGCTGTTGGAATTTGCAAATTTACTACTGGAAGCCATGGACAGCTCTAAGTATAGACTTAGAAAACACTGTAGCAGATTCTGCTGGAAAGCCATATGGTTTTCGTGGAGCCAAATGTTTTTATCTTATAAAACATACATTAAAAAAAAACCCTACCTGCAATTTTTTTCAATTCAGTGCAAGCAGTTTTTTGCCCTTTATTAAATGTTTATTTTGGAAGCATCAGCAAATCATAAAACATTGTTACGAATGTACCAATTCCAAAATAGAGTAATTTATGAAGTATCTATTGCTATGACTAGTTACTGCTGCATTTTATCCTTAAAGTTAGTCCTACAGCGTTGATTCTAGTACTTTAAAAAATAAAGTCTAAAATTTCAGCTTCCCAAGGGACAAATATATTCAATCAGGAAATGAAACATCTAGACACAAGTCTGTGAATTGAAGTTCAAAAACAAAATCACATTTCTTTTCAGGTATGACTGAGATATTCTTCGTGCTCGAGACAGCACGGCAGGACACAGGGGCCATTCAAAAATGCCAGTGAAATGTAAAACCTCTCCCTGAAATTTGCCATTTTGTTCCAAAGAGGGCATTCTTCCAGAAAGAAATAAAATCTTACTAAAACAGGCTACACCATGTTTCAACTTAAAATCTTATAGATAACATAAAGTTCTTTTGTGGAAGAACATAGGATATGTATCAGCTGTTTCAAACAGTAATTGGATAGGCATTAGTTACGACAGAGTAAGTAATTATTTAGCAGTACTACATTTGTGGAGCATAGGCTCCCGGACTGAAATATGGTCTATGAGCTCTCAAGCTGGTTGTTGCTGTTTTTGACAACGAAGAACACTTTTTCATGAAGAAAAGAGTAAAATTCTATTTGGCAGATATTCTGCTCTTAACCAAACAGCTTCCTTTCCTGTCTTCAAGCAGAAAAAGCCGGATTTTATATGGCAACTCTTTTTGTAGAGTACACTTTTTAAAATTTTAACATTGACAAAAATCCCCAAACATCAAATATAACACTGAAAAATTTTCTTGCCAGAAAAAGATATGGCTATGTAAAGACAAATGTACTTTACCATCAGGCAATAGCCTTATGTAGATTTATCCTGTTTCCTAGAAATATAAGTACACTAAATGTCTTACACTGTTACTTCTGAGCACTGTGCATTAGAAAAATTGTAAGGGATAATACAAAGAACACATTTAATACAGCTGGGACCATCTATTGCCATTGCCCACAGCTTATCCTTGGATGCTCTCTGATTGATCCTTAATGGTGGAATTGACCAGGCAATGAGTCTTCACTAGGAATTCGGTGTAAGGACAACTTTGACAGCAGTAACTTCACAGTAAGAAAAAAACCTGCTGTCCTAGAAATACAGTTAAAAGAAACCCAGACCACAGTAACCCCTTCATTTTCCTTTTCATCAGTGTAAGTCACTCCCTTTGACAAGAGGAAAAAAGAATACTCAGTTTAAGAGTAAAAAAATTATTCATCTAGTCAGGCATGCAATGATGGAGCTCCTTACAACGGTCTGTGATTCAGCATGTAACACAGGTCAGGATACGCTACAGCATAATATTCCAGTACTAGCGCTTTGGCCTCTCTTGTGCCTTTACAGTGCATTGTAATAAGCAAAGGGACAGTATGAAGTCTTCTTCAAAACCAAGAAAGAGTATTCTGTTCCCACTTTCGGCTGAGCTGGAGTAAAGATAAGCTTGTAAGAAATGCAAAGGAGTGAAGTATATGCCTGGTAAGACATGGAGACAGCTATGGTTACCTACTTCATCATTATTGCTTCACATCATGTTCTTCTCAGAAGACCATATACTGTATCAAAGTTCATTAATTTTGCAAGTAAAGGACTCAAATTCATGGTGTCCCCTTCAAGAGGACATACAAGTTTGAAGGAAAGTGTACTTGCCACAACACTGAATTCAAAGAACATGATCTATATTTGTTTACTGGCTCAACACAAGATGAAATCTGCTTATTAAACGCTGTAATAGGGAAATGTTAATATTTCAATGCATCTTCTCTCTTTCTGGCAGACCAGGAATTCTTTTTGTCATCCAAGAACCTGTTCTCTACTTTTTCTTACATAAACGCTCATCTATGTGGACAAGTAGCCTCAAAATATGTTAGCTATCCTCAATTTTACTTTTACAACATTTTATTTTAGAAAATTAATTTTATTTTCTTGTAATTCATTCTCCTCCTGAGGACAATTACTGTAGTGTTTATCTTACACTCACACTGAATTTCAAATACCTGAATATTTTTTCTACATCAATTTTGTTTAAAAGAAGAAATGCCTACCCTTGGTAAGGTTCCTAGAATTATCTTGAGTCCAACATATGATGCCTATGATAGAGTAACACCCAACTTTAAATTTTATTTTGTTTGCTTCAAGAGTTCAAGGTATGTCTGAAAATCAGAAGAAGTTAAGGATATGGTGAATTAGATTTTTTTTTTAACACTATCATCTATCTCAGTACCTCTTTTACTTTTTCAGCTTGGCAACTCTTTACTTGAAATGAAAATTATCATCTCTCATTTTATGTTTCCTATAAAAATAAGAGTAAAAATGGGTATCTACAATATAATGATAACTAGTATATATAAATCTTCACTGCGTTTTCTGTGTCAATCTGCTGAAAACTCATTGTTCAAAGACAAAGATGTAAAAGGATTAAGAAAATAAGATGTTCTCTGCTTTGGGCTGTAAAATCAATCAAGTGTCTTGATAGCCGGATCACCACACAGCCTTCTATGAACACCCCAGGGTCTGCAAAATTACGTATGGTTATGTAAAAAAGGACTAACTTCAGTAGCGGTAGGGCCATGATACAAGAATGGCTTAACGATCTTTGGTCTGCGGTATGCTAAAAGTAACTATAGCAGCCTCTTTAAAATTTGTGAATCTCTGAAAGAGAGAAATCTAAATAATACAAGGAGCACCTAATTTTTATTTTTTTTTTTTCCCAGGGTTGCTAATCATGTAAGCAACTCCAAGCAAGCAAAAGATTTAATCTAAAGTGCAGAAGATTGCTCATGCTGGGCTACTTGCTATGCTAAAATCCTCAGCTTAAATCTGTTCTGGTCTATGAATTTTACATCTGAAATTTTTCTGCACACTTAGAAAGAGGTCGTCTACAGATATAAAAGGCATAATATACTTCCATGACTAAATCCATGCCTGAAATGTATCAGTATACCTTAACTGAACTCAGTCTATATCAACTTCTACCAAACTATAATCGAGTCCCAGAAGAACACAGAAACACTGAAAAGCTTACACACATATCTGTCATACTCTTCTAACAGTTTAGAGTTGAAATACATGTAGTTATGGAAATAAAAACAGCAACAGAGAGAGAATCATCTGTGCTTCTTCTTTCATATATGTCTGTTCTTTAGAAATAATTCTAGACAATTGTTTTATTTTGCTAAAATTAAATACTTCTTTATTTTGCAGAAAAGAACCATACTTGTACCATTTTTTACAAAATGTTTAATCAGCAAAGTAAAAACATAAATGAAAATAATGTCATTTAAAAAAAAATGCTTACAAGGATGTATTGGTGACTGTACTGACAAAATATTCCCAATATTTGACCTGTGAAAGAAACTGAGTATTTGTACAGACTTGTAGGGACAGCAAAGGCGCCTGTAAGAGATGCATGCAGAAGAAGGAAACTGCTGTGTGTTCACTTTTTTAAATTGCAGTTATCAGTCATCAAAGCATGTTATTTCTCAAAGCACATTCTCCTTGTCTTATGTATCCCAAATGTTACTTCTATAATGAAATAATGATTTTTCTAAATATTATAAGATTTTATTATTGTGCTTACATGTTCATTCCAGGCATCCCCGGGCCACCTAAAGCATTCAGTGGGGGTCTCATTGCACCTCCATAGTTCTGCAATGATAACCAAGGGTCAGACTACCACAAAACAAAAAAACAAAACCAAAGAGGAGGGGGAAAGAAAGGACAGCAGGTTAATGATATCCCCACATAACTGCTGACTGGATAGGCCAATGTAATTCATTCTTTCAGGACTTTCCATTGTTGACTTAAAAAAAGTAATATTGTTAACCCCAAGGAAAAAGAAATATAACCAATAGAAACAGATTAAGAATACTTCAAATGCCAGTTGTTTCAGGAGGAATTAATTACACATATAGAGGTCAACATCCAGCAAGGGGCAGGTTTTATAATATACTCAACTGTTATACCAAGGGACCTCATTCAAAATCAGAAACCTGGACTTAGATTCTAAGATTTCACATCATGGAACTTAAACAGAATTATTTTTTAATTAGATTTTGTTAGGATATCAATAAATGCTTGTGTAAAATTACACCATATGATTATCACTTTTATAACATACAGCTTAACATTTAACATTTCTCTTCTAATCAGTCAATTCTAGTAAGTCGATGGTAACTAATATGAAAAGTATTTAATATGATAATGAATGTTACAGTGATGTCAACAAACTGATTGCCCAATGCCTATAAAACCTGAGTTTATGCTCTGATACTATGACAAAAGTTTAACCATACTATTCACATGAAAAACTAAATTACACCTATTTTTATTTAGAGGAATGCAAGCAGAAATGTCTATCTCACCTTACAATCATAATGCACTCCGCGATCTGTGTTAATCCTGCTACGTTTTCCTGATATTTCAAAAGAATGGATAATAGCACATTCTTTAAAATGAACACCTGTGCATTTTGGAAGGAGGTGGGGACAAAGAAATTATGTATTTTGAAAAAAACAAGGTCACTGTTGCAGTCTGTTTTCCAATAATAGAACTAACAGACTCTATTTCATGTATAGTACACTAGAAACTGCGTAACTATACAGCTCAGGTTTATGGGTGTTCTCTGTATTGGTCTGATTCACAAAACCATGCAAACATGAAGTCATGAATACATGCGAGAAATCCAATAGTGATATTCAAAGTGTGGGTCTGGTGCTGTTATACTTGGACTGATATGACCTACCAGTTATCTCAAACTGACCTAGAACTGATCTGTAACTAGGAGAGGAGGTTCTGTTGCTGCAAACAAAACCCCCAAACTTAACAATTTTCTTAATTGTTAACAATCCTGAAAGTCTCTAATCGATAGCTGGATTGCAAGAACACAACCAGAGGCTGCAAACAGATGTCCTCTTCCAGACCCAGCAGTGCCATCTGAAGATATCATCCACACCTGCTGGTCGTCGATCACTACTCATCCCTGCCTTTTTGTGTGCAGCCAGTAGACCGACTGGTGCGCGTGCTCAGGCAAAAGCCAGCCAGATCAGCTCAAACCTCATGTTTAACCCAGGTTATCCTAGGTGATTTTGCCTGAGCAACTCCTCTGTCAGAACTGTAGGGCAGTTAACTGGTGAGTAGTCAAAGCAGCTGGGCACAGCAACATCCTCAGCTGGCACTCCTGGATCTGGAAGAGAACACAGTCTGACTGTAACAGAACAGCAGTTCTGTATCCATTTTATTTCATTATTCCATCTTGATGTGGAGGACTGAACCACGCTCCCTATTTGGTCTGGCTGGCATCTCCCCTATTTATTTTAATTCAGGAATCATTTGTGTGGAGAAGGGTTACAGATCTCTGTGGAATCCTGCAGGACTGGAAGAATCCTAATCAAATGTACTTCTAACTCTAATTACTGCTAATTCTAATCAAATGTACTCCATCCTAAAATAAAAGCACTTTCATTACGGCTACCAATATACACATTCCTTCGGCTGTAGCTCTGCTCTCTGCAGAAGTTAATGCCTCAACTTGTTCCTTACAGCTTTTTACTCAAAGCCACCACCAGCACAGTCTATCCAGCAGTTGAGTTGTTCATAGAAGCGCTCTCTAACGTCAGGTGGCCAAAGTGAGCGAGCTTAGCCACAATTTTTTTCTTAAATGTATCTTTTTGATTAGAAAGCATCAGGGAGCATGTGGGAGGCTCACCAGCAGATATGAGGGATGGGGAGAAGTAGTAGTCACAGATTGGAGGTAGTACCCCACTCATCCAGCACAACCTAATTCTTTGGAGCTTTTCACAGATTGAACCATTTACAACCATCCACTGCTTTTTGTTTCATGTTTTTTGGTTTGAAACAGTCTCAGATCATAAAATACAAAACTGAGGTAAATTTCTGTAAGTTTTCAAGCATATGCATGCTACACTGGACATAAGCATTTCTGTAATCAGCACACTGAGTGTTTTGCAAATAGACTGCCTGTGTAGCATGGTAGCAGGGCCTCCCACCACAAGCACACCTAAGTCAATTTTACAGCACTGTAGCAAGAGCATGTTAAAAGTAGGCGTGAAAGATTCATCAAATTTGGTTTTAGAACTGCGTTCTGTGAAGATCGTAGATGCCAGATACCAAGACAGATGATGATTCATTTATAGAAAAGATTGATTTGCAAACTTTAATTTTAGGTAGATTAGCTACATTTTTCCCCATTTTAAGAGGATGTTCAGCACAAGAAAGAAGAACCTTATAAAAACAGTGGATTTTAAGAGACAGCAAAAATGGAAAAATTATCCTTATAAAAACTGGCATGAGATTTGCCTGTTGTGTGACTAACGGTGCTGCATAAAGTATGGCAGCATTGCAAAGCTTCTCCTTCTACCTCCAAAAGGCAAGTGATAAATATACTTCAATGCTAGAGAAAAAATAACCAATATATTTAATAATGTTTTTTTGGTCACACAGCACAACTGGCTTCTACCAAGAAGACCCCAAATTGTAAAGACGGCTATGAAGAGATTTGAAAGGCAAAGCTATTTAATCATTTAAAATTTATTTGCTATTCCAAGCAACAAAGAAGTCACTAGAGACATTATCTGAAGTGGGGAAGTAAAAATACAAAGTGGGTACAACAAGCACACTGTGAAACAAAATACTGGGAAGACCAGTATGAAACACCACCACCTGAAGTCTCTCTCACTGAGAGCACTGACCAAATAACAGAATAATCTTTTGGATTCACATTTCAGGTATGCATCAGAATTAATTTGTTTTCTGCCTCAGTTTATTGTTGACATGTAATACAGACAAATATCCACCCATATTTTCACACTTTTGAAGAAAGAGCCTATGAACAATAATGATCGGGTAAGCACCTTGGCGAAGGCTGATTTTTGCAATCCAAGGTTGTTTCAGTCTTCAAAAACAGAGCTAGAGAGATGCTTGTGATTGACAAGGGGGAGAAATGGCAGCATGAACTTTGAATTTTACATTAAAATCTCTCTAGTGCTCACCAAAAATCTAGATGAATAGCGGATGAAAGAAAAACTTTACAGAATTTTAGGGGGTATTTTTGGTACAAAGAGTTTGCATAATTCAAAACTACAAATTCTTTCCTCCCAAACAGCATAATCAATTAGGTTGGGAGGATGAGGAAACACCTACTCAATCCTTCGTCTTCTTTACAAACGCCAGCCTTTGATTACAACATATACTGGCTGTAGTACAAATGTAACTTTTCTGAAATAAGCAAGTAAAAGGATTTCTCGTTTAATTTCAAATCTTAATTAAAATGACAGATGTTTCATTTTAGACTTTGTACAGCTGCAACTCAGAATGAAGTTTTGCAAAACAGAAAGTTTATTTTTAAATGGGATTAGAAGAACAAGTCTATGGAAAGTCAGGGTAACATAGCAGAAGTGCACGTCCACCAATAAAAACAGGTATCTATCTGTGGAAGGTACCTGTGGTCCTAACGGAACCATTCCTCTTGGAGGAGTCATTCTCTGCATTGGCCCACCCATGTTTGGATGCCCTGCAAATAAAATTCTGTAACTTAAAAAACTATGCAATACAAAAGCACCTTCTAAAACAACTTTAAAAAAACATTCCATTTTAATTAACAGGAAGCTTAAAAAGCTGCAGTAAGCTTTGAAACACAGAAAGAAAGACGTAAGTTTGAGAAGACAGTACTTTTCAATGGCCCAAATAATTGTTTCATTCAATTCACCTTGCTGTCGCGTTGGGTCCATCCCGCTAGGCAATAATGGCTGACTTCCTGGAACACCTCCGAGTGCCTGCAGGCACAGAAACCACAGGTTAAAAGCATACAACGCTTTGAAATTTATGTTAAAGACATAATGCAGTTATTTTGGTTTTAATTCCCGGATGTTTCTTCTGAGTCAAGAGTCATGTGGAAGGGTTAACTTTCCTAAACGCCCTAACTAAATGTGTTAAGTGCCTAACTAAACTAAAAGTCCAGAATGTCCTACAACCCTGACTACAGATTCACATGGACAAACTCCTGGACTTCTGCGGAATTATGTATAAATAATCTCAAAAATATACCTGCCTAGTTTGCTCCCCCCCCAATACTTCCTTCACGTCAGCTTACCTATTATTTAGCCTCCAAACACTGCATTTTTCTTGGGTACATGGGATTTTATCCAAACCTTCTAACTCTACAGTCCCCTTTTAACCATTATTTTAACATGTCCTTTCAGAGGTCAGGATGCGGACACCAATATTCTCCGAGAGAGCGCCGCAACTGAGCCAACCACACAGCATTCACAGAGTACAGTTAATTAGGGCTGTGATGTGGGGGACATTTTGTCTTCCACTCTGCCTTACTCCTGAAGGGCATCAATGACAAGACAAGCTTCTTGTTCATCTATGGGAGATAACAGTCACAAAACCTGCTCCTAAACCTTGCCTTCAAGCATGAAGGTACACTGTGTTCTTACTTCACCTCTGGTCCAAATCAAATGCTTTGCTTTTATGTCCCCACATTTTAATCCGCCATTTCGGTTTATAGTAACTTAATTAAGTTTAAAGCTAATTTCTCCAGTCTCTTACCTACAGTTTAGTAAACTAGACAAATGTTTTTATGAATGGATCTTTGTAGTTGATCCACTAGATGCTATTCAGAATTTCAAAACAACGTCACATTTTCAGTCAACACATATCCAGAATAAGTAAATCTGTTCTTATGAAAGCAATCTACTCAAGCAATAGAAATATTGCTTACTGTGGGAACGGATAGGTTACTCTTGACCTGGAAATACTGTAGTAGTCCTGGATACATTCAAAGGGGAACCTATCTGCAAATACATACTATACAATTCATTTCCACAAGAGGTAGGAAACTAAAAACTAAGGTGCATGTTATTACCTCAAAGGTAATACAGCCAAAAGGTATGGCACCGCAAGGTTCATGGAACAAACAAATAAACTGAGATAACACAATTTAAATCAGAGTTTTACATGTACTTCAGAGGCTTGAAGCCTGGACAATACATAAGAACAATAGACGCAGCGCACAGGGAAGTGTCAAATACTGGCAAAGCAAAACTGGTCACTTCTGCCAGAAATGGCAGGTGATACGCAAGGACATGGAGGCACTATCACAGAATCACAGAATGTTCGGGGTTGGAAGGGACCTCTGTGGGTCATCTAGTCCAACCCTCCTGCCGAAGCAGGGTCACCTACAGCAGGCTGCACAGGACCGCGTCCAGGCGGGTCT